>JGI24729J20445_1000048_pt1 | contig 88574 bp, 75 predicted proteins | sample EPASupsiteSAE323_FD_20445 | JGI IMG/M metagenome (IMG submission 20445) | reverse complement strand
CCCGCCAGTTGCGCAGCCGTTACGGCTTCCGGAACTCCTGTACCGGCTGTTATTCTACCTATAAATGTCAAGTTAGCAAGATTCGCTAACTTGGCCAGCGTTATAGATCCGTCAGTAGGCGTTCCCGGAGCTACCCAACTTACAGTTCCAGATCCATTAGTGGATAGAACATAATTTCCAGTTCCATCCGCTACTGGAAGCGTATATGCTCCCATAATAGAAACCGCTGCATTCAATCTCAGTGTTTGAGAAGAGGCGGTAGCATTAAAGGTACCATACATAAGCGACTTTGCTTTTTCTTCTGTAGTATTCGCGATCGATCCAAGACCATTGTGTAAATAAAACTCGTCACTTGCTGTAGAATAGTACCCTGCATTTTTTCCGATAAAAACGTTTCGGGCTTGCGTACTGACTGTATATCCAGCCTGATACCCTAGAAAGGTATTGCTGTCTCCTGTAGTAAGACCGTATCCGGCATTGTATCCAGCTATTATATTCTCATATGCCGTATTTACTAGAGAGGCCGAAGTTCCACCATTCAGTATAATCGAATCAGCTGCAGCTCCAGAAGAAAACGCAGCTATAGCCGGTTTTCCATTGACAAATGATTTTACGGCCTTCTGAGTTGCTAGTCTGGTATCACTATCAGCAGCTAGCGTATTATCTGTATCTATAACATTCGGAGCAAAATCGGCTGTCTCCAAATTGGATATTGAATTTCCAGTTCCATTGGCGTCGATAGTCTTGTTCGTCAGGGTCTCAGACTTTGACGCTGTGGACTTCGTGTCCGCATAGGTCTTCACTGCTTTCTCTGTCGGAATAGAAGTATCCGCATTATCGCCAAGCGTTCCGTCCGTAGAGATGTCTACGTTCGACGTTCTGATATCCTTGTTCGATAAATTGAAGACAGCTATTTCTCCATCCGCAATTCCAGTATCGTTTATCGTAGTGACGTTTGTAGCCTGCTTTATATAGTATGTTTCTGCGTAGTCGTCTACGGCCTTACAAGTCGGTATCTTAACGTCGCTCGCTGAATCAAGAGTGGTGACAAATGTCATATCCGAACTTCTGATATCCTTGTTTGTCTTATTGAAAACACAGATTTCCCCGTCCGCAATTCCAGTATCGTTTATTGCTGTCACATCAGTCGTTTTCTTGATCACATCTCCTGTAACAGTAGTGGCTACTATCTCATTAACGGTCACTTTATTGTTTGAAGTATCGACTGTTAGGCAGGCGGTTGTTCCATCTGCTTTTGTAATTTGAATGGCTGTAGTAGAATCTGAAGACGGAGATAATTTTTGATGGTTTCCTACTGCATCTCTATTGGATAGATCATTATGATTATCTACACCTGCACCAATAAAAGTTTCTGCAAATGCGCTCTCTATGCTTGTTGCGGTAGCTGCGGATTTCTGAACTATAATTCTTCCTACTAATATTGCATGACGCGATATCACATCCGGAAGAGCCGGAACTACTGCCGCTTCAGCCTGCGCCAATGTGTAATCTCCAGTTCCTAAAACAACGTATGCATGAGCCTCGTCTTCTATTCCTCTGAACACCCAGTTTACCGCATACCGGTTAGCACCTAAAGTAGCAAGACCGGCAAGTCCATTATATTGAGTATTGTTGTATGCTGTTATTGCACTTGAAGACCAGGTTCCAGAAGTATTCACGTATAAAAATACGCCCGTACCAACTGCTCCTGATTCTAGCGCATCAAGAGACTTTTGAGTGACTCCATACCACATAACTCCTGACGAAATAGTTATCTTATTCGTAGCTACTTCTCCGAGAGACAATCCCGATTCTCTTACGAATCTTTCTGTTTTAACCAGTCTCAAAAATAGCTTTTCTGGCATATTCGTACCAGGATTATCCCAGTTTATAGTATGAAGTTCTGCTCCATCCCAGTATAGCGTATAGACTGGAATAACTGACGTACAGTTAATAACACTGACATCGGTAGTTATGTAATACAGATTTCCTGTTCCCCCTACTACATAATTAAGTCCAGACGAAAGCACTTCTCCAGATACCGATCCTGCCGCAGTTATCTGTTCTAGTCTTCCAGCAGCATATATATTATGCACTCCAGATCCTATATAGACTTTTTCATTTTCAAGATCAGCCGTTAAGGTAGGAAGAGTTACAATTCCACAATATTTAATTCCATCTCTTGTGTCTACATAAGTCTTAACAGCTTTTTGTGTAGGAAGAACCGTATCACTGGTTCCAAGACCAGTGTTCGTGCTTATTACTCCTGAAGCAAAATCTGCAGTTTCCAGATTCGTTATGGAATTGCCTGTGCCATTGGCATCAATCGTCTTGTTCGTCAAAGTATTTGTTGAAGAGGCAGTCATACCTCCATTATTTACAATATATGAAACTACCGCTTTCTGAGACGGAACTTTAACATCGCTATTAGCCGACATTGTTGCATCAGTATCAAGATACGATAGTGGCATCTGCTGAACATTGTCTACTGATCCCAGTCCTACATCGGACTTTGATACAGTGACATTCGCCGATAGCGCGTGACCATTTACTGTTCTAGTATCAGGTACTGGAGCGAAACCAAGAGCATCTTCTTTAGTATCTACATACGCTTTGACGGCCCTTTGAGAAGGTATTCTCGTATCGCTATCAGCCGTAAGAGACGTATCAGTATCGATAACATCCTCGGCAAAATCCTCTGTCTCAAGATTCGATATCGAGTTTCCTGTACCATTGGCGTCTATAGTTTTATTAGTAAAAGTAGTAGTAGAAGAAGCTGTTACTACTCCCGCTGACGTAAGCTGAGCAGCTACATACGTAACGATTGCTTTTTGAGAGGGAACTTTTGTGTCACTATTCGCAGCAAGAGTTCCATCTGTATCGACGTCACTTGCCTTAAACTGCACATGGTTCGTAACATTGCTTAAGCCGACACTCGTCTTGGTCGCGAGATTAGCTATATCCTGTGTCGGTATTTTTACATTAGTGCCAGACTGAATTCCAGCTACTACTTCAGTTCCGTCAAGAGCACTTGGATCGCTCCAGGCGCTTATTTTTTCATCTGCCATTGCTCTCTCCTATTCGAGAAGTATTTTGTTTCCAGCCTCTGATAACGCAAAATCTCCAGTTTCCATTAAAAAATATCCGGATGGAGTTCCTGTCATTTCAAAGCTCTTACCCATGTATTCAATATAGACTTTTGATCCATCCGTCGTTACATTTATGTTAGCTTTATTCAGATACCTATCCGAGTGCCATGATTCTGAATCTGTTTTTTTATAGCCCTTTCCAGAAACCATACTATAGCCTATTCAGCGGATCAGTTCCCGAATATCTGCCGCCTATTACATCTGCATTTCGGTATCCCAAACAGAATGGTTTTGAGTTGCGAACTGAGTGCCTATTCTTTTTTTCTTTCGCATTTTCAGCATAGTCCAATTTGAAAGTGTCTCGCTCCCCGGCGTCTGCTCTATCCTCTTTCTTAACCAGATAGACAGCATAATCTACAATAGCTCTGTCGCTTCCTTTTGGGCACTCCAGATAGTCAGCGTCCACAACTAATGGCTGCGCATATTTCTTACCAACGAGCTTTATCCTGTATCCGCCTTTAATATGCCCGTTCGTATCAGACTCTACTGATGCGGATGAATAAAATACCAGTTGTTCGTCGATCATGTCCCATTCGGTTCCTTTGGTCATCATTCTCCATTCATCGGAATTTAATACAGATTCGTAATAAACTTCTTCTACGTCCAAAATAAGGACCGGCAGATTATAAACATACTTGTTATATACTGTGCTGGTAATAGCATACGAACTTGTCAAGGCAGTATTTTCGCAGTATTTTTCTATACTGTTATTTATCCACATATCAAGATCTTCGTCTTCCCAGTCGTCATACCTGAGCATTTTCTTAACCGCATTACGGATTGAAGAAAGAGTTACCCCTGTAAAAATATCCAAGTACCATTCCCATCGACTGAGATGAGTAAGAACGTTGAACATCCCGACCTCAAATAACGTAGTTATTCCGTCCTTAGACAGAACGATCTTATAGGGATAGTAGTTTTTTTCAAGAGAAACAGTCTCATTTGCAGTGATAGATAGCGTAAAAGTTCCAGCACTGGCGCTGACAATTGAAGCATTTCTTGTAATAATTGGAGAATCGACATTCAGGTCCCTAGAAACTGTTAATGTGATCGAATAGCCGGTAAGATCCATAACGCTTCCACTATCTGAATACGCTGTATACGCAAATGTTTTTGCTTCGCCTTTTTCTACGTACATTACTTGACTCCTTGTCTGATATGTAATCTGATCAGATATTCTACGTTTCCATTTAATTTCGTAAGATCATCACGAATAAATACTTGCTGGGACTCCAGTTTTGTCTGTCTGTCCTCCATAGCCGAAACACGCTGGGAAAATCCTATAGGTATCTTTAAAATTGCCGTTGCAATAGTGACTATTATTGCCGTACAGACTGCTGTGAATATATGCTCAGCAATCTTCTTTTTTTCACAATCTGTCATAATATTCTCCTATATAAGAGATAAGGATATATATACTACGTATATATATCCTTATCTCTATATATTATATAATTAAGCAAAGATGCTCCCCAAAATTGCTTAATCGTTACTGTGGAATTGCAATTTCTCTCTGGCTAATTCAAAAGCCTTTATTTCGCAGGCTTCTTTCTGCTCAAGAATTTCTGCTATTGCAAGAGGTATCTTAACTCGTACTCCTCTTGGAACGTAATAACGATATCCGTTCAGCGATACAACTTCCGGTTCTCCGTAGGACTTGATAGGTTTTCCATCGATCTTGACTACGTTTGTCACATTCTTTGCTGTTCTCTGCAATCTAACGAATGTTCGTTCCATGCCTTTAAGAGCGTCTTTCATTGCAGTATCAGATTTATCTGTCTGCTGAATAAGCTCAAGTTTTGGCATCTTTTTTCGAGCCTCTTCCTCGTCAAACACTTCTTCGTCTTCGGAGTCTTCAAACTCTTCTATCAGTTCTTCATCTTCCGCCATATTTCACCTCCTCTATTATTTATATGGAGAGGGACCAGATGGCATAAACCATCCGATCCCTGCTCCCCTTAACTACGCCTGTTTCGAACTTTCAAGACGCATGACGTTAAGTTCGTCAATGATCTTGCAAACAAAGAAACCTTTCCAGCCCATCGAACCACGCTGATTCAACGGATCCTCACCATAGCCGAGAGACTTGATGATAACTTCCATAGATTTTCCAGAAAGTTTGGTCAAGCCGTAGGCATTCCTTGCCAAAATCAACGTCGGATAGACATCGATTCCGGAGTCACCTTCACCTTCAAATACCGGCATATTTTCAGAACGGATCCAACGGACGTCCTTATATTTACCGATTTCACCTTCCATCACATCGCCTTTATTGGCATATTCCTCAACCGGAACGAATCCCGGGAAAGAAGTCGTAGACGTAATATCTTTTTCGATATAGTCATGGACAATACCAATATAAGCTGCAGCGATCTGTTTTGATCCATAATTAGGACTTCCGTCCATCATGGCCTTGATCGGCTTTGCCTTATTGTGATGCAGAGTGCGAAGTGCCTTATCGACAGTAGCAGCTACGAGATAATCAGCAGCGACAACTGCTCCACGAGTAGAGCGGTCATTAACACGCTGAACCTGAGTTCCACCAACAAGAACGTTGGCAGTCAGAATATCAAACGTATCAGCAACTTGTTCAGCAAGAAGTTTATTGTCTTCTTGAAGAACACCATCATCTTCCGTATATTCCAACACATCGGTATGCTTGATGTAGTCGCCATATTCAGCAACAGTAGCATCGATATTCGTCGGAACAGACGAATTACCAGACGGAGTTACACCCTCAGTGAGAGGAGTAAGTGCCGTAGGCAATGCGGCATATTTGCGCCATCTGATCACTTGACCTGATTTCTGCGGAATATCCCTAGAAAAATCTGCGAACTTCTCGAACTGCCTAAAAGCCAGGGCCCTTTCAATAAGCAACCCGGTATAGAACACATTCAGAACTTGCGGTACATTAGTAGTATTTTGCATAGTAATTCACCTCCCCTTATTCGGCGTCAGCCATAAGCTCGTGATACACAACTTTGCAGCCAGTAATAGCCACAGTGGAAGTCGCTGCTTTGTTAAACAGAACTTCGAGTATCAGTTCGCCAGCATCATTCAAACGAAGTGCCGCATCCGGAGTAATCGTGATCAGATGATCATCGACCGTTTTGGTATCCGTTACAGTCACACCTGCAACCGTGCAGGCTTTAGTCGTCACAACAGGAGCAGCACCATCCACTGCTTTTGCTACGGATTGAATTTCCGCAGCCGGAGCAGCATCAAGAGCGGCAGTCCCAACAGTATACGAAAGTTCTACATACGAAATTTCGCTAACTCCATCATTCCCGCCATCAACGATTTTCGGCATGTGAAGCGGAACAACAACTCCCGCAGTTTCATCAGTTGCATCACAAGTGTAGGTCAGCATATCCCCGCTATAAGCCAAGGTCCAGGCTGCTACAGTGCCAAGCATCGTCGATACTGGAATCGACACACTTTTTTGCGCACTTTTATTCCTCATATCCTCATTCCCCTTTTCTTTTAGATTAGTCCAGTTTGATTCCTTTGGATTCGCGATAAGCCTTAAACTGATCGTATGACCAATTTTTCATTTCTTCAGCAGTAGGCTGTTTCGTTCCACCAGTAGAACCTCCCTTTCCTCCAGCACCGGCAAAACCGGCTTTCTTTTTTGACCCGTTCGTAGACTGGACTTTAAGATCATTCAGTTGCTTCTGAAGTCTTGGATAGTCCATCAAACTATACAGATCATTAAAAGATAATTTGCCCTGTTCGATAAGATCGGCAGCAGCCGGATCTTTCTTGAGCAAAGCAGAAATTTTCTGCTTATCCTCAACGGCGATTTTCTTTTCTGCCGCAAAGGAATCCAGTTTAGTCTGGATAAGTGTTTGTTTAACAGTGCCTTCGACTGGATCCGTTACTGACTTAGCAACGATCTTCGCTATCTTTACCATCGCTTTTAACGAGTCGTCATCATAGTCCGGAACTGCAGCTTTTACCTGTGCCATAAAATCTTTTTCGTGATCTACTGGTTTCGGCTTTTCTGGTTCAGTCTCTAGTGATTTCTCCTGCGATTTTAAAAATAACCTTTCAAACATCTTAGCCCTATTAAACTCGGCCTTTGATACTGAAACTATATCCTTGTCCGGATCTCCAGGATTGTCTGGATCTGTCGGATCTGCAGGATCGCCAGCAGGATCAAGGTCATTATCCGGGTCGGCGTTGTCCGGATCGGGATTAGCCGGATCAGTATTATCCAGATCATCGCCATTATCTGCCGCATCTTTCATCATCCAAAATCTCATAGTAGTTCTCCTTTACACGCTTTATTTGCTAGGTTGCGGTAAACCTGATAGGATAACTAAACTAAATAAGTCACTTATTTTGTTCAGCTTTTGACGCTGAGAGAGTTTTTGCTCTCATGACTATATTTTGAAGAACCGAACGCACGTCGTCAAATGCTTCGGCCTTAACAAGCATTGAAAGATCCCTATTCTTCTTTGCCTGTTTCAAGTAATTCTCTTCCAGGGACTTACACACCTCCTTTATTATTTTATATTCATCCGACTTAAAAAATTCGGATATTATTTGTCCTCTTTCTATGGCTTCTTCTACTGCCTGATCTTTCTGCTCCTTTCTCGTTTTAAGATCCTTTTCTATCTGTCTGACAAGATGCCTGAATCCCATTATTGTCCTCCTGCCCCCAGATTTCTTGTGACCTCGTTATCGAGAATGCTTGATCCTTCAGCGGCAGACGTAGCCGCTTCTTTTTCCATGAGCGCTCCCTGAGCTTCATCATATGATCTGTCAAGATTTACCTCATTAACAAAATCCTGTTTGGCCTTGTGAAGTTTTCCTTGAGCCTCTTCAGCCTCTTTCTGTTTCTTAGCCTGCAGGACTGTGGCTGCGTATTGCAATATCTGCTCAACTGGCATATACGCCAGTAGCTCCATGAACATGTCTTCAGGATCTTTTTGTTTTGCGATTCTGTGGCCAGGCATTCCTTTATACTCGAAATACATCTTCATTATTTCTGCATAGTTTATCTGTTTCGCTACTTCTGGACTACTCTGCATAAACTGCATTGCTTGCGCAAGGTCTTGAACGTGTCTTTCGTTTTCAAGAAATTTGCTTCCGCCAAAAACCTTTATCTTTACCATGCTATTGATATCACTTGGACTAATTGTTACCGGAACATTTACGGTCTTTGCTCCCATTTTAGTCGGGATCATAATAACCCTGTTCGCGTCATTCGTTTCATAAAATAATTGCCAGAACATTGTAATAGCTGGCTCGATCAGGTCATCCTGTATCGAATAGATCGCATCCTTTATATCTACTTTGCTTTCTGCTAGAGCTGCTCCATAGCCTACCCCAGTTCTATCAAGTTGCGTATGGGTTGGCTGGCCGTCGAGCATGGCGTTAGATCCCATTCCACTTTCTATTGTATCAGTTATTCTATTTGTCAGATGTTCAGCAGTCCTCTGGATATCTGGAAATTGAATAGGCGCCATTACGTCTTTAATAGAGTCTCCTGTATCGATCTTGATCTGCTGACCAAGACGTATTTTCCCATCCGGAATCTGCTGCTCTACATATTCTCCGGCATCCGATCTTATAAAAGTTGCACCGGACATTTTAAGGAGACTATTCTGAATATCCATATTATAGACTTGATTCAGAGCCCATTGTGACCTCAGATGTCTCCTCGTATAAGATATACCGTAAAATGAGTCCTTGATTTCTTCGTAGCACCATTTGATATAAGGATACTTATCCATCCAGTATGGAAGAAAGATAGCTTTTATAACGACATTATTCGCAAGAACAATATTTACCTTTCTTGATTTTCCTCCGACTATCATACTGCCCCAGTACTCTGCTATCATTACTTTGCCGAGTGTTTTTGATTCTCTTACGGCAAGTTCTCTTTTTGAAGTCTTAAAATTGTATACCGGAGAAAGTATGTTCGAGAAAATGCCTACCTGAATTTGATCAGTATTTTGATATATGCCTTCTGCCTCGAGAGCTTTTAATGTGTGGATATCGCTTTCATATATTTCCACGTTATTGTTCTTCTGAACGTCATTCTCGAAAATATCTTCTACATAAAAATTATTTATATCGAGATTTACGAGTTTCAAAGATTCTTTTTTAACTACTTTTTCTTTGATAACCAGAGATCCGTTTGCTTTTTTAGACCAGTACTTTATTGTTGAGCTATCCGTTGATGGAACTATCTTTCCTATAGCAGCGTCCATAAAATATCCGTCAGTAATAAGATCCTTTATCCATTTCTTAAAACGAGATCTCTTCAATTCACAATTAAGAACAGCCTTCTGAACAGAAAGTTCAGTCTTGGAATTCGCCTCTTCGTCCGTTTCCGGATGATCCTCGTCATAGTCCACAGGTTCCATATCGTAAAAATTATCGTCCATTCCTTCAAATGGAGCATTCCGTACCCTGGTTACGACTCGCGTTGCAGCTCTGTATAGTTTCGGATCATAGTAGTCTGCTATTTCTGAATCTTTCTTTGAGGACGTTGAAATAGCGTATCTGGCGGCGATCTCTTCATTCCAAATATCCTCGTAGTTCATATTCAACGATGCATCAACAATGCTCTTTCTCTGACTTGAGGCATTTTCAAGTGCCTCTATGACGCGCTTTTTTGCTTCGGTCAGATCTATGGCCTTATCGTGAGTAGTTTCAAATGGAACCGCCTCTTCTGGAGAAGACGCTACCTGATTTTCTTCTTGGTATTTTTCACTATCCACAAAAGCCTCCTTAGAATCCTACAACTCTTTGAACAAAAGAGCGACTGTCCCCTTTTGTTTTATCCGACTGCAGCTCTATCGGGAGCTGCGAAATCCTTTTTATCGCCTCTTTTGCAGGCTTGAACCCGTGCTCGACTATATCCGAAATTGTATCCAATATATCATCGTGTCCATCCGGAAATCCTGCAAATTCATCATGAACTTCGGTCATATTTCTCTTGATAAAGATCTGCTTAAGCCTGAGTCTGTCAGACAAATTTCCCTTTATCTTGTCTTGTTTACTTCCAGTCCTCTTCCTGAGCTTCTTTAAAACTGGTCTACTTCGTTTTCCTCTCGCAATAGTATCATATGTTTCCATTATCAGATCTTGACACGAAATAAGTTCTATTATAGCCATCCGAGTATTGAACGTTTCATGCTGTGCAAAAATCTGATAGACAACTTCTGAAGGTTTGAAATTTCTTTTTCTCCATACCTTCAACAAATAGACATTTCCATTTTGATCAAGAGCTCCAGTTGTTACGACAACCGAGTCTTTCTTTTTTGATGTTCCTTCTGCAGATGCAATATCGATTGCGGTGAAACATGCAACCCGCACTTTTCTTAATACCTCACCATCGTCAGCGGTAAAATATATTGCTCCATCTTTATACCGACCCTGCCAGTGCTGAAGATGAGCCGCATCCCAGGTTTGATTATCCTGGTTCAATGGCTTATTCATCCATTCTTTCCACCAGGTCTGGATCTTTGGAGGATCGGCCTGAAAAAGATTCTTCTTCATCGTAAGAAGCATGTCTCTGGTATAGTATTCCGGCCAGAGTGGATTGCCGTCTTCGTCAATGCATGAATAGAGCTTGTGAACCCAGGTCTTGTTCTTGATGACGCGCATTAATTGTCCGTCATCATGGATACAAGTTCCTGTCATGCGGCATTTCCCGATCTGAGGATTCAATGCCTGCAATAAGCTCGTGAACATCCAGTCATCGTACTTATTTCTTATGTCAATATTCTCTATAGTCTCATCATCGTCAAAGTCGTCGATCAAGCAATAGTCCGGTGGAACATCGTCCAACAAACCGCGAGCTGACTGACCCTTCGACATGACCCTTATATGAAACTTATTCTTCAACCTGATCTCTTTGTCATTCCATTTTGGAGCGCCACTTCGCAGCGATCCATATATCGCTCGCAGAAGTTCATTGTTTTCAAGTTCAAGTCTGATCGACTGCAAATGCAATGACGCCTTATCTTCAGTGTCACCTACCAGAAGCATATAGTCGTGCTTATGATATACCGCGCACCATAGAACAAAGCCCTTCATGCATGTCGTTTTTCCGTGCTTTCTCGGAAAGGCTATGACTCCGTACTTGATAAGATTGTCCGCATACATGTCGAACAGTTCATGATGCGGTTTCCCGAACCGCGATGTGAACCAATGCGCCAGAACAACCTGGCAGAAAAGCTCAACATCATCCTCGAATGCCTTATACATGAACTCATATAGGACATCTTCTTTTACACCGCCAGCCTTGAGCTTTCCAAGATCCAGCTTGAACTTTCTGAATCTGTCCTCAAAGCAGGTCTCAAGATAAATGCTCATTGCTTAGGGGCCTGATTCTTCTCCCAGACGTTAGCGATATTGTATGACGTGAATACCGCTAAGAACGCCATAGAAAAATCTGCCCCCGGCAATTTTCCAGCAAGAAGAAGACCTACCAGGACCATAAGTGCCCAGCAGGTAAGTTGCCATTTTCTAGAATTATACTTTTCCATGATTATTAACTCCATAAAGAGCCCGGGGGTTTTTGCCGAGGGCCCTTAATCGAATTATTTCGCAACAGCCGGGATCAAGTAGATCACGCCATTAGCATCCTTCACTTCAAACGTCATGTTATACGTCGCAACCGCTGTAGCTGTAGCCGCCGCTGTAGGAGACTTCAGATAGAGCTCTGTGATCGAAGCTGTGACGATCGTATCTGTAGCCACAGTCCCTTTCGTAATAATTGCATTCGTTACGTTTGCCGTAGTCGAGGTCAACTTGGTAATCGTACCAGTAGTAGCTGTGAATACAGTAATGGTCTGAGTAGGAACTGCTGGATAGCGAGCAGCCGATCCAACATCCGTCCTCATCGCATGTGCTGGCAAGGACAAAAGAGCAACAACGAGCAATGCACCTAAAAATTTCTTCATTTTTTCACCTCCTAGTTAAAAGAAAATCGAACATTGAGATCAGCATCTTTTCCGGTAATGCCCGGACCTGGAATGGAGATCTCTATCAAATGCATGTATTTTTTCTGTTCCTGAGACTCTTCAGCATACTTGCTGATCAGTCTGATCAAGAGATCCGGATCCATAGGATCACTTCCCTTTGATGAGGAGGAGTGCGTTTGCCCTCCTCCCCGAGATAAGACCGGATCTTTCGATCCTTAACTTATTGGCCAGTTTGCCCTCGGTGTCTTACTGGCACGACCTTTGGCGAGCCGGGGCGTTCACAATAGCGAGTTAAATAGTGGGAGATTTCTACAGTCCCGTTCCTCGCAAGATTTCTTCACTCGGTCCAGATAGTCTGATTGTTTAAAGTCCATTTTCATACCAGCCATCGTCATCACGATCTCGTTCTGAATATACGCCATAAAATACTTCAGAACAGTCTGTGTCTCTACTGCAGTCAACATCCCCGGATGAACAACGAATCCATAATCCATCCAGAACTGAGCCACCGACTTGCACTGGTGGCACGTTACACATTCATGACATTCTTCTATGTCGTCGAACTGACGTGTGATCTTACCCCACCGCTCAAATTCTTTTCTTTCAGATTCAGAAAGGAAAAAGTTTTTAGAGGGTACGCGATTTTTTTCGGTGCTATTATCCACCGGGGCGCCGTCAAGGCCCCAAACGGGGGCGCCCTTAAAAACGACCCCACCCCCATTCTCAACAATATCTTTTACTCTTACACAATGCATAGTGGGCAAGGGACCATTCTTACTATTAGAAGCGCTAGGTATAGCGCTGTATTCTTTAGGCATCTTTATTATCCACATCGATGACATCATTAGCGCAACGAGGTTGACCTATAACGGTCTCTTTCTGAGAAGCCGGCAACTGCATATTAAGTATCGTGTTTATGATGGTTGTATGCCTGTTTCTGTTGCTTAAATCGGTACTTATAGCGCCATTGCATTCCGAAAAGCCTGCATACGATAACATATTGAGTGTAGCCTTGCGTCCAACGTCATCCGGTAATTGCGACAGCTTATCGAGTCTCTCAAAATACTTGCTCGGCTGATATTGCTCTCTGAGTGCCTCACGCCATTCTGGACATTTTGCATCGATACGCTTTTCTATTTCATTCGCCATTTTCGATCGACTGCATGGCTTGGCATCTGAGATGAGCGATATCGATTCACTCTTTCCTTTTCCTTTCGCACGCATCGCAAGATATTGCAGTTCTCTATCTGAGAGTTTTTGCGAGTCAATGATATGCTTCATTAAGTTCTTCTTGCGCATCAATTATCCCTCTCTATATACACACCCTACATGGAAAAATGCGCGCAGGGAACATAAAAATTGAAATATGCATTTTCATGCTATTTGCGTCGTCGCTATATCTTACATAATTATTGCAGGTGAATTATTCGTCCCCGATTTTTAAAATAGAACTGAGAAAATATGCATTTTAAAATAATATATAATATGGATGGATAGAGAATATATATACTACGTATATATATTCTCTATCCATCCTATAATTATTAAATGCACTTTCTCTTTCTTTGGTACTTTCTTTCTCTTTAAAATAGGATATCCCCAGATATTCAATACCGCTATAATTGCATATACCTGCGATGAAATATGAGGTGTTCCGCTGGGCTGAAATGCATTGATAGATTCTGTTCTATTTTTTTGAATTCGTATAATGCATCTATAGGCAATTCTACACGATTAAAACTCAATGCCTTGATATCTGTTGATTGCTATGCTAAAATTCGATGTTTTATACCATATAGTGAGAAGGGGATGATGAACATGTTTAAATCGGTGAACACTAAAAAAGACAAAGAGCTATTGACAATGATGGAACAGTGTGCTAGAATGAGCGTAGTAAAAATGGACCAGAAAAAATCAATGTATATTTTTTGTAAATAGTGGGAATACTATAAGTGAGAGGGAGGTGAGGGACATGGCGAAAGTCTATTGGATAATGAAAGACCAACGCCGGAAAGAAAAAGAGGTCAAGGACTGGAAAGCAAAAGAACTGGTGAAAGAGCTTGAGCAGAGAGATGATGTTCTGGTGAATTCTATAAAAGTGGGAGCGTGATGAACATGAACAATATATCGAACTACTTTATCAATACCTACCGCGAGGCCATTCAATCTGAGAGATTGCAGGCACACATAGAGAACAGACCAGTGAACCAAAAGAACATCGCGCTTTATGAGCACATCATCAGAGAGATTGAAGCCGGACATGTGAACGTGATGAGATAAAGAAAGGAAGTGAGTATCATGAAGAAACGAATCGTATTAAACGCTAAGCAGAAAGCATATCCGAACATCGGGTATCTGGTAAATGAAGAGGGATACGCAACGGGAGTAAGATTTTACATGGATGAGTCCTATCTCGATTTCATAAAGGGAAAATTGGATGCCGAAGACTGTTGTACCTGCGATGACCTGCATGGACCGGCCAGCTATATGACCTGTCCAGATGCGGAAGAAGACACTGTGCTATATGTTTGTGAAAAGTGCATTCGTGAGTATGACCTTGAGATGTTTGTCGATAGAGCGGTACCGGGAGCACAGGGAATCGTGTATTAAATAAAGAGGTGATAACAATGGACGACGAGTTACAGGTAAAGGAAATAGAAAGAGAAGCAAAAAAGACGGCAGCTAAAATACGGGAGAAAGCAAGAACTTTTGGTGTTAGTCAAATGGACAAACACGAGGCAAAACTGCTTGAGGTAAGCGTGAAAGCGGAGGCATTCAGGGCTATGATGAAGTACGCGGAAGAGCAGTATAAAATACAGATGGATATAATGTGGGAATTGTTGCATACTAAAGAAAAGGATAGGTGACATATGAAAGTACACATTATAATTGAAAGGTTCAGTAGCATAGGCGGTCACGGGTACAATATATATCCGTATAAAACAAGAGCCGGAGCTAAAAAGGTATTCTATGACTGGATTATGGCTATTTTAGAAGAGCAGGACCCGGCAGATAGTGAGCTTATTCAAGAGCTAGAGGACAATTATGATAGCATAGAAGAATTCAAAGAGCAACTGAAAGCGGGAGAGATAGTAGACTTTGAATACTCGTCTGAGTCGGACTATTATGAACTACAGTTAAAAAGCGCAGAGGTAGAATCATGAAATCAGCAGAACTGACCAAGAAGTTTAAAGAGAGAATGAGCTATTTAGATCGGTTCAATGAGAAACCAGTGCCATTTAAAGAGAGCGGAAATAGTGTTCAGATAGTGGAAGGTGTCTATGTGCTCAAGGACGTTGCGGTCCTTTCACCGGACCTGTTCTTTCAAGTTCTTAAAGAAGTCGATGTTCCGGAAATTGAGAGATTCGTTGCTGGAAAATCTAAGAATTAAAGAGGTGCGATATGATAAAACCAAGCGCAATAGAATGTGTGGAAGATGCCTTTAAAATAAAGAACGCTTCAGGAGAAAATATAGACGCAAAAGGAATGAAGCTAATTGTTCAGATGATGGTAGATAAGACTGGACTGGATGACTGCGGTCCTGCGATGAGTGTATCTCGTTACCAGACGATTATAGAGGGTTTACTTGATAGAGGTAAAATTTTTGGGGTTATTGCAGAGGAAGGACTGTTTCAGGTTGTTGTAAATATCTATGAAAGGGGCAACTAAAATGGAATTTAAAGACAGCTACACGGCATGTGCATATTTTGAAGGATTTTGTGAAGGTGAAGGAGCTAGCCCGCAGCAGCAATTAGAGGCGCTCGCTTATCTGATAAAGACACGGGAAGTATGGAAATTGCAGGGCTTCTATGGTCGATCGGCAGCGGAGGCAATTAGAGAGGGCCTGATATCAGAAAATGGAGAAGTTCTTGCTGATGTATCGGAAATGTGCTAGAAAGGAAGTGGGGCAGATGAAACTAGAGTGTAAGGAATGCGGAGAACCGTGTGAAGTTACGTTTTACAGGGGAAATGACGAGCAGGATTGTGTTTGTGAAGATTGCTATTTAGAGTATCTGATAAGCCTGCATATTAAAGAGGTGTACAATGAAGAACACTAGAGCATTTTTAGTGAGATTTTTAGGACCAACGAATGCTCGTCCGGCGCGAATAAAGATAGAGGATCCTAGGTTTGGAGTATCCGTTACGATTCCTTATAGCTTTATAATCACGCCGGCATTCGGAAGTGAATTGTTATCCCAAGTGGAAAGATATTTATTCTACAGGGGCATTAAAATTGTTTCGTGTGCAATGAATAAAACCGGATTCATTCTTATATCGAATAATTTTAGAACTACTCTTAAAGGAAAATAATCATGAAATTAAATCTTTTGGAGAGTGTTTCTGGAGTGATAATAAAGAGAATAAAGTCTCCGGTCGCTAAAATAAAGATGTGCGGGAAAGTGTATCATCTCAGGAACAGTCACTATAGGCACGACATGGGGCTTATTTACCTTGCTAAAGGGGAGAAGAGGTCAATATCAAAGCTAATTTTATGCCATGAATACGGTCACTTTCTTGACGATACAGAATACGGAGGACTGCCAAATCGGGGCGAAGCTGATCCGTTTACAGTGTATACATATGAGCGCATGGCATGGAAAAAAGGACTTGAGCTATACGGTAAAATGTCAATTAAGGAATGGGCGATTGTTCGGCTATCGCTAAGAACATACAGAATATATACTTCTAAGCAACAGAGCTGGATAGCAGAGCATATGGAGGAAATAAAATGACAGTTCTTCATGGATACGAATACAGGACTATTCACGAGAAAATAGAACCGTTAAAATATGCGGAAATGAATAGCACGATCAGGGCAAGAAAATGCCGGCTAAAGAAAAAGGTGGATGTGATCAAGGGAATATGGGGAGAAGATAAAGCACGGGAATATTTTGGCATAAAAATTTAAACTGCTGCAACGTTGCGTTGCACAGTTATGGAGGGTGAAACATGGAACTTATAAAACTAAAGGGAAGAAAATATACAGTAGTTTGTGATTGGTATTCGCGGAGGAATGGCTTCACGCATACCGCGGCACTGTTCGCTAACGGAGTAGAAGTAGGTAGATCAAAAGTTCATTGGTGCAATAGAACATGGGAGGCTTTCCCGTATCAGTCAGTGATAAATAAAGTAATTCGAGAAAATATCACAAAGAATCCAGAAAAATACTATCTATAGGAGGAAAGAATATGCACGATCTCGACACGCTTAAATATTTAAACAGTCAGGAATATAAAAAATACAATCGAAAACTGTCTACCCACTTAAAGAACTTTGCAGTCAAGTATGAATATTTTTTGATTTTCATATTTTTTCTTTTAATACTGATCATATTGGGGGCAATGCAATGAAGGCATACATTATTCTAGCAGCAGTTTTAATAGCTATTTCAATGTCCGGATGCGGGCATGTGAATAAAGAGATCATCGAACAGACCATTCCTGAAAAAGAAGTCACACAATGGGGACCGTGGACAGAAAATGATCTTAATAGAGTAGTAGATTATTATAAAGATGACATCAATGAATTCTTCTTTTGGGTATGGCAAAATATAGGCTACTGTGAAGATCCGAATGGAGAACTGAACACACCTTTAAAGGTATTAAATGCCCGAAAAGGATCGTGTGTAGGACATGCGCTGCTATACGAGTATTTTTGTAAAAGAAATGGCATAGAGTGCGTGGTAATAGATATTTATGGCCTGGGATACGCTCACTGTGGATGTGTGGTTCCTTCAACAATGCAATGGTTTTCTGCGCATGAGCGCGTAGCGATCGAACTGGAATCGTGTGATATTCCTCAAGTCGCACGATTCGTTGGAAGAAAGATATACGGCGTGGAACCTACTGGATACGGATATTATGAAGACAAGGAATATATAAAACTATGAGCACAATACGGGGAGAAAGAAAACTACAGGCCGAGAACAGAAAACGATGGGAGATACCGAGAAATTCGTGATGGATCCTAAGATTCTGCATAGACATAGCAACGATAAGAAAACAGGATTTTGTACAACGTGGAGACTTGATGACAAGAATAGTCCGGCAAGTTTCTAAGGAAGGGGACATAAGTATGCCATATTTAAAAAAGAATACAAAACGGGCGCGTTTAAACAGTATGATAATAAAGAGGGTTGGCCCAAAAGGTCGTTTAAAGGAGATTTTAAAGCATTTAGACCTAGCAAGAGCATACATATACGAGGATCAAGAAGATCTGCTTGTAACAGAGTGGAGGTATTTAGAAGATATAGCGGATAGGTACTACCATAGAATATACGGATAAATATGAGATATATATTATGCTGTGCAATAATATTATGTCTTATATGTCATACCGGACTAGCATCGATCAAAGCAAGGGCGGAGGTAGACTTAAATGAAAATAAAATATCGGTATATAAAGGGTTTTTATGTGTGGCCACATACGATTGTGCTACAGGAAGTAAAGAAAAAAAGATCCTCAATGGGAAAGAATACAAGTTCGAGACTCCTAAGGGATATTTTAGGATATATCGCAAAACTGAACACCCGTTATGGACTCCGCCCGATTGGTATTATGAGGAAATGAACTTGCCGGTCGTTCCTTTAGAGGAACGCAAACCGCAGGAAGGGATACTAGGAGATTATGCACTGTACATGCCGAATGAAATAATGATACACGGAACTATGGACGAGAGTACGATCGGCAAAGCAGTAACGCATGGCTGCATCCGGATGAGAAAAGAGGACTTAAAGAAAGTATACAGAATTCTTGAAGTAGGATCTGAAGTTTTCATATACTAGGAGGAAGCAATGTATAGTGTAGATCAGAAGGGTATAATGCACTGCATTCTAAAGGACGGGAAAGTCATGTTTAAGTTCTATACGAAAGAATTCGCGGAAAGATACTGTCTATATCTGAATAAAGAAGAAAGGAAGGCGGAAAATGGAAAGACAGTGGCTGAATGAAGATCGGTACAAAGGGGAATGTGAGTATCAGTATCAGGATGCGCTAGGGACTCGCAAGTGTATAAAATATAATACCACTTGTTCTGAAAGATGCACTGAAAGAAAACAAAATTATGATCAAGCTAGCAAGTGAGTTTTTAAGGAGAGTACCGAAGCAGCCCTTTTCTATAGACACTCTTGAGAAAGGACTCGATGCCGATACGATAATGATGTGGAATGAATCTGACTACGAAAATATAGGGAGGCGAATAAATGAAAACGTCATTCAGAGGAACTAAAGTAGAATGGGAAAAGTATGATAAGGAATACGGACTTCGTGAAATACGGCCTGAATCTATCGTAAAAACGATCTATAGGCCAGGAGCTAAAAGAATAAATAAAAATAGAATAGAGCGGAAAAGGATCCGGCATTTATCATACGACGCTTTACCAGAGAGTGCCAAGTACATTCGGATCGTTCCAAAGCGTTATATGAATCTTAAAGAACTAAATGCAGCGCGTGCGCTCGATGGACTGCGCCCTTTGAGCAAGTAAACCCACCATAGGTATAGAAGGAGTGATCATTATGGAGTTTGGAAGAATAAGTTCAAAGAGAGTACAAAGTAATGGAAGATCGTTCAATCTGAATAGGTATATGGCAGCTCATAAAAAACTGACACCAAAAACAGTAGAGAAGATCTACAATGACTACGGTAAGATAATTCAGAAGATCGATATCGGAGGAATTACAGTAAATTTTAGCAGGAGATATGTCTAATGAATTTTGTAAGAATCATCATACAGGTATTACTGATCTGCTTAATAGGAGTATTGATCTCCTTGGCAGTAGTTCAGTCCTTTGATCGGGCATTCGCCCAAACGGCGGAGGAGCATAACCCCCACTATGCTTCTCCTCTGCCTGACCAATATAGATACCTGTCAACGACTTTTTCTCAAGGAGAAAAAGCTAGGGGACACTGGGATATGCCGTGTCCTTCCGGAACTGAAGTTAAAGCACCTTGCGACGGAGATGTAGTATGTGTAGGATGGCTTCCGGATATCGGAAATCATATTTACATAGTAGATAAAGAAGGAAGAGAACACAGACTCGGACATTTCAGGGCTAGAAATTGGCTTGTCGTTCTTCCGGGCCAAAAAGTTAAGACTGGTGATCTTATAGGCTATAGCGGAGGAGCAGATAAGGCAAGAGGACATTCATCTGGAGGACATATTCACTGGCAGATCATTGATAATCGGGGAAGGCTTGTCAATCCAAGAACTCTATTAGGTGGAAGCTGGAGCATATAATGCTACTTGAACTTGAAGAAATAACATATCAGGATATTAAGGATCTCACAATACCGGATAGGAAGTGTGAGTATACAGAGCATGTGTCTGCAATAGTTTCTAGTATTCACAATAGGGAACAGAGTATACGGGAATTTGAATTTGCTTTGACGTCGCTCGTAAGGGATCCTCCGGAAATAGGGCCGCTTACGACGCACAACTAAGGAGAATTTATGAAAACACTATTTGCAGGAAAGATCACAATAATTCAAACTCCAGAAAAAGAATATTTATTTGAGACCGATAATGGAATGAGGGGAGGAGCACCTACATTTTCAGCACTTTTAAGGGTATTCCAAAGACTCGTAGAAAATGGAATAGCGAGAGCCTCTCATGAAAAATAAAGACTGTAAGGACTACTCAAATAAGCCGGTCTATGATGACGTGCCCATAGTAGCGTTTTCTGAATTGGGACAAGTAGCGCTAGCAGCAAAGAAGAAATACGGGAATACAGAGACATGGAGAAATTTTTGTCCTGAAAGCAAAATTCGATATTGGAATGCAGGATTAAGACACGCGTTCGCGTGGATCAGGGGAGAAAAATTAACGTATGCTTGGCTAGGAGATAAAACAGTAGATATAGATCTTCTTGAAAGGGGATACGAACTATCGCATCTTACTTTGGCCATGTGGAATTTTGGAGCAGCTCGTGAGGCTGAAATGTGGTATAAAAATATTGCCAGAAGGCATACGAAGAATATCAAAATGACGAAGGGGGAAAATAATGGTTTCTTTAAGATTCGTTGAGCAAGTTTGCCAGCTACTCATAGTCGGACTATTTGCGGCATTAACGGGAATTTCTATCGCACACGGAGAGATAGGAAATACTGTTATCAATGCCTCATTAACAGGACTTTACATAGGATTCTATATCCTATGTGGAATCTATCACGTATAAAAGGAGAAAGAAAATGCCATACGTACCAAGTAAGAAAACGCCAGGACACATGAATAAATATAACGAGGACGATCGTGTAATTATTGACGAGGAAGTTCACAAAGTAGCTTTTGAACTAGCAGAATGTCTCGAAGGAGCAAATTTAGACGAGGTTTATGCTGCATTTTTTGCTGGCTTTGACTTCGACTTAGGAAGACTGTCTAAAGAAAGAAAGGCCGATTATGCAGGACCTTTAGCAAAGGCAGTATTTGACGTAGCAAAAAAGTATAACTATGACGGTGCTTTTCTAGGAGAAGCAAACTACGCTATTACTCGGCTCATTCAGGAAGTTCCACAAGCAGCCGTAAAATTGGGAAAGTGGAAAGAAGAATTGCGTTATTGGGTATATGCAAAGACAGTAGAAGCCCTCATAATTGCCTCTAAGGAAGCCTATACATCCGGAATGAAAGGAGTCTTTGAGGACATCAAAGACGAGTATAAGCGAAGAGTCAATCCATCTTATGAGACAGAACAGATCCTAAAATCAGGAGACTGCTATGACACTCCTTATTACAACAAGGTAGTGGAGCTTAAGAAGAAATCAGGCGAGACTGTTGGGCACATTCTTGTTGACATGAAGAGATCGCCGGAGACAGTCAATCTTGATAAAATGAAGTGGTTCATTCAGGTAGAGGAATAATTATGCGCCCGGGAGTTGCAATGCTTTTAAGGGATAAATTCAGTGCAGTTGTATTTATCTTATTATTAGTGGCCTCAGCGCTATGCCCTGCACAGGCAAGCGCAACCGGGCTCTTTGGTTTGGAATATGGTCGGAAGTCTGAGGCTATTCTTAAAATAGGAACAAGGACATATGACTGTGAACAATTCTTTATAGGGGCAAATAACTGGGAAATAAGATCCTATTTTTGCGACGGAAGAATTATTCACATTCAAGTCAAATATCCGCAGGGAATGGAAGACTCATTCACGAATGATGCGATCACAAAACAGAGAGTGGAGGTAAACAAGTGACCAGGGCCGAACAGTTCGTGGAACGGATGATAGACGAACAACTACATTCAGAAGATAACGTACCGAATGATGTTAAGCGCATCATCGCTGAAACTTTAAAATATGCTAAGGATTTACACGACACATATTGTCCAAGTACGGCAAATGCGTTCACTGTTCGATTAGAACAGTCAATCAAAGCCACGGAGGTAGAGTGATGATAGATATGGAAAACACAACGCTGTCTGATGCTTTGTTTGATGACCCTTTGGATGAAAAAAACATAGAACAGTGGAAAAAGGCTCTTGATATTATTTCTGACAAGTACTTTGGAAAACTATCAGACAGTATGTCAAATGAAGACTGGCTAAGAGACTGTAAGGGAATGACACCACGAGATGAGCTTGATGAAGAAATATATGCAGCACAAACCTAACAGGAGGGCATCATGACAGAGAAGGAACGGGAAGCGTTGGCAAGTATTCTACATGACATTTATATCAAAGAGGCAAAGCGTCAAGGTGATGTACGTCATAAAGATAGGTATGAGGATTTAAGTGAAAACATAAAAGACTTTGATCGTGTGCTTGCCGACTTCATCCTCGCCCGTGACACAGAGCTTAGAGAGATAAACGATGCTAAGTGGCGCAAGGTACTTGCTAATGAGATAGTGGAAGATAGGAAGAAACGAACGGTAACAGCGGTTGTACTTTGGGAAGGTCCAACAGGAAGTAATCATAAATATATAGGGTGTTCTTCATGTAAAGGATATTTAGGACGAAACCATGGCAATTATTGTCAGACTTGTGGAGGCATAATAACCACCAACGACGTGACACAGGAAGGGGTGCCGATTCTTGATACTCCAGCATTTATTAAAAGGACATAGACGAAGTGAAAAGTATACCACTTGATAAGGTTGTTACGTTGTTTAGCGATAGTGATGTATCCGCTTTCAAAAAGGATATGCTTGAGTATCTTAACGAGTATCTGAAAAACTTCAGTACGCACTCGATGAACGAAAGCGCTTTATTCTTACAAGGCCAGAAAGACATGCTTGAGCAGGTAATACACTTTATTGAGAGGACATAGCCAATGAACATGCCTGAACCCTACGCAATACTGCTAAAGTCGTAGTGCCAGACGATGGGATAGTTGAACATGATCGTGAAACAGCTAAGAAGTACGAGCATATTTAAGGTGAACGAGAATAAAAGCCACTAACTTAACCCCGCAGGTATTAGTGGTTTTAAAAAAGAGTCTGGTCTAACAAAAGCCGCAGGAGTTATTCCCCTGAATAATCAAGGAATTGTGGTTCGGTAACCATAGACCAGCAGCGGGCTAGACAACTGTGGTCGCGCCATGGAATCGAAAAGGGTACCTTATGGGATGGCCTCCATAAGTCGATATCCCTGCTCGCTCAAAAGAACATTGAAAAATTATTGCAAGAAAATGATGAAGGTATCGCTCTGGCGTGTAACATCTCCTTCTCCTTGCAATAATAAAGCCGGACTAGGTGTTGAAGAGGGTGGTTGCCCACTACCGAATAGACAACCTGAGATAATTAACCAATATCAAGGGAAATCATGTCCGTCCCCACAAAATAGAGAGGAGAAGTAAATGTCGAGGATCCTAGTTATGTCAGATACGCATTATCCCTTTTCTATAAAAGGATACGAAGAATTCGCCTTCTCTATTTATAAGAAATATAAGTGTGACACTGTTATACACTGCGGGGATATAGTTGACTTTCACGCAGTAGATTCACATCACGAGCCGGAACCTGATGCAAAAGATGCGAATACGGAGCTCGACGAAGCTCTCGAAAAGCTAGCAGTTCTATTTAAGTATTTTCCAAAAGGAAAACTGTGCCTGGGAAATCACGATACAAGAATTTTGAAAGCGGCTGCAAAAGTAAAATTGACGTCGAGAATGCTAGTTCCATTTAGGGATTTACTACACATTCCGTCTGGGTGGGAAATAGGCGAAAATTTTATAATAGACAATACCCTATTCGATCACGGAGAAGGATATTCAGGAGCAAGCGGACATAGAGCGAAAGCTATTACGGAGATGATGAACTGCGTTATAGGACATCTTCATAGCTTCGCAGGAGTAGGGTATGTAGCAAACGAAAATATTCTAGTATGGGGGATGAATGTCGGATGCGGAATAGATCGTAGCGCTTATTCGATGCGCTACGGACACTATATGAAAAATAAACCCACCATAGGAGTAGGAGTAGTGATTAACGGGATTCCATTTTGGGAGCCGATGCCGCTAGGATCAAAGATACGGAGGAAATAAAATGGGAATAATGAAAGACGAGGCAAAGAAAGAAGCTGCTCGCATAGGAATAAGTCTCTTATCTATTACTGCTCTATTTGTTGCAGTATGGCTTGGAGTATCGGCGTTTATTGTACCGTCTATAAGGGATATTTTTTCAAAAGAAAGCACGAAACCTATCGCTATCTCAAAGGTAGAGCATAGTTCAAATATACGGAATGTTACGGCAAAAGTTGTTCAGACAAAAAAAGGGCAGGCAGTAGTAGTGAAAGGATCCGTAGACCGGGACTATATAAAAGAAATAAATGGAAAGGATATCCTTATACGCGGATCAGAAGAAATAACTGTAACGGCTACTATAAAAGAAAAAGCGGCTGAAAAAAGAACAGCTCTTGGGATATATAGATCCCCTACTCAAGAATCTATAGGGCTTACTCACGGATTTATACATCTTCCTCTTCCGTATAGCCCAAGACTTGAAACTGGAATTATGATAGGCAGAGATGTAAAAGATGGGCGGACTATGGGTGCCTTTACAGTATTGCTATCCACGAGTGTATGGGATGATTTTAACATTGCCGGAGGAGTTCAATATGGAGTAGAAACTGGCTGGATAGGAGTTGCTGGAATCAGTCATTCATTTTAAGGAGAAATTATGAGCAATAAAAACACAACTGTATTTGGACTTCCGATCACGGCAGGGACACTTGATAAACTACTGGAAGACAGTACTAAGGACAAGTCAAAAGGATTAACGGCGACGATGATTTTGCTTGGCATAGACAGATTTCTCATAGAAACTGGAAATAGAACAGCAAGAACAGAACAGGAAGCTATTTTGCTTACGAGATTGAATACCTTTATAAATGCAATGGGCGATTACTTTGATGCCGTGAATGAATCGCTCTCAAAAATAAAAGTCGAGGAGGTTAAGAATGACACCGAAAAAACTCCTTCCTGATCCGAAGGTATATAACGCGCATCTCATGGAAGGATGCGCTTCTTTAGAGGAATCAATAGCGCCATGCCTTGAATTTGAAAAGCACATGGGATATGAAGGACTTGTACCTGAGCGATTCCAGGTCGGATTTAAGAATCAGCAGAACGAGGATCTGAAAGCAGTTCTGCAGTCAGATATTATAGTAGCTGATATTCGGAGATGCGGGGATGTGGTCGAGGGCAAACCCCTGATAGGGAAAGGAACAAACCGGGAAATAGGAATAGTGCAAGGACTCAACTACGCGTATACAAAAGGAGCGTATGATAAACTTCGTCCGATCATACTTGTAGTTCGTAAGAATAAGAGGAGACATTGTTTCGATCTTGAGGGAAGTCCAGCAGAGTTCAAAGTAACAAAAGTAGTTTTTTCAATGAAAGAAGCAGCAGAATACATAAAGTCCGGGCAATGGAGAAAATGGAAATGAACTACATTATAAGCATAGATCCCGGTTTCGGAGCATCCGGAACAGCGGTGTCTGTGTTCAGAGAAGAAACTCTTATTGCACAAAAAATAATACGCTTTCAAAAAACCAGGGAAGCAAAAACTGCTGAAGAAAAGGCTTACCCATTCTATAAAAAGATACAAGACATTATAGGCGTTATACTGTGGTTTGCTGCGCAGATAGGAAAGAATCCTGGAGCAGCATATAGGGTTGTAAAAGAATTCAATTTAATGCAAGGTCAAGCAGCAGAGCAGCATCATCTTCTTGAAGGAGCTTTAATGTATCAGTTTGGGGCAGCATACGACCGGATCCATGCTATGACAGTAAAAAAGATGATCACAGGTCAGGGTAGTATTAAGTATCCTACTGTAAAGAAGCCTACACCAGAATGGCCGAATGGAATGCCTGCGAAAGAAAAACATAAACTCGAAAAGGCAAGAATGGCTTTAGCTATCAAGGATCATCTTACAGAAGAAGAAGCAAAAATAATAACGTGGGACGATGAGGATTCTGTGGACAGTGTATGTATCGGCAAGGCTTATATTTTAAAGCAGGGAGGTAAGAAATGAGAAAGGATTATTTAGTATTTGGATACTGGCACGCATTTTTAGCTATTGTCTTCTTATGTCTATCTTTAAAGGAGGAATTCAATGATTGATGGAGAGGAAGATTATTTTATCGATGAAATTCCGTCAGATTATGCTGGAAAGAGAGAGTATGAGTCCTCTTGCGATGAACCTGCATACTCGATGTGCGGTAGTTATACAAAATGTAATAATGCAGAGGGTTGTGTTGGATGTGACGGAGAACCTACAGATCCAGAAGATTACGTATTTTAAAATAAGGGAGGTGAAATAAATGGGATACGGAAATAAGAAGTTTCAAAAGAGAGAAACAGAACTGGATTTTCCATCAGCGCAGACATTTTGTAAACTGAAGAAACTGAAGGATAAGAACGGAAATACTTATTATATGGGAGACCTGAACTACTGGTTCACATTAAGTGGACGAGTGATGGACGGTTTCGGAGATGACGATAATAAGTATCTTGTGATCCAGGCTGTTCCTAAACGTGCAGTTGAAAAGAAGAGCCGTAGAGACGACGATGATGACGATGATGAAGATGAGGCTCCAAAGAAGAAAAAGAAAAGGGACGATGACGAAGAAGATGAGGATGAAGAAGACGATGATGAGGACGAAGACGCTGAAGATCTGAAGGACGTTCCGTTTGGCGGGAAGAAAAAGAAGAGCAAGAAATAATAGAATTATGGAGGCGTGGCTGCTCCCCACCACGCCTCCCCAGGGAGATAATTCGTGATCAAAACATCAGAAGAACTTGTATCCAAGTTCGGCCTATCTATAAGCAAAGAGAAGTCAAACAGTGAGGATCACTGCGTAGACAAATGTCCTTTTTGTGGAGACGATAGGAATCATTTCTATATCACAAAATCAAAAATTACTTCCAAGGCTGGAAAGACAGACTACTTTGGAAGATGCGTAAAATGCGGTCAGAGTGGAGATCTGCGCAGACTTGTGTTGCGCTATTCAAAGATGGGATGGGTATCTCCTATCGAAGAATTCTCCGTAGAAAGTCTCCGTTCTATAGCCGAGGAAAATGTAGAGCGCCTATATACGGATGAATACAAGCATGTTCTTGACTACATGATCAAGGATAGAAAATGGGAATTGAAGAGCCTGAAGCATAAGATGGTAGGATGCAATAAGAAGGGGCATATCTCTCTTCCAAATATTGAAAGCAAGAAAGTAAAAGCTATTCAGTATAAGCGCCCGTGGCCAAAAGAAGGCCAGACTAAAAATTATTACGAGACTCTTAATAAAAAGATAAAGGCGGCTCCTCCGCTATTCTATAACATAGACGCCCTCAACCTCGAGTCAGAGGATCTTCTTGTTGTGGAGGGCCGTCCAGATGTTTTTGCCGCGGAAGCCTACGGATTCGATTGCGTTATTGGAATAGAAAGCGCCAATGCGAAAGTTATCACTAATTTCTTTATGTATGGAAATAAGATCCGGGCTTTTGAAAAGTTCAAGAGAATCTATATTATTCACGATGCTGACAGGGAATCAAGTTCTGATCAGCTATCAAAAGGGTCTGATGTAGGTTTCAGAGCCAGCTTTGAGCTAGCGAGAAAACTAGGTCTTAAGAGATGCTATAACGTGGAGCTTCCAGAGCACGATCTTGCAGATTGTCTTGTTGCAGAGTACACTTCAGAGGATATTATTGAGTGCCTAAAGAACGCTAAGAAATTCAAACCGGTAGGTATGAAGCGTCTATCGGAATTGAATAAGTCTGAGTGCGTCGTAAGACCCTCGACTGAGACCGGATACTCCGGCCTGACAAAAGCACTGGGCGGCGGATGGAGACCTGGAGAGATAACCTTGATAACCGCTCATGATACGAATTGTGGCAAATCGACTTTTGCCAGGGATGTAATATACCAACTCGTAAAGAACGAGAAAAAGACCGTGGCAATTTATTCCCTTGAAGATAGCAGAGAATATATAGCTGAGCAATACTGCAATATTTTAGGAATAAAATTCACTCCAGACGCCATGGCAAAAAATAAGATCCTGCGCCGTCTGATAGTCTACGGAAGAGAGGATATAAATGAAGTTAGGGGAAGCAGTAAATCTGCTCAAATGCAGATCTCAAATTTTGCAGAGCATGTGCATGAAACTGTCGAGCGGTATGGTGTGGAATATGTTCTTCTCGATGATCTTGGCTTTATTGCAGAAGAAACATCGAGCGGAGATGACGGAGGATATGCGAAGCAGGAAGCAATGATGATCAATGCTCTCGATCTTGTAAAATATGAGAAGATTCACATATTTGCTATTCAGCAGAATAATAAGACCTCTAACACGGCACTATATGGAAAGTTTAGCACTTCTGTTATCAAGGGTGCACAAGGCATAGCATCGAGATCAAAGAATATCATTTTCTTATACAGAAATGTAGACGGAAAGCAGGTTATAGGAAAAGAGCGCGGAGAAGAGATCTACTGCACGGATCCCGATAATATCTTGAATGTATATGTATACAAGAGCAAATTTATAGGATTCAAGCCCAGGACCATTCGCATGGAATGGTCTGACAAGGCCTTGACCTATACTGAATTGGAGGAATAAATGAAATTAACAAATAAGGCAGGACTGCCAGAACCTTTCTATAATGCGCAATTGAAATGTGAAAAGTCATACCGTGACGGAAGAGGGGCGACTCAGCGATCTCTGACTCAACTTATAGCAGACCCTCTTTCCGTTCGGCTTAAGGAACTGTATGACGATAAAATTGAAGTAGATCTTATGGATCGACTCCATATCCTCAGAGGGAATATGATCCATAAGATCCTAGAAGAGAGTGCTGGAAAGATAGATATTGCGGAATTGAGGGTCTTTGCGGATATATGCGGATGGACAATATCCGGGCAAGCCGATCATCTTGCTGTTGACTGCAAAGATGGTGTCCTTACAGATTACAAAAATACCGGATGGTATTCTCTTAAGAATGGACCGAAGCGTGAATGGATCTGGCAATTGAACTGCCTGGCATATCTGTTAAGACTGAACGGATACAAGGTAGACCGGATGCAGAACTGCTGCTGGTTCTACGACTGGAAAGAATCGGAGGCAAAGAAGGCATGGGAATGTGATCGGTGGTATCCAGAAGCTCCTATCATGAATGTAGAAATACCAGTATATTCTGACAAAAAGATCCTTAAGTACCTAAAAACACGCGTAAAAATGCACCAGGAGGCGTGCAAAACAGACGACCCTAGAGATATCCCTATGTGCGAAGATACATGGGAAGGAAGACGTTGCAAGCGCTACTGCGAGGTCAAAAAGTTCTGCCCATATATGAAAAAGAAGAAAAAGAGTAAAAAATATGTCTAAAATGTGGAAATGTAAAGACGGTACTCTGATACGGATTTGCAAAATGACAGATAGTCATCTTTCTAACACTATTCGTATGTTAAAATTAGGCGCGAATAGAAGAGCTTTAGCGGACGCCATTTCATGTGAAGCTCTGACTGACTACTTTGACTCAGAGGCAGATTACGAAGACTATCTTCCTAGGGTTTACTGGGATTTATATTCTGAAGCGCTAAAAAGAGGTATTGTTGCATGAGACTTCAGTCAGAATCATCAATAAAAAAGTTCCTTTTAGCCATGCATAATGAGCCTAGGATATCTTTCGATACAGAGACTACCTCAGACTCTGATACTGTCGAAGATAACACGCACCATATGAGAGCACGTATGGAGCTATTTGCTATCTCATGGGGCAAAGGCGAGGATATAAAAGAAAACTATATAGTATGGGATGATATGACTGAGAGCTGCAAAGCAGCTCTCTCTCAGCTCATTCTATCACGATCGGTAAGAATTACAGGATATAATCTTAAGCACGATATCAAAATGATCTGCAGACATCTTGGAGTACACCCAAAGCAGGTCACATACGGAGCTGGATTCGGGGATGATGCTTATATAATGTTCCGTCTTGCGGATGAGAATGTTAGGAATTCCGGTCTATCAGCCTGCGCAAAATGGCTTGGACTTGGAGACATGAAATACTGCATTTTCAAAACAATGTCAGATGCTGAAAGAAAAAAATTAAAAGCCTCGAACAGAGAAGAGTGGCTATCCCTTTTAGGACGACACTGCGAAGAGGATGTGCACTATACACAGAAATGCTTTTATATGCTCAAGCCTATTCTTAAAAAAGAGGGAGTCTGGAAGTGGTATCGATCAACAGAACTCAAGAATGCCTATATATGGAGCAAGCACGAGTTTGACGGATTTCCAGTCAGGGAGGATATCCTTATTGAGGCACGTAATTTCTATATCAAGAACGCCATTGAGTGTATGAAAAAGCTGAAAGCGCATGGCAAAGACACAACTTATGAGGCACTAGCTATTAAGAAGATAAAAAAGAAACTAGGAAAAGAATACAAGTCTATGGACGAAATAACAGACACTGAAGAACTAAAATACATCGCGAACTCAGGAACATTCAATCCTAACTCATCGAAACAGATTACCCCGGTCATATGGAGCGAGGTAGACGAAGTTCCAAGGAGATTCTTATCAAAGAAAACAAAGAAACCGTCTACTGGAAAGAAAGCGCTTGAGTTTCTTGAGAAGCAGGGCGGAACATTTATTACACTTCTGTCAGCCTATAGGGGATGGGTCCAAATGGCAGGACATGCTTCACGCATTCAAAAAGAATGCGTCAATGGTATATTCTATCAGGACTTCGATACTTGCGGAACTGTAACGCTTCGGTATACCAGTTCATTTCACAATATTCCAAGAAAGCATCCTGAAGCCTGGAGGATACGATCGGCATTTATAATAGATTCGGTGGACGTAGACTATGCAGCAGTTGAATTGAGACTTATGGCATCTGATGCTGAAGAAGAATCACTTATTAAGTGTTTCAAAAATCCTCCGGATAAACCGGAAGGAGATCCGCATAAATTGACAGCAGAGATCATAGCTGCGCAGCAGGGAATAGAGTACACTCCGGCTCTCAGGGATAAGGCAAAGACTGCCAATTTCGGAGCTGCGTATGGAAAGACCGGGGACACTGAAGAAGAAAAAGAGATCATCAAACTATTCTTTGAAGCGTATCCATCTATCCGAAACAGGATCGATCGACTATGCGGATCATGGGTCCATAATGAGCAGGGATATCCTGCTTTTAAAAAGCGGCATGGTGAACTCTTTAGGGATGGATACGTCACCACCTTATCAGGAAGGAAAAGAAGATTTCCTGAATATAGACAGATCTTTGAGGATATGCGCGGATGTCATGATCGAAAAGAGAGAAACAGGCTCATTTTTTCAGCTTGCCGCATAGAACGGCAATGCTACAACGTTAAAATGCAGGGATCCTGCATAGACATAATGAAAAGAGCTATTGTCTTGATCGACAAGTATGAACCAGAATCAAAATTACTTTTACAAATTCACGATGAGCTTTTTATAGGAGTTCCAAAAGGAATGTACGGAAAGAACATATATCTGAAAAGAATTAAGGCTATTATGGAGGCCCCGTTCAAAAAGGATCTACTGGTTCCTCTTATAGCGGAACCAAAATTCTGCAAGAGCCTGGATAAGGCAAAAGGATAGGGCATGAAAGACTACGTCACAATTAAAATACGAATTTCAGAAAGACGGTGGCTTGGAAGGAACCGTGACTTCCTGGGATACTGCGAACAATTTCCAGGCCTAAGAGATCGGCATAGAAACTACCAGATATGCCTGGGACGAGAAGATCGTTACGGTACTTTGGCGCATGAACTGGCGCATCTATGTATGCTACTACTTGCGGATAATGAAGCGCATAATGATCAATTTAAGAAACTTGAGAGATTACTATTAACCCTGAAAGGAGCTGAAAAAGATGTCATACGGGAAACGTTACGTGACTTTGAATGATGCGGTGAAGACTGCAGCTCGACATAAAGAAGCCAGGGAAATGCTCAACGCACTAGGCTGGATGCTTTTACTTGAGAAAGTCCTGGCTACGGGAGTAAGGCGATGATACCGGTTCTTTTATTCGTTTTGCCGGTCTACAGTCCTGCTACCTGTGGAATAGTTCGACTAGAATATTTGCACTATAGAGGTGATATGGATCCATTAACGAATGCAGACATAGTATCGCTGCTTTCAATCTGTGAAAACTAGGAGGATATATGATAATAGAACCACACGTCAACTATGACAAAGTGAATCAGGATCTCAAGGATATACTTGATAGAGTGGATGGAATAATACCTATAGACGTTATTTCAGGATATAGGTCAGAAGAATATAATAAAAAGATAGGAGGAGCTGTAGACAAAGATGGGCGATCTATAAGTCAACATTGCCGAGGAGAAGCAGCCGATATAATGCCGGTCACTGAAAGAGTGAGTTCTCTTTTTAATCAGATCGTTGCTCTAGGAATAGAGTTCGATCAGCTCATTTATGAATTCGGAGACTGGGTTCATATCTCTCACGTTACGTACAGGCAGAACAGATTTCAAAAACTTAGAGCACGAAAAGATGCAGAAGGGAAAACGGTATATGAACCAGTGGAAGATCTTATTTGAAAAAATAAAAGCATATGTGATATCCACTGCTATAATCTTATTGAAAATAGCAGCATTGATGGCGTTCTGTGTTGTATTCGGGATCGTTATTATGATAAGGCCTATTCTAGGACCAGTAGAGAAGTTTATTAGGAAGAGACTATACGGAGATAAGGGAATTTATGGCTAAGAGATGCAGTCAGAACTGCGAAAGATGCAATGGAGTTCCATATGCTGACTCAAAAGGCAGATCTTGCTATGACAAGTTCATGGCAAGAAGAGGTGTTCTTCCGCCTATTACCGGTCCACAGAAATTCTCCGGACGCTATAACCAGAATAAAGTCGAAGGTGGAGTCGAGACTGTATCATATGAAGCTGGAATGGGGACAAAGATTAAGCCAAAAGAATTCTATACTGAAGACGACATAAAGCACTGGAAAGAAACTGGAATATTCTAACTGAAAGAGGCTCTTGCGAGCCTCTTTTTTTATCTATGCAACTGATTCGTTAAATTGATTTTCAGCATCCGGAAAGACTTTTTCCTTCAACGATACTCCATCCTCTATGATCATCCTCTGAATAAAGTTCTTATCTGGAGTCCATCCTCTTCCAGAGGGGATCTTTCTCTTCGAGAATGACTTCTTCATTCTGGGATCGATCCTTTCTTCAGCCGGTTTTGCCAGATCAAATGCGGTTTTAATAGGATCAAGACGCAGACCTGCCATAGCTCCCATCCCTAGAGAGAACTGCCATCCTGCTGTGAACAATGCTTTTTTCATTGCCTCTTCATCACCTTTGCCATATGCCTTTGTTGCGGACTGCAGGCTCTTGAATCCTTTGAACATTCCTTCCAGAGGCTTTCCTACCGGCAGAGATAACTGATCTCCGCCATATTGGATCTGATTTGCAGCAAAACTGACATATGGAATTGTTCCAATGGCCTCATTCAGGAGTTGCCCAACAGCCTGCCTAGCCGTAACATGCGCCTGCTTTTCATTAACAAGGCCCCTCATTCCAAGAGACTTTTCCTGGTCTTTCTCTTTCTTAATATAGACCTTTTGAATCTCTTTCGCCGCAAGACCTATAGCAGTAGACCACGTTACAGGTATGAGAATATTATTGAGCAGTTTCTTTGAATATTCTCCAGTGCTCAGCTTTCCTGCGTCCTTGAGGATTCCGGCCTGCATCATTCTATTGGCGCTCATAAGCTGCTGTGACGAATATAGGAATCCGAGTTTGGTCAACTCTCCTCCTCTGGTCACGTCTGGTCTGAACATAGTCTGGGTCATTGCCTGAGTGTTCTCAACAGCTCTCATAGCATATTCACTTGATGCCTCTGCCAGTGATCCATCCCACATGTTCTTATTTATGAATTCTGAGAATGCTTTTCCTCTTAGGCTTCTTTGGGTAGCTTCTCGACTCAGATACTTCAATTTCGCACCTATAAATCCAGCACTGGTAACGGACTGATCGGCCAATTCCATAGGACCTGATCCTATAGCGGCTATTTTCTTTGCAGACTGTTTTAAAGTCTTTCCAAGACCCTTCTGAGCCTGCCATTCAGTTCTTACGATCTCCTCTTGAGTTGTTTCAACAAAACGAGTTCTCATGCCTATATGTGCATTAAGTGCTCTTTGGACATTCTTTCCTGGATTTTGACTGAAATATTTAATTCCTCTGGCTACATTATCCCAGCCTATTTCATCAGCCATAGGACCAAATGCGTCTATCTGCCTAGCTACCGAGGTTCCTTTGAATCCGAGTGTAGCACCGTATTGAGCTGATCTAAGATAGGCAACTGCTTTTTCACCAAGATCCTGCGGCTTTCTGGTCCCGATTGCGGTATCATTAAGCCACTTTTCCATCGACTTATACCAGTCAAGTCCGGCGGTTTCTGATGCCTTCGACTCGATCATCTTCATAGTCTGATTTACCGGAACATAGGTCTCCGCCCATGCGGCATATTTTGATTCGTTTTGTAAGGAATCCTTCATCACGTTTCTAAGATTAAGATCGAGCTTCCACTTAGATTTCTCTGCAGCAGAAACGGTGAAGTCTTTTTCAAGAGACGGATTATAGAATACGCCTTTCTCTAGTTTCTTCACAAGAGAAGCAGATGAATTCGCTCCGAATCCTTGTCCCTGAATATACCGAAACTCTATCCAGTTTGGATCCAGCGGAAGAGCCTTATTTTCTACTCTGCGCACCACCGGAGCCGCAAGATCATACGCTTGTTTAGCCTTTACTCTGAACCAATTCTCGATAGGATCCCCCAACTGTGCAGTCGGAGATGAAACGATCTTCATAATATCATCTTCATTCCATCCAAAGTTCTTAAGACGCTCTATTCCATTAGCACGTTTCGCATACATTCTGACAGCTACAACGTTTTCTGGAGTAAGCTGAACCTTGCCTACCGAGAGTTCAAAAGTGACCGGTTTGTTGTTTCCCAGTGCTTCTTTGAACACGCGGTCGATTTCAGCTACTGGATGCGTAGCAGTGACTTTAATTCCAAGGGCCTCGTCATATGCTGCGTTCTTATACGCTGCAGCACGAACAGGCTCGTAGATCCGGGTTCTGATAGCTCCTTTTATAGGATCGTCTATACCCTGTCTCTCCAGATCTACCATAGTAGAAAGTGATTTCGCATTCATTACTTTCGTCTTGAGAACATTATATCCGCTCTTCAGTTTCTCTCCAGTCTTAGGAATCCCATTTGCGTCCAGTTCAAACTTGGACGCTCCTCCTGTAAAAGTTCCTTTAGCTTCGTCCACAGTCATTGTTCCAAACTTCTTAATGGTTTCCTTGTTCTGCTCTAATGTAGCAGTTATCTCCTGTGAGTTATCCAGAAGAACCTTTGCCTGTGCGGCCTGCTGCTCCATCATATGAACTCTGCCTTGTGCATATATGTTGTCGAGTTGTGTGAGGTATAGCTTCATTTCTGCTTTAGGAAGTTTCCCTCCAGCAGCCTTGATGCGCTCATCCATCATTGCCTTGACTTCTGTTATCTTCTCACCCTCATCAACGTGTATGATCTGATTGCTCATATCAGATTTCAGTTTAGCAGGAGAATATTGCGCATATTGCTTGGTCATATCGAGCTTTTCTGCCTTGATAGCTTGACGTTCTTTCTCTACTGCTTGCCCAAGCTGGAATGACTGTTTATTGGACTTGACTACCTGCTTGCTCAATTCCTTCTGATACTTAACCGGATCCTTCAGGAACTTATCTGCAGTCAGTCCGGATTTCATTTCTTTCTTCGCCTGGACCTGTATTTCTTTAATGCTCTTTGTCTCAGGCTGCTCAAGAACAAAAGAGAATGCCTCTCCGTTTTGCTTAACGGTATAGCCTTCCATTTTCTTGGCAGCGTCACCATGCACAACACCTTTTGCTTTCACAATAGTCCCATCCGCGTAGACAAGACCCTTATTCGTGAGAATAGCGTCCTGGCCATATTTCTTCGCGATCTGGACTGCTTCGTCGTTTGAAATTCCTCTCACAATGTAGGATGCACCTTGAGGTTTTCCTTTCCAATAGCCAGAAGCCTCTTCTACTTGATAGCCTGCTGCTTTGAGTTCTTCGGCCATGTTCTTATTGGCCTTGACGTTTGTCGACAGGTTATGGACAGCATCGGATACTTCTGCTTTCCCGAAGAGTGTCGTCCCTTCGGCGTATCTTATTCCTCCATAACCCGCTTCAGCAGCTCTACGATCGACAAGAGCTGTTTTATACACATTCGCTTCCGCAGCCTGGATCTTTCCGTTCTTTACCAGTCCTGCTACTTCTGCTTCAACTTTTTTCTCTAGGGCCTTATACTCTTTGCCGGTAGAGTCGAGAACTTTTTCAGGGAGTTTTCCGGTATAGGCTTTCCCAGCTTTCTTTCCTTCTCCAAAGATGCTCTCATCGAAGGATCCTTTTTTAGGAGCCTGTCCTTCCCCGTAGACATAGGTCTTCCCGGGAAACAAGGGCTTTCCTTCATATTTCACGCCTTTATAATTTTCGATAATCTTCTTTTCTGAACCGGCCATACCAGTTCCCTGAAAAGCCGGATCAAGTTCCTTCAACCCTTCTTTTGAGGAATAATGCGTAAAGGCATTCTTTTCATTCGTCGCAGTCATAATAGCGAAGTCTTCTGGATTTCCTTTTGCCCCGAATGATTTTTTCATTCCAGAAAATAACTTTTTGGATACCGCTGATCCAGCAACAAGAATGCCGTCAAATGCAGCTCCCACAAGACCTGCATCAACTACTGCCTTCTGCTTTTGTTCTGGAGTCATATCGTCACGCAGAGCTACTTTTCCAGCTTCATACATGCTGAAGCCGGTTGCTCCTCTGAGACCTACTGGTAGTTTGCTTACACCGATCATAGGATCTGCTGCTGCCAAAGCACCTAAGTAAGCTGTTTCCGCCGTTAAACTAGCCCCCATAGCGATTCTTTGCCCGGTAGGCGTGTCCAAATCCTCATCAGTGGCTGCAGATACCGATCTGGCCTTTTTCTCGTCTGTAAAGGTCTTTATGAAGCCGTACTCAAAAGCCCTCTTTTCAGGGGTATCAAACTGCTTTCTGCGAAGGGTTAAGTAATCTTCTTCTGCTTTAGCACCTTCTGGTGTCTCGAGCCATTTCGATCTCAATAATTGCTCGCCCTTGTACATTGCTGACATATATTCAGGTCCGTATTTCTTCATCGCACTGACTGTATTCCCATATTTCATTTCATAAAATGTGGGATCCGCAGTCTTCATATATTCTTTAAATTGAGCTTCTCTTTTTCCTTTGGCAAAAATAAGTTGATTTTCAGCATCCCTTGTAGCGGGCATATAGTGCCCTGCTACGACACTGCTTCCTGCTTGTGCCAATTCTACGACACCCTTGGCCATATTGCTAGAAAATTCAGCGAGTTTCCTCTCGTTCTCAGGAGGAAGAATTCCCATCTTTCTATCTTCAATAGGCTTGGCAAGTTCTTCTGAAGTTTTTTGGAATCCAGTAGATATCTTCTGGATCTTTTCTCCCAGAAGAGATTTCTTTTCAGGTTCTGCTTGATTGAGATCTTCCGGATCGAGAATTGGCATAATTAGTTCACCGCTTCAAAATTCCAAGATTTCGAGTTCGTCCAGTTGTCTGACATATATGGAACTTCAACCGTCACTGCTTCTCCAGTAAGATAATGCTGAGCCAATTTTGCAAGTTCAGCTTCTGCCCTGGCCTTGATCTTCAAGTCTTTGTGCTGTAGCAATCTTGTTCCTTTGCCACCAGTCAGTCTATCGAAGTCGGCCATTGCCGCAGTGATCGCGGTATTCTGATCTGTAGCCGAATATGTCTTATCCTTCTCTGTAGCTTTCTTAAGAGAGAGCTCCATCTGATATTTCTTCTTCGTTTTAGCGTCTTCTTCAATAGAAGAAAGACGATCCTGAATTCCAGAAGCAACTCCACCAAATCCGGTAACAGCCGAAAGAGAATCGGATAGACCGGCATTCTTAGCAAGAGCACTGGTAGCCATTCCTGTTAAAAGAAGCCCGACTCCCTGAAATGGAGAAATATCAAGTTTCTCAAAGCCAGTCTCTGACTTCTTTGTCCCACCTTCTTTATTTCCCATGAACCAATCTGCTAATCCCATAAATCCTCCTATAGACCGCCGAGAATAAGTTTTGTTGCTACTGATGCTATTCCAGAAAATCCTTTTCCAAGCATATCTTTTTCTGCAGCATTTTCTGCAGCTTCTGCGCTTGTTTCAATTCCTGCCAGATTATACTCTCCCGCGATCTTTGCCAGTGTAATAGCATTTTCACGATTTAGTTTATTTTCTCCAGACTGCCAAGTTCTCTGTGTTTCAGCCTCGTCTGCCGTGAATTGCTCTCCCAGCATAGTGCTTAGAATAGACCCTGCTTGCGTCTGTTCAGTAGAAAACTGCTTTGATAAAGCGTTTTGATAAGACGTTCCACTTGTTCTCCTGATGCCTCGAGTTGCAAGAGTCGAACCGATAGCTCCACGCTGCTCCTCGAATAGCGGCTGCAGCGCTTCCATGCCTAGCTCAAACTGAGCTTTAAGGGTTGGATTTAAGAGATCTGAATAATTGACTGCCATTTTATTTCCTCCTTATGCTATCGCCGGATCCGAAGTGAATCCAGTATAGGCTCCTTCGATATGAATTCTTCCAGGACTTCCGGCTCCACCTACCAATTGATCAGCACCACCTGAAGTTCCTCCGGATGCAGTAATAAGATTGTTTCCTATTGCTGCCTGGGTCACTGTTTGAATAAAAACGCTTCCTCCTGATCCCCCGCCTGACCATCCTCCGTTCGATGCACCAGAGGAATTTCCATTTACACCATTTTCTCCATCACACTCTATCGTTCCCGTCATATAAAATCTTATCCCGTATAGTCTTAGAGCTCCTCCTCCTGCTCCTCCGGGATTGCTATTTGAGGGATCTGATCCCCTGTAGCCCGATCCTCCACCAGATCCGTATATATTATCCCACGTTGAAGTAGCAATGCCAGTTGTTCCGTATGTTGAACCTCCAGGAATTGCTCCTCCGTATGATCCGCCACCACCTGTCTGAGAATAGCCTGCTCCGCTAGCTCCGGCATTTATTCCATTGCTTCCATTGCCGTGACCAGGACCGTATCCGGGATTTCCGTCTGTCAACTGCGAGGCAGCTCTAGTTCCTCCAGAGAATCCTTTCCCAGATAATTGCACAGTCCCAGTTATAGTTATCTGATTTGTAGCTGCTATCCATATGACTCCATTTGCAGTGTCAGATCCAGTTCCGAGCGCAGTGCACGTTAAAACAGCTCCATCCTCTACTGTGAAATTTACACAATTAGGAACCCCTTCCGCTGTATTGGAGTCCTTATTAAGAATTGGCTGGTAGCTTCCTGCGCCATGATTAAGACCCTTTCCAACTCCTCTATAGGTCGTTACTCCGGAAACAGAGTCGTTTTCATATAGGTCTTTTATATCTACGGTACCGGTGACAGATACGCTTCCGTCAGCTCCTGATCCGAAGATTCTTTGATTAGTATCGTCCTGCGAAACAATGATCATTTATGACCTCTTTATCTTTATTCTTACGAACAGACGCTCTGGCGCAGCAGAAGCGTCTATAGCTTTAATAGACAGAGCAAGTTGCTGCCCTTCAGAAACAGCACTTCCTACCTCTATGGTGGATTTCGTGACCCTTGTAGTGTCCAAGTCAGCGAAAGTATAGGTGTCACCAGTGAGATCTTTAACGGTAGTTCCACTCCAGGATCCGCCTGAATATCCACCTACTTGTATATTGACGTCAGAACTGTACGGAGAAGTTGTCTTTCCGAAAACAGCCGAGATTTCTTCTATCGTTCCTGAATAAGCTATGTCGAGTTCCCGGATATTATCCGCAGCATACGGATATGTCACTATGAACTCATAGACATCGACAACTCCAGTGCAGTTTTCAATATCGCCGTAATAGGTCGTCTTATTCGTAGTTCCCACGGTCATAGACTCAGAACCTGATAATGAGGTTCCTAGTTGGTTGATCTTTGCCTGATCAACAAAAAAGTCCGTATTGGTACCTGCAGTCCACTCGGTCTTTGTTCGATCAAAATTTGCCTTGAGCTTAAGAGCATCGACACCTTTCTTACTGGTCTTCGTCGAGGCGGCTAGCGTATTCGGCACTTCAAAACTTGACATTTTTTCCTCCTTAAGTTCGAGCTCCTAGGCTCTTATGTTTTGTAAGTTCATATCTTATCTGGAACTTGTATATATCAAAGGGCTCGTCATTATTAGCATTTCTGAAAACAAGTCGAATGCTTTCACATCTTAGCTTTGCATTCACTCCAGAATCATACAGAGTGGTAGAAGTGGTATAAAAACTCGCCCAATCTTCTTCCTCATCTCCTGGGGCAGTATAAAAGCAGTTTCTATTTGGTGCTAGAATGTATGCTCCAGATGCAGGAGTTCCTGATACAGTTATAGTTGTAGTGCTATTTGCCAAAATATCGAAGAACGTCCCGGCACTATCGCAAAGAACTCCTCCTACAAAATCGTTGGCTGTCCAAGTCTTTGTGGTGTCAGCCAATTCACCTGCGGCTACTGAAGTTGAATCTCCAGAATCAAATATGTAATAACTTGCCGCAGTTCCTGTTTCGAGATAGATCGGAAATGTCCCGGCCTTTTCCTCTTCCCCGTTCAAGTAGTAGTCGCAGTAGATAGGATACGCCCCGTAGAGTTTTCCATAGATCCTTATTTCGTTTATGTTCTTCGTAAAATCCGGAGCCGAAAAATCTATTTCTTTCGTAGAATATCTTGCTAGTGAGTCATACTCCGTCTCACAGATATATAGAGTTCCGTCAGATGCTCCTACGCCATACAATCTTTTTGGAGACTCGATATAAGCACCTAGAGACCCTTCATTACCGAGATACGTAAGAGCTCCTTCGCCATTATTGGCAACGAGATCATACGCCCAAACATCCCCTCCGATATTAAGACGATAAGTGTCTTCCCACATGCAGGCAAAAGCTGCCTGCTTTTCAGCGTCAGTATATTCATCGAACTTGTCTCTGATCCCCCATGTAACACTCGTCGTTAAGATAGTGTCGTATCTATTAGCGTCGCTCACTTCACTGCTTCCGGATAATTGCTTGACTCCATACGGGGAAAGAAACCAAACGGAATCATTTCCTCTTACGCAGCTTGCAGGAGCAATAGTTCCATATTTGGTATTAACCGGCTTGAGAGTCCAGTCGGTTTCATCAGTTCCAACAAAAACCCAAATGCTATTTGTTCTGATAATGGCAGTTGTATTCCACACATTCGGAACGACTGCTTCGATCTCGTCGTCATAAGCACCGTCTATGACCGCTTTATAAGCTCTGTCACCGAGGGAGTTTCCTGATACGTCGTTCCAGTAATCGGCATCCCGGTATGCAGATCCAACTATTTCTGTGGGATTAGCGGCTGTATTGAACAGCCATATTCTTCCCATCCATCCTACCAGTCCTTTAGCTCCAGTTGGAATCGTGCCTCCGGCAGCTACGAGAGTTGAATATGCCAGATCAGTGCTGTCACCGTCCCAATAATAGACGTTATCCTCTCCCTCTAAGTGCCAGTAAATTTTATTGTCGTTGATATCAAAATAAACTCTTTTTCCAGTAGTAAAAGTAGATCCGGTCAATTCATAGACAGTCGATCCACTATACGTAACAGCAAAAACCTTAGTTGCAGTTCCGCTATCAAGTGCAACTACAATATATTCTTTAAGCGTTCCAGAAACATAGGTCTTGTAGTATTTCCCGCCTCTTGGAGTAATGTATGTGGAGCTTACTTCCACAACTTCTCCAGGAGCCTTAGCAGTTGTGACTCCTCCAGTGGGTTTCATGCGCATATTGCTAACATCCGCACATTGCCCGTCTGGAAGATTCCTCGGGGGATCAAATGTATTGATCCCTTTATTCATGAGATTATCTATGTAAACTTTTTCGTTTGACTCTCTTGACATATTTTCCTCTTTACATGAATATAACTATCGGAACAAACGCATCTGGAACTGTATACGTAATATCGACATATGGATCTGAAGTAGTACTAGCGGTCTCTGATGCAGCAAAATTTACTTTGTGTCCTTGCCCGTCTGTCCATCCTGTAGGTGCAGAATTAGCTTGATCAAGTCCTGTTCTTAGACCGAACTTTGTATATCCGGTCTTACTTATAATGCTATTATCTGAGGATGTAAAAGTTTTATATCCATTTCCAGTAATAGCAGAAAGATTCACGCTCGCATATTCAGTCGAGTTTATAGCACTGTAATCGCTGGTCGTTAAGGTATCCGTAGAAGCCTGAGTTTCTGTAACAAGTTTTATAGTTCCGTTGCTGCCTGTATTTACAACTCCGGATGAAAAGAAATAAACTTTTACGTCTATCTGCGATATGACTGCATCATCTGGAACTGCGGCAGTATTAACCGGAAGATACCCTCTGCTGAATGTCCAAATCGGACCGTTGTAGTACTGATTTTGTATCGTTACTGTGGCATTTGACGGATACGCTGCTGTCCCGGTAGACATGTCTCTGGTAGTTTGCCATGAAGCTCCAGAAGCTCCCTGTCCATAGATCGATCCATCTCCTGCTCCGGCATAATAGCTTGTAGTCGTATCAGTATGTACGTCTCCAAAACTACCTGACATAAATTCGGCAGTCACTATTTTTCGCAGAATTCTACGTCCGTCGACCCACACAAACTTGTATGGTGTTCTGCTTTGTCTCTTATCATCCCAGCATAAAATAGGCTTGATATGCGTTCTACTGGTATCGTCACTCACGCAGTCAAGAACTATCGCACTAGGAATTTCAAGTTCAAAATCAAACTGGTATTCTTTATTTTCCTTAACTGCTTCTCGAATAATAACTTCTTTTTTTAATTGACTCCTTGTAGGGTAGACAAGAAGATCTATTCCAGGTCCAAAAGCATTCTCATATAAAACTTCGTTGTTGATGAGCTGTCCTTTGATATGCTGGCATAGGGGCTTATATCTTACTGTTTGATTTTTCCCTTCAAAAACATCGTTGAACTCTATCCAGTCATCCGCATAATCCGGTATCCACGGATGGAAACTGTTGTATTCAAAATACCATCCGCCGAAGATATCGTCTCTTATAAGAGTGCTATCTACTTTTCTAAGCGTAGAATCGTCACCGTCTCCAACGAGAAGATCATTCTTGTAGTGAATATGCCCTGCGTGTATTCTCCGGATCAGTTTTCCAGAATCCTCGTACAGAGCAGATTCGTAGGTTCTTTGATTTTTATTCTCTATCATGGCTTGACAAACTGCAATCGCACGATCAGTCCTTTTGGAGCTGTAGTAGATACCGCATCGACATCTATTCTTATAAGATCGTTTGTTGCAACATCGTCTTTGGTAGTGTCTATGACTGCAGCGGTAGCTGCCGTATCACTACCCGTCTCAGTACTGTCGATAGTCAGTTTTGTTGAAAGCATGTCAACGCTATCCGTGACATTTGCTATTTGAATATCAGTCGTATTTGTTGTTCCGGCAGTTATAACTCTTGCGTGAACGGCAGAAAGATTGTAGCCATTAAGAGTATCCGGAATAGTGAAATACGCTTTCCCGTCTCCTGTAGCGACGTCAGTTGCTCCTGCAAAAACTTGGACGATCACATTGTGCGGAATAGAACCCGCCAGTTGCGCAGCCGTTACGGCTTCCGGAACTCCTGTACCGGCTGTTATTCTACCTATAAATGTCAAGTTAGCAAGATTCGCTAACTTGGCCAGCGTTATAGATCCGTCAGTAGGCGTTCCCGGAGCTACCCAACTTACAGTTCCAGATCCATTAGTGGATAGAACATAATTTCCAGTTCCATCCGCTACTGGAAGCGTATATGCTCCCATAATAGAAACCGCTGCATTCAATCTCAGTGTTTGAGAAGAGGCGGTAGCATTAAAGGTACCATACATAAGCGACTTTGCTTTTTCTTCTGTAGTATTCGCGATCGATCCAAGACCATTGTGTAAATAAAACTCGTCACTTGCTGTAGAATAGTACCCTGCATTTTTTCCGATAAAAACGTTTCGGGCTTGCGTACTGACTGTATATCCAGCCTGATACCCTAGAAAGGTATTGCTGTCTCCTGTAGTAAGACCGTATCCGGCATTGTATCCAGCTATTATATTCTCATATGCCGTATTTACTAGAGAGGCCGAAGTTCCACCATTCAGTATAATCGAATCAGCTGCAGCTCCAGAAGAAAACGCAGCTATAGCCGGTTTTCCATTGACAAATGATTTTACGGCCTTCTGAGTTGCTAGTCTGGTATCACTATCAGCAGCTAGCGTATTATCTGTATCTATAACATTCGGAGCAAAATCGGCTGTCTCCAAATTGGATATTGAATTTCCAGTTCCATTGGCGTCGATAGTCTTGTTCGTCAGGGTCTCAGACTTTGACGCTGTGGACTTCGTGTCCGCATAGGTCTTCACTGCTTTCTCTGTCGGAATAGAAGTATCCGCATTATCGCCAAGCGTTCCGTCCGTAGAGATGTCTACGTTCGACGTTCTGATATCCTTGTTCGATAAATTGAAGACAGCTATTTCTCCATCCGCAATTCCAGTATCGTTTATCGTAGTGACGTTTGTAGCCTGCTTTATATAGTATGTTTCTGCGTAGTCGTCTACGGCCTTACAAGTCGGTATCTTAACGTCGCTCGCTGAATCAAGAGTGGTGACAAATGTCATATCCGAACTTCTGATATCCTTGTTTGTCTTATTGAAAACACAGATTTCCCCGTCCGCAATTCCAGTATCGTTTATTGCTGTCACATCAGTCGTTTTCTTGATCACATCTCCTGTAACAGTAGTGGCTACTATCTCATTAACGGTCACTTTATTGTTTGAAGTATCGACTGTTAGGCAGGCGGTTGTTCCATCTGCTTTTGTAATTTGAATGGCTGTAGTAGAATCTGAAGACGGAGATAATTTTTGATGGTTTCCTACTGCATCTCTATTGGATAGATCATTATGATTATCTACACCTGCACCAATAAAAGTTTCTGCAAATGCGCTCTCTATGCTTGTTGCGGTAGCTGCGGATTTCTGAACTATAATTCTTCCTACTAATATTGCATGACGCGATATCACATCCGGAAGAGCCGGAACTACTGCCGCTTCAGCCTGCGCCAATGTGTAATCTCCAGTTCCTAAAACAACGTATGCATGAGCCTCGTCTTCTATTCCTCTGAACACCCAGTTTACCGCATACCGGTTAGCACCTAAAGTAGCAAGACCGGCAAGTCCATTATATTGAGTATTGTTGTATGCTGTTATTGCACTTGAAGACCAGGTTCCAGAAGTATTCACGTATAAAAATACGCCCGTACCAACTGCTCCTGATTCTAGCGCATCAAGAGACTTTTGAGTGACTCCATACCACATAACTCCTGACGAAATAGTTATCTTATTCGTAGCTACTTCTCCGAGAGACAATCCCGATTCTCTTACGAATCTTTCTGTTTTAACCAGTCTCAAAAATAGCTTTTCTGGCATATTCGTACCAGGATTATCCCAGTTTATAGTATGAAGTTCTGCTCCATCCCAGTATAGCGTATAGACTGGAATAACTGACGTACAGTTAATAACACTGACATCGGTAGTTATGTAATACAGATTTCCTGTTCCCCCTACTACATAATTAAGTCCAGACGAAAGCACTTCTCCAGATACCGATCCTGCCGCAGTTATCTGTTCTAGTCTTCCAGCAGCATATATATTATGCACTCCAGATCCTATATAGACTTTTTCATTTTCAAGATCAGCCGTTAAGGTAGGAAGAGTTACAATTCCACAATATTTAATTCCATCTCTTGTGTCTACATAAGTCTTAACAGCTTTTTGTGTAGGAAGAACCGTATCACTGGTTCCAAGACCAGTGTTCGTGCTTATTACTCCTGAAGCAAAATCTGCAGTTTCCAGATTCGTTATGGAATTGCCTGTGCCATTGGCATCAATCGTCTTGTTCGTCAAAGTATTTGTTGAAGAGGCAGTCATACCTCCATTATTTACAATATATGAAACTACCGCTTTCTGAGACGGAACTTTAACATCGCTATTAGCCGACATTGTTGCATCAGTATCAAGATACGATAGTGGCATCTGCTGAACATTGTCTACTGATCCCAGTCCTACATCGGACTTTGATACAGTGACATTCGCCGATAGCGCGTGACCATTTACTGTTCTAGTATCAGGTACTGGAGCGAAACCAAGAGCATCTTCTTTAGTATCTACATACGCTTTGACGGCCCTTTGAGAAGGTATTCTCGTATCGCTATCAGCCGTAAGAGACGTATCAGTATCGATAACATCCTCGGCAAAATCCTCTGTCTCAAGATTCGATATCGAGTTTCCTGTACCATTGGCGTCTATAGTTTTATTAGTAAAAGTAGTAGTAGAAGAAGCTGTTACTACTCCCGCTGACGTAAGCTGAGCAGCTACATACGTAACGATTGCTTTTTGAGAGGGAACTTTTGTGTCACTATTCGCAGCAAGAGTTCCATCTGTATCGACGTCACTTGCCTTAAACTGCACATGGTTCGTAACATTGCTTAAGCCGACACTCGTCTTGGTCGCGAGATTAGCTATATCCTGTGTCGGTATTTTTACATTAGTGCCAGACTGAATTCCAGCTACTACTTCAGTTCCGTCAAGAGCACTTGGATCGCTCCAGGCGCTTATTTTTTCATCTGCCATTGCTCTCTCCTATTCGAGAAGTATTTTGTTTCCAGCCTCTGATAACGCAAAATCTCCAGTTTCCATTAAAAAATATCCGGATGGAGTTCCTGTCATTTCAAAGCTCTTACCCATGTATTCAATATAGACTTTTGATCCATCCGTCGTTACATTTATGTTAGCTTTATTCAGATACCTATCCGAGTGCCATGATTCTGAATCTGTTTTTTTATAGCCCTTTCCAGAAACCATACTATAGCCTATTCAGCGGATCAGTTCCCGAATATCTGCCGCCTATTACATCTGCATTTCGGTATCCCAAACAGAATGGTTTTGAGTTGCGAACTGAGTGCCTATTCTTTTTTTCTTTCGCATTTTCAGCATAGTCCAATTTGAAAGTGTCTCGCTCCCCGGCGTCTGCTCTATCCTCTTTCTTAACCAGATAGACAGCATAATCTACAATAGCTCTGTCGCTTCCTTTTGGGCACTCCAGATAGTCAGCGTCCACAACTAATGGCTGCGCATATTTCTTACCAACGAGCTTTATCCTGTATCCGCCTTTAATATGCCCGTTCGTATCAGACTCTACTGATGCGGATGAATAAAATACCAGTTGTTCGTCGATCATGTCCCATTCGGTTCCTTTGGTCATCATTCTCCATTCATCGGAATTTAATACAGATTCGTAATAAACTTCTTCTACGTCCAAAATAAGGACCGGCAGATTATAAACATACTTGTTATATACTGTGCTGGTAATAGCATACGAACTTGTCAAGGCAGTATTTTCGCAGTATTTTTCTATACTGTTATTTATCCACATATCAAGATCTTCGTCTTCCCAGTCGTCATACCTGAGCATTTTCTTAACCGCATTACGGATTGAAGAAAGAGTTACCCCTGTAAAAATATCCAAGTACCATTCCCATCGACTGAGATGAGTAAGAACGTTGAACATCCCGACCTCAAATAACGTAGTTATTCCGTCCTTAGACAGAACGATCTTATAGGGATAGTAGTTTTTTTCAAGAGAAACAGTCTCATTTGCAGTGATAGATAGCGTAAAAGTTCCAGCACTGGCGCTGACAATTGAAGCATTTCTTGTAATAATTGGAGAATCGACATTCAGGTCCCTAGAAACTGTTAATGTGATCGAATAGCCGGTAAGATCCATAACGCTTCCACTATCTGAATACGCTGTATACGCAAATGTTTTTGCTTCGCCTTTTTCTACGTACATTACTTGACTCCTTGTCTGATATGTAATCTGATCAGATATTCTACGTTTCCATTTAATTTCGTAAGATCATCACGAATAAATACTTGCTGGGACTCCAGTTTTGTCTGTCTGTCCTCCATAGCCGAAACACGCTGGGAAAATCCTATAGGTATCTTTAAAATTGCCGTTGCAATAGTGACTATTATTGCCGTACAGACTGCTGTGAATATATGCTCAGCAATCTTCTTTTTTTCACAATCTGTCATAATATTCTCCTATATAAGAGATAAGGATATATATACTACGTATATATATCCTTATCTCTATATATTATATAATTAAGCAAAGATGCTCCCCAAAATTGCTTAATCGTTACTGTGGAATTGCAATTTCTCTCTGGCTAATTCAAAAGCCTTTATTTCGCAGGCTTCTTTCTGCTCAAGAATTTCTGCTATTGCAAGAGGTATCTTAACTCGTACTCCTCTTGGAACGTAATAACGATATCCGTTCAGCGATACAACTTCCGGTTCTCCGTAGGACTTGATAGGTTTTCCATCGATCTTGACTACGTTTGTCACATTCTTTGCTGTTCTCTGCAATCTAACGAATGTTCGTTCCATGCCTTTAAGAGCGTCTTTCATTGCAGTATCAGATTTATCTGTCTGCTGAATAAGCTCAAGTTTTGGCATCTTTTTTCGAGCCTCTTCCTCGTCAAACACTTCTTCGTCTTCGGAGTCTTCAAACTCTTCTATCAGTTCTTCATCTTCCGCCATATTTCACCTCCTCTATTATTTATATGGAGAGGGACCAGATGGCATAAACCATCCGATCCCTGCTCCCCTTAACTACGCCTGTTTCGAACTTTCAAGACGCATGACGTTAAGTTCGTCAATGATCTTGCAAACAAAGAAACCTTTCCAGCCCATCGAACCACGCTGATTCAACGGATCCTCACCATAGCCGAGAGACTTGATGATAACTTCCATAGATTTTCCAGAAAGTTTGGTCAAGCCGTAGGCATTCCTTGCCAAAATCAACGTCGGATAGACATCGATTCCGGAGTCACCTTCACCTTCAAATACCGGCATATTTTCAGAACGGATCCAACGGACGTCCTTATATTTACCGATTTCACCTTCCATCACATCGCCTTTATTGGCATATTCCTCAACCGGAACGAATCCCGGGAAAGAAGTCGTAGACGTAATATCTTTTTCGATATAGTCATGGACAATACCAATATAAGCTGCAGCGATCTGTTTTGATCCATAATTAGGACTTCCGTCCATCATGGCCTTGATCGGCTTTGCCTTATTGTGATGCAGAGTGCGAAGTGCCTTATCGACAGTAGCAGCTACGAGATAATCAGCAGCGACAACTGCTCCACGAGTAGAGCGGTCATTAACACGCTGAACCTGAGTTCCACCAACAAGAACGTTGGCAGTCAGAATATCAAACGTATCAGCAACTTGTTCAGCAAGAAGTTTATTGTCTTCTTGAAGAACACCATCATCTTCCGTATATTCCAACACATCGGTATGCTTGATGTAGTCGCCATATTCAGCAACAGTAGCATCGATATTCGTCGGAACAGACGAATTACCAGACGGAGTTACACCCTCAGTGAGAGGAGTAAGTGCCGTAGGCAATGCGGCATATTTGCGCCATCTGATCACTTGACCTGATTTCTGCGGAATATCCCTAGAAAAATCTGCGAACTTCTCGAACTGCCTAAAAGCCAGGGCCCTTTCAATAAGCAACCCGGTATAGAACACATTCAGAACTTGCGGTACATTAGTAGTATTTTGCATAGTAATTCACCTCCCCTTATTCGGCGTCAGCCATAAGCTCGTGATACACAACTTTGCAGCCAGTAATAGCCACAGTGGAAGTCGCTGCTTTGTTAAACAGAACTTCGAGTATCAGTTCGCCAGCATCATTCAAACGAAGTGCCGCATCCGGAGTAATCGTGATCAGATGATCATCGACCGTTTTGGTATCCGTTACAGTCACACCTGCAACCGTGCAGGCTTTAGTCGTCACAACAGGAGCAGCACCATCCACTGCTTTTGCTACGGATTGAATTTCCGCAGCCGGAGCAGCATCAAGAGCGGCAGTCCCAACAGTATACGAAAGTTCTACATACGAAATTTCGCTAACTCCATCATTCCCGCCATCAACGATTTTCGGCATGTGAAGCGGAACAACAACTCCCGCAGTTTCATCAGTTGCATCACAAGTGTAGGTCAGCATATCCCCGCTATAAGCCAAGGTCCAGGCTGCTACAGTGCCAAGCATCGTCGATACTGGAATCGACACACTTTTTTGCGCACTTTTATTCCTCATATCCTCATTCCCCTTTTCTTTTAGATTAGTCCAGTTTGATTCCTTTGGATTCGCGATAAGCCTTAAACTGATCGTATGACCAATTTTTCATTTCTTCAGCAGTAGGCTGTTTCGTTCCACCAGTAGAACCTCCCTTTCCTCCAGCACCGGCAAAACCGGCTTTCTTTTTTGACCCGTTCGTAGACTGGACTTTAAGATCATTCAGTTGCTTCTGAAGTCTTGGATAGTCCATCAAACTATACAGATCATTAAAAGATAATTTGCCCTGTTCGATAAGATCGGCAGCAGCCGGATCTTTCTTGAGCAAAGCAGAAATTTTCTGCTTATCCTCAACGGCGATTTTCTTTTCTGCCGCAAAGGAATCCAGTTTAGTCTGGATAAGTGTTTGTTTAACAGTGCCTTCGACTGGATCCGTTACTGACTTAGCAACGATCTTCGCTATCTTTACCATCGCTTTTAACGAGTCGTCATCATAGTCCGGAACTGCAGCTTTTACCTGTGCCATAAAATCTTTTTCGTGATCTACTGGTTTCGGCTTTTCTGGTTCAGTCTCTAGTGATTTCTCCTGCGATTTTAAAAATAACCTTTCAAACATCTTAGCCCTATTAAACTCGGCCTTTGATACTGAAACTATATCCTTGTCCGGATCTCCAGGATTGTCTGGATCTGTCGGATCTGCAGGATCGCCAGCAGGATCAAGGTCATTATCCGGGTCGGCGTTGTCCGGATCGGGATTAGCCGGATCAGTATTATCCAGATCATCGCCATTATCTGCCGCATCTTTCATCATCCAAAATCTCATAGTAGTTCTCCTTTACACGCTTTATTTGCTAGGTTGCGGTAAACCTGATAGGATAACTAAACTAAATAAGTCACTTATTTTGTTCAGCTTTTGACGCTGAGAGAGTTTTTGCTCTCATGACTATATTTTGAAGAACCGAACGCACGTCGTCAAATGCTTCGGCCTTAACAAGCATTGAAAGATCCCTATTCTTCTTTGCCTGTTTCAAGTAATTCTCTTCCAGGGACTTACACACCTCCTTTATTATTTTATATTCATCCGACTTAAAAAATTCGGATATTATTTGTCCTCTTTCTATGGCTTCTTCTACTGCCTGATCTTTCTGCTCCTTTCTCGTTTTAAGATCCTTTTCTATCTGTCTGACAAGATGCCTGAATCCCATTATTGTCCTCCTGCCCCCAGATTTCTTGTGACCTCGTTATCGAGAATGCTTGATCCTTCAGCGGCAGACGTAGCCGCTTCTTTTTCCATGAGCGCTCCCTGAGCTTCATCATATGATCTGTCAAGATTTACCTCATTAACAAAATCCTGTTTGGCCTTGTGAAGTTTTCCTTGAGCCTCTTCAGCCTCTTTCTGTTTCTTAGCCTGCAGGACTGTGGCTGCGTATTGCAATATCTGCTCAACTGGCATATACGCCAGTAGCTCCATGAACATGTCTTCAGGATCTTTTTGTTTTGCGATTCTGTGGCCAGGCATTCCTTTATACTCGAAATACATCTTCATTATTTCTGCATAGTTTATCTGTTTCGCTACTTCTGGACTACTCTGCATAAACTGCATTGCTTGCGCAAGGTCTTGAACGTGTCTTTCGTTTTCAAGAAATTTGCTTCCGCCAAAAACCTTTATCTTTACCATGCTATTGATATCACTTGGACTAATTGTTACCGGAACATTTACGGTCTTTGCTCCCATTTTAGTCGGGATCATAATAACCCTGTTCGCGTCATTCGTTTCATAAAATAATTGCCAGAACATTGTAATAGCTGGCTCGATCAGGTCATCCTGTATCGAATAGATCGCATCCTTTATATCTACTTTGCTTTCTGCTAGAGCTGCTCCATAGCCTACCCCAGTTCTATCAAGTTGCGTATGGGTTGGCTGGCCGTCGAGCATGGCGTTAGATCCCATTCCACTTTCTATTGTATCAGTTATTCTATTTGTCAGATGTTCAGCAGTCCTCTGGATATCTGGAAATTGAATAGGCGCCATTACGTCTTTAATAGAGTCTCCTGTATCGATCTTGATCTGCTGACCAAGACGTATTTTCCCATCCGGAATCTGCTGCTCTACATATTCTCCGGCATCCGATCTTATAAAAGTTGCACCGGACATTTTAAGGAGACTATTCTGAATATCCATATTATAGACTTGATTCAGAGCCCATTGTGACCTCAGATGTCTCCTCGTATAAGATATACCGTAAAATGAGTCCTTGATTTCTTCGTAGCACCATTTGATATAAGGATACTTATCCATCCAGTATGGAAGAAAGATAGCTTTTATAACGACATTATTCGCAAGAACAATATTTACCTTTCTTGATTTTCCTCCGACTATCATACTGCCCCAGTACTCTGCTATCATTACTTTGCCGAGTGTTTTTGATTCTCTTACGGCAAGTTCTCTTTTTGAAGTCTTAAAATTGTATACCGGAGAAAGTATGTTCGAGAAAATGCCTACCTGAATTTGATCAGTATTTTGATATATGCCTTCTGCCTCGAGAGCTTTTAATGTGTGGATATCGCTTTCATATATTTCCACGTTATTGTTCTTCTGAACGTCATTCTCGAAAATATCTTCTACATAAAAATTATTTATATCGAGATTTACGAGTTTCAAAGATTCTTTTTTAACTACTTTTTCTTTGATAACCAGAGATCCGTTTGCTTTTTTAGACCAGTACTTTATTGTTGAGCTATCCGTTGATGGAACTATCTTTCCTATAGCAGCGTCCATAAAATATCCGTCAGTAATAAGATCCTTTATCCATTTCTTAAAACGAGATCTCTTCAATTCACAATTAAGAACAGCCTTCTGAACAGAAAGTTCAGTCTTGGAATTCGCCTCTTCGTCCGTTTCCGGATGATCCTCGTCATAGTCCACAGGTTCCATATCGTAAAAATTATCGTCCATTCCTTCAAATGGAGCATTCCGTACCCTGGTTACGACTCGCGTTGCAGCTCTGTATAGTTTCGGATCATAGTAGTCTGCTATTTCTGAATCTTTCTTTGAGGACGTTGAAATAGCGTATCTGGCGGCGATCTCTTCATTCCAAATATCCTCGTAGTTCATATTCAACGATGCATCAACAATGCTCTTTCTCTGACTTGAGGCATTTTCAAGTGCCTCTATGACGCGCTTTTTTGCTTCGGTCAGATCTATGGCCTTATCGTGAGTAGTTTCAAATGGAACCGCCTCTTCTGGAGAAGACGCTACCTGATTTTCTTCTTGGTATTTTTCACTATCCACAAAAGCCTCCTTAGAATCCTACAACTCTTTGAACAAAAGAGCGACTGTCCCCTTTTGTTTTATCCGACTGCAGCTCTATCGGGAGCTGCGAAATCCTTTTTATCGCCTCTTTTGCAGGCTTGAACCCGTGCTCGACTATATCCGAAATTGTATCCAATATATCATCGTGTCCATCCGGAAATCCTGCAAATTCATCATGAACTTCGGTCATATTTCTCTTGATAAAGATCTGCTTAAGCCTGAGTCTGTCAGACAAATTTCCCTTTATCTTGTCTTGTTTACTTCCAGTCCTCTTCCTGAGCTTCTTTAAAACTGGTCTACTTCGTTTTCCTCTCGCAATAGTATCATATGTTTCCATTATCAGATCTTGACACGAAATAAGTTCTATTATAGCCATCCGAGTATTGAACGTTTCATGCTGTGCAAAAATCTGATAGACAACTTCTGAAGGTTTGAAATTTCTTTTTCTCCATACCTTCAACAAATAGACATTTCCATTTTGATCAAGAGCTCCAGTTGTTACGACAACCGAGTCTTTCTTTTTTGATGTTCCTTCTGCAGATGCAATATCGATTGCGGTGAAACATGCAACCCGCACTTTTCTTAATACCTCACCATCGTCAGCGGTAAAATATATTGCTCCATCTTTATACCGACCCTGCCAGTGCTGAAGATGAGCCGCATCCCAGGTTTGATTATCCTGGTTCAATGGCTTATTCATCCATTCTTTCCACCAGGTCTGGATCTTTGGAGGATCGGCCTGAAAAAGATTCTTCTTCATCGTAAGAAGCATGTCTCTGGTATAGTATTCCGGCCAGAGTGGATTGCCGTCTTCGTCAATGCATGAATAGAGCTTGTGAACCCAGGTCTTGTTCTTGATGACGCGCATTAATTGTCCGTCATCATGGATACAAGTTCCTGTCATGCGGCATTTCCCGATCTGAGGATTCAATGCCTGCAATAAGCTCGTGAACATCCAGTCATCGTACTTATTTCTTATGTCAATATTCTCTATAGTCTCATCATCGTCAAAGTCGTCGATCAAGCAATAGTCCGGTGGAACATCGTCCAACAAACCGCGAGCTGACTGACCCTTCGACATGACCCTTATATGAAACTTATTCTTCAACCTGATCTCTTTGTCATTCCATTTTGGAGCGCCACTTCGCAGCGATCCATATATCGCTCGCAGAAGTTCATTGTTTTCAAGTTCAAGTCTGATCGACTGCAAATGCAATGACGCCTTATCTTCAGTGTCACCTACCAGAAGCATATAGTCGTGCTTATGATATACCGCGCACCATAGAACAAAGCCCTTCATGCATGTCGTTTTTCCGTGCTTTCTCGGAAAGGCTATGACTCCGTACTTGATAAGATTGTCCGCATACATGTCGAACAGTTCATGATGCGGTTTCCCGAACCGCGATGTGAACCAATGCGCCAGAACAACCTGGCAGAAAAGCTCAACATCATCCTCGAATGCCTTATACATGAACTCATATAGGACATCTTCTTTTACACCGCCAGCCTTGAGCTTTCCAAGATCCAGCTTGAACTTTCTGAATCTGTCCTCAAAGCAGGTCTCAAGATAAATGCTCATTGCTTAGGGGCCTGATTCTTCTCCCAGACGTTAGCGATATTGTATGACGTGAATACCGCTAAGAACGCCATAGAAAAATCTGCCCCCGGCAATTTTCCAGCAAGAAGAAGACCTACCAGGACCATAAGTGCCCAGCAGGTAAGTTGCCATTTTCTAGAATTATACTTTTCCATGATTATTAACTCCATAAAGAGCCCGGGGGTTTTTGCCGAGGGCCCTTAATCGAATTATTTCGCAACAGCCGGGATCAAGTAGATCACGCCATTAGCATCCTTCACTTCAAACGTCATGTTATACGTCGCAACCGCTGTAGCTGTAGCCGCCGCTGTAGGAGACTTCAGATAGAGCTCTGTGATCGAAGCTGTGACGATCGTATCTGTAGCCACAGTCCCTTTCGTAATAATTGCATTCGTTACGTTTGCCGTAGTCGAGGTCAACTTGGTAATCGTACCAGTAGTAGCTGTGAATACAGTAATGGTCTGAGTAGGAACTGCTGGATAGCGAGCAGCCGATCCAACATCCGTCCTCATCGCATGTGCTGGCAAGGACAAAAGAGCAACAACGAGCAATGCACCTAAAAATTTCTTCATTTTTTCACCTCCTAGTTAAAAGAAAATCGAACATTGAGATCAGCATCTTTTCCGGTAATGCCCGGACCTGGAATGGAGATCTCTATCAAATGCATGTATTTTTTCTGTTCCTGAGACTCTTCAGCATACTTGCTGATCAGTCTGATCAAGAGATCCGGATCCATAGGATCACTTCCCTTTGATGAGGAGGAGTGCGTTTGCCCTCCTCCCCGAGATAAGACCGGATCTTTCGATCCTTAACTTATTGGCCAGTTTGCCCTCGGTGTCTTACTGGCACGACCTTTGGCGAGCCGGGGCGTTCACAATAGCGAGTTAAATAGTGGGAGATTTCTACAGTCCCGTTCCTCGCAAGATTTCTTCACTCGGTCCAGATAGTCTGATTGTTTAAAGTCCATTTTCATACCAGCCATCGTCATCACGATCTCGTTCTGAATATACGCCATAAAATACTTCAGAACAGTCTGTGTCTCTACTGCAGTCAACATCCCCGGATGAACAACGAATCCATAATCCATCCAGAACTGAGCCACCGACTTGCACTGGTGGCACGTTACACATTCATGACATTCTTCTATGTCGTCGAACTGACGTGTGATCTTACCCCACCGCTCAAATTCTTTTCTTTCAGATTCAGAAAGGAAAAAGTTTTTAGAGGGTACGCGATTTTTTTCGGTGCTATTATCCACCGGGGCGCCGTCAAGGCCCCAAACGGGGGCGCCCTTAAAAACGACCCCACCCCCATTCTCAACAATATCTTTTACTCTTACACAATGCATAGTGGGCAAGGGACCATTCTTACTATTAGAAGCGCTAGGTATAGCGCTGTATTCTTTAGGCATCTTTATTATCCACATCGATGACATCATTAGCGCAACGAGGTTGACCTATAACGGTCTCTTTCTGAGAAGCCGGCAACTGCATATTAAGTATCGTGTTTATGATGGTTGTATGCCTGTTTCTGTTGCTTAAATCGGTACTTATAGCGCCATTGCATTCCGAAAAGCCTGCATACGATAACATATTGAGTGTAGCCTTGCGTCCAACGTCATCCGGTAATTGCGACAGCTTATCGAGTCTCTCAAAATACTTGCTCGGCTGATATTGCTCTCTGAGTGCCTCACGCCATTCTGGACATTTTGCATCGATACGCTTTTCTATTTCATTCGCCATTTTCGATCGACTGCATGGCTTGGCATCTGAGATGAGCGATATCGATTCACTCTTTCCTTTTCCTTTCGCACGCATCGCAAGATATTGCAGTTCTCTATCTGAGAGTTTTTGCGAGTCAATGATATGCTTCATTAAGTTCTTCTTGCGCATCAATTATCCCTCTCTATATACACACCCTACATGGAAAAATGCGCGCAGGGAACATAAAAATTGAAATATGCATTTTCATGCTATTTGCGTCGTCGCTATATCTTACATAATTATTGCAGGTGAATTATTCGTCCCCGATTTTTAAAATAGAACTGAGAAAATATGCATTTTAAAATAATATATAATATGGATGGATAGAGAATATATATACTACGTATATATATTCTCTATCCATCCTATAATTATTAAATGCACTTTCTCTTTCTTTGGTACTTTCTTTCTCTTTAAAATAGGATATCCCCAGATATTCAATACCGCTATAATTGCATATACCTGCGATGAAATATGAGGTGTTCCGCTGGGCTGAAATGCATTGATAGATTCTGTTCTATTTTTTTGAATTCGTATAATGCATCTATAGGCAATTCTACACGATTAAAACTCAATGCCTTGATATCTGTTGATTGCTATGCTAAAATTCGATGTTTTATACCATATAGTGAGAAGGGGATGATGAACATGTTTAAATCGGTGAACACTAAAAAAGACAAAGAGCTATTGACAATGATGGAACAGTGTGCTAGAATGAGCGTAGTAAAAATGGACCAGAAAAAATCAATGTATATTTTTTGTAAATAGTGGGAATACTATAAGTGAGAGGGAGGTGAGGGACATGGCGAAAGTCTATTGGATAATGAAAGACCAACGCCGGAAAGAAAAAGAGGTCAAGGACTGGAAAGCAAAAGAACTGGTGAAAGAGCTTGAGCAGAGAGATGATGTTCTGGTGAATTCTATAAAAGTGGGAGCGTGATGAACATGAACAATATATCGAACTACTTTATCAATACCTACCGCGAGGCCATTCAATCTGAGAGATTGCAGGCACACATAGAGAACAGACCAGTGAACCAAAAGAACATCGCGCTTTATGAGCACATCATCAGAGAGATTGAAGCCGGACATGTGAACGTGATGAGATAAAGAAAGGAAGTGAGTATCATGAAGAAACGAATCGTATTAAACGCTAAGCAGAAAGCATATCCGAACATCGGGTATCTGGTAAATGAAGAGGGATACGCAACGGGAGTAAGATTTTACATGGATGAGTCCTATCTCGATTTCATAAAGGGAAAATTGGATGCCGAAGACTGTTGTACCTGCGATGACCTGCATGGACCGGCCAGCTATATGACCTGTCCAGATGCGGAAGAAGACACTGTGCTATATGTTTGTGAAAAGTGCATTCGTGAGTATGACCTTGAGATGTTTGTCGATAGAGCGGTACCGGGAGCACAGGGAATCGTGTATTAAATAAAGAGGTGATAACAATGGACGACGAGTTACAGGTAAAGGAAATAGAAAGAGAAGCAAAAAAGACGGCAGCTAAAATACGGGAGAAAGCAAGAACTTTTGGTGTTAGTCAAATGGACAAACACGAGGCAAAACTGCTTGAGGTAAGCGTGAAAGCGGAGGCATTCAGGGCTATGATGAAGTACGCGGAAGAGCAGTATAAAATACAGATGGATATAATGTGGGAATTGTTGCATACTAAAGAAAAGGATAGGTGACATATGAAAGTACACATTATAATTGAAAGGTTCAGTAGCATAGGCGGTCACGGGTACAATATATATCCGTATAAAACAAGAGCCGGAGCTAAAAAGGTATTCTATGACTGGATTATGGCTATTTTAGAAGAGCAGGACCCGGCAGATAGTGAGCTTATTCAAGAGCTAGAGGACAATTATGATAGCATAGAAGAATTCAAAGAGCAACTGAAAGCGGGAGAGATAGTAGACTTTGAATACTCGTCTGAGTCGGACTATTATGAACTACAGTTAAAAAGCGCAGAGGTAGAATCATGAAATCAGCAGAACTGACCAAGAAGTTTAAAGAGAGAATGAGCTATTTAGATCGGTTCAATGAGAAACCAGTGCCATTTAAAGAGAGCGGAAATAGTGTTCAGATAGTGGAAGGTGTCTATGTGCTCAAGGACGTTGCGGTCCTTTCACCGGACCTGTTCTTTCAAGTTCTTAAAGAAGTCGATGTTCCGGAAATTGAGAGATTCGTTGCTGGAAAATCTAAGAATTAAAGAGGTGCGATATGATAAAACCAAGCGCAATAGAATGTGTGGAAGATGCCTTTAAAATAAAGAACGCTTCAGGAGAAAATATAGACGCAAAAGGAATGAAGCTAATTGTTCAGATGATGGTAGATAAGACTGGACTGGATGACTGCGGTCCTGCGATGAGTGTATCTCGTTACCAGACGATTATAGAGGGTTTACTTGATAGAGGTAAAATTTTTGGGGTTATTGCAGAGGAAGGACTGTTTCAGGTTGTTGTAAATATCTATGAAAGGGGCAACTAAAATGGAATTTAAAGACAGCTACACGGCATGTGCATATTTTGAAGGATTTTGTGAAGGTGAAGGAGCTAGCCCGCAGCAGCAATTAGAGGCGCTCGCTTATCTGATAAAGACACGGGAAGTATGGAAATTGCAGGGCTTCTATGGTCGATCGGCAGCGGAGGCAATTAGAGAGGGCCTGATATCAGAAAATGGAGAAGTTCTTGCTGATGTATCGGAAATGTGCTAGAAAGGAAGTGGGGCAGATGAAACTAGAGTGTAAGGAATGCGGAGAACCGTGTGAAGTTACGTTTTACAGGGGAAATGACGAGCAGGATTGTGTTTGTGAAGATTGCTATTTAGAGTATCTGATAAGCCTGCATATTAAAGAGGTGTACAATGAAGAACACTAGAGCATTTTTAGTGAGATTTTTAGGACCAACGAATGCTCGTCCGGCGCGAATAAAGATAGAGGATCCTAGGTTTGGAGTATCCGTTACGATTCCTTATAGCTTTATAATCACGCCGGCATTCGGAAGTGAATTGTTATCCCAAGTGGAAAGATATTTATTCTACAGGGGCATTAAAATTGTTTCGTGTGCAATGAATAAAACCGGATTCATTCTTATATCGAATAATTTTAGAACTACTCTTAAAGGAAAATAATCATGAAATTAAATCTTTTGGAGAGTGTTTCTGGAGTGATAATAAAGAGAATAAAGTCTCCGGTCGCTAAAATAAAGATGTGCGGGAAAGTGTATCATCTCAGGAACAGTCACTATAGGCACGACATGGGGCTTATTTACCTTGCTAAAGGGGAGAAGAGGTCAATATCAAAGCTAATTTTATGCCATGAATACGGTCACTTTCTTGACGATACAGAATACGGAGGACTGCCAAATCGGGGCGAAGCTGATCCGTTTACAGTGTATACATATGAGCGCATGGCATGGAAAAAAGGACTTGAGCTATACGGTAAAATGTCAATTAAGGAATGGGCGATTGTTCGGCTATCGCTAAGAACATACAGAATATATACTTCTAAGCAACAGAGCTGGATAGCAGAGCATATGGAGGAAATAAAATGACAGTTCTTCATGGATACGAATACAGGACTATTCACGAGAAAATAGAACCGTTAAAATATGCGGAAATGAATAGCACGATCAGGGCAAGAAAATGCCGGCTAAAGAAAAAGGTGGATGTGATCAAGGGAATATGGGGAGAAGATAAAGCACGGGAATATTTTGGCATAAAAATTTAAACTGCTGCAACGTTGCGTTGCACAGTTATGGAGGGTGAAACATGGAACTTATAAAACTAAAGGGAAGAAAATATACAGTAGTTTGTGATTGGTATTCGCGGAGGAATGGCTTCACGCATACCGCGGCACTGTTCGCTAACGGAGTAGAAGTAGGTAGATCAAAAGTTCATTGGTGCAATAGAACATGGGAGGCTTTCCCGTATCAGTCAGTGATAAATAAAGTAATTCGAGAAAATATCACAAAGAATCCAGAAAAATACTATCTATAGGAGGAAAGAATATGCACGATCTCGACACGCTTAAATATTTAAACAGTCAGGAATATAAAAAATACAATCGAAAACTGTCTACCCACTTAAAGAACTTTGCAGTCAAGTATGAATATTTTTTGATTTTCATATTTTTTCTTTTAATACTGATCATATTGGGGGCAATGCAATGAAGGCATACATTATTCTAGCAGCAGTTTTAATAGCTATTTCAATGTCCGGATGCGGGCATGTGAATAAAGAGATCATCGAACAGACCATTCCTGAAAAAGAAGTCACACAATGGGGACCGTGGACAGAAAATGATCTTAATAGAGTAGTAGATTATTATAAAGATGACATCAATGAATTCTTCTTTTGGGTATGGCAAAATATAGGCTACTGTGAAGATCCGAATGGAGAACTGAACACACCTTTAAAGGTATTAAATGCCCGAAAAGGATCGTGTGTAGGACATGCGCTGCTATACGAGTATTTTTGTAAAAGAAATGGCATAGAGTGCGTGGTAATAGATATTTATGGCCTGGGATACGCTCACTGTGGATGTGTGGTTCCTTCAACAATGCAATGGTTTTCTGCGCATGAGCGCGTAGCGATCGAACTGGAATCGTGTGATATTCCTCAAGTCGCACGATTCGTTGGAAGAAAGATATACGGCGTGGAACCTACTGGATACGGATATTATGAAGACAAGGAATATATAAAACTATGAGCACAATACGGGGAGAAAGAAAACTACAGGCCGAGAACAGAAAACGATGGGAGATACCGAGAAATTCGTGATGGATCCTAAGATTCTGCATAGACATAGCAACGATAAGAAAACAGGATTTTGTACAACGTGGAGACTTGATGACAAGAATAGTCCGGCAAGTTTCTAAGGAAGGGGACATAAGTATGCCATATTTAAAAAAGAATACAAAACGGGCGCGTTTAAACAGTATGATAATAAAGAGGGTTGGCCCAAAAGGTCGTTTAAAGGAGATTTTAAAGCATTTAGACCTAGCAAGAGCATACATATACGAGGATCAAGAAGATCTGCTTGTAACAGAGTGGAGGTATTTAGAAGATATAGCGGATAGGTACTACCATAGAATATACGGATAAATATGAGATATATATTATGCTGTGCAATAATATTATGTCTTATATGTCATACCGGACTAGCATCGATCAAAGCAAGGGCGGAGGTAGACTTAAATGAAAATAAAATATCGGTATATAAAGGGTTTTTATGTGTGGCCACATACGATTGTGCTACAGGAAGTAAAGAAAAAAAGATCCTCAATGGGAAAGAATACAAGTTCGAGACTCCTAAGGGATATTTTAGGATATATCGCAAAACTGAACACCCGTTATGGACTCCGCCCGATTGGTATTATGAGGAAATGAACTTGCCGGTCGTTCCTTTAGAGGAACGCAAACCGCAGGAAGGGATACTAGGAGATTATGCACTGTACATGCCGAATGAAATAATGATACACGGAACTATGGACGAGAGTACGATCGGCAAAGCAGTAACGCATGGCTGCATCCGGATGAGAAAAGAGGACTTAAAGAAAGTATACAGAATTCTTGAAGTAGGATCTGAAGTTTTCATATACTAGGAGGAAGCAATGTATAGTGTAGATCAGAAGGGTATAATGCACTGCATTCTAAAGGACGGGAAAGTCATGTTTAAGTTCTATACGAAAGAATTCGCGGAAAGATACTGTCTATATCTGAATAAAGAAGAAAGGAAGGCGGAAAATGGAAAGACAGTGGCTGAATGAAGATCGGTACAAAGGGGAATGTGAGTATCAGTATCAGGATGCGCTAGGGACTCGCAAGTGTATAAAATATAATACCACTTGTTCTGAAAGATGCACTGAAAGAAAACAAAATTATGATCAAGCTAGCAAGTGAGTTTTTAAGGAGAGTACCGAAGCAGCCCTTTTCTATAGACACTCTTGAGAAAGGACTCGATGCCGATACGATAATGATGTGGAATGAATCTGACTACGAAAATATAGGGAGGCGAATAAATGAAAACGTCATTCAGAGGAACTAAAGTAGAATGGGAAAAGTATGATAAGGAATACGGACTTCGTGAAATACGGCCTGAATCTATCGTAAAAACGATCTATAGGCCAGGAGCTAAAAGAATAAATAAAAATAGAATAGAGCGGAAAAGGATCCGGCATTTATCATACGACGCTTTACCAGAGAGTGCCAAGTACATTCGGATCGTTCCAAAGCGTTATATGAATCTTAAAGAACTAAATGCAGCGCGTGCGCTCGATGGACTGCGCCCTTTGAGCAAGTAAACCCACCATAGGTATAGAAGGAGTGATCATTATGGAGTTTGGAAGAATAAGTTCAAAGAGAGTACAAAGTAATGGAAGATCGTTCAATCTGAATAGGTATATGGCAGCTCATAAAAAACTGACACCAAAAACAGTAGAGAAGATCTACAATGACTACGGTAAGATAATTCAGAAGATCGATATCGGAGGAATTACAGTAAATTTTAGCAGGAGATATGTCTAATGAATTTTGTAAGAATCATCATACAGGTATTACTGATCTGCTTAATAGGAGTATTGATCTCCTTGGCAGTAGTTCAGTCCTTTGATCGGGCATTCGCCCAAACGGCGGAGGAGCATAACCCCCACTATGCTTCTCCTCTGCCTGACCAATATAGATACCTGTCAACGACTTTTTCTCAAGGAGAAAAAGCTAGGGGACACTGGGATATGCCGTGTCCTTCCGGAACTGAAGTTAAAGCACCTTGCGACGGAGATGTAGTATGTGTAGGATGGCTTCCGGATATCGGAAATCATATTTACATAGTAGATAAAGAAGGAAGAGAACACAGACTCGGACATTTCAGGGCTAGAAATTGGCTTGTCGTTCTTCCGGGCCAAAAAGTTAAGACTGGTGATCTTATAGGCTATAGCGGAGGAGCAGATAAGGCAAGAGGACATTCATCTGGAGGACATATTCACTGGCAGATCATTGATAATCGGGGAAGGCTTGTCAATCCAAGAACTCTATTAGGTGGAAGCTGGAGCATATAATGCTACTTGAACTTGAAGAAATAACATATCAGGATATTAAGGATCTCACAATACCGGATAGGAAGTGTGAGTATACAGAGCATGTGTCTGCAATAGTTTCTAGTATTCACAATAGGGAACAGAGTATACGGGAATTTGAATTTGCTTTGACGTCGCTCGTAAGGGATCCTCCGGAAATAGGGCCGCTTACGACGCACAACTAAGGAGAATTTATGAAAACACTATTTGCAGGAAAGATCACAATAATTCAAACTCCAGAAAAAGAATATTTATTTGAGACCGATAATGGAATGAGGGGAGGAGCACCTACATTTTCAGCACTTTTAAGGGTATTCCAAAGACTCGTAGAAAATGGAATAGCGAGAGCCTCTCATGAAAAATAAAGACTGTAAGGACTACTCAAATAAGCCGGTCTATGATGACGTGCCCATAGTAGCGTTTTCTGAATTGGGACAAGTAGCGCTAGCAGCAAAGAAGAAATACGGGAATACAGAGACATGGAGAAATTTTTGTCCTGAAAGCAAAATTCGATATTGGAATGCAGGATTAAGACACGCGTTCGCGTGGATCAGGGGAGAAAAATTAACGTATGCTTGGCTAGGAGATAAAACAGTAGATATAGATCTTCTTGAAAGGGGATACGAACTATCGCATCTTACTTTGGCCATGTGGAATTTTGGAGCAGCTCGTGAGGCTGAAATGTGGTATAAAAATATTGCCAGAAGGCATACGAAGAATATCAAAATGACGAAGGGGGAAAATAATGGTTTCTTTAAGATTCGTTGAGCAAGTTTGCCAGCTACTCATAGTCGGACTATTTGCGGCATTAACGGGAATTTCTATCGCACACGGAGAGATAGGAAATACTGTTATCAATGCCTCATTAACAGGACTTTACATAGGATTCTATATCCTATGTGGAATCTATCACGTATAAAAGGAGAAAGAAAATGCCATACGTACCAAGTAAGAAAACGCCAGGACACATGAATAAATATAACGAGGACGATCGTGTAATTATTGACGAGGAAGTTCACAAAGTAGCTTTTGAACTAGCAGAATGTCTCGAAGGAGCAAATTTAGACGAGGTTTATGCTGCATTTTTTGCTGGCTTTGACTTCGACTTAGGAAGACTGTCTAAAGAAAGAAAGGCCGATTATGCAGGACCTTTAGCAAAGGCAGTATTTGACGTAGCAAAAAAGTATAACTATGACGGTGCTTTTCTAGGAGAAGCAAACTACGCTATTACTCGGCTCATTCAGGAAGTTCCACAAGCAGCCGTAAAATTGGGAAAGTGGAAAGAAGAATTGCGTTATTGGGTATATGCAAAGACAGTAGAAGCCCTCATAATTGCCTCTAAGGAAGCCTATACATCCGGAATGAAAGGAGTCTTTGAGGACATCAAAGACGAGTATAAGCGAAGAGTCAATCCATCTTATGAGACAGAACAGATCCTAAAATCAGGAGACTGCTATGACACTCCTTATTACAACAAGGTAGTGGAGCTTAAGAAGAAATCAGGCGAGACTGTTGGGCACATTCTTGTTGACATGAAGAGATCGCCGGAGACAGTCAATCTTGATAAAATGAAGTGGTTCATTCAGGTAGAGGAATAATTATGCGCCCGGGAGTTGCAATGCTTTTAAGGGATAAATTCAGTGCAGTTGTATTTATCTTATTATTAGTGGCCTCAGCGCTATGCCCTGCACAGGCAAGCGCAACCGGGCTCTTTGGTTTGGAATATGGTCGGAAGTCTGAGGCTATTCTTAAAATAGGAACAAGGACATATGACTGTGAACAATTCTTTATAGGGGCAAATAACTGGGAAATAAGATCCTATTTTTGCGACGGAAGAATTATTCACATTCAAGTCAAATATCCGCAGGGAATGGAAGACTCATTCACGAATGATGCGATCACAAAACAGAGAGTGGAGGTAAACAAGTGACCAGGGCCGAACAGTTCGTGGAACGGATGATAGACGAACAACTACATTCAGAAGATAACGTACCGAATGATGTTAAGCGCATCATCGCTGAAACTTTAAAATATGCTAAGGATTTACACGACACATATTGTCCAAGTACGGCAAATGCGTTCACTGTTCGATTAGAACAGTCAATCAAAGCCACGGAGGTAGAGTGATGATAGATATGGAAAACACAACGCTGTCTGATGCTTTGTTTGATGACCCTTTGGATGAAAAAAACATAGAACAGTGGAAAAAGGCTCTTGATATTATTTCTGACAAGTACTTTGGAAAACTATCAGACAGTATGTCAAATGAAGACTGGCTAAGAGACTGTAAGGGAATGACACCACGAGATGAGCTTGATGAAGAAATATATGCAGCACAAACCTAACAGGAGGGCATCATGACAGAGAAGGAACGGGAAGCGTTGGCAAGTATTCTACATGACATTTATATCAAAGAGGCAAAGCGTCAAGGTGATGTACGTCATAAAGATAGGTATGAGGATTTAAGTGAAAACATAAAAGACTTTGATCGTGTGCTTGCCGACTTCATCCTCGCCCGTGACACAGAGCTTAGAGAGATAAACGATGCTAAGTGGCGCAAGGTACTTGCTAATGAGATAGTGGAAGATAGGAAGAAACGAACGGTAACAGCGGTTGTACTTTGGGAAGGTCCAACAGGAAGTAATCATAAATATATAGGGTGTTCTTCATGTAAAGGATATTTAGGACGAAACCATGGCAATTATTGTCAGACTTGTGGAGGCATAATAACCACCAACGACGTGACACAGGAAGGGGTGCCGATTCTTGATACTCCAGCATTTATTAAAAGGACATAGACGAAGTGAAAAGTATACCACTTGATAAGGTTGTTACGTTGTTTAGCGATAGTGATGTATCCGCTTTCAAAAAGGATATGCTTGAGTATCTTAACGAGTATCTGAAAAACTTCAGTACGCACTCGATGAACGAAAGCGCTTTATTCTTACAAGGCCAGAAAGACATGCTTGAGCAGGTAATACACTTTATTGAGAGGACATAGCCAATGAACATGCCTGAACCCTACGCAATACTGCTAAAGTCGTAGTGCCAGACGATGGGATAGTTGAACATGATCGTGAAACAGCTAAGAAGTACGAGCATATTTAAGGTGAACGAGAATAAAAGCCACTAACTTAACCCCGCAGGTATTAGTGGTTTTAAAAAAGAGTCTGGTCTAACAAAAGCCGCAGGAGTTATTCCCCTGAATAATCAAGGAATTGTGGTTCGGTAACCATAGACCAGCAGCGGGCTAGACAACTGTGGTCGCGCCATGGAATCGAAAAGGGTACCTTATGGGATGGCCTCCATAAGTCGATATCCCTGCTCGCTCAAAAGAACATTGAAAAATTATTGCAAGAAAATGATGAAGGTATCGCTCTGGCGTGTAACATCTCCTTCTCCTTGCAATAATAAAGCCGGACTAGGTGTTGAAGAGGGTGGTTGCCCACTACCGAATAGACAACCTGAGATAATTAACCAATATCAAGGGAAATCATGTCCGTCCCCACAAAATAGAGAGGAGAAGTAAATGTCGAGGATCCTAGTTATGTCAGATACGCATTATCCCTTTTCTATAAAAGGATACGAAGAATTCGCCTTCTCTATTTATAAGAAATATAAGTGTGACACTGTTATACACTGCGGGGATATAGTTGACTTTCACGCAGTAGATTCACATCACGAGCCGGAACCTGATGCAAAAGATGCGAATACGGAGCTCGACGAAGCTCTCGAAAAGCTAGCAGTTCTATTTAAGTATTTTCCAAAAGGAAAACTGTGCCTGGGAAATCACGATACAAGAATTTTGAAAGCGGCTGCAAAAGTAAAATTGACGTCGAGAATGCTAGTTCCATTTAGGGATTTACTACACATTCCGTCTGGGTGGGAAATAGGCGAAAATTTTATAATAGACAATACCCTATTCGATCACGGAGAAGGATATTCAGGAGCAAGCGGACATAGAGCGAAAGCTATTACGGAGATGATGAACTGCGTTATAGGACATCTTCATAGCTTCGCAGGAGTAGGGTATGTAGCAAACGAAAATATTCTAGTATGGGGGATGAATGTCGGATGCGGAATAGATCGTAGCGCTTATTCGATGCGCTACGGACACTATATGAAAAATAAACCCACCATAGGAGTAGGAGTAGTGATTAACGGGATTCCATTTTGGGAGCCGATGCCGCTAGGATCAAAGATACGGAGGAAATAAAATGGGAATAATGAAAGACGAGGCAAAGAAAGAAGCTGCTCGCATAGGAATAAGTCTCTTATCTATTACTGCTCTATTTGTTGCAGTATGGCTTGGAGTATCGGCGTTTATTGTACCGTCTATAAGGGATATTTTTTCAAAAGAAAGCACGAAACCTATCGCTATCTCAAAGGTAGAGCATAGTTCAAATATACGGAATGTTACGGCAAAAGTTGTTCAGACAAAAAAAGGGCAGGCAGTAGTAGTGAAAGGATCCGTAGACCGGGACTATATAAAAGAAATAAATGGAAAGGATATCCTTATACGCGGATCAGAAGAAATAACTGTAACGGCTACTATAAAAGAAAAAGCGGCTGAAAAAAGAACAGCTCTTGGGATATATAGATCCCCTACTCAAGAATCTATAGGGCTTACTCACGGATTTATACATCTTCCTCTTCCGTATAGCCCAAGACTTGAAACTGGAATTATGATAGGCAGAGATGTAAAAGATGGGCGGACTATGGGTGCCTTTACAGTATTGCTATCCACGAGTGTATGGGATGATTTTAACATTGCCGGAGGAGTTCAATATGGAGTAGAAACTGGCTGGATAGGAGTTGCTGGAATCAGTCATTCATTTTAAGGAGAAATTATGAGCAATAAAAACACAACTGTATTTGGACTTCCGATCACGGCAGGGACACTTGATAAACTACTGGAAGACAGTACTAAGGACAAGTCAAAAGGATTAACGGCGACGATGATTTTGCTTGGCATAGACAGATTTCTCATAGAAACTGGAAATAGAACAGCAAGAACAGAACAGGAAGCTATTTTGCTTACGAGATTGAATACCTTTATAAATGCAATGGGCGATTACTTTGATGCCGTGAATGAATCGCTCTCAAAAATAAAAGTCGAGGAGGTTAAGAATGACACCGAAAAAACTCCTTCCTGATCCGAAGGTATATAACGCGCATCTCATGGAAGGATGCGCTTCTTTAGAGGAATCAATAGCGCCATGCCTTGAATTTGAAAAGCACATGGGATATGAAGGACTTGTACCTGAGCGATTCCAGGTCGGATTTAAGAATCAGCAGAACGAGGATCTGAAAGCAGTTCTGCAGTCAGATATTATAGTAGCTGATATTCGGAGATGCGGGGATGTGGTCGAGGGCAAACCCCTGATAGGGAAAGGAACAAACCGGGAAATAGGAATAGTGCAAGGACTCAACTACGCGTATACAAAAGGAGCGTATGATAAACTTCGTCCGATCATACTTGTAGTTCGTAAGAATAAGAGGAGACATTGTTTCGATCTTGAGGGAAGTCCAGCAGAGTTCAAAGTAACAAAAGTAGTTTTTTCAATGAAAGAAGCAGCAGAATACATAAAGTCCGGGCAATGGAGAAAATGGAAATGAACTACATTATAAGCATAGATCCCGGTTTCGGAGCATCCGGAACAGCGGTGTCTGTGTTCAGAGAAGAAACTCTTATTGCACAAAAAATAATACGCTTTCAAAAAACCAGGGAAGCAAAAACTGCTGAAGAAAAGGCTTACCCATTCTATAAAAAGATACAAGACATTATAGGCGTTATACTGTGGTTTGCTGCGCAGATAGGAAAGAATCCTGGAGCAGCATATAGGGTTGTAAAAGAATTCAATTTAATGCAAGGTCAAGCAGCAGAGCAGCATCATCTTCTTGAAGGAGCTTTAATGTATCAGTTTGGGGCAGCATACGACCGGATCCATGCTATGACAGTAAAAAAGATGATCACAGGTCAGGGTAGTATTAAGTATCCTACTGTAAAGAAGCCTACACCAGAATGGCCGAATGGAATGCCTGCGAAAGAAAAACATAAACTCGAAAAGGCAAGAATGGCTTTAGCTATCAAGGATCATCTTACAGAAGAAGAAGCAAAAATAATAACGTGGGACGATGAGGATTCTGTGGACAGTGTATGTATCGGCAAGGCTTATATTTTAAAGCAGGGAGGTAAGAAATGAGAAAGGATTATTTAGTATTTGGATACTGGCACGCATTTTTAGCTATTGTCTTCTTATGTCTATCTTTAAAGGAGGAATTCAATGATTGATGGAGAGGAAGATTATTTTATCGATGAAATTCCGTCAGATTATGCTGGAAAGAGAGAGTATGAGTCCTCTTGCGATGAACCTGCATACTCGATGTGCGGTAGTTATACAAAATGTAATAATGCAGAGGGTTGTGTTGGATGTGACGGAGAACCTACAGATCCAGAAGATTACGTATTTTAAAATAAGGGAGGTGAAATAAATGGGATACGGAAATAAGAAGTTTCAAAAGAGAGAAACAGAACTGGATTTTCCATCAGCGCAGACATTTTGTAAACTGAAGAAACTGAAGGATAAGAACGGAAATACTTATTATATGGGAGACCTGAACTACTGGTTCACATTAAGTGGACGAGTGATGGACGGTTTCGGAGATGACGATAATAAGTATCTTGTGATCCAGGCTGTTCCTAAACGTGCAGTTGAAAAGAAGAGCCGTAGAGACGACGATGATGACGATGATGAAGATGAGGCTCCAAAGAAGAAAAAGAAAAGGGACGATGACGAAGAAGATGAGGATGAAGAAGACGATGATGAGGACGAAGACGCTGAAGATCTGAAGGACGTTCCGTTTGGCGGGAAGAAAAAGAAGAGCAAGAAATAATAGAATTATGGAGGCGTGGCTGCTCCCCACCACGCCTCCCCAGGGAGATAATTCGTGATCAAAACATCAGAAGAACTTGTATCCAAGTTCGGCCTATCTATAAGCAAAGAGAAGTCAAACAGTGAGGATCACTGCGTAGACAAATGTCCTTTTTGTGGAGACGATAGGAATCATTTCTATATCACAAAATCAAAAATTACTTCCAAGGCTGGAAAGACAGACTACTTTGGAAGATGCGTAAAATGCGGTCAGAGTGGAGATCTGCGCAGACTTGTGTTGCGCTATTCAAAGATGGGATGGGTATCTCCTATCGAAGAATTCTCCGTAGAAAGTCTCCGTTCTATAGCCGAGGAAAATGTAGAGCGCCTATATACGGATGAATACAAGCATGTTCTTGACTACATGATCAAGGATAGAAAATGGGAATTGAAGAGCCTGAAGCATAAGATGGTAGGATGCAATAAGAAGGGGCATATCTCTCTTCCAAATATTGAAAGCAAGAAAGTAAAAGCTATTCAGTATAAGCGCCCGTGGCCAAAAGAAGGCCAGACTAAAAATTATTACGAGACTCTTAATAAAAAGATAAAGGCGGCTCCTCCGCTATTCTATAACATAGACGCCCTCAACCTCGAGTCAGAGGATCTTCTTGTTGTGGAGGGCCGTCCAGATGTTTTTGCCGCGGAAGCCTACGGATTCGATTGCGTTATTGGAATAGAAAGCGCCAATGCGAAAGTTATCACTAATTTCTTTATGTATGGAAATAAGATCCGGGCTTTTGAAAAGTTCAAGAGAATCTATATTATTCACGATGCTGACAGGGAATCAAGTTCTGATCAGCTATCAAAAGGGTCTGATGTAGGTTTCAGAGCCAGCTTTGAGCTAGCGAGAAAACTAGGTCTTAAGAGATGCTATAACGTGGAGCTTCCAGAGCACGATCTTGCAGATTGTCTTGTTGCAGAGTACACTTCAGAGGATATTATTGAGTGCCTAAAGAACGCTAAGAAATTCAAACCGGTAGGTATGAAGCGTCTATCGGAATTGAATAAGTCTGAGTGCGTCGTAAGACCCTCGACTGAGACCGGATACTCCGGCCTGACAAAAGCACTGGGCGGCGGATGGAGACCTGGAGAGATAACCTTGATAACCGCTCATGATACGAATTGTGGCAAATCGACTTTTGCCAGGGATGTAATATACCAACTCGTAAAGAACGAGAAAAAGACCGTGGCAATTTATTCCCTTGAAGATAGCAGAGAATATATAGCTGAGCAATACTGCAATATTTTAGGAATAAAATTCACTCCAGACGCCATGGCAAAAAATAAGATCCTGCGCCGTCTGATAGTCTACGGAAGAGAGGATATAAATGAAGTTAGGGGAAGCAGTAAATCTGCTCAAATGCAGATCTCAAATTTTGCAGAGCATGTGCATGAAACTGTCGAGCGGTATGGTGTGGAATATGTTCTTCTCGATGATCTTGGCTTTATTGCAGAAGAAACATCGAGCGGAGATGACGGAGGATATGCGAAGCAGGAAGCAATGATGATCAATGCTCTCGATCTTGTAAAATATGAGAAGATTCACATATTTGCTATTCAGCAGAATAATAAGACCTCTAACACGGCACTATATGGAAAGTTTAGCACTTCTGTTATCAAGGGTGCACAAGGCATAGCATCGAGATCAAAGAATATCATTTTCTTATACAGAAATGTAGACGGAAAGCAGGTTATAGGAAAAGAGCGCGGAGAAGAGATCTACTGCACGGATCCCGATAATATCTTGAATGTATATGTATACAAGAGCAAATTTATAGGATTCAAGCCCAGGACCATTCGCATGGAATGGTCTGACAAGGCCTTGACCTATACTGAATTGGAGGAATAAATGAAATTAACAAATAAGGCAGGACTGCCAGAACCTTTCTATAATGCGCAATTGAAATGTGAAAAGTCATACCGTGACGGAAGAGGGGCGACTCAGCGATCTCTGACTCAACTTATAGCAGACCCTCTTTCCGTTCGGCTTAAGGAACTGTATGACGATAAAATTGAAGTAGATCTTATGGATCGACTCCATATCCTCAGAGGGAATATGATCCATAAGATCCTAGAAGAGAGTGCTGGAAAGATAGATATTGCGGAATTGAGGGTCTTTGCGGATATATGCGGATGGACAATATCCGGGCAAGCCGATCATCTTGCTGTTGACTGCAAAGATGGTGTCCTTACAGATTACAAAAATACCGGATGGTATTCTCTTAAGAATGGACCGAAGCGTGAATGGATCTGGCAATTGAACTGCCTGGCATATCTGTTAAGACTGAACGGATACAAGGTAGACCGGATGCAGAACTGCTGCTGGTTCTACGACTGGAAAGAATCGGAGGCAAAGAAGGCATGGGAATGTGATCGGTGGTATCCAGAAGCTCCTATCATGAATGTAGAAATACCAGTATATTCTGACAAAAAGATCCTTAAGTACCTAAAAACACGCGTAAAAATGCACCAGGAGGCGTGCAAAACAGACGACCCTAGAGATATCCCTATGTGCGAAGATACATGGGAAGGAAGACGTTGCAAGCGCTACTGCGAGGTCAAAAAGTTCTGCCCATATATGAAAAAGAAGAAAAAGAGTAAAAAATATGTCTAAAATGTGGAAATGTAAAGACGGTACTCTGATACGGATTTGCAAAATGACAGATAGTCATCTTTCTAACACTATTCGTATGTTAAAATTAGGCGCGAATAGAAGAGCTTTAGCGGACGCCATTTCATGTGAAGCTCTGACTGACTACTTTGACTCAGAGGCAGATTACGAAGACTATCTTCCTAGGGTTTACTGGGATTTATATTCTGAAGCGCTAAAAAGAGGTATTGTTGCATGAGACTTCAGTCAGAATCATCAATAAAAAAGTTCCTTTTAGCCATGCATAATGAGCCTAGGATATCTTTCGATACAGAGACTACCTCAGACTCTGATACTGTCGAAGATAACACGCACCATATGAGAGCACGTATGGAGCTATTTGCTATCTCATGGGGCAAAGGCGAGGATATAAAAGAAAACTATATAGTATGGGATGATATGACTGAGAGCTGCAAAGCAGCTCTCTCTCAGCTCATTCTATCACGATCGGTAAGAATTACAGGATATAATCTTAAGCACGATATCAAAATGATCTGCAGACATCTTGGAGTACACCCAAAGCAGGTCACATACGGAGCTGGATTCGGGGATGATGCTTATATAATGTTCCGTCTTGCGGATGAGAATGTTAGGAATTCCGGTCTATCAGCCTGCGCAAAATGGCTTGGACTTGGAGACATGAAATACTGCATTTTCAAAACAATGTCAGATGCTGAAAGAAAAAAATTAAAAGCCTCGAACAGAGAAGAGTGGCTATCCCTTTTAGGACGACACTGCGAAGAGGATGTGCACTATACACAGAAATGCTTTTATATGCTCAAGCCTATTCTTAAAAAAGAGGGAGTCTGGAAGTGGTATCGATCAACAGAACTCAAGAATGCCTATATATGGAGCAAGCACGAGTTTGACGGATTTCCAGTCAGGGAGGATATCCTTATTGAGGCACGTAATTTCTATATCAAGAACGCCATTGAGTGTATGAAAAAGCTGAAAGCGCATGGCAAAGACACAACTTATGAGGCACTAGCTATTAAGAAGATAAAAAAGAAACTAGGAAAAGAATACAAGTCTATGGACGAAATAACAGACACTGAAGAACTAAAATACATCGCGAACTCAGGAACATTCAATCCTAACTCATCGAAACAGATTACCCCGGTCATATGGAGCGAGGTAGACGAAGTTCCAAGGAGATTCTTATCAAAGAAAACAAAGAAACCGTCTACTGGAAAGAAAGCGCTTGAGTTTCTTGAGAAGCAGGGCGGAACATTTATTACACTTCTGTCAGCCTATAGGGGATGGGTCCAAATGGCAGGACATGCTTCACGCATTCAAAAAGAATGCGTCAATGGTATATTCTATCAGGACTTCGATACTTGCGGAACTGTAACGCTTCGGTATACCAGTTCATTTCACAATATTCCAAGAAAGCATCCTGAAGCCTGGAGGATACGATCGGCATTTATAATAGATTCGGTGGACGTAGACTATGCAGCAGTTGAATTGAGACTTATGGCATCTGATGCTGAAGAAGAATCACTTATTAAGTGTTTCAAAAATCCTCCGGATAAACCGGAAGGAGATCCGCATAAATTGACAGCAGAGATCATAGCTGCGCAGCAGGGAATAGAGTACACTCCGGCTCTCAGGGATAAGGCAAAGACTGCCAATTTCGGAGCTGCGTATGGAAAGACCGGGGACACTGAAGAAGAAAAAGAGATCATCAAACTATTCTTTGAAGCGTATCCATCTATCCGAAACAGGATCGATCGACTATGCGGATCATGGGTCCATAATGAGCAGGGATATCCTGCTTTTAAAAAGCGGCATGGTGAACTCTTTAGGGATGGATACGTCACCACCTTATCAGGAAGGAAAAGAAGATTTCCTGAATATAGACAGATCTTTGAGGATATGCGCGGATGTCATGATCGAAAAGAGAGAAACAGGCTCATTTTTTCAGCTTGCCGCATAGAACGGCAATGCTACAACGTTAAAATGCAGGGATCCTGCATAGACATAATGAAAAGAGCTATTGTCTTGATCGACAAGTATGAACCAGAATCAAAATTACTTTTACAAATTCACGATGAGCTTTTTATAGGAGTTCCAAAAGGAATGTACGGAAAGAACATATATCTGAAAAGAATTAAGGCTATTATGGAGGCCCCGTTCAAAAAGGATCTACTGGTTCCTCTTATAGCGGAACCAAAATTCTGCAAGAGCCTGGATAAGGCAAAAGGATAGGGCATGAAAGACTACGTCACAATTAAAATACGAATTTCAGAAAGACGGTGGCTTGGAAGGAACCGTGACTTCCTGGGATACTGCGAACAATTTCCAGGCCTAAGAGATCGGCATAGAAACTACCAGATATGCCTGGGACGAGAAGATCGTTACGGTACTTTGGCGCATGAACTGGCGCATCTATGTATGCTACTACTTGCGGATAATGAAGCGCATAATGATCAATTTAAGAAACTTGAGAGATTACTATTAACCCTGAAAGGAGCTGAAAAAGATGTCATACGGGAAACGTTACGTGACTTTGAATGATGCGGTGAAGACTGCAGCTCGACATAAAGAAGCCAGGGAAATGCTCAACGCACTAGGCTGGATGCTTTTACTTGAGAAAGTCCTGGCTACGGGAGTAAGGCGATGATACCGGTTCTTTTATTCGTTTTGCCGGTCTACAGTCCTGCTACCTGTGGAATAGTTCGACTAGAATATTTGCACTATAGAGGTGATATGGATCCATTAACGAATGCAGACATAGTATCGCTGCTTTCAATCTGTGAAAACTAGGAGGATATATGATAATAGAACCACACGTCAACTATGACAAAGTGAATCAGGATCTCAAGGATATACTTGATAGAGTGGATGGAATAATACCTATAGACGTTATTTCAGGATATAGGTCAGAAGAATATAATAAAAAGATAGGAGGAGCTGTAGACAAAGATGGGCGATCTATAAGTCAACATTGCCGAGGAGAAGCAGCCGATATAATGCCGGTCACTGAAAGAGTGAGTTCTCTTTTTAATCAGATCGTTGCTCTAGGAATAGAGTTCGATCAGCTCATTTATGAATTCGGAGACTGGGTTCATATCTCTCACGTTACGTACAGGCAGAACAGATTTCAAAAACTTAGAGCACGAAAAGATGCAGAAGGGAAAACGGTATATGAACCAGTGGAAGATCTTATTTGAAAAAATAAAAGCATATGTGATATCCACTGCTATAATCTTATTGAAAATAGCAGCATTGATGGCGTTCTGTGTTGTATTCGGGATCGTTATTATGATAAGGCCTATTCTAGGACCAGTAGAGAAGTTTATTAGGAAGAGACTATACGGAGATAAGGGAATTTATGGCTAAGAGATGCAGTCAGAACTGCGAAAGATGCAATGGAGTTCCATATGCTGACTCAAAAGGCAGATCTTGCTATGACAAGTTCATGGCAAGAAGAGGTGTTCTTCCGCCTATTACCGGTCCACAGAAATTCTCCGGACGCTATAACCAGAATAAAGTCGAAGGTGGAGTCGAGACTGTATCATATGAAGCTGGAATGGGGACAAAGATTAAGCCAAAAGAATTCTATACTGAAGACGACATAAAGCACTGGAAAGAAACTGGAATATTCTAACTGAAAGAGGCTCTTGCGAGCCTCTTTTTTTATCTATGCAACTGATTCGTTAAATTGATTTTCAGCATCCGGAAAGACTTTTTCCTTCAACGATACTCCATCCTCTATGATCATCCTCTGAATAAAGTTCTTATCTGGAGTCCATCCTCTTCCAGAGGGGATCTTTCTCTTCGAGAATGACTTCTTCATTCTGGGATCGATCCTTTCTTCAGCCGGTTTTGCCAGATCAAATGCGGTTTTAATAGGATCAAGACGCAGACCTGCCATAGCTCCCATCCCTAGAGAGAACTGCCATCCTGCTGTGAACAATGCTTTTTTCATTGCCTCTTCATCACCTTTGCCATATGCCTTTGTTGCGGACTGCAGGCTCTTGAATCCTTTGAACATTCCTTCCAGAGGCTTTCCTACCGGCAGAGATAACTGATCTCCGCCATATTGGATCTGATTTGCAGCAAAACTGACATATGGAATTGTTCCAATGGCCTCATTCAGGAGTTGCCCAACAGCCTGCCTAGCCGTAACATGCGCCTGCTTTTCATTAACAAGGCCCCTCATTCCAAGAGACTTTTCCTGGTCTTTCTCTTTCTTAATATAGACCTTTTGAATCTCTTTCGCCGCAAGACCTATAGCAGTAGACCACGTTACAGGTATGAGAATATTATTGAGCAGTTTCTTTGAATATTCTCCAGTGCTCAGCTTTCCTGCGTCCTTGAGGATTCCGGCCTGCATCATTCTATTGGCGCTCATAAGCTGCTGTGACGAATATAGGAATCCGAGTTTGGTCAACTCTCCTCCTCTGGTCACGTCTGGTCTGAACATAGTCTGGGTCATTGCCTGAGTGTTCTCAACAGCTCTCATAGCATATTCACTTGATGCCTCTGCCAGTGATCCATCCCACATGTTCTTATTTATGAATTCTGAGAATGCTTTTCCTCTTAGGCTTCTTTGGGTAGCTTCTCGACTCAGATACTTCAATTTCGCACCTATAAATCCAGCACTGGTAACGGACTGATCGGCCAATTCCATAGGACCTGATCCTATAGCGGCTATTTTCTTTGCAGACTGTTTTAAAGTCTTTCCAAGACCCTTCTGAGCCTGCCATTCAGTTCTTACGATCTCCTCTTGAGTTGTTTCAACAAAACGAGTTCTCATGCCTATATGTGCATTAAGTGCTCTTTGGACATTCTTTCCTGGATTTTGACTGAAATATTTAATTCCTCTGGCTACATTATCCCAGCCTATTTCATCAGCCATAGGACCAAATGCGTCTATCTGCCTAGCTACCGAGGTTCCTTTGAATCCGAGTGTAGCACCGTATTGAGCTGATCTAAGATAGGCAACTGCTTTTTCACCAAGATCCTGCGGCTTTCTGGTCCCGATTGCGGTATCATTAAGCCACTTTTCCATCGACTTATACCAGTCAAGTCCGGCGGTTTCTGATGCCTTCGACTCGATCATCTTCATAGTCTGATTTACCGGAACATAGGTCTCCGCCCATGCGGCATATTTTGATTCGTTTTGTAAGGAATCCTTCATCACGTTTCTAAGATTAAGATCGAGCTTCCACTTAGATTTCTCTGCAGCAGAAACGGTGAAGTCTTTTTCAAGAGACGGATTATAGAATACGCCTTTCTCTAGTTTCTTCACAAGAGAAGCAGATGAATTCGCTCCGAATCCTTGTCCCTGAATATACCGAAACTCTATCCAGTTTGGATCCAGCGGAAGAGCCTTATTTTCTACTCTGCGCACCACCGGAGCCGCAAGATCATACGCTTGTTTAGCCTTTACTCTGAACCAATTCTCGATAGGATCCCCCAACTGTGCAGTCGGAGATGAAACGATCTTCATAATATCATCTTCATTCCATCCAAAGTTCTTAAGACGCTCTATTCCATTAGCACGTTTCGCATACATTCTGACAGCTACAACGTTTTCTGGAGTAAGCTGAACCTTGCCTACCGAGAGTTCAAAAGTGACCGGTTTGTTGTTTCCCAGTGCTTCTTTGAACACGCGGTCGATTTCAGCTACTGGATGCGTAGCAGTGACTTTAATTCCAAGGGCCTCGTCATATGCTGCGTTCTTATACGCTGCAGCACGAACAGGCTCGTAGATCCGGGTTCTGATAGCTCCTTTTATAGGATCGTCTATACCCTGTCTCTCCAGATCTACCATAGTAGAAAGTGATTTCGCATTCATTACTTTCGTCTTGAGAACATTATATCCGCTCTTCAGTTTCTCTCCAGTCTTAGGAATCCCATTTGCGTCCAGTTCAAACTTGGACGCTCCTCCTGTAAAAGTTCCTTTAGCTTCGTCCACAGTCATTGTTCCAAACTTCTTAATGGTTTCCTTGTTCTGCTCTAATGTAGCAGTTATCTCCTGTGAGTTATCCAGAAGAACCTTTGCCTGTGCGGCCTGCTGCTCCATCATATGAACTCTGCCTTGTGCATATATGTTGTCGAGTTGTGTGAGGTATAGCTTCATTTCTGCTTTAGGAAGTTTCCCTCCAGCAGCCTTGATGCGCTCATCCATCATTGCCTTGACTTCTGTTATCTTCTCACCCTCATCAACGTGTATGATCTGATTGCTCATATCAGATTTCAGTTTAGCAGGAGAATATTGCGCATATTGCTTGGTCATATCGAGCTTTTCTGCCTTGATAGCTTGACGTTCTTTCTCTACTGCTTGCCCAAGCTGGAATGACTGTTTATTGGACTTGACTACCTGCTTGCTCAATTCCTTCTGATACTTAACCGGATCCTTCAGGAACTTATCTGCAGTCAGTCCGGATTTCATTTCTTTCTTCGCCTGGACCTGTATTTCTTTAATGCTCTTTGTCTCAGGCTGCTCAAGAACAAAAGAGAATGCCTCTCCGTTTTGCTTAACGGTATAGCCTTCCATTTTCTTGGCAGCGTCACCATGCACAACACCTTTTGCTTTCACAATAGTCCCATCCGCGTAGACAAGACCCTTATTCGTGAGAATAGCGTCCTGGCCATATTTCTTCGCGATCTGGACTGCTTCGTCGTTTGAAATTCCTCTCACAATGTAGGATGCACCTTGAGGTTTTCCTTTCCAATAGCCAGAAGCCTCTTCTACTTGATAGCCTGCTGCTTTGAGTTCTTCGGCCATGTTCTTATTGGCCTTGACGTTTGTCGACAGGTTATGGACAGCATCGGATACTTCTGCTTTCCCGAAGAGTGTCGTCCCTTCGGCGTATCTTATTCCTCCATAACCCGCTTCAGCAGCTCTACGATCGACAAGAGCTGTTTTATACACATTCGCTTCCGCAGCCTGGATCTTTCCGTTCTTTACCAGTCCTGCTACTTCTGCTTCAACTTTTTTCTCTAGGGCCTTATACTCTTTGCCGGTAGAGTCGAGAACTTTTTCAGGGAGTTTTCCGGTATAGGCTTTCCCAGCTTTCTTTCCTTCTCCAAAGATGCTCTCATCGAAGGATCCTTTTTTAGGAGCCTGTCCTTCCCCGTAGACATAGGTCTTCCCGGGAAACAAGGGCTTTCCTTCATATTTCACGCCTTTATAATTTTCGATAATCTTCTTTTCTGAACCGGCCATACCAGTTCCCTGAAAAGCCGGATCAAGTTCCTTCAACCCTTCTTTTGAGGAATAATGCGTAAAGGCATTCTTTTCATTCGTCGCAGTCATAATAGCGAAGTCTTCTGGATTTCCTTTTGCCCCGAATGATTTTTTCATTCCAGAAAATAACTTTTTGGATACCGCTGATCCAGCAACAAGAATGCCGTCAAATGCAGCTCCCACAAGACCTGCATCAACTACTGCCTTCTGCTTTTGTTCTGGAGTCATATCGTCACGCAGAGCTACTTTTCCAGCTTCATACATGCTGAAGCCGGTTGCTCCTCTGAGACCTACTGGTAGTTTGCTTACACCGATCATAGGATCTGCTGCTGCCAAAGCACCTAAGTAAGCTGTTTCCGCCGTTAAACTAGCCCCCATAGCGATTCTTTGCCCGGTAGGCGTGTCCAAATCCTCATCAGTGGCTGCAGATACCGATCTGGCCTTTTTCTCGTCTGTAAAGGTCTTTATGAAGCCGTACTCAAAAGCCCTCTTTTCAGGGGTATCAAACTGCTTTCTGCGAAGGGTTAAGTAATCTTCTTCTGCTTTAGCACCTTCTGGTGTCTCGAGCCATTTCGATCTCAATAATTGCTCGCCCTTGTACATTGCTGACATATATTCAGGTCCGTATTTCTTCATCGCACTGACTGTATTCCCATATTTCATTTCATAAAATGTGGGATCCGCAGTCTTCATATATTCTTTAAATTGAGCTTCTCTTTTTCCTTTGGCAAAAATAAGTTGATTTTCAGCATCCCTTGTAGCGGGCATATAGTGCCCTGCTACGACACTGCTTCCTGCTTGTGCCAATTCTACGACACCCTTGGCCATATTGCTAGAAAATTCAGCGAGTTTCCTCTCGTTCTCAGGAGGAAGAATTCCCATCTTTCTATCTTCAATAGGCTTGGCAAGTTCTTCTGAAGTTTTTTGGAATCCAGTAGATATCTTCTGGATCTTTTCTCCCAGAAGAGATTTCTTTTCAGGTTCTGCTTGATTGAGATCTTCCGGATCGAGAATTGGCATAATTAGTTCACCGCTTCAAAATTCCAAGATTTCGAGTTCGTCCAGTTGTCTGACATATATGGAACTTCAACCGTCACTGCTTCTCCAGTAAGATAATGCTGAGCCAATTTTGCAAGTTCAGCTTCTGCCCTGGCCTTGATCTTCAAGTCTTTGTGCTGTAGCAATCTTGTTCCTTTGCCACCAGTCAGTCTATCGAAGTCGGCCATTGCCGCAGTGATCGCGGTATTCTGATCTGTAGCCGAATATGTCTTATCCTTCTCTGTAGCTTTCTTAAGAGAGAGCTCCATCTGATATTTCTTCTTCGTTTTAGCGTCTTCTTCAATAGAAGAAAGACGATCCTGAATTCCAGAAGCAACTCCACCAAATCCGGTAACAGCCGAAAGAGAATCGGATAGACCGGCATTCTTAGCAAGAGCACTGGTAGCCATTCCTGTTAAAAGAAGCCCGACTCCCTGAAATGGAGAAATATCAAGTTTCTCAAAGCCAGTCTCTGACTTCTTTGTCCCACCTTCTTTATTTCCCATGAACCAATCTGCTAATCCCATAAATCCTCCTATAGACCGCCGAGAATAAGTTTTGTTGCTACTGATGCTATTCCAGAAAATCCTTTTCCAAGCATATCTTTTTCTGCAGCATTTTCTGCAGCTTCTGCGCTTGTTTCAATTCCTGCCAGATTATACTCTCCCGCGATCTTTGCCAGTGTAATAGCATTTTCACGATTTAGTTTATTTTCTCCAGACTGCCAAGTTCTCTGTGTTTCAGCCTCGTCTGCCGTGAATTGCTCTCCCAGCATAGTGCTTAGAATAGACCCTGCTTGCGTCTGTTCAGTAGAAAACTGCTTTGATAAAGCGTTTTGATAAGACGTTCCACTTGTTCTCCTGATGCCTCGAGTTGCAAGAGTCGAACCGATAGCTCCACGCTGCTCCTCGAATAGCGGCTGCAGCGCTTCCATGCCTAGCTCAAACTGAGCTTTAAGGGTTGGATTTAAGAGATCTGAATAATTGACTGCCATTTTATTTCCTCCTTATGCTATCGCCGGATCCGAAGTGAATCCAGTATAGGCTCCTTCGATATGAATTCTTCCAGGACTTCCGGCTCCACCTACCAATTGATCAGCACCACCTGAAGTTCCTCCGGATGCAGTAATAAGATTGTTTCCTATTGCTGCCTGGGTCACTGTTTGAATAAAAACGCTTCCTCCTGATCCCCCGCCTGACCATCCTCCGTTCGATGCACCAGAGGAATTTCCATTTACACCATTTTCTCCATCACACTCTATCGTTCCCGTCATATAAAATCTTATCCCGTATAGTCTTAGAGCTCCTCCTCCTGCTCCTCCGGGATTGCTATTTGAGGGATCTGATCCCCTGTAGCCCGATCCTCCACCAGATCCGTATATATTATCCCACGTTGAAGTAGCAATGCCAGTTGTTCCGTATGTTGAACCTCCAGGAATTGCTCCTCCGTATGATCCGCCACCACCTGTCTGAGAATAGCCTGCTCCGCTAGCTCCGGCATTTATTCCATTGCTTCCATTGCCGTGACCAGGACCGTATCCGGGATTTCCGTCTGTCAACTGCGAGGCAGCTCTAGTTCCTCCAGAGAATCCTTTCCCAGATAATTGCACAGTCCCAGTTATAGTTATCTGATTTGTAGCTGCTATCCATATGACTCCATTTGCAGTGTCAGATCCAGTTCCGAGCGCAGTGCACGTTAAAACAGCTCCATCCTCTACTGTGAAATTTACACAATTAGGAACCCCTTCCGCTGTATTGGAGTCCTTATTAAGAATTGGCTGGTAGCTTCCTGCGCCATGATTAAGACCCTTTCCAACTCCTCTATAGGTCGTTACTCCGGAAACAGAGTCGTTTTCATATAGGTCTTTTATATCTACGGTACCGGTGACAGATACGCTTCCGTCAGCTCCTGATCCGAAGATTCTTTGATTAGTATCGTCCTGCGAAACAATGATCATTTATGACCTCTTTATCTTTATTCTTACGAACAGACGCTCTGGCGCAGCAGAAGCGTCTATAGCTTTAATAGACAGAGCAAGTTGCTGCCCTTCAGAAACAGCACTTCCTACCTCTATGGTGGATTTCGTGACCCTTGTAGTGTCCAAGTCAGCGAAAGTATAGGTGTCACCAGTGAGATCTTTAACGGTAGTTCCACTCCAGGATCCGCCTGAATATCCACCTACTTGTATATTGACGTCAGAACTGTACGGAGAAGTTGTCTTTCCGAAAACAGCCGAGATTTCTTCTATCGTTCCTGAATAAGCTATGTCGAGTTCCCGGATATTATCCGCAGCATACGGATATGTCACTATGAACTCATAGACATCGACAACTCCAGTGCAGTTTTCAATATCGCCGTAATAGGTCGTCTTATTCGTAGTTCCCACGGTCATAGACTCAGAACCTGATAATGAGGTTCCTAGTTGGTTGATCTTTGCCTGATCAACAAAAAAGTCCGTATTGGTACCTGCAGTCCACTCGGTCTTTGTTCGATCAAAATTTGCCTTGAGCTTAAGAGCATCGACACCTTTCTTACTGGTCTTCGTCGAGGCGGCTAGCGTATTCGGCACTTCAAAACTTGACATTTTTTCCTCCTTAAGTTCGAGCTCCTAGGCTCTTATGTTTTGTAAGTTCATATCTTATCTGGAACTTGTATATATCAAAGGGCTCGTCATTATTAGCATTTCTGAAAACAAGTCGAATGCTTTCACATCTTAGCTTTGCATTCACTCCAGAATCATACAGAGTGGTAGAAGTGGTATAAAAACTCGCCCAATCTTCTTCCTCATCTCCTGGGGCAGTATAAAAGCAGTTTCTATTTGGTGCTAGAATGTATGCTCCAGATGCAGGAGTTCCTGATACAGTTATAGTTGTAGTGCTATTTGCCAAAATATCGAAGAACGTCCCGGCACTATCGCAAAGAACTCCTCCTACAAAATCGTTGGCTGTCCAAGTCTTTGTGGTGTCAGCCAATTCACCTGCGGCTACTGAAGTTGAATCTCCAGAATCAAATATGTAATAACTTGCCGCAGTTCCTGTTTCGAGATAGATCGGAAATGTCCCGGCCTTTTCCTCTTCCCCGTTCAAGTAGTAGTCGCAGTAGATAGGATACGCCCCGTAGAGTTTTCCATAGATCCTTATTTCGTTTATGTTCTTCGTAAAATCCGGAGCCGAAAAATCTATTTCTTTCGTAGAATATCTTGCTAGTGAGTCATACTCCGTCTCACAGATATATAGAGTTCCGTCAGATGCTCCTACGCCATACAATCTTTTTGGAGACTCGATATAAGCACCTAGAGACCCTTCATTACCGAGATACGTAAGAGCTCCTTCGCCATTATTGGCAACGAGATCATACGCCCAAACATCCCCTCCGATATTAAGACGATAAGTGTCTTCCCACATGCAGGCAAAAGCTGCCTGCTTTTCAGCGTCAGTATATTCATCGAACTTGTCTCTGATCCCCCATGTAACACTCGTCGTTAAGATAGTGTCGTATCTATTAGCGTCGCTCACTTCACTGCTTCCGGATAATTGCTTGACTCCATACGGGGAAAGAAACCAAACGGAATCATTTCCTCTTACGCAGCTTGCAGGAGCAATAGTTCCATATTTGGTATTAACCGGCTTGAGAGTCCAGTCGGTTTCATCAGTTCCAACAAAAACCCAAATGCTATTTGTTCTGATAATGGCAGTTGTATTCCACACATTCGGAACGACTGCTTCGATCTCGTCGTCATAAGCACCGTCTATGACCGCTTTATAAGCTCTGTCACCGAGGGAGTTTCCTGATACGTCGTTCCAGTAATCGGCATCCCGGTATGCAGATCCAACTATTTCTGTGGGATTAGCGGCTGTATTGAACAGCCATATTCTTCCCATCCATCCTACCAGTCCTTTAGCTCCAGTTGGAATCGTGCCTCCGGCAGCTACGAGAGTTGAATATGCCAGATCAGTGCTGTCACCGTCCCAATAATAGACGTTATCCTCTCCCTCTAAGTGCCAGTAAATTTTATTGTCGTTGATATCAAAATAAACTCTTTTTCCAGTAGTAAAAGTAGATCCGGTCAATTCATAGACAGTCGATCCACTATACGTAACAGCAAAAACCTTAGTTGCAGTTCCGCTATCAAGTGCAACTACAATATATTCTTTAAGCGTTCCAGAAACATAGGTCTTGTAGTATTTCCCGCCTCTTGGAGTAATGTATGTGGAGCTTACTTCCACAACTTCTCCAGGAGCCTTAGCAGTTGTGACTCCTCCAGTGGGTTTCATGCGCATATTGCTAACATCCGCACATTGCCCGTCTGGAAGATTCCTCGGGGGATCAAATGTATTGATCCCTTTATTCATGAGATTATCTATGTAAACTTTTTCGTTTGACTCTCTTGACATATTTTCCTCTTTACATGAATATAACTATCGGAACAAACGCATCTGGAACTGTATACGTAATATCGACATATGGATCTGAAGTAGTACTAGCGGTCTCTGATGCAGCAAAATTTACTTTGTGTCCTTGCCCGTCTGTCCATCCTGTAGGTGCAGAATTAGCTTGATCAAGTCCTGTTCTTAGACCGAACTTTGTATATCCGGTCTTACTTATAATGCTATTATCTGAGGATGTAAAAGTTTTATATCCATTTCCAGTAATAGCAGAAAGATTCACGCTCGCATATTCAGTCGAGTTTATAGCACTGTAATCGCTGGTCGTTAAGGTATCCGTAGAAGCCTGAGTTTCTGTAACAAGTTTTATAGTTCCGTTGCTGCCTGTATTTACAACTCCGGATGAAAAGAAATAAACTTTTACGTCTATCTGCGATATGACTGCATCATCTGGAACTGCGGCAGTATTAACCGGAAGATACCCTCTGCTGAATGTCCAAATCGGACCGTTGTAGTACTGATTTTGTATCGTTACTGTGGCATTTGACGGATACGCTGCTGTCCCGGTAGACATGTCTCTGGTAGTTTGCCATGAAGCTCCAGAAGCTCCCTGTCCATAGATCGATCCATCTCCTGCTCCGGCATAATAGCTTGTAGTCGTATCAGTATGTACGTCTCCAAAACTACCTGACATAAATTCGGCAGTCACTATTTTTCGCAGAATTCTACGTCCGTCGACCCACACAAACTTGTATGGTGTTCTGCTTTGTCTCTTATCATCCCAGCATAAAATAGGCTTGATATGCGTTCTACTGGTATCGTCACTCACGCAGTCAAGAACTATCGCACTAGGAATTTCAAGTTCAAAATCAAACTGGTATTCTTTATTTTCCTTAACTGCTTCTCGAATAATAACTTCTTTTTTTAATTGACTCCTTGTAGGGTAGACAAGAAGATCTATTCCAGGTCCAAAAGCATTCTCATATAAAACTTCGTTGTTGATGAGCTGTCCTTTGATATGCTGGCATAGGGGCTTATATCTTACTGTTTGATTTTTCCCTTCAAAAACATCGTTGAACTCTATCCAGTCATCCGCATAATCCGGTATCCACGGATGGAAACTGTTGTATTCAAAATACCATCCGCCGAAGATATCGTCTCTTATAAGAGTGCTATCTACTTTTCTAAGCGTAGAATCGTCACCGTCTCCAACGAGAAGATCATTCTTGTAGTGAATATGCCCTGCGTGTATTCTCCGGATCAGTTTTCCAGAATCCTCGTACAGAGCAGATTCGTAGGTTCTTTGATTTTTATTCTCTATCATGGCTTGACAAACTGCAATCGCACGATCAGTCCTTTTGGAGCTGTAGTAGATACCGCATCGACATCTATTCTTATAAGATCGTTTGTTGCAACATCGTCTTTGGTAGTGTCTATGACTGCAGCGGTAGCTGCCGTATCACTACCCGTCTCAGTACTGTCGATAGTCAGTTTTGTTGAAAGCATGTCAACGCTATCCGTGACATTTGCTATTTGAATATCAGTCGTATTTGTTGTTCCGGCAGTTATAACTCTTGCGTGAACGGCAGAAAGATTGTAGCCATTAAGAGTATCCGGAATAGTGAAATACGCTTTCCCGTCTCCTGTAGCGACGTCAGTTGCTCCTGCAAAAACTTGGACGATCACATTGTGCGGAATAGAACCCGCCAGTTGCGCAGCCGTTACGGCTTCCGGAACTCCTGTACCGGCTGTTATT
>JGI24729J20445_1000037_pt1 | contig 95932 bp, 73 predicted proteins | sample EPASupsiteSAE323_FD_20445 | JGI IMG/M metagenome (IMG submission 20445) | reverse complement strand
GCACGAGTTATATGATATGATTCAATACACGAAAACCATGTTGATAACAGGATTCCTGAAATCTACGATAGGCACCATGCTCATAGGACTGGGGAGTGCAATCTTAGCTTATAGTTTTATACAACCGGGCTATGCAGCACACGCCCCCTACGTTGGGATCATACTCATATTGTTAGGATGTATCATCTATTTCATAGGCGACATCTACAAAATGCGGAAAAAGAATGAAGAACTCCACATCACCGAAGCCCTCATGGACCAAAAAATAGAAGACAACGCTTTAACCGAAGAAAAGGCCCGACTCATAGCAAAGAAACTGATCCGTAAAGAGTTAGATGATTTAGAAGATGTGCTCTGTGATGATGGTTTGGATACTCTTTGTGATGAAAAACAAAAATAATACTTTCCCTCTTTTTAATGAAACAATAACCCTATGATTTTCATGAGTTAAGCCTTCTTAACCCTTCTTTTGTAATACTTTTTTATATTTTTATTAGTTAAAGAATTTACAGCACGTTACAGATAAAAAGAATAAACTTCCCCTAGATTTTTATACAAAAGGAGCAGCCTATGACTCCAGACAACCTTTTCACAAAGACAATTTACAATCCTTATAGAAAAGGTGGTCAAAAAGTTCCACCAATTACTTCCGAAGAATACCAGAACATGAGAAAATATCTGGAAAGTGTTCATAAGAAGTGACCATCATGACCTTCCCTGGAGATGCCATAAACCAATACCATAATATCACCAACTCCAAGGAAGAATCTGACTTTTACCAAGTACTTTGTGACATACTAGATGAAACCGACTAATTCACAAATTTCACAAAAAAATCACAAAAAATTAGGAATGTGAAACCAATGCCAACCACCAAAAAGAATAAAAAATCCATATCTGATGAAATCTCAGAACGCATAGAAGAAGACATGGTGTTTGGATATGAAGACAATGACGGAACAAAACAATATCCTACTCTTAAAAGTTCGGCTGAATGGTACAAAGTAAGTTACGATGTTCTGAGACAAATAGCTAAAGAGTGGGGTTGGAGACAACGGAGAAAGGACCATCAACTCAAAGTATCACAAAAGGTTAAAGAGAAAAAGAAAAGTGAAGAGATGAGTGAGGCCGAAGCTGAAGCCATAGTGGTTGATGATTACAGGTTTAACAAGGCTGCTAACAAATTAAGAAGAGCCACGGCTCAAGAAATTGATAAGATAATCAACGGTGAGGTTTATCTTTATTCTGATAAAGAAGGCCCAGTTTATGGGACTCCTAAAAATGCAGCTTATTTATTAATGAACTGTGGTAAATCATTAGAGTCTGCTCAGAAAATATCTAAAACTGCAGCTGGTGAACCTTCTGAGATTAAAAAAGTTGAAGGTAAAGTTGAGAATAGTTATGCAGACGAATTTAACCAGATCATGGATGATGCTTTAAAAAAAGTAGATCAGAGCGTAAATGAGCAATAGGAGGATTTGCATTTGGCAAATTTAGACATAGGGCCTATTACTCAATATGATCAGGATATGCTTAAACTTACATTAATTAACAACCCATACCTACCTGATGAAATAAAAAAAGGAGTTTTAGGCTATCCCCAACAACTAAAAAGTCTCATATATTTGAATAGACCCATACCTACAGACTACCACCGTATACTAATTGGTGGTGAAGCCTATGGGGGCAAGACTCTTTTTGGTGGAGTATTGGGGCTTAGATTCATACATATTAAGGGATTCAAAGGATTGAACACACGTAAAAATTATGATGACTTAACAGAAGAATCAGTAGATAGTATATGGGGATATATAAGACTTTGGAATGAAGAATTAACAGACGAGTACGGGAATGAAAGAAAATTAAAGATTAAACTCAACCCTCCAAGGATAAAAAGTCGTGAAGGCGGGTTACTAGCTTTTAGAGCATTTGACCATATCTTAAAAAAAGAAAAAACACGAAGTAAAAGTTATCAACAGATATGTAATGATGAAGCTCCAGAGATAGAAAAACCAATCTTAACGTTCCAAGGAAGAAGCTTAAGACAACAAAGTGAATCACGATTCCCCAAAGCAATAGTAAACTTCGGAAACCCACAGTTTGACCCTAAAACCTTTGTATTAAATGATAGTAGTAAACGATTTTTAAAAGAATATGTCGAAGGAAAATATGTGTATGTCCCGATGGGATGGCGTACTAATCCATACATTAGCCAGGAAGAATTTGAAGCCAGTTTAGAAGATTTAGATGAAATTGATAAACAAAGTCAGAAAGAAGGTAACTGGCATTATACTTATGCTCAGGGTGGATTAATTGATATAAACCTTATTAAAGATTATTTAACTTCTGATTATCCTTTACAATCAACTTCTATTTTAAGTATTGACCTTGCTGGGCGTGGGCGTGATAAGTTTGTTGTATCAACCCTCACCCTCGATGCAATTTCTAATCAAATCATGATTGATAATATTAGTCAAACTGTAGGTACAAGTACAGAGTTACTTATTGAAAAACACGTGATGGAAGACAATAAAAGAGACGTGTATCCTTCAACTTGTATACTTGAGATTGAACCTGGCAGCTGGGTAGATACAGAAAAGTATTGGAAAGAATTTTTCCAGCAGTTAGGAATTATAGTAGAACCTCGAAGTCCTGTAGGGTCTAAGTTTAACCGGGCTAGACCGTTGATTCGTGAAATGAGTCAGGGATTAATTTTAATTAATAAACTATTGATGGATAAGTATTATGTTGAATCAACTTATAATGAATCTTATTTTGAATTATTAAAGCAAGAGATAGGGAGATTGGCTCCAGTAATGCAGATATCTCCCAACATCATGGATAGTTTAAGTCAGGGATTTAATTATTTGAGAAATCCAGAATATGGAGAGGAAACAATACCAGGAGTGGGCTAATGAATATATTCAAAACAATCAGAAACAGCATCCCCGCCACAAGGGAACAGATACTAAACAGTATCGACCGAGGGGTTGGAGCAATAGGAATCAGCCTCTCTAGTACAGGTGAAGGAAACCTCAAAGACCTAACAGACCTGGCCCAAGTCAACCGCACAATAGCCAACGCAAGAAGAGCCTTTGAGATAGACCCCACCGTCCGCAGTAGTATTCTTTCAAGTGTAATCATAGCAACCGGGGACTGGGAGATAGAAGGGGATAAGAACGCATCCGATAACGCAGTGAAACACATCAAACGCAAGGCCAAAGAATGGGATTTGAACCAGATAATCAATGGCCAAGCCATGAAAACGAGCATTGATGGTAAATGTTTCATCCGGAAAAAAGGATTCAATAATGATATAACTAACGTGGACTTCTTATCTTACGATGAGAACACTTATAACTTCATAGAATTGAAGGATAATAATACAGGGCAGGTTATAGGTTATAAGCAGAAAGCAATGGTTTATAATATCCCAAAGGATTGGAAGGATAAATCTTTCGATACACTCGTGGCAATGAAAGGGGAAGAGAAGGAAAGCAACTTCCTCCCAGGTGATGTTATCCATCCCAAATTGTTTGATGATGGAACCAGCCTGGTTTATGGTGCTCTTGATGATGTTTATAATTTGAAGAAGATTAAGAACTTTGGGCCTACGATTGTTAAACGTGCCCTCATGACCCTGGGGGTGGAGGTGGGCACTAAGGATGCTCCTATCAAGCCATGGGGTGAGAATGAGATATTGACTTATGCTCAGAAGAAAGCATTGATCAATGCCGAAATGGCTTTAGTCGGTGAAGATTTCAGTAAGAAGGAAAATAAGGATACAATCACCCACACATACGGGATAAGGCCGTATATGGTTGGGGATGGTAAACTAGTGGATATTACTCCTTTCATTACTATTTACAAGCAGGAAATCAGAGAATCAATCTTAACTCCAGACAGTCGGTTTAACAGTGCCTCAACCAATAAGGCAACAGCCGACGCACAGATGGGAAACAAAGGTCAGGGAACCGTTATTACATATATGCAGAGTAACATTAACCAGTACCAATCCCAGTACCTTTTCGATGACCAACTTAACCGGGCAAGTTACATAGATGACCTGGGCCTGATTCGTATTAAATTCACACCATTGGAAACCGAGAATGGCTTATCACTTTCCCAAGTAGCACAAACATTAGAGCAGCTATACCCATCTACCGACGAAACAGAGAAAGAAATTAGGCAGCAAACTTATTTCCCAGCTTATTACCAGGCTAAACAGAAGTATGATGCGGACATGGATAGTACGGATGAGGAAGAAATCATCATCAACAACAGTATACGAGAAACGAGTCACGGGTTCATAGAAGAACAGAAAGGCACAATGAGGATTATTGACGGGTTTAAAAAGTATATGATTCAGGAAGAACTTGTTAAACCCCCAATGGGTAAAGGTGAAACGGTATGAGTGAACTACTGGTAAGTGTCGATGCCCTGGCCCAGGGGGGGATCCAGTACGTTCCCATCCCCGAATACAAATATGATGAAATAATCGAGGAGATGCTAACTAATATCTTCCAGGAAGATATGATTCTGAACAGTATTGAAAATAGTGCATTAAGAAATAATTTTCAAATCGAAGGTGCCAAAGATTTCTGGAAACTCATAGACTCATTATTAGATGAACATATCACACTCACAAAAGAACACATCCTCGATGCAGGTAAAACTTCAAACCTGAACTATGCATATCTGAGACAGATCTACCCAGATATTGATAACATCATCCAAGAATCCATCCCAGACATCAAAACATATACGGAGAAGTTCTACACTGCTGGGAAAAATGCAGGTTTCAGTCAGATAGGGGTAGAATCATTTCTAGGTGCAGCTGATACAAATGCAATGTTCCATCTCACAAACTATAATTTTGGATTAATCCGTAAACTAACCGATGACCTGGCGGATGGTGTCCGTCGGGAAGTCTGGCAGGGGGTGGCTCGGGACCGTGGGATGAAAGAGATTGCCAGTAGAATTGAAAAAGTAAAAGACTTACAACCAATCACCCATGGCAAACGAACCTGGACCATTGCAGAACGTGCCAAACTCCAAGCCATTACAGAATCATCCAGAGCCCGGCACCAAGGCATAAACATGTCCTATGTTAATTATGGTATTGAAGAATTTGAGTTAGTCAATACTGGATGGAATAAAACCTGCCAGTTTTGTAAAAAAAGTGCACGTGAAGGTCCGTATAAAATAAATGACAAGATACGATGGCCACCATTACACCCATTATGCGCCTGTTTCACAGAACCAGTTGCCAACCCTGGCCAGGTGTCTGAGGAAGCCAAGGATCCAGAATCTTATCTTGACATGGTTACGGGTGAAATGTTCCCAGTGAATAAAGCTTTAGCGTTTGCAATAGGATGAGGTGAATGAATGAAGATTCCAGATAAAATAACTTTAGGTGCTATTGATTTCACAGTTCATAAAGACTTAGATGAGAAATCGAGCCCGGGATTTAGTGGCAGTGCAAACGCAACACAGGCAGTTATATGTCTCTATAACACTTCTGGAAGACCTAAACAGAAAACAGAACAAGTATTCGTTCATGAGTTAGTACACATGATCATTGATACTTTAGGCCATGAAACTGGAGTTCCAGGACCTTATGATGAGGTGTTTGTTGAATCTGTTAGTTTACTTTTACATCAAGCTATGATTCAGATTATTAAGGCTCAAAGTGATTAATTTTCTTCTTATTTTAAATTAAATTATGGAGGTGAACAGTTTTGGAAAGAAAGTATAGTGACAGCTATGAATACACACGAGACCTGATCCGTGCAGCCGTCAACGAAACCTTTAAAGACGAAACCGGATACAATCCTTACGATTTAAAGGCCACCTACCCTGAAGATGGCATTGCTATCTTGATGAATTGGTCTGAAAACAAATTCTATGAAGTTTCGTATACAATCGAAGGCGAGACCGTAACGTTAGGGGAATTAAAAGAAACAGAACACGATGAATCATTTATCACTGCTGAACAGATTAACAACAGCATGAAACAGGGCGAACCATTCATTCTGTTAAACAGTGAAACAAAGAACCCAGTTTACAGGGTCTTGGTTCAAACACCTGATGAACTACCCGCCCAGGATATAGGGATTGACTCAGTGAAATATGATGAAGAAGGAATCAAACAGGCGATTGGTGGCTTATTAGGGGAGTATGTTTATGATCGTTCCCAGGATAACCACTCAAGACTCAGAAACCCGAAAACACCTAATAAGTTTGCCCAAGTGGTGAACACTGGTTACTGCCCAAATTATGGGGGGTACACTGATTGGGAGGTATTTGATTCAACTTATGTTCCTCTAATTGAACAGGCACTTAACAGCCGTAACAAAGGGTTGCCAGTTAAGGAGGGCCCTAGTACTGAGGTGGTTCCAAAGTCAGTAGAAAAATATGGAGATAACAATGTTAATTTTAAAGAGTTCAAATATAATGGCCTGATTTGGGATAAGAACCCACGAGATAAAAGTACAGGTGTTTGTAACGTTGTTTTAAACTCAATACCTGAAAACATTAAAGAAGGAGATGGTAACTTGAAAGAAGAAATAGTTAATATAAAGAAAGACGAATATGACGCTCTTAAGCAAGCTAAAGCCGATTACGAAGCGTTAAAACCAGCACATGAGGACTTAGAAACCAAATACAAAAAAGGCGAAGAACTCTACAATAAAGGTAAAGCCGAATTTGATAAGGTTAAAAAAGAAGAAGGCGAACTCAGAGAACAGTTAATTCCTATCTGGACCAAGGAAGGCGAAGTAAAAGAACAGATGGTCAACAGCATCATGGAGAAAGTCCCTGAGGCTGAAAGAGAAGCCAAACGGAAGGACTTCGAGGCCATGAACGTTAAGCAGTTAGAAGGCGTAATGGTCTTAAACAGTCTTGAACTTCCCACCGGGGCCGGGGGAGTGATTGAAGGAACTAACCCTCCAGCAACCCCTGGAGGTAAACAGTTTGACGACCCTGTGAAACAGAAACAGTGGGAAGATGCTCAGAGACTCAATGCCAAACAGAGTAAAGGTGTTGTCAAAAAAGTGAAGAAGGAGGATGATTAGGATGACTGTTAAAATGCTACCTGAATATTTCCCTGATAAACCAGCCGAATTAAAGATTAGGTGCAGACTTAGTGAAGGTACTCTGACTGTAACCAAACGGGAAGGTTTCCGTGGTCTTCAGATGGATTACTCGTTTGCTGCTCCAGCATCTGGACCAACCGAAGATGATACTGGGATCGTACCAGGGGATCAGGTTGTTTTAGTCGGGGTGGACAGTGAAGGCTATATCGTAGTAGCTCCACGAGCTCACACTGATGACCAAGTGTTCGGTGAAATAGTTTCTAAGGTTGATTTCGTAGGTGTTGGCCCAAAAGTTGGAACATACACTGCTGGAAACTACGAGCAGAGAGAAGCCACTATCCTGGTTTATGGTCAGAGAATTAGGCAACTGCCAGTTTACTTAGCACAAAGTGATAACCTCGCCGTGGGTGATTTCCTTAAACCCTGTGCAGTGTCCAGTTATGCAAACTACTTCCAAGAATCCGCTACACTGACTAGTAGGATGGCTTTACAGGCCGTGACTGCTTCTTCAAGCGCTGCCAGTACAGCGACTATTGCGGTTCTTGAAGGATATGAAAGTGGAACAACCGTAGACGCAGTGGAATAAAAAGAATAGGAGGAATTGATTATGACTGATATGTTACCTGGTGAAGCATACCTAAACCCTTTCAAATTAGATGAAGAGTTACGTGAAATTGTAGAACCTCAACTATTTTTTAACAACCTAGCGCCCAACACAGACACAACTGAACGGGCTGTTATATACGATGTGCTAGAAAACACAGCGAATAAAGACTTACAGGACGGGGTGATGACTTTACCGGCCCCAGCCGGTGAAGAAGCAGCACTAACCAAACTCAAAATGAGGAATATCACCTCGTTAGAAGGTAAGATTCCTAAGATTGGATATGAATTTGACATATCCCGGGATGTGCTTTCCAGTTCTGTTAGAACTATTAGTGATTTGAATGTGAAGATGAAAAAGGCAGGGTATGGTATTTCCTATGCTGTGAATAAATTCACATTACAAGTGTTACAGGCTGGAGCTAAAGAATTAACTTATAACCCTACAACCGTATGGGATTCTAATACGGGTGATCAGAACCCTATTAAGGATATGATTGAAGCGTGGTATGATTTCATAGACTATGGATATCCTAACAGGGCTTACACCACTTTCCTACACTTCAACAACCACAAGGAACTTGCAGAGTTCCTTATTGACATGGACATTGACTTTCAATTTGTTGGTGAGAACATAATCGAAATCACTGGCAATCCTGCCATGGCTGGAAGACAGTTTTACAATGTCAATGACCAGTACACCGAAGGCAAATACCTAACCATGGATTTAAGGCCTAACGTCCACCCTGGATTTGAAACATACAGGTACATAGACCCTAAATTCGGTATCGAAATACCTAAAGCCGACCCAAACGAGGCAACAACCTATACTGGTATTAACATCAACGTGACTACTATGGACAAAAACCCATTCACTACAACTGTGGAAATGTGGTTAAACTACTTGCCTGTGGTTAAAATTGAAGATGTTATCGGTGAAGGGGACGGAATATAACTTCCATCCTTTTAAAACTCTTTTTTTATAGGAGGTGCATTCATGGCACTATTAGGAACATTAGGCGGGCTTCTTGCCTTTGGTAAGAACCCTCGGAAAGCCTTTAGAAAGGTTTGGAGAGAATTAGAAGAGTTAGATGATAGAATTGATGATGTTGAGTCCGGTGTTGTTGCCGAAGGTTCTATTGATACCCCCGAACTGGCAGATGGTGCGGTTGAAACCGATAAAGTTGCAGACGCTGCAATCGAAAACGGTAAACTAGGTGCTGCTGCTGTGGATTCAAGTAAAATGGATTATTTTTTATCTGATGAACAGACCGGTGATGGTACGGCTCAAAACATAGCTCACGGTTTAGAAGTAGAACCTGCATTGGTGCTGATCATACCTAGTCTGGTTGGAACCGATGGTGCTACAATCACATTCACAAAAGGTTCAACTAATGTGATCGTTACAGCCACAACCGGAGCAAAATACAGAGTATTTGCAATGCCTTAAGGAGATGATCTCGTGGCTGCTAGTGTTGAAAACGTCCTGGATCTGTTGGATGGTTGGGTTATCACAGACCCGCCAACCGAACCAGAACCAGAAGAGCCTCCAGAAGACCCTGAAGCGCCCGAACCTGAACCAGAGGCACCAACCGATGATGGTGAAGTACACACAATCCTATCAACAGAAGTGGAGAAATTCATCACCAAGGCAACAGTAAGAGCAGCAGCCTATATAGGACTAACTGACTCATCCAAACTCCCAGATAATACTTTAACCGCCGAAGCCGTGGCAACCTGGGCAGCCGGACTGCTCTGGAATAAGTATGTTGTCAAAGTCAATGAAGGCAAAGAACAGGATGACCCGAACACCTACGGCGATAAGAAGATTTGGGAAGCAAAGGCTATGTTAAAACCTTATTTGGATGATAAGAATGATGATGGTGTCTCAGATGTTCACATCTACACCTCTACTTATGTGAGTGACTAGGATGTCTGTCAGGACAACAATCGATTCCAATATCGACAAGCTGGCAGCAGCAAACAAAGTCCGATCAGTTAAGGTCAAAGCTGGAGTTATTAAGGGCTTGGATGAAACAGGGAAGTTCGGCGAAAGGCAGATGAAGGCCATACACGGCCCTCACAGTAAATCTGGGAAGATTCTAAGAAGTATTAAATCTATTAAAACAGGTGAATACAGTCGGACTGTTGGTGTTTTCACTAATGAAATATACCCTCTTATTTTAGAGAAAGGCCGTGGTCCTGTCTATCCGAAGCTTCGAGCAACTTCTAATACTCAGCATGTTGGTTATCTTGGTAAGCATATTGGTGCAGCTGCACTGAAATTCACGATAGGTGGTAAGGTTCTTTTCAGGCGAAGTGTTGGCCCCGCCAAACCAAGGCCCTATGTGGAACCTACTAGGAGATCCATGAGGGCCATGTTCCCTAAGATCATGATGAAAGAACTCAGTAAGGCCGTTGGTAACAAATAGAACCCTTTTTTTGGAGTGATTATTTATGTATCCAGACCTGGATGAAACTATTAAACAGGCATTGGATGAGGCTAAAACAGATACAGCCCTTGACGTGCCTATACTTACTCATTACGATGTAGTATTCCCCGGACAAAATGCAAAGATGCCACAACCCCGCCGGATCATGATCTACAACTACGATAACGATGTCACCACCCCTGGATATGACTACGATGAAAGAAAAGTGTACTACATTTTGGAAATTGGTATTAAAAAACCAAACTACCTAAAAGCAATGAAACTATTACGGGACGTTACAACCGCAATAATTAAAGTATTACGTAAAAGCACTGTGATGGCAGAATACAGTCAGTACATGACTATTGAAAAGATAACCCCCGAATATGATAGTAGTTACACTGTTAAAAAGGCACATATACAAGTATCATTCCAAGTCAGCGAAGATTACGGAATACCTGAAGAGGAATTTGATGATATTAACGTGAACGTGGAGGTTGAATGAAAATGACTGGTAAGAAGAAAGCAGAACCTAAAGCAGAGGTTAAGGAAGCGGTTAATGAAGAGGTTAAGGAAGATAAAATAAGCCTGATAGTATTTAAACAAATAGAAAACATTGACAACATGACCTATACAGGGTTCAAAGCGTCACTCGAAGCCGAAGACGGTACAGAGGCAAGTTTAAGCGAATTCAAAAGAGAATACGCCAAATATCGGGATAAGAAAGTATTCATCAAAAGATAAGGAGGAATGAGAATCATGAACATAGATACAACCATACCTGGCAGAAGTGCTGAGTTCGTCGAACCCGACATCTCAGCGGCCATGGGTACAGCTGGTGTTGTTGCGGTTGTTGGTGTCTTTGAAAAAGGAGACGAAAACACACCCTACTTCGCCAGGAATGCTAATGAAGCCCTTGATATTGTAGGTAATGACCCCGCCTTCCCAGGGAGTAGCATAATACCTTTAATCTTCAAACCAGACACAGATAATAACAATTACGGGGCAACCAGTGCAATACTCATCAATGCTGGGGCTCGGACTGTTGCATCATGTGTACTTGTCGACACCACCACGGACCCCGCTCCAGTCACTGTGATGACCTTATATGCGAAGGGTGGGGCCTGGGCAAATGACCTCACAATAACCATCGCAGCCGGATCCATCGCAGGTAAGAAAGTAACAATCATGAACGGAACCGAGGTAATTGAAACCTGGGACAACCTGGCAGATGCAACAGCAGTGTATAACAAAATCAAGAGCCATTCCAGTGTAATAGAATCAATAACAGTCGGAGACTTGACTAAAACCTTAAAGGATGTAACTACAAGCGCATTCTCAGGTGGAACTGAAACAGCAGACCCTTCAACCAGTGAACTCTCAGAGGCCCTGGTGGAGATCCAGAATGAGTCTTATGACATCCTGGTATTCACTGACCTCCTTGACGAGGCTTACATCCCCACCGTGGAACAATACTTACAAGACCGTTTCGAAGCCGACAACGCCTCAGGCACCATCATAGGGATGGATAAGGACAACACCGTAACCCAAGCCCGAACCCTGTCACTTGCAAATGACAGCTTATTCATCTTTGGACTTACCTATCAAACATTCATCATGGGAACAGTCGAACTAAATGAAGCAGAAACAGCCGCCCGGTATGCAGGATATGTGGCTGGTATGAATGTCAGTGAAAGCCCTACGAATAAAACCATTTCCGATGTCACAGGATTAAACCAAACCTTCCAGCCCGGTTCTAGTGATGAGTACGCCTTAGCTGATGCAGGTGTGACTGTCTTCAAATTAAAGAACCGGAAAAACAGTAAATATGGTGTTCTCTCCGCAGTGACAACCAACCAGGAAACAGACAATACTGGTAAGAAAATCAATGAATTAGTCACTGCCAGAACACTTCTCTTTGTAACTAATTATATGGATGTCAAGGATTACCCTGGAGCAACTAGATCAGCAGGTGCTTTACTTGGGCTAGCCACTCAACGGAAAAATAATCTGATTGATGATAACATTGTCCAGGAGATGGAAATCACATTAGAAAGATCCACATCTGATTCACAGGTTTTAAATATGGATATCAGTGTTAAAGTCCAGGACGTGGTCAAGCACGTGCATAAACGTATTAAAAACATTGTGGGGTGATAAAGATGGCTGTTAAATTATATTATGGAGACGTACAACTTGCCCGTGGAACTAGTTTCGATTACGAAGAGAAATGGGATAATAGTAAAGAGGCCACCTTCGATGGTCCAGTATATGACCGAGGAGAGTTCCCAGAATTCACTTGTAAACTTTCTAGAGTTGACACATACAACACACAATATGAAAAAATCGTAAATAAAGCAATGGCCGAACATCCGGAAGGAATTCCATTAACCGTAGTTGATGGGCCTGTAACAGACATATTTACCGGATGTATACTTGAATCACGCAGTGTAAAACGTGACCCCAAATCTAAACGTAAAATAGACTTAAGCTTCATAGCACAAGGACATGAAGAAAAAAGGACGTAGATATACATGAGTAAAGAAGAATCAAAAGGAATAGAAAGCTTTGAGGACATCGACGACTTGGACTTAGAAGCGTTGATCGTTGAAGGGAAAGAAGCGATCATTGAAGATGTGATTGAGATTTATAACATCAAAACTAAGTCTGTTGAAAAAAGAAGGATATATCTCCGCCCCATCCCTCATGATGAATGGAGTAAAGCCGTGCGGTCAACTGGTAAAAACAGTAAAAAAGACCTTGAAGAAATCGTATGTGCAAAGTCCTGGTTAGATAAAGATGGGATGCCTTATGAAATTTCAAAAATAAAAAAGGCACCTAAAGGAGTTGTTACACAAGTCTATGAGAAAATAAAACTCATCTCAGGCCAACTCACTGATCCTTTCGAAGAAAAATATCTAAACAAATTAACGGATTTTTAGATCCACGGAGTAAAGGTCGTGGCGGTTACCTGGTTACTCTTCTGAAGAAACAGAAATACCGCCTTACTAATTCTATATCTGACTTAACATTGCTGCAATTGAATGCTATCATGATCATCGAAAAGATTTGGTATGAATTAAGTGACCCTGAATCTGATGAAAATGATGATTGAATAATTCTTAAACCCCTGGTTGATTCTCATGAGCTATCAAGAAGAACTCCTTATCCGCATAAGGTCAGCATACGAAGGGGGAGGGTTCTCCTCACTCAGTGCCGACATGTCAAAAGCCAAAGCAGGATACAATCAGGTGGCAAATTCAGCAGGTACAACTGGATCAGCAATAGGACGAGACATAACTAGTGGTACGACCGTTGCATCAGCCGGAATGGGTAAACTACAAACGAAGTCAACATCGACGTTTGGAGCAATCAAGGCGGGGGCGAGTGCTGCTAAACAAAGTTTAGGAGATATGGGTAGTTTAATAACTGGGGTTGTTGGTGGAATAGGTCTTATGGAAGTAGCCCAGGCCATGTGGACTGGCAGTACAGCTAAACAATTTAACGCCGCATACCTCCAGACCAAGATGAGCACCAGCGCTGCGAATGAGTACATTTCTCAGATACAGAAAATAGTTGCAGATGTCCCTGGTGACGATTCATTCATGAATCAGTTATTGACCGGGGCCGTTGCCAAACAAACAAATTTATCATCAACCGAACTCAGAGCCCTTGGTAATGCAGCCGCCGATTATGTTACAGTTTCACGGTCCATGGGAAAAACCTTACTCGAAACACAGATGGATTTGAAAGAATACGTGCTCACTGGAAATACAGGACAATTAGAACGAGACAGTATTCTAAAAATGCAGCTGGATACATTGGAAGGTCAAACCACAGTTTCCGCACGAATATTGGCATTAGATAAAGCGTTGAAGGCTGAAGGATATGCTGGTCTTAGTCAACTTGATATAGCTTCAATCAAGATGGAAGAATTCAAGGGTAAACTCCAATTATCTGCCACTACAATTGGTGAAAGAATACTTCCCTATATTGAAAGATTGTTGAATTATATTTTAGATCTGGATGAGAAAACAGGTGGAATGAGTTCTATTTGGATAGTTATTGCAGGGTCAATTGGACTGGCAGTGATTGCTTTTTCACCCTTAATTGGTGCGGCCTCAGCAGCGGCAAATGCGATAATGACTTACCAAAGTGCTGCATCGAAAGCGGCTGAAAAATCAACCGAAGCATCATCCGCTATGTCCGGAATAGGTAAGAGTGGAATTATAGCTGCTGCTGGACTTGCATTAATGGTTGCGGCTTTAATTGGTGTTGCGTATTACATGAGTCAAGCTAATAGTGCATCTGCTGCTTGGAACCAGGCACAACAACAAAGAAATGATCAGGTAGATGCATTTGCGAATAATGCAAACGTTTTGAAAACCCAAGAATCTGAGTTAATTGAAAAGCGTGATGCGGCTGCTAAAGCTGGAAAAAGCACGTTTTTAATTGAAGAACAGCTTGCTGCAAAACGTTTGGAAATAGCTAACAATACAAATGCGGCAACAGATGCAGAAAATAGGTGGATCGAAGCACACAAAGTAAGGCAAGCGATAGAAGATAGGGGAACAGTAATAGGTAACCAGGCAGAATTAACAGGGGCGGCAGCAGCTAAAGGTCAAACTCCAGAACAATATCTCCAAGATACGGGTTCAGATCCAGATACTCGAAACGCTCTAGAAAAAACAGCCATGCTTTGGAATAATATCAATGCTCCTAAACTCAAATATGCGGGCACCATGGAACGGATCAATAAAGGTGAAGATACGTATTCCCGTAAAATGAAAGAGAATCAGGCAACATTCCAACAGTACAATAAAGATTACCAGGATTATTATAGGAGCAGCGAAGCCTTTTTCCAAGCCCAGGAAAAGGGTGACATTGGTGGAATGATCCGAGAAGGAGTTATGAGTGGTTATTTCCAGGCCAGAGTTGGATTAACTGAAATGAGTGTAGCATTCAATAGCTGGGCTGAAGATACTGGAAATGCCATTAAAAAACCGTTCACTGATGCTTATGTATGGTTAGTTAGTTCATGGAATGGCCTGCCTGCCTGGTTTGGAGGTCTTGGTGCTCGGATTGGAGAACTCTGGGGCGAAGTGTTAAACTACTTTAACGATCCTACCACCGTTGGTGGTGGGGTTTACGATGCTTTGAAAAAGATATACTGTATTATTGCTGGTTGCTCACCCGGCCTGATCCCTATTTTGGGAGTATTATATCTGACTTTCTTGAGGGTGTTCAATGCAATCATGGCCCCAGTTATAGTTGTCAAGAACACACTACAGGCTTTCTTGAATTTTGTTATAATGCAAGTGACCATGTTGGGCAGCACTGTAATAGCTATTTGGAACATGGTAGTTGCAACCGTATCTATATGGATCGCAACGGGTGTAAATGTAGCCACGGGGGCAATTAGTTGGGCTGTTTCCCTATGGAATTCAGCAGTTGGAACAGTTTCAGGATGGATTTCAACTGGAGTTAATGTGGCCACGAACGCAATTAAGGCCGCTGGGGATATGTGGGACTGGTTGAAAGGTAAAATAGGCCAAGGTATAAACACAGTGGTAAACATAGCAACAGGGAACGCCGGTTCACCTTATGAAATAGATTACCTGTACGGGCAAGGCAGTTATTATGAGCAAGACTATACTCCTATTGTAACTTCAACATCAGCGGCAGCAAGTTCCGTATCATCCACATCCAATAAAACAGTTATTGCTCCAGTTTTTAACATAGAATCAATTAGTTCTAAAGAAGAAGCTGACTATGTTATACAAAAAGTTACAAAAGAACTATCAGATATAAACGATTCAAAAGGAAGATAAAAAGGTAGAGGGGTTAATTATTATTAATAATTTCGGAAGCTGCTTTATTCCCAGCTTCTTCGGCCGCATCACCCCTAGCCTTACCTTGCGCTTCTAATTGTTCCATCTGCTGTATAAATTGTTTAGCTTGTTCATAAGCCTTTTGTTCTTCAGCAGTAAGAGTCTTATTCGCAGATTCAACCTGTTTAACCAACGCTTTAGCATCTGCTAATTGCTGACTTGAACTTTTCTCACTAGAAGTACACCCTGAGACAGCTACAATAAGCCCTAACAATGCAAGAATAGTTATAATCCCTAAATACTTTTTCATTTAAACCCACTCCCCAATATAACTGTTTTAATAATCTGTTTAACTCCTTTATCATTTCCTTTGGATGCTATTATAAATAAATCAGAATTGTTTCCTCTGAAAGCATAACTTATCAAGTTACCTTTAACCATTTTCGTATATTTATTGCCCCCTATGGTTTTATTGTCTTTGAAATTAAAAGAATCGAGTTGTCCAGAGTCTTTAGAGTACATCCAAACCCTTACTTCGCCCTTGGAAGCTTTGAATTGAACCCAGTTATTTCCTTCATTGAGAATAGGCCATGAACTCGGGTAGTGGAAGCTCATCTGATTATTGTTATATGTGGCCGGACCTGGTGAAGACGTGCCCCTATTTCTTAATAAATCAATCACTCCCAAACCAATCACCTCTACTTAATAGTTAGTCCTATCTTCTTATTTATTTTTTACTTAAATCAACGAGGTTTACTCCATGGCTTACGTTTCCTTAGACAACATTCCACTCAAAATTAAAAGCATATCAAAAGACCCGCAGCTTAACATAGTTAACAAGGCCTATGTCGGGGCTGATGGTTCGTTCATTAAACATAAAGGCAGTAAAGGCCGTAAGCTTGATTTAACTGTTTACGTTGGTAAGGATCAGATTGAGAAGTTAGAAAGTTTAGAACGAAAAGGAACGCCTTTGGTCTTAACCTCAGAATCAGAGGCCACATACAACGGCCAGTATTACATCACAGAAATAAGGGCCAGTGAGGGTCGGAAAGGAGTTTGGAGTTATTCAATTACCTTACTGGAATATATCGAGCCGAATATTATCTTTACTAATTTTGAAAGTTGGAACATTTCTTCCAGCGGAGGCGGCGCTGCGGGAGGGGACACCACTACAACCAATCCCCTCCTTAATTGTCCAACCCTTAGCCTCGGTGACCGTTCGGACTGCGTGGGTGAACTACAAACCTACCTGAAACTATTCGGATATTACGTTTATTTTGATGGTCATTCCCTAGACGTTGATAATTATTTCGGAGAATACACAAAAAAAGCAGTCCAAGCCTTCCAAACAGCAAACGGACTAACAGCAACCGGAATAGTGGATCCTGAAACTAAAGCAAAAATGACGCTCTAAATGGAGGGATCTATCTGACTACTAAGATATATGTCAACAATGAAAGAGTGCCATTTTTTGATGTTTCCATAACCAACCCCCTCCAAGCCGCAGATACTGCAAGTTTCACCACTGATGAGCCGGTTGATTTCGGATTAAACCCAAAAGTACAAATAACCGGAGAACACCGGGCTTTTGGTGGGTTCATCACAAAAGACAGAGAAACCGATGAAGGATACAGTTACGAGTGTATGGACTGGACCCGATTACTCCACGGTAAACTATACCGGGCATGGCATAATTACACTAGCAGTCAAATAATCATAGAACTCCTTAACCACCGTGGATTAAACACCGGAGGGATAACAGCAACCAGTAAGCGCCACAGCGAGCTTATATTCCATTCTAAAAAAGTGGTTGATGCTTGCCACCAGCTCGCAAATCTTGAGACAAACATGGAGTTCTTTGTCAACAGTGATAATGTGGCCATACTCCGAACAATCCCCGAACTCACTGAAGGTTATGTTTTCTACCCTCCCAGCTACACAGATTTACAATTGTCCCAGGACTCATCAAATATTATCACGGCAGTCAGTGCATTTGGTGAAGATGACCGGTTCCTATCGCAAATAAAGGATGATACATTAATAGGGCGCTATGGATTTATCGAAGATATTATAGCAGATACCAGCCTGAAAACAGAAGCTGAGGGCAGGGCCAAAGCCACTGAGCTATTTAATTCCGGTAGTAAACTGGAGTTTTCAGGAAGTATCACAACACCTCTTCTTGATAAAATGGCTGCAGGGATGTGGATAATTGTAATCCCTCCCAAATGGAGCAAATATGGTGTTAAATCTTATTACACTCAGAATGTAAGAACAACAATCAATGAAAACACAGAAGAACATCAGATTGACCTTTTGAATGGTCAACCTTCACCTCCTAGTGAGTGGATCTATGAGGTCCCGGGACAGACTCAGGGAACATTCACAAATAATTATGTCATCCCTGCTGAGATTATCAATGCAGTTTCGGACCCTGTGGCTGCTAAGGCCCGGGAACTTGGAGACCCTAGGACTATTAGGCGTTGGATTGATGCTAACATCAGATACGAGTTTTATTATAATTTCAAGTACACGCCGCTCCAGGTTTTACAAATAGGCCAAGGAAACTGTTACGACCAATCACTCTTGATGCAACAGATGTGTTCTGCCATAAATGTGCAGGCATATAGGCGATGTGGGCAAGTTTGTAATGGTTACGCACACTGTGATTGTATGGTTTATGTAGACGGAAGATGGATAGTTGCCGATGTAACTTGCGCGAGTCGTAACCAGCTAGTATAAGTATTTAAGCCTTGAAAACATATATTAATATGATAACATGATTAAAAAAATTTGTGAGGTTTGTGGAGCAGAGTTCTCTGTCAAACCCTTCAGGGCCAAAACTGCTAGGTTTTGTAGTAGAGAATGCAAGGCCAGCTTCCTTTCTCAAAAAGTTGAGGTTAAATGTGCAATATGTGGAAAACTATTTAAAAAAGGGCAAACTCGAGTTAAACCTCATAAAAAATATTATTGTAGTAATTCATGTTATGCTAAAGCCCGATCTGAGATGATGAGAGGCCCCAATAATCCACTTTGGAAAGAAAATAAATTAACACATAAATGTGATTGGTGTGGAAAAGTCTTTGAAATTACTCCTTCGAGGCTAAAGAATAATAATAGTTGTTGTAGTGAAGATTGCAGTAGGAAACTTTCTTCAAGAATATATCGTGGTGAAAATCACCATTCATGGAATCGTGTTACCAAAACGTGTTTATATTGTGGGAAGGAATACACAGTCCCTCAATCCATGAAAGAAACTTCTAAATATTGTTCTAGAAAATGTCAAAATAGCCATTTAGGGAAGTTATATTCTGGAGAAAATTCTCCTTTATGGAAAGGTGGAACTAGTTTTGAGCCTTATTGCCCTAAGTTCAATAATGAGTTTAAAGAGCGTGTTCGTGAGTTTTGGGGCCGTGAGTGTGGAATCTGTGGTAAATCTGAATATAAGAATGGTAAAAAATTACATATTCATCATGTAAACTATGAGAAAATGGTTTGCTGTAATAATGTTTCACCGTTGTTTATAGCTGCATGCAGTTCTTGCCATCCAAAAACAAATTATAATAGGAATTACTGGGAAGAAATGCTCACTAATTATATCATGATCTGGTTTGATGGTGAGAGTTATAATCCTGCCACTAGTGAGATAACCCTAGTTAATGAACATGAAATAACAGCTTAATTCTTTTTTTAGATTGATAGTTTTTTAAATGTCCTAGTTAGTGTAAGGTGCTATTATGAATGATAGAAGTGCTAAGACATTGGACATGGAAATAAAAAGGGCCATGTCTCCTTATTTTAATTATGTTGAACCCTCGGTCTTTGCAACTGTAACAAGAGTACACCTAACTACTGTTGATATCAGTTTAGCCATAGGTGAAGATACTGTTCCTTTTTCAAAAGTACCTGTCATTAAACCTTGCTATGGTTCTGAAAGCATGAATCTTGTTATTGGCGACCGTGTGCTGCTTATATTCCAGGCGGGGAACATAACAGCTCCGGTGATTGCAGGTAAATTATAAAGAGGTATATGATCATGGTTGACGAGTCGATATATGGAACAGACATAAGGAACACCTGGGAAGTTGGTCCTAATGGAGATTTTAAAACAATCACAGGTTTACAGAATGCAGAACAGGCGGTATACAATCGACTGATGACAAAATATGATGAATTATATAAATTTTATAATGGTTATGGCAACCAGGACCATGAGGTCCTCGGTGAAACTGATAAGGCCATAGCTGAAAATAAACTTAAAATTTACACTGAGAACTGTTTAAAGAAAGAACCACGAGTGGAACGGGTGGATAACATTTCAGTAACTTTTGAAAAGGGTATAATCATAGTTGAAGCTTCTGTGAAATTCATAACTGAAAATCAATCATCAAACATGGTATTCACCCTGGAGAGATTATAATGGCAGACGACGAGTTCACAACAATAGACGGGCTGAAAGTGACCCGGGCTGAAATAGTACAGCGAATGATTGACTATTACATGGCTGCTTACGGTGAAGGCAACACACAGATAACAGATTTCAATGAAGGTTCGGAGGCTAGGAACTTTTTAGAATCAATCAGTATCAGCGCTTATGAACTACGTTACTGGATTGCATTCATGGTCCGACAGGCGTTTCCACAGACGGCAGTAAAAGGCTATTTGGATTTATTAGGCGTTCAATTCAATTGCTACCGGAAAACAGCGGTTAAGGCCACTGGTAATGTTACGTTCACCACGCCTGGCGTTAAAAGTTATAATATAACCGTACCCAATGGCACAATGGCAAAGACCGGTGGAGTGGATGGTGTTTACTTTGTAACTACTGAACAGGTTATAATTACCGCTGGAAATTTAACAGTCAATGCCCCTATTGAGGCCTTGGTTGCAGGTGCAAATGGGAATGTGAATGCCGGTACAATTGATGAATTGCCAAATCCAGTTGATGACCTGACTGTGACAAATGCAGCTGCAACTGAAGATGGATCTGATGAGGAAGATGATGACACCTTCCGGGCCAGGATACTTGAAGCCGGTCAGGGTGGACAAGTAGGAACTGAAGCCTGGTTTAAGTCCATGGCAGAGAGTATCACAGGAGTCCATGATGCAAAGGTGATCAGTAATCCTGAGGGTGAAGAATACAATGTAAAAGTCCTGGTGAATGGAACTGTAACACCGACCCCTACCGAGGTTATTAATGCTGTTCTAGCTCTCTTAACAAGTGATGATAACAAAGTTGCCGGGCTTAAAATAACTGTTGACGCACCTAACTATATTTCAACTGCTGTAACCGCCTCAATAACAATAGTTGATGGGTATGTCTGGGCTGAAGTTGAAGCCGACATAGAAGCGAATATTGATTGCGTTTTCAATGGAGGAACAACAACGTATGGTGTAGATTATCCGGGGTATGATATTGATGATGATTTAATTCGGACACAGATAATGCAAGTTATTAACAACACGGACGGTGTTCTTGATTATAATCTCACAGCTCCTTTGGACAATGTCACAACAACAGAAGAAGATGAGGTTCAGATTGGCGTAATCACTTTAACAGAGGTGTAATCATGTCTAGCAAATATGGTGTTCTGATTCGGGAAGAGTTCCCAGAACATTCTCCCGTCCATGAAGATGAGAATCCTATGAGGGAATTACTCGAGGAAGGCATAGGTCCTGAGTTTGATCAGATTGAAACAGATTTATTCTCTGCAAGTGATTCAAGGTTTCTGCTGACTGCGAATGAAACGACCATAAAACTGTTCCGGGAATGGTTTGGAGTGCCTAAACGAGACATAACACTTGAAGAGTACAGAGCCTTTATTATCGCAGTTAAAACAGCAAACATAACGATTAATGGAATTAAAAAGGTAGTAGGGAATATTCTGAATATAGAATCATCACGAGTGGTGGTGATTGATGGTAGTGGCTTGTCTTGTAAGGCAGATGTAACGGTATCGGTTGATCGTTACTCGGGCACACCCTGTACCTTTGCAGGTCACTTTTCAGAAGCACCCGGCATAATCACTGTAAAAATCCCTGAAGGCAGCGACATGGCCCTGGTTGAATTAGTAATCACTCAGTTAGTCTTGACTAGTGTGACAGTTTACCTTGAAGAATATGTTTAACTGGAGGTTTTATTTTTGATAGACTATGAACGTTTGAAAATAATAGTTACAGGTGATATATCCCCGGAACTGCGTGAACATTTCGATATTGACACGATAGTTCACAATGCAACAGAAAGAGATGGAGTCATAACCGTGCAATCATCCGAGTTTTGGTTTAAATACAATGCGGAAACCTATGCCCAGATTGGGGGCGGTGGAGGTATAACAGATGACTAATGAGTTTATAAAGGCAGGGGATGACTTCTATGCCGAGGCATACAACGGGGCGGTGGCCTTATTTGCAGTTGCTAAACCTGAGGTTACAATAGAATTACCAACCGATTACATAGATGCCGCATTCTTAGCAGGACTTAACAAGTGTGCGTTCATGTTAGTTAACCTCATTCTTTCAAATACTGAAATCTATGATAACAAAATACGATTACAGACAGGCCAAACAGAAGGTACTGCTACGTTTAGAGTGTATCCGAACATAGAACCTTTTAAGAACTGGCTCGAGGTTGTTTGGACTGAAACAAAAACCACAGGTACAATTGTCTGTGATTTGAGTAAAGGAGTGAGTGGTGAAACACCGGTAAAATCTAATATAGCCAACGGAGAGGACTTATCATTATTAGCTATTGGTTTGGAGTATGTTGATTTCAGATTTACCCTCACTGAGGTCTCGAGTAATAGGCCAACCCTGGACTCATTGGATCTGAAATTCAAAGGGGGACTGTAAGTTTGATAATACAATTTGAACTTGATTCATTCTACACAGCCACGGACCTAATCACAAAGATAATGGAAGGTGACGGGGCTGGTAGTGGTCTGGATGCTGACCTCCTGGATGGTCAACATGGGGCTTATTATCTTCCAGCAGGGACTTATACTGCTGCCGATGTTCTCGCAAAACTCCTAACAGTAGACGGGGCTGGCAGTGGTTTAGATGCTGATAAATTGGATGGAACAGAACTTGCGAAAATCTTAGCCCTTGGAACTAATATTCCCGGATCTGCAAATTTAAATAATTACAACGCAACCGGTTTATATCATCAACCAAGCACGGCAAACGCCGCATCGGGTTCTAATTATCCTGTGGCCCTAGCAGGCGTACTTGAAGTTATTAGTGATTCCTCCATTATTTATCAAAAGTACACTGCCTATGATTCTGCTCACAATGTCTATGTCAGAACATACTACAGCGGTGCCTGGACTTCGTGGACCCGGGTCCTTGACACTGTGGATCTAGGAACAATAAATAGTAATTTGGCTCTGAAATTGAATGCTAGTGTATATACAGCCGCTGATATTCTCTCAAAACTTATTACAGTAGATGGATCTGGTAGTGGCCTTGACGCAGACAAACTCGACGGCGTGGAGTACAGTACAATCAACAGTGCAATTGCTGCGAAACTAGCAGCATCAAGTTACACTGCTGCTGACGTGTTGGCAAAATTACTCACAGTGGATGGTGCCGGTACGGGCCTTGATGCAGATAAGCTTGACGGTCAAGAAGGGGCTTATTATCTCCCAGCAGGGACCTATACTGCTGCTGACATTCTAACGAAAATCAAGACTGTTGACGGGGCCGGTTCTGGTCTAGATGCTGACCTCCTGGATGGGGCGAACCCCACAGCAACGGGGGGCACGGCAAATGCAATAGTGAAAGCACGATCAGGGGGAACAGTAGACCCTAATTACTTACCATTCAGTGATAAAAGCGGTACTTTCCGACTGCCTAAGGTTGTTGAACGTAAAACAATCAGTAGCGGAAGTCCAGTTAGTTACACGGATTTCACAGGCCTTAATGGGAATGTTGACGAGGAATATATTCTGAAATATAATATTTATAAAAACGGAACAGGAGACATTTCCTTTATTTTACAATTCAACGGAGACACCGGGAACAACTACGCAGGACAAGTTAAATCATTTATAGATACCGGTGGAAGTGTAACAGAAGACCCGGCAAGTTTAAGCGAAACCGTGCTCCGTGTTGGTGAAACAAAATTCAATGCAGTGAACTGGTTAAGTGGGGAGATGACAATAAACCCAGTAACAGGAAAACCAAGATTTGTCCAAGGCAAATCCTCGTTCATGGCAACACAAGCCGCCTCAGGGTTTGATATTTTCTCTGGTTTCTGGACCAACACTGCGAACAACATAACAAGCATACGGTTTAAAAACACGTCAACTAACACCTTTTATGGTACTGTTGAACTCTTAAAACTTGTTGATTTAGTGATTGCTTAAGGGGTTTGAGAAAATGAGAAGAGATACGACGGTTCCTGGTAGGAGTGCGGAGCTCGTGTTATCTTCTTCTCAAACGTATATACGAACCATAATTGATGAAACGGAGGAGTTATATATGGAATATTGGGATGAAAATAAAGATGATGGTGTGGGTGGTACAAGACCAGTAAAAGGAAATGATGTAGGGCCGTATGTGGTTCCGTGTGGGGAGGGTGGTCCAACCGACCCCGTGAACGTTAATCAAAAAGCAATGAACAAAGTAGATGATGAAATATCAACAATCTCATCAAACGAAGCGGTTACATTACACGATGCCGCAACTGCAAATGAAACGGGAATAGAAATCACATGCACAGGATACAAAACATTAGTAATCGAAGTAGTTGGAACCAGCACTAGTAAAACATTAACATTCCAAAGTACAGGTGAAAGTGGAGTGTATGTTGCTCACGAAGGATTTAAAAAGAGAAGTCCAAGCACAGCTACATTTGCAAGTACCACCACGGGGGGAACAGATACCACTCCGGAGGTATGGGAATTTGACATTGCAGGTTTAAAACAATTCAAAGCACCTTTAACAATAGCAAACGGGAATGCGACAGTCAAGGGTAGTTTGATAGCATGAGCAACATAGAAAAAGTCGCACTAGTCAAAGCATTAGAAAACAGAGACATCCTTAAATATTTAACACGTTTACAAATGAATGCAGACAATGATTTCACAGCTAACCAAATAACCGCAACAACTAGTGGTGAAAACACAACTGGGTTTGATAAAATATACACTACTGAAACATTATCAAGCAGCACAGAACAAAGACTCGACGAAGGCTTGAAAAGCTGTAAAATAATCACCCCTGGAAGTCAAGCCGGCGAGGGGGTTAAAATGAGCATAACAAACGATGCAAGCACATTATACAATGTTGGAATGTTAGTTTACCTCCCTTCTGGTGCATTAATTAGCCTAGGACTCAGTGATTTAGTCGACAAATCATCATACTTTGAATATACAGGAAAAGGGAGAATCCAATTCATTGAAGGCAGTTTCACAACAGACGCACACACAACATTATATGCACTATTGCAGACTAAGACAAGGGCACAAGCGCTAAGCATGTATTACTTAGCTGGATTCCTACGCCCTGGAGCCTATTAAATGAACCCACCTAGAAATGTGTATAACCTTGAAGGGATAAGTGGTTGGCATGATAAAGTCACAGCGATGGAAACAGACCAAGACACTCTACTATATTTGAATCTCATAGGGAATAGTATGAACGTTGGAACCGGAATCAATCTCCAAACCGTTAGAGGGTATGACACAAGGGGATGGACTGGTGTGTTGCGGGATAAATTAAGAAATAAATACGCAGACACAGGTTCAGGATTCATACCTCCTTGGTTTTGGAGTTCCCCTACATACTGGATCACATATAGTGAAGGTTGGAGTGAGAAAAACGTAAACACCCCCACCGGGATGTTAGGGGAATGGAAAACCACAACCCCCAATGCAACGGCAACAATACCCTTCACCGGAACTGGAATAAAACTATTCTACCGCCAAGGAGACGGAAACGGAACATTTACAACCAGTATAGATGGGGGAGAAGAAGAAACACATGACATGGGTGGCACTACACTCCGATCTGCAAATACTTCAATCACGGGATTGGAAAACGGAGACCATGTTTGTATAATTAAATACACCGGCTCAGAAGCACAGCAAATGTTATTCCAAGGATTCCAAGAAATAAAACCCACAACATGGGGCATCATAGTAAACAGGGTAGCAAAAGCAGGGGCGGCAGCCTATAAATTCAGATACTCTTCTCTTGAAGACCTTTGTTACTGTTGTGTTGATCCTTTCACCCCAGATCTATCTGTCATCATGTTAGGAACAAATGATTATGGTTCTCAGAATGTTGATCCGACCCTAGTTGATTCGTTTAAATCCAGTTTACAAAGTTTAATAACGGAAATTAAGAAATTTGGAGACTGTTTGTTAGTTGTTGAACCTAGAAGAAATCCAGCACCCCTCACTTCTACAATACCTTGGTCTTTTTTCAAAGGGGAATTATATGACTTAGCTGATGAGAATGATTGTGCTTTGATTGATTTAGATGAGCGTTATATGGATTCGGCTATTTATACGGAGCGGATGAATGGTGACGGGGTTCATTTGAATGATTTGGGTCATTTTGATCTCGCTAATTTGTTTTTCAAGACCATTTTACCCTAATGGTTGATAATTATTAACATACAAAGAGGCATAATCATGACCGATTACAACGCAACCTACAATGAGTACGTGGAGGCATAATTATGGCCAAATTCAAGATTAAGGATATTTGCAATACCGCAGAGGGTGTTAAATTATGAGCGACTATAATGCAAGTTATGATGAGTATGTCGATTTATTAGAGAGATGGATAGACGATTGCCCTGCTAAAGGGTTAATAGGTACTGCTAACCCTACCAAAGCGAACTTGATTGATGCCCGGAATAGGGTTAGAAAATACCGACAAGATAAAGGTGCAAACCCCCCTAAAGTTTGGATATATGATACTACTATAACACTACCAACAGACACCAGTGGATGGACACTAACCGGGTTATATAGTCAAGATTTCCAAGATACTGGCTATACCTGCGGTCCTTCAAGTGCTCAAATGGTATTCAGTGCTATGGGACTATCATTTAATGAAAGCCAAATTGCATCATTAGCAGGTACCACCTCATCCGGAACCAGCCATGAACAGTTATATAGTGCCATGAGAAAGTTAGTTCCGAACCTGGATATAGCTGAATACTATCTCAGTGATATTGGTTTCCCTGGAATCATCACTAAACTAAAGAATAACTGTGAAATAATCTTACATATACGAACCGGGAACCTTAAAACAGATGCCAATGGCAACAGTGTATGGAGTAATGACTATGGACATTATATATTCTTAGTCGGTGTTAATCAAACCACACAAAGGGTAAGAGTAGCCGACCCCACCAAAGGAATTAAAGAGTTCACTTATAGCCAGATAACCAGTGCGATTAATGCAGTGAGCAATCAAAAATCAGTGATGGTGTTTTATAAGCCATGAAAACAGTATTTAAACCAATATATTTAAGGGATTAAAGGATTAACTTCTTTTAATCCCTTCTTTGTTCGGAGGTGTTATGGACTGACAGTGCCCCCGGGCCGTGCTGTGTAAACCTCATTAGAGTGTAAACCAGTTGTAGTACAATGAGAGCAACGTTAACAGCAGAATATAGACAAAAAACAATTTAAACTTATAGATTCATTTTTACCGTTTGGAGGTGGTAATTCCATACCCCTAATACTTTTGTATTAGGGGTCTTTTTTAATCCCTGTTCGATACATCGAATAAACATCCATTATATATCACAACGGTATGGTAAACACCCCTTACACCAGGAGTATTAATATACTGCATACCATACCCATCACGTTACTTTTTTTCATAGTTTTCACACCCTAAGATAAATTATTATAGATTAAATTCTTATTTTAATATTGTGAATCCCGACAAGAAATTAATAGAAAAAGACCCACGACTGATTAAATACGTTAAACAACGTCAATTAAATCCCAAATCAATAGAATTAGTCGTTTACAGATTCTTACATTACTATGAATGCACGGGCTTAACACCCTCCATGGCCTATGATGAGGCCGAAGAAGACGAGGAAAACGGAGTCAGGGAAAGAAGAAGAAGAATCTGCGAACATATAGATGATTTCCAGAAACATCTCACAAAAAAGTACAGTAACAACACCCGCAGATCTGCCATGGGTACCATCCGCAGTTTTTATAAATCTCACAGGTTCTGGGTCCCGGAACCAATCACAGTGAAAGTGAAGGATAAAAAATTCATCACAGTTGAAGACCTGCCAGACAGGGATGATATTGAACTTGCGATTAGTAACACTGGAGTACGAAATAAGGCAATTATATTACAGATTGCCAGTTCCGGTATGGCCCGGAAGGAAATCAGGAATTTAACCCTCCAGGACCTGGTGAAGGCCGTAGAGAAGTATAACAAAATCACTGTGAAAGACTTGCCCGATATATGGGAAGACCGGCCGGATTGGGTGAAAAAGATAGGTCCTCTTATTTGGGTGACTAACCGGATGAAAACGGGGGGTCACTATGTTACCTTTTCAACTCCTGAAAGCTTCCATGCAGTATTAGACTACTTCAACTACAGCCCACCCAACGTGGATCCGGAAACTTATATTTTCAGAACTGATGAAGGGAGAAAACTCACAAATGGAACCTTCAATGATATTTTTAAGAAGATAAATAATGATTGTAACTTTGGAAAAGGGAAGGACGGATACGCATATTTCAGAAGCCACCATATCCGCCGTTGGTTTGGTAATCAATTGAAGAAGACTGACTTTGGTTATGAAGATTCAGACCGGTTATTAGGCCATGGAGACCTAGACTCCACCCGTGGAGTATATTTATTACCTGAGATTAAGGAGCTCTACGGAAAATATTATAAAAATATGGGAATGGTTACGGTCTTAAAACGATTAGAAGTTCATCAATATACGGATGAAAAGATAAAAGAAGTTGAAGCTCAAAGGATTAAGGATAAAGAAGAATCGGAACGTTTAAGACAGGAACAGGAAGAACGGCATAAAAAAGAACGGGATGCGGACCGGGCCCGGATGGATAGATTAGAAGAGAAATATAAAATGTGGGAGATCACAAAGAAGGATAAGGAAAAATTAGAGGAAGAGAAAGCAAATAAAGGCAGTTAATCTGGTTTATAAGTTTTTAAATAACGCACTACCATTTTAAAATGTTCATCATTTGTAATATAATTTAGATCCAGCCCTAGTTCTGTGTGGACCATCATAAACCTTTCAATCAATAGTTCTCCCACTTCCCAGACTTCAAGATTGTTTTCTCGTGCTACTTCAAAAAGTCTTTTGTCTTTGAATGCTTTAGAATAGTTTATGTATAATCTCATCGCTTTTTCTGCACTTATACGTCGTCTGCCTTTCTTATATCCTTCCATTCTTAAAGCGGTCTGCATGAATTCATCATATAGATTTTTATTAACTGTTACTTTAATCGTCTTTTTTTCTGTGATGGTGCCAACTCCTTAAATGTTGTCGTCATTTGTTCCACCGTAGAATATTTTTGATGTTTAATGTTTAAATATTGCTCGTTAAGAGCAACATTTAAGTTATTATTATCTGATGAAAAAAGACTATACAAGGCCCTATTCATAATAAAAAAGGCTTAAATGTGTTAGAATACTTATCCATTGCACTCTTTATAGTATTAATTTATATAGTTGAAAAATAAATCGTCTATTTGGATCGGATCTGTTCAGGGTGAAATACTGAACCGGGATCATCCGACCAAAGAGTTTCCCGATTCAAGTACCCATCCTGGCAGAGCCATCTCATTAACCGCTTTAACCTGGAGATGAGATAGATGCAAGTAAAAGATAAGAGTAGTTTGCCTTATATAATTATTGATTCTGAAAGTATTCCTGATGAATTACACCGCCTAATCGCTGAATATCCATATTTGGAAACAATTCCTGAAAAAGAGGAAAATATTCAGAGGCGTGAAAAATTATTAGAACTTTATAAAATCTAAGTGCAGGTGCTGAAAATGTTATCAGTACCTGGAGTCCAGGTCCTATGTGAGAATGTGGCCCTATCCATGCCAGATGGACAGGGCCGTAATGGTTGTGAAAACGAGTATAAGTGTAAAAAGGGTGAGGGTTATTGTCTACTAGATTTAATTGATGCGATAGTAGATTTCATCTCATCGGCTTCGATAGTAGCCTTTTCTGCAGATTTGTTTAAAAGTTCTTCTTTTTCAATGATTAACAAATCCACTCCTTCTAAGAGTTGTTTAGAAATTGGAGTGCCAGTTTCTTTTTTGATTTTTTCCAATAGTGTGTATTTTTCTTCCGGGATCTGTACGCTTGTATTGATCATCTTTGGTTTTTTAGGCATATTGGTTGCTCCAATTATAGGTTTACTTTCGGACTCTATCACTTTATCACCTCTTTATATGTTTTCCTTGATTATATATTATTCTCTTTTTACTTATATACTTTGTTACTTTAATAAAAGTAAATTATATATAATACAAGTATCAAAGTATCCTTTAATTAAAGTATCGGAGGGATTTCATGGGAGATAATTTAAAACAAATTTATTTTATTTCAAGTGGAGAATTTATTAAAATAGGAATAGCAAATAACCCAAAACAACGTTTAAGGGATTTGCAGACAGCCAGCCCGGTTAAATTAAAAATAATATATACAATTCCTGGAACTGAAAATCTAGAAAAAATACTCCATGAAATTTTTAATGAATATAGGGAATGTGGGGAATGGTTTAGATATGAAGGTGGTTTAAAATCGTTTGTAGATTCATTTAAATTAAATTGTTACTGTATTAGTGAAAAAAATATCTTAGAAAAATTACCTGTTATTGATTCTACCATTACGGAAAAGGAGTTATATTTGAATCATGACCATGAAAAGGTAATCGGATTTTTAAAATTTATGGAAGTTATTGAAGGGAATTATAATTCTTTTGAAGAATTATGGGGCGTAGAATTACCCCTTATTATAACAAGAATGGCAATGGAACATAAAATTCCTGAACAAAAAACAAGGATATTAATAAATGATTTATTTGATTCTCAATTAATTTTTAAACCCAAAAAAGATGTTATTCGTTTAATAATCAATTCTGAAGAAATTAATGCCCATGAATTGATATTAAAAGATACAAAAGATTTTTATTCTAATGAATATTTATCAAATGCTAGTTTTAGTGAAGATGGTAAAAGAACTCCTATGTCTGATAGGGATAAAATACGGGTAGTTCAAACAATTATAAAAGAATTAGAAGAAGAATATGGTGGTAGGGCCCCCGCTAATCTAGTTATAACTGCAATGAGGGATTCTTATCACATGTCTGTTAAACAAATAGAAGATTTAATTAGGCAATTGAAACGCAAAGGTGTGGTTTATGAACCGCAAGAAGGTTATTTGAGGTGTGCATAATGGGGCGCCGTGCAAAAAACGGCGTCGGTGTTTATATGAAAATAGACGCCGAACTTTTTAGAAAATCTAAAACTATTATTCCAGATAGGACGGCTGATTATGAAGATTATCTTAGAAGGCGGATCCATGCTAAAGATCGGGCTGAAATTATTAGGATGGAAATTGAAGAGTTAGAATCTAAAAAGAATGCTTTAATGAAAGAATATGACATTGAGACTAAAATTCAAGAAAATGCAGCTGAAATTGATCAGGAAATTGATAATGAAGTAGATGCTGTTGTTGCGACTGCTTTGAAAATTATTAATAATGAGGGAAATATTGGATTGGATCGCCTTCAAGATTTGGCTGATTTTAGAGAAGTTGGTTTGGCTCAGGTAAAGGCCATGATGCCTGAAGAAGCTAAAGACAAAATAGTAAAACACCACTTGAAAACTAAACAGGGTGGGAGTTTTGAAGAAATTTTCTAAATCTTCAAATTTTCATGCGCCTTCCTTCTTTTTTCCGTATATACGTTATATACGTTATATATCGAATATACGTTTTGTCAGATCGTCTCGTATCTTTTTTTACTTATTATTATATTATTTATTATCTTTATTATTATTATTATTATTATTATTATTATTATATCAAAGTATACAAGTATCAAAGTAAAGTATATATACTACAAGTAACAAAGTATAGTTGTGGGAAGAAACCACACAGGCCTGCCATGCCTGGAACTCTTCCTGCAGATTCTTATCATAAACGGTTGTGAAAAATTATGAACGGAAAAACTAGAACTTGTGAAATCTACCGAGAAGATACCTGTACTGGTTGTGGAGAATGTACGGCCATTTTAGCGCCAGATGAATACGATTATTGGGGCCGGGTGTTCTAAATGGCAGAACTAGCTGTTTTAAAAGCCCAGGCCAGAGTATTAGGCCAGGAAATCAGGAGCAAAAGACAGGTGATAAGGGAAGAAAAGGCCCTGGAACTGGTTGAAGAGCTTGACAATAACCCTAAAGGGGCTATTAATTATGATTGGTACCTGGACTATGACCTGGATCTGAAGAAAGATATTTACACTTACATCATTGTCAGCAGGGACCCGGTTTTAGAAATCCGTTACGGGTCCCGGACCAGGGCACCTGTGGCTGAAGACTTTTTTAATTATTTCAAATACGAAGTCCTGGCAGACAAGCCTATTGATGTAATTAAGACTCCTCGGAAGACTTTCAGCTTGCGGAAGGTGGCTTAAATGAGAGAATACATCGGAAACCAGGATTCAATGAAAATAATCATGGACCAGTTAATCCAGTACCCGTTGATGGAAATCGCATCTGTCAGGACCCAAAACGGGGTCTTGTCCGGATGGTCTGAGGATGTGGATATGAAAAGATTATCCTGGGATGGTGCCAAGCTGGGTGATGGCGACATGGTTTATTTCAGGGACCGTGGCGTTATTTTCATCGTGAAAATTCGTGTAGAGAAGCAGGAATTATACAGTGATGAGCTGGCCATGAGTGATGCAGAGGCCGAGGCTTTCAGTGCTTATGCAGCATCCAGGAAAGCTCAGAGGGAAGCTAAGATTTGCAGCGGGCCTGATTGTGGTACGTTGGTAGATGGTGATGGTTACAATGCGGGGGCGATGGAATGACTATCGGACCTTATTATGATGCAGCTAATGAATTAATGAAAGAAATTCATGCCATTCAAGTAAAAAAACAGGACCTAGTTCAGGACATTTACTATGCAGTAAAAAGTGTTCAAACTAGCGATAGTGGCTTAGACGAGATTAATATTGCATTCAAAAATTCTAAGTTGCTTATTACATTATCAAATGATCTAGGAGATTTCAGTTTTACTAATACGCAGCTTGGTGAAATTGAAAGAAAACTCGGTGCAATAACCATCCAATGTCAAATTATTCCAAAAGGAACCTCTCTTGTTATTGAAATTCCTTTAAGTAGACCAAGCAAAGAGCAAGAAGAGAAACATAAAGAATGGGATAACTTTCTTCAAAGAGAATATGGCTGTGATTCTACTTTAGCACATCGAAGAGCCGTTAAGGGGGTAATGTAATGAATTTGATTATTGAAGAGGCCATAAATAAGCCGGTTCCGGCTTTAAGGGTCGAGGAAAGTGTTAATGTCGGTTGTAGTAGTTTACCCGAGGACTTATCTCACAGGTTAAAATTTGAAACAACTCTCAGACCTTCTCAGATTGAAGAGGTTGAAAAGATCCTTACCAGCATGCTTTATATTGCGAAACTGGATGAAGAGGGCCTGGGATTATGATAGTGTCCCAGGCCTATTCTATTTTTATGATCCTTTGCTCAGGTGAACCTCAAGAATACGAGGGTTATACAGCCCACCTGGGAAAGTACAATCCTGAAAAAGTGGAGTTCAAAATGCAGGATTGTTACGAGGAAATCGTTACTAAGGATCCCAAACCAGGTATCGCAGACACCGTCTGGATCGATGTTGAAGAGAAGGTCATGGTCCTTAAAGGAGACTCGGACTGGAAAATCGAAGTTCGGAATTATACGGATAAGAACCTATTTGATGAACATGTCCGGAAGATTAAGGAAATTGAGGGGATGACATGATTAACGATTGGATAACCTACCTCCAGAACGAGCAGGCCATTAACCATGGTAAGTGTTTAGAGGCCAGAGAGGAAGCAGGTCTCCCGGCCCCCACAGGTGACGAGGACTGCCAGGATGAATGCAGGAAATTCTGTAAACTAGTCGTCAATGAATATTCAAGACAGGGAGGCTTTGACCGTGCCCACCAAAAGGCCAAAATTGAAGACTAGTCGTGTGAATGATATTGAGATTGATATCACCAAGCATAAGGTGAAAAAGCCAGCCATTTGCCCGGAATGCGGGGCGAATTGTTATTATCTTTCCAATGGTGAACCGTACCTGGCTTGTTATGGGAAATGTGGAAAAACTTACAAAGAAAGTGAATTTACGGGGTGATTAAGATGCAAAGTGTATGTCCGGTATGCGAAATAAAAGTCAACGAAACCAACGGGGAATTTAAATGCCCTAAGTGTGCAGCATCATGGAAACTGGCAGCTTGGAAGAAAAAACAAAGCTTATTCAAGAAAAGGCCGTCCTGGTGGACACGGAATAAACACGAAGTCAATAAGGCCATTATAGGGATGACAATTATAACCGCCCTGGTTGCAGGTACTCTGTTGGTCATGGAAGCCCGCCTGGCTGGGATGTGATATGATGTATAATACTCCATGGAAACCATCAGAAGAGAAGTACCTACTGGAGAATTATGAGACCGACATCCATGTTGATGAATTGAAAGCCAACTTACCTGGTAGGACCGTGGCTGCAATATATTCCAAGGCAACCCATTTGGGACTCAAAAAACCTGATTTCATTGAGTATCCTAAGCTTGAAAACGCAGATGAAATTGATTGGAATATTCATTATTATAAGACCAATACGCTTCTTTCAGACCAGGAAATAGCTGACAAACTAGGATTAAGCAAAAACCAGGTTAAGCGTAGGGTGACTTACAATGCGTTACATTTACGGCCACCACAGGGCACGCCCCCGGACTGGTTTACAGAGATTGTTAAGGATGAAGGAGTCTTGGTGTAGAGGTGATTTATAATGTCAGTGAAATGGAGTCCAATAGAATACGCAACGGCTGTACTTTTACATGAGAAGGATTGGAGTTATAACCAGATAGGTAGGGCAATACACCGCTCCAAACTCACCGTTTATGGGAAAATAAAAGACCAAATGGGATTAAAATCAACACCGACAACTAACAGGGATTGGAAGGTTGCGGCGTATGTGGCCAGTCAAATAGAACAGGGGATTGATTATAACGATTGTAATTTCCTAGGAGCGAGTAAATAAGGTATTTATTATTATCTTTTGCCTGGATATCCAAGTGGTATGGAGACGGTTTGCTAAGCCGTGCTGCAATGCAGCGCCTCGGTTCAAATCCGGGTCCAGGCGTTCAAATAAAAGGTGATTAAAATGGCAGAAACAAAAGAACAGAAAGAATGGGTTAAAATCCCGGATGAAAGTATAGTTTGGAGGCCGGAACAGCCTGGGGAGGAGGTTGTGGGGAAATATATTAAAAAGGAATCCGCACCTTACAAGGGCCGTCCTAACTGCAAATACACGATATTACCTGAGAAGGCCGCAACGGATGAAGATAATGTCAGCGTTTATGGCACCGTTGGCCTGCGTAGGAAGATGGAAAAGGTCCCAGAAGGCTATAATGTTAAGATTGTTTATCTTGGTGAAAAACCAAGCAGCGACCCTGTTAAGAAACCTTTCAAACTCTTTGATGTGTTCGCCTGGATGAGTAAAGAAGATCCGGTTTATAAAAAACTGTATCCGGAGGGTGAAACACCTCCAGAAGGGAGTCCCACACTGGCAGGGAATGATGATCCGGAAGCTTTGAACATGATCGAGCATTACGAACAGGTTATCAAGGAAAAGAAGGGCAAGAATTATGAACCCACGGCCTGGGAGATTATCAACCTGGCAGAGGCTGAAGAGTTAGACGCTGACGATATGGCCAGGATAAAGGTTCAACTGGCAGAACTCATCAAACAGGAAAAGATTAAGCAAGGTAAAAAATGACTGAAAGAAAATGCCGTACATGTGGGCATCTTTTTGAGCCAACATACAGCTGGACTCAAAACTGCCCTTCATGTGTTAAACGGTATTTGAAAGGTGAACGGCATTTGAAGGATAGGAATAAGCAGAAAACATTAATTTGATGTATGAAATGGGGTGTAAACATTAAATTCAGTTTCAAAAATGAAGAAGATGAAAATAAATTAGAAGTGATTTTAGCAAAAAAAAGAAAATCTAAAGCCGATAAAGAATTTTTAAAGAGCTATTTTAAAGCCATTGAAGAATTTACAGGAACAGAAGAAAAAAAATATCAAGAAAAATATGGACTGGATACAGACCATATTACTCACATTTCTGGTTTTTTAGAAGTTAGGCTCAGCACGTTACTTAAAAAAGATAAACAGAGTGAGATTGAACTTGAAGAACTAAGGGCTCTTTATTCTCATGCAAAATGGCACGTTATAACTACATGGACAGTAACGCAACTCAGAGAAACCGAGGAAGAGCTTAAAAAGACTAATTTAAGAGGATTAAGTTTGTATAACGCTCCTTGGAAATGGAGTTTGTACTGGCCTTAATTTAATGGAAAAAGGTGTAAAAATGGAAGAAGAAACCAAACTGGCAGAAAAACCGATTGAAGAATTAGCACGTGAAAAATATATTTCCATGGATGCAGCCACGGTCAGAACGTTACTATCACGTGGCCGGTCTTCATGGAGTAAGAGTCAAACAGAATCTATCAAGACAGATAAAATCCTAAAGGCCGAGGTGGACCGGATTAACGGAGACCAGGAACTGATTGAACTCTTGATTCAGGAACGGATCATTAAGGAGAAAATAACAAACAGGATCCGTACTTTGGTGGATGAGGCCAGGGATGTTCCTTTCAAGGTATCCAGTAGGGGTGTCATGGTCCGTCTGGAGGACTACGATCTAACAGCATTAAGTATCAACTGTGAAGCCGGGAAGATGGACCTAACTCCATATCATTACGAGGGCATAGCTTTCATTAAACCGGTCAGTATTGCTAAGACTGCGGAGGGTTCTTTGGCTGAAATAATTGAGATACTAAAGGCCACGCCTAAGGAGCCTGTGAGCGAACAGGGGGTGTAAGTATCGGAAAAGGACCAACCTGGAGTCCTGAAGAAAGGAAATACTTCAAAGAAGCTGTTAAAAATGGCATGACAGATGCCCAAATAAGCAGCGAGTTCCACGTTAAAACCAAATTCGAAAAAGCAAAAGGGTTCCACATGCGCACCCCTGATGCAATAGGCCGCCGGCGTAGGTTGTTAGAACTTGAACAACCACCTACCAAGGGAAAATTAGGGAATCATAAAAGGAACTGGCCACAGGAAGATGATGATCTACTACTATCCTATGATGAGCTGGGTGTTCATAAAAAGGAGATGGCCGAAATATTTGGCAGAACTGAGCTGGCTATTGAAATTAGGTTAAGGTACCTGAAATCCAAAAAATCAGAGTCCTGGTTAGATACACTAAAGGACCATTTCATCAACATTTTCAGGAGGTTTGGAAATGAAATTTAAAATTAACGTGCATAAGATTGGGCATGTTGCTGACCTGGAGATTGAAGCGGAGGGTAAGGCAGATGCTGCTGAAAAGGTCAAAGATTTGCTGGGCACTGATAACGGAACTTACATGTTGGTTGTTGAATCACCAGCGCCAAATATTTGCAAAACCCATTTACAGCAAATAATCATGGCCGAACTTGCAAAGCCCGGATATGAGTATTATTTTAGTGATGGATTAAGCAGGTGATCTTAATTTTTCACCCTATTGAATATGCTACGGATCCAGACCTGGCAGGCGTATACATTATGTTTGATGATGGGGTGCTCCTGCAACTAGCTGTCAGAGGTACTCACCAATTTTATGAAGTCAGCTGGTATTTAGACCATTGGTTCTGCCAACCATGCCAGGGATTTTATTATCGGTCTATATGTAGGCATGTGAAAAGAGGGAAAAAGTTTTACAAAAAACTGAGGTGTATAAAATGATTGCAAAAGCAATGTTTGATAAAGAGGGTTCAAAGAGGGTTATTAATGCTCTTAAACTGGTTGAAAGTCTTAAAAATACTATTAATTTAGTTGTTTCAGAGGACGGTTTAAAATTCATTGTATTAGACAGATCACATATTTCCTTCGCTATTCTAGAATTAAAACCCGAACATTTTAAATGCAATTCAGATGAAGAAATGATTTTCTTACCAGATTGTGAAGATTTAAGGAGAGTATTAGCAGCTTACAGAAATGGCAGGGAGTTATTCATCACAGTTGATGAAAATTACCTAACCCTGCAATATGCTAATGATGTGAATGAGATTGAATTTAAATTACAGTTTGGAACTCTTGAAAAATATGATAAAGTCCCAGCAGCCCCAAAAATAGAGTGGCCTGCTAAGTTCACTTTACCTGTTAAGGATTTAAAAGACGCAGTTTGTGCAGCTAATTCTATTTCCGATAAGCTTTATTTCAAATCTTCAGGAGAAACAGACCACATACTCACCTGTTATGCTGAAGTCTATGAAAACGGCAATGAAACCCCCAATTTATCAATGAAGGCCTCATTCCAAACAGACACAGATTATAAGGAAAAGGTTTGGGGAGTTTATCAAACCCTCAGAGTTAATTCTTTACTCAGTAGTAGGACCACATTCTCAGATGAAGTAACCCTTGGGCTTGATGTTGATATGCCTTTGTTACTTATTTTTGATTATGAAGGGGTGGGTCAATTAAAGCTTTTAACAACCCCAAGGATTGAATCGGAGGAATAAAGATGAGTTCTGGAGTTTGTGGGTTTGATGATTACGAGCCTGAAAGTTATAAACAGATGTTAAATGATTTAAAGGGCGAAAAAAACCGTTTACATAGTGTTGATAAAGGATTCATACCATCAGAAAGTTTAATCGGTTTTTATCTGAATTTCATTTACTCGCTTGACAATTCCTGTCCTTTCTGTCAAATAGACCGCAAAGCTGAAGTTATAACAATTAAAAGCCGCAGTGAAGACATTTTTGATTTAAAAAAGAAGTTAGAAGCCGAAGAAAAACATCTCGTATGGTGGCATGAACGCAGGTCAGAACATAGAAATGTACCAAAACTGGGCCCTCATTTCATCCAATTCTCAGACATAGGATTCCATTATACCCTAGTAGTTACATGGAACATTGCAAAGGGTTTAGTTAAAAAAGGCATTTATGATGCTATTGATGCTCAAGAAAATACTATCAATAGCTACAAAGACGACATGGAAGATTATCCACTTTTCAATGAACGGTTTAAAAGATTTAAGCATGGTTTCTATGACGTTGAAGATGCCCTGGAAATCCGGGCCACAGCTGACGATTGTGACAAACTAATCATGTGGTTAGAATCCAAGGCCCAACTGGTCCGGAACTTCCGGGATGAAAACTTTAATCAAAAACTACCCATTTCAGTACCAATTCCAAAAAATCAGGCCAGATTACCGGGGGTTTAATCATGAAAATAACCTGGACGAACAACTGGCCACTGGTGGAAGGAATGCCCCTGGAGACAGGAGAGTATAAAGAAATCATTGACAATAGGAAGGCCACGACCCATGTTATGGACTGCAATCTGGCCTGGATGAGTAGCCAGATCACATGGACTAACCCGGAAACCCTGGAAATTGAAGCCCCGAAATGTTGTAATATTCCAGGGGAATACTTATTCACTTCCAGTCGAGGGATCCCCTATTTCAAGTGTAATAATTGCTCCAGGTTTTTCTCAATAGCTGAAGGGGTGTAATAATGAAAGTCATTCAAAGTGATAATGCCTGTTCGGCCTTCGATGACGAGTATCACAGTGACGAAGGACCAACATTAAAATGCATTTTAAATCATTTGGAAAAAGCAAAAGACGTAAAAGAACTTAGAAAAGTCTATGAATACCACTGGAAAGGCCACGAAAAGGATATAATTGATTTGGATTTTTTAATCGAACATCTTAACTGGGCTTTTCCAACTGATTATCCGGCCTGTTCTTTCTGCAAGGCTAAACGGAATAAACATAAAATTGTCATTTATACAAGTGACAAAAACGCCCTAGAATGGCTTAAATCCAAAATTCCAGATGAACAATACCAATGGGATTCTAAGACTAGAAGTGTGGATGATGAAACCGTCCAGTATTGGATTATTGCTTTTAAATATGTGAATTTCATTGAATTCCTGGGTAAGTCTTTAATCAGGTCTATTAAGGATGATGGAGTTTGGTTAGATGAATTATGGAAAGATGCTTTGTGGTCTAGTTATGAGGAGGACTAATCATGAATGATAATATGTTACCCCCTGGCTGTAATATGGACAATGAACCCATGCAGGCTTATGAAAATATGGTTAACCAGATCCAGGCCATCATGGATGATGAAGAGGCCAGCTGTAAAATTGGAGGTTATGAAGAGGCCCTGGAAAAGATAGGATTCACTCCTTTATTTAAAAAAGATGAAGTCAAAGAAGCAATGGAAAAAATAAGTCATACTGAGATGTACCTTGATGAAGATGCAGAATATTTGCTTATTATTTCTAACGTGGCTGAAGTGTGGACTTTATATGAAAATGTTGAATGGAGAAATCTATGATGAAAACAATAAAATTTTCCAAGGATTATCCCAAACTTGAAGAAATACTCTTCTCTACTATCAGGGCCGCACCAAAAAAACTGAGAACAGGCCAGGTCTGCCGTATAGAATCACCGTCCATGGAGTTTAAGGCTGTAGTTGTGAAGAAACTCACACAAAAACTTAGTGAGATAGACATGGAGGACTTACTTCTCGATACAAACACCACTTCCAGGGATGAGGCCATGGCCGAACTAAGAGAATATTATCCTGACCTGGAAAAAGATAGTGAGGTTCAGGTTCTATGGTTCGTCAAGGACAAAAGGGATGATTAAATGGTCTTTTGCAGGTTAAAAATGGGAAAAGTAACCAGGAACAATTGTTTATATTGTCAGGAAACTGGAGCTCCTGACAGTTGTTTGCACCGAAAAGATGAAGGACAACAGGCCAGGTTAGGTGGTTTTGAATGATGAAAGTTAAATGTGTTGTCTGCAATGAAACCTTTGAATCGGATTCTAAAGTCAATAATGTATGTGATCCCTGCATGGATGACTGGAGAAAAAATAGTCCATGGTATCAGAAACATGTTGTAAAAAACAGAGGGAGGGCCCATAATGGTAAGTAGATCATATAGGTCCATCCATCACCAGGGGAAACTTAAACGCTTAAATAAAGAAATAAAGGCATCTAATGAAAATAAACAGATTTTAAATGAAGATAATGCAAAGCCTAAGACTAAAAAAGAGTTAAAGGCAATGGTCAAAATTAAAGAAGACTTAGAACAGGTAAGAGAGGACGGTTATTAGAATGGCAGTATGGAGCGATCATGAATCTGAAATTAGAAGCCATAGGGACATCGGAACACTGATATTAATAGATAATCGTCCATCTAAAAAATGTGCTAAATGTGGAGCTCCTTTCGATTTAACTAAATATAAAGGAAAACATTACTGCAAAAACTGTTTAGACAAACTTTTGAGGTGGTAGAATGAAGGAAACACCTAAACCCTTTGTATTGGATTACGGAGCTCAAAGAGATATATTGTTTAAAGAAATGGGTACGGCAACTGTATATCGAAAGAAAGACGTTAAAACCAATGTTTTCTATTTAGTATCTGTTGATAAAACATGGTATGAACCAGTCGTGGGATTTCAACAGTACAGACGACCAAGTGGTGTATCTAAAACCCATAAAAAAGAGAGCAGGGGATTTCCTGAAGATCCGGAATATATCAATCGTTATAGATATGCAAGACACTTAGAGAAACATACTTCTATTATTCAAAAATGTGCTAAACTGTTAAAACAATTTAGGGGATGAAAAGATGGACGAAACCGATTTAATTAAAACAATGGAATTAGACGAACCGTTTTTAAAAATGAGTATGAAAGCATATCCTTATCTTAAAGGATTTGTTGAACCTGGAGTTAATGAATGGTGGTGCGAAGGATACCATTTAGGAGCTAAGGACTTTGGACATGGAACATTTAGAACAGACATCCATCTTTTCATAGATCCGCCCTTGACTAAAAATGAAAGATTCCAGGTTTACACCCAAGACATTTTACAGAAAATTTATAAAAAAATATTAAAAGTGGCCTACGATGGTGATGTGCTGTTAGCTTTCCATGATTGGGTTTTACAGGATGTTAAAAGACAGAATTTAACTTTTAATAGGATGTGGCTATGTTTCCTTATGGAAAAGTGTTTCCATAAATTTTGGGATGGAACTGACTGGGAGGCAATGGAATGAAAACTAAAGTAATGTTAGTCATTGAGAATGAAGAAGAAATTTTAGAACTCCTCGATTTGATAAAAGATTACATATACAATGAAATAGATTGGTCTGACGAAAGTTGCGATATAAGCGCTAGAGTGAAATCTGGGATTGAAGAAAAAACGGAAGACATAATTGATCACCTATATCCTGGGGACAAGGGATTAAGATGAAAAGCGATGAATTGTTTAAACAAGCCTACGAGGATTTAAAAGAGCATTGGAACCCTAAGGATGGAGATATATTCTATACAGAATACTCAGAAAAAGATAAAGAATTTTCAAAAGAGCATTGGAAGCATAAAAAGGATCATAATGGATTTTATTCTGTTCTTAATAATGTTGAATGGATGAATTCTGGCCATAAAGATTACAATAAATATTTAAAAGAAAGCAAAGGTTTCTGGAGGCCTAGACAGGAAGATCTACAAAAAATCAAGATGGATCAATATGGTCACACACCTTACCGTGTTTTAACATCATTCAACTTATGGTACAATGATTATGGAATATTATTAAGAAAGCATGATGGTTCTGATTTTCCAGACAGCAGAACAGATATAACAATATTATGGTTATTATTTGTAATGGAAAAAATGTTTAAAAAGCAATGGAACCCTAAAACAAAGAAATGGGAGTTGATACAATAACCCTTAAGGGATACATAAACTTAAAAACTCTTATAATGGCCATAGCCTCTGTTTTTGCAGTTGCGGGGGCCTATCTAAACGCCCTAGGAAATATCCTTTGCTTCCCAGTATGGTTAATCACTAACTCTATTTTTGCAATAGTTGCCCGGAAGGATAAAAACCCTTCGATGGCCTTCATTTTCGCATTGTATTTCAGTACGAGTGTGTTAGGGTTATGGGTGTGGTAAGATTGATTCACTTTTTTAATTATTTCAAAAAAAGTTAGGAGTCAAACATTAAAGATTTGTTAATAGTCATATATAAATACTATTGAAAATATACGATTAAGTAGTGGAATGGGTGTATTTGCATAATGGAGGGAGGATACGTGGCATATGGGTATGTTTATAAAATAGAGAATTTAGTAAATGGTAAGATCTATATTGGACAGACTACTTTAAATCCATCAAAACGTTATTCATCTCATTTGTATGAGTTAAGGAATAAAAAACATAAAAATCTTCATTTACAATCCTCATATAATAATTATGGGGAACTTAATTTTAAATTCACTGTCTTAAATTACGCTACTGATAAAAAAACACTCGACAAATTAGAATATGATTATATAAAAAGTTATAATTGTTTAGATGATTCAAAAGGTTATAATCTTCAATCGGGAGGGGCCAATGGGAAACCATCACTAAGAACCCGCAGAAAGATGAGTGAAGCACGTAAAGGTGAAAAGGCCCCATGGTATGGTAAAATGGGTTCGGAACATCCTAGATATGGAAAACCCCATTCTGAAAAAATTAGGCAAAAAATTAGTGAAACAAAAAAAGGAAAAAAATTATCATTAGATCATCGGCAAAAAATTAGTGAAGCACATAAAGGCAAAAAATTGTCATTGGAAGTCCGTAAAAAACTGAGTGAGGCGCACAAAGGCGAGAAAAATCATAATTATGGGAAAAAGTTTTCTCCCGAAATTTGTAAAAAAATGGGTGAATCGCAGAGAAGAAAAGGACTATTCGGATTCACAGGAGTAGGATTACATAAAAAATGCAATCCTGAAAAAAAGGCGTGGCAATCCCGTGTGATGCATAATAAACACACTAAATCTTTAGGAATGTTCTACGACCCCCTGAGTGCGGAAATAGTTCATAATTTAGTTTTGAATGAACTGGAGGAATTAGGATGAAAACAATTCCTCCTTACACAAAGGTTTATTTGAGGGATTGCAGAAGGGGCCAAAATGATGGATGCATTAAAAAGTTTTTTTCAACTCAACCAAATAAAATGTATTGTTCGGCCAAATGTCTCCGTGAATCTGTTTTAGTAAGTAATAGGAAAGCTAGGAGAGAATATAAAAAGAAATATCCCGAAATAGAAAATTCTAGAAGAGTAGGGAATGTCCAAATAGGAGCTCATAGAAATCCTAATTTTAAAAAAGAACAAAGTATTATTAAAAAAGAAAAGCGTCACACATTTCTTACCCATACTTATGATAAGAGGAAACATAAAAGCACCCTCAGTGGAGCAGAGTTTCCTCTTAACCATCACAACTATAATGATTTACCAGCTTTCAGTATTTCATACCTCAAAGACAACCAAGTAAAATGTCCCGAGTGCGAAAATAAACAGAACCTTATTGAACATGCCCTTAATATTTGCAGCCGGTGCGGATTAATCTTAAAAGCACCATCAATTCATGTAGGTTATGAAGTAGATGACCTACTCCCAAAGAAGAAAATATGCCCCACAGTTCAAGATTTGAATAGAACCAAAAACCTTAAAAGTGCTCATGAACTGGCATTTGTCAAATACAATGAGCAGATTACTTTAATTGACTGTGAAGTGCAGAAGAATGATATTCTTAATTTTAATGATTCAGACCCTTTAAATCCCATTTTTTGGGGTTATTATAGGAAAAAGAAAATTTACAATAAATAACTTTTACTTTAAATAAACCCATTGTTAGGAGACTTTCTAGCCATCGTCTCCTAGCCCCTCTTTGTTATACACCTTGAGGGCTGCGTGAAATAGCTGATTCTGCCAAGATTATCACCACCTTTTTATAAGAACATTTAAGGGTTCACGCAGTTCCTTATACTCACAAATATTTTATTTTGAAATAAAGATAATGGATAGTGATAATATGATAATAACAGCCCACACCGGGCTTTAAATACTCCAGTGGCAACAGTGGCACCCTAAACAGTAGCAACGCACTTTTTAGGATACACTAAACAATGGAGGAGATCAGATTAAGAACTACTTTTTATTATGTATTATATTACTCCTGACCATTTCTCAAGGAGTTGGAATAGTTGCAGCAACGGATACTGTAACACATTACGCAGCACCCTCAGGATATTACTATGGTGAACCCGGAACTTACACCTGGATAGATCAGTGCCCTTTATGTGGTGCTCATGATTGTCTTTCCTGGAACCCGAAAGGTGCCAAACCTGGAGAATGGACATGCGTAGTATGTTCGGCAGATTTCGATGGTACGAATGGTGAAGATAAGGCCGCAGGGGGGAGCCGTGGAACTTTGATAAGACATGTTCCCGAACCAGAACCAACTATTTCCAAAACAGAAATAGTTCAACCAGCACCAACACCCTTAGAAATAGCCCAAAACTGCTATAAACATAATGAATTCTTTAATTTAAACTCATAGTATTATGAGAATAGCCAGAACATGGGTTGAATAAAGTATATTTGTATTGTCGAACACCAAAATAATTCGATAATTAAAAATTAATATCAAAAACCTTCCCTGGAAAGAGAGTTTTTAAATCACCCCACAGTATTCAACCCCACTGGCTATTATATTTTTATTTTTAAATGGTGTGATTCCATGAAGAAGAGTAAATCACTATGTCCTTATTGCCATAGACAATTAGTCTGGGATGGCTACCTTGAGAAATGGACATGCCTCAAATGCGGGGACGTGAACCTGGAATTAAAGAAAGTAAAGGCGGGTACATACCATGGACATTAAAACTATTGAGTACAGTATCGGAGCTTTAATTGTATTTATTGTAATCGTTTTTTTCATACTCTTAGTAGCAAACCTAACAACGTATTAAAAGGAGGAATAAACATGGATATTTTAAAAGATGAAGGCGGACAAGTAGAGTTAGATAATGGAAACATTTCAACAGCAATTATATCTATAGTGACATTAGTTGCAGGTGCCCTGTTAAGTTACTTCTTAGCAAACCCAACAGCACTGGAAGATATATTTGTACAGTTAGGAGTTGAAGGTAAGATTATTGCAATAGTAGTTCCAATGCTATTGGTTGTCATTGCAGTTGTATACAATGCTTACTTCCCACGCCAAACCACCGAAACCAAAGACGAACAAGCCTAAACAGTAAAACCCCCTCCAGACACGCACCTGGAGAAAGGACAACAACATGAACAAACGAATAATAACGCCTATCGGTGAAAAGCACGAGTTATATGATATGATTCAATACACGAAAACCATGTTGATAACAGGATTCCTGAAATCTACGATAGGCACCATGCTCATAGGACTGGGGAGTGCAATCTTAGCTTATAGTTTTATACAACCGGGCTATGCAGCACACGCCCCCTACGTTGGGATCATACTCATATTGTTAGGATGTATCATCTATTTCATAGGCGACATCTACAAAATGCGGAAAAAGAATGAAGAACTCCACATCACCGAAGCCCTCATGGACCAAAAAATAGAAGACAACGCTTTAACCGAAGAAAAGGCCCGACTCATAGCAAAGAAACTGATCCGTAAAGAGTTAGATGATTTAGAAGATGTGCTCTGTGATGATGGTTTGGATACTCTTTGTGATGAAAAACAAAAATAATACTTTCCCTCTTTTTAATGAAACAATAACCCTATGATTTTCATGAGTTAAGCCTTCTTAACCCTTCTTTTGTAATACTTTTTTATATTTTTATTAGTTAAAGAATTTACAGCACGTTACAGATAAAAAGAATAAACTTCCCCTAGATTTTTATACAAAAGGAGCAGCCTATGACTCCAGACAACCTTTTCACAAAGACAATTTACAATCCTTATAGAAAAGGTGGTCAAAAAGTTCCACCAATTACTTCCGAAGAATACCAGAACATGAGAAAATATCTGGAAAGTGTTCATAAGAAGTGACCATCATGACCTTCCCTGGAGATGCCATAAACCAATACCATAATATCACCAACTCCAAGGAAGAATCTGACTTTTACCAAGTACTTTGTGACATACTAGATGAAACCGACTAATTCACAAATTTCACAAAAAAATCACAAAAAATTAGGAATGTGAAACCAATGCCAACCACCAAAAAGAATAAAAAATCCATATCTGATGAAATCTCAGAACGCATAGAAGAAGACATGGTGTTTGGATATGAAGACAATGACGGAACAAAACAATATCCTACTCTTAAAAGTTCGGCTGAATGGTACAAAGTAAGTTACGATGTTCTGAGACAAATAGCTAAAGAGTGGGGTTGGAGACAACGGAGAAAGGACCATCAACTCAAAGTATCACAAAAGGTTAAAGAGAAAAAGAAAAGTGAAGAGATGAGTGAGGCCGAAGCTGAAGCCATAGTGGTTGATGATTACAGGTTTAACAAGGCTGCTAACAAATTAAGAAGAGCCACGGCTCAAGAAATTGATAAGATAATCAACGGTGAGGTTTATCTTTATTCTGATAAAGAAGGCCCAGTTTATGGGACTCCTAAAAATGCAGCTTATTTATTAATGAACTGTGGTAAATCATTAGAGTCTGCTCAGAAAATATCTAAAACTGCAGCTGGTGAACCTTCTGAGATTAAAAAAGTTGAAGGTAAAGTTGAGAATAGTTATGCAGACGAATTTAACCAGATCATGGATGATGCTTTAAAAAAAGTAGATCAGAGCGTAAATGAGCAATAGGAGGATTTGCATTTGGCAAATTTAGACATAGGGCCTATTACTCAATATGATCAGGATATGCTTAAACTTACATTAATTAACAACCCATACCTACCTGATGAAATAAAAAAAGGAGTTTTAGGCTATCCCCAACAACTAAAAAGTCTCATATATTTGAATAGACCCATACCTACAGACTACCACCGTATACTAATTGGTGGTGAAGCCTATGGGGGCAAGACTCTTTTTGGTGGAGTATTGGGGCTTAGATTCATACATATTAAGGGATTCAAAGGATTGAACACACGTAAAAATTATGATGACTTAACAGAAGAATCAGTAGATAGTATATGGGGATATATAAGACTTTGGAATGAAGAATTAACAGACGAGTACGGGAATGAAAGAAAATTAAAGATTAAACTCAACCCTCCAAGGATAAAAAGTCGTGAAGGCGGGTTACTAGCTTTTAGAGCATTTGACCATATCTTAAAAAAAGAAAAAACACGAAGTAAAAGTTATCAACAGATATGTAATGATGAAGCTCCAGAGATAGAAAAACCAATCTTAACGTTCCAAGGAAGAAGCTTAAGACAACAAAGTGAATCACGATTCCCCAAAGCAATAGTAAACTTCGGAAACCCACAGTTTGACCCTAAAACCTTTGTATTAAATGATAGTAGTAAACGATTTTTAAAAGAATATGTCGAAGGAAAATATGTGTATGTCCCGATGGGATGGCGTACTAATCCATACATTAGCCAGGAAGAATTTGAAGCCAGTTTAGAAGATTTAGATGAAATTGATAAACAAAGTCAGAAAGAAGGTAACTGGCATTATACTTATGCTCAGGGTGGATTAATTGATATAAACCTTATTAAAGATTATTTAACTTCTGATTATCCTTTACAATCAACTTCTATTTTAAGTATTGACCTTGCTGGGCGTGGGCGTGATAAGTTTGTTGTATCAACCCTCACCCTCGATGCAATTTCTAATCAAATCATGATTGATAATATTAGTCAAACTGTAGGTACAAGTACAGAGTTACTTATTGAAAAACACGTGATGGAAGACAATAAAAGAGACGTGTATCCTTCAACTTGTATACTTGAGATTGAACCTGGCAGCTGGGTAGATACAGAAAAGTATTGGAAAGAATTTTTCCAGCAGTTAGGAATTATAGTAGAACCTCGAAGTCCTGTAGGGTCTAAGTTTAACCGGGCTAGACCGTTGATTCGTGAAATGAGTCAGGGATTAATTTTAATTAATAAACTATTGATGGATAAGTATTATGTTGAATCAACTTATAATGAATCTTATTTTGAATTATTAAAGCAAGAGATAGGGAGATTGGCTCCAGTAATGCAGATATCTCCCAACATCATGGATAGTTTAAGTCAGGGATTTAATTATTTGAGAAATCCAGAATATGGAGAGGAAACAATACCAGGAGTGGGCTAATGAATATATTCAAAACAATCAGAAACAGCATCCCCGCCACAAGGGAACAGATACTAAACAGTATCGACCGAGGGGTTGGAGCAATAGGAATCAGCCTCTCTAGTACAGGTGAAGGAAACCTCAAAGACCTAACAGACCTGGCCCAAGTCAACCGCACAATAGCCAACGCAAGAAGAGCCTTTGAGATAGACCCCACCGTCCGCAGTAGTATTCTTTCAAGTGTAATCATAGCAACCGGGGACTGGGAGATAGAAGGGGATAAGAACGCATCCGATAACGCAGTGAAACACATCAAACGCAAGGCCAAAGAATGGGATTTGAACCAGATAATCAATGGCCAAGCCATGAAAACGAGCATTGATGGTAAATGTTTCATCCGGAAAAAAGGATTCAATAATGATATAACTAACGTGGACTTCTTATCTTACGATGAGAACACTTATAACTTCATAGAATTGAAGGATAATAATACAGGGCAGGTTATAGGTTATAAGCAGAAAGCAATGGTTTATAATATCCCAAAGGATTGGAAGGATAAATCTTTCGATACACTCGTGGCAATGAAAGGGGAAGAGAAGGAAAGCAACTTCCTCCCAGGTGATGTTATCCATCCCAAATTGTTTGATGATGGAACCAGCCTGGTTTATGGTGCTCTTGATGATGTTTATAATTTGAAGAAGATTAAGAACTTTGGGCCTACGATTGTTAAACGTGCCCTCATGACCCTGGGGGTGGAGGTGGGCACTAAGGATGCTCCTATCAAGCCATGGGGTGAGAATGAGATATTGACTTATGCTCAGAAGAAAGCATTGATCAATGCCGAAATGGCTTTAGTCGGTGAAGATTTCAGTAAGAAGGAAAATAAGGATACAATCACCCACACATACGGGATAAGGCCGTATATGGTTGGGGATGGTAAACTAGTGGATATTACTCCTTTCATTACTATTTACAAGCAGGAAATCAGAGAATCAATCTTAACTCCAGACAGTCGGTTTAACAGTGCCTCAACCAATAAGGCAACAGCCGACGCACAGATGGGAAACAAAGGTCAGGGAACCGTTATTACATATATGCAGAGTAACATTAACCAGTACCAATCCCAGTACCTTTTCGATGACCAACTTAACCGGGCAAGTTACATAGATGACCTGGGCCTGATTCGTATTAAATTCACACCATTGGAAACCGAGAATGGCTTATCACTTTCCCAAGTAGCACAAACATTAGAGCAGCTATACCCATCTACCGACGAAACAGAGAAAGAAATTAGGCAGCAAACTTATTTCCCAGCTTATTACCAGGCTAAACAGAAGTATGATGCGGACATGGATAGTACGGATGAGGAAGAAATCATCATCAACAACAGTATACGAGAAACGAGTCACGGGTTCATAGAAGAACAGAAAGGCACAATGAGGATTATTGACGGGTTTAAAAAGTATATGATTCAGGAAGAACTTGTTAAACCCCCAATGGGTAAAGGTGAAACGGTATGAGTGAACTACTGGTAAGTGTCGATGCCCTGGCCCAGGGGGGGATCCAGTACGTTCCCATCCCCGAATACAAATATGATGAAATAATCGAGGAGATGCTAACTAATATCTTCCAGGAAGATATGATTCTGAACAGTATTGAAAATAGTGCATTAAGAAATAATTTTCAAATCGAAGGTGCCAAAGATTTCTGGAAACTCATAGACTCATTATTAGATGAACATATCACACTCACAAAAGAACACATCCTCGATGCAGGTAAAACTTCAAACCTGAACTATGCATATCTGAGACAGATCTACCCAGATATTGATAACATCATCCAAGAATCCATCCCAGACATCAAAACATATACGGAGAAGTTCTACACTGCTGGGAAAAATGCAGGTTTCAGTCAGATAGGGGTAGAATCATTTCTAGGTGCAGCTGATACAAATGCAATGTTCCATCTCACAAACTATAATTTTGGATTAATCCGTAAACTAACCGATGACCTGGCGGATGGTGTCCGTCGGGAAGTCTGGCAGGGGGTGGCTCGGGACCGTGGGATGAAAGAGATTGCCAGTAGAATTGAAAAAGTAAAAGACTTACAACCAATCACCCATGGCAAACGAACCTGGACCATTGCAGAACGTGCCAAACTCCAAGCCATTACAGAATCATCCAGAGCCCGGCACCAAGGCATAAACATGTCCTATGTTAATTATGGTATTGAAGAATTTGAGTTAGTCAATACTGGATGGAATAAAACCTGCCAGTTTTGTAAAAAAAGTGCACGTGAAGGTCCGTATAAAATAAATGACAAGATACGATGGCCACCATTACACCCATTATGCGCCTGTTTCACAGAACCAGTTGCCAACCCTGGCCAGGTGTCTGAGGAAGCCAAGGATCCAGAATCTTATCTTGACATGGTTACGGGTGAAATGTTCCCAGTGAATAAAGCTTTAGCGTTTGCAATAGGATGAGGTGAATGAATGAAGATTCCAGATAAAATAACTTTAGGTGCTATTGATTTCACAGTTCATAAAGACTTAGATGAGAAATCGAGCCCGGGATTTAGTGGCAGTGCAAACGCAACACAGGCAGTTATATGTCTCTATAACACTTCTGGAAGACCTAAACAGAAAACAGAACAAGTATTCGTTCATGAGTTAGTACACATGATCATTGATACTTTAGGCCATGAAACTGGAGTTCCAGGACCTTATGATGAGGTGTTTGTTGAATCTGTTAGTTTACTTTTACATCAAGCTATGATTCAGATTATTAAGGCTCAAAGTGATTAATTTTCTTCTTATTTTAAATTAAATTATGGAGGTGAACAGTTTTGGAAAGAAAGTATAGTGACAGCTATGAATACACACGAGACCTGATCCGTGCAGCCGTCAACGAAACCTTTAAAGACGAAACCGGATACAATCCTTACGATTTAAAGGCCACCTACCCTGAAGATGGCATTGCTATCTTGATGAATTGGTCTGAAAACAAATTCTATGAAGTTTCGTATACAATCGAAGGCGAGACCGTAACGTTAGGGGAATTAAAAGAAACAGAACACGATGAATCATTTATCACTGCTGAACAGATTAACAACAGCATGAAACAGGGCGAACCATTCATTCTGTTAAACAGTGAAACAAAGAACCCAGTTTACAGGGTCTTGGTTCAAACACCTGATGAACTACCCGCCCAGGATATAGGGATTGACTCAGTGAAATATGATGAAGAAGGAATCAAACAGGCGATTGGTGGCTTATTAGGGGAGTATGTTTATGATCGTTCCCAGGATAACCACTCAAGACTCAGAAACCCGAAAACACCTAATAAGTTTGCCCAAGTGGTGAACACTGGTTACTGCCCAAATTATGGGGGGTACACTGATTGGGAGGTATTTGATTCAACTTATGTTCCTCTAATTGAACAGGCACTTAACAGCCGTAACAAAGGGTTGCCAGTTAAGGAGGGCCCTAGTACTGAGGTGGTTCCAAAGTCAGTAGAAAAATATGGAGATAACAATGTTAATTTTAAAGAGTTCAAATATAATGGCCTGATTTGGGATAAGAACCCACGAGATAAAAGTACAGGTGTTTGTAACGTTGTTTTAAACTCAATACCTGAAAACATTAAAGAAGGAGATGGTAACTTGAAAGAAGAAATAGTTAATATAAAGAAAGACGAATATGACGCTCTTAAGCAAGCTAAAGCCGATTACGAAGCGTTAAAACCAGCACATGAGGACTTAGAAACCAAATACAAAAAAGGCGAAGAACTCTACAATAAAGGTAAAGCCGAATTTGATAAGGTTAAAAAAGAAGAAGGCGAACTCAGAGAACAGTTAATTCCTATCTGGACCAAGGAAGGCGAAGTAAAAGAACAGATGGTCAACAGCATCATGGAGAAAGTCCCTGAGGCTGAAAGAGAAGCCAAACGGAAGGACTTCGAGGCCATGAACGTTAAGCAGTTAGAAGGCGTAATGGTCTTAAACAGTCTTGAACTTCCCACCGGGGCCGGGGGAGTGATTGAAGGAACTAACCCTCCAGCAACCCCTGGAGGTAAACAGTTTGACGACCCTGTGAAACAGAAACAGTGGGAAGATGCTCAGAGACTCAATGCCAAACAGAGTAAAGGTGTTGTCAAAAAAGTGAAGAAGGAGGATGATTAGGATGACTGTTAAAATGCTACCTGAATATTTCCCTGATAAACCAGCCGAATTAAAGATTAGGTGCAGACTTAGTGAAGGTACTCTGACTGTAACCAAACGGGAAGGTTTCCGTGGTCTTCAGATGGATTACTCGTTTGCTGCTCCAGCATCTGGACCAACCGAAGATGATACTGGGATCGTACCAGGGGATCAGGTTGTTTTAGTCGGGGTGGACAGTGAAGGCTATATCGTAGTAGCTCCACGAGCTCACACTGATGACCAAGTGTTCGGTGAAATAGTTTCTAAGGTTGATTTCGTAGGTGTTGGCCCAAAAGTTGGAACATACACTGCTGGAAACTACGAGCAGAGAGAAGCCACTATCCTGGTTTATGGTCAGAGAATTAGGCAACTGCCAGTTTACTTAGCACAAAGTGATAACCTCGCCGTGGGTGATTTCCTTAAACCCTGTGCAGTGTCCAGTTATGCAAACTACTTCCAAGAATCCGCTACACTGACTAGTAGGATGGCTTTACAGGCCGTGACTGCTTCTTCAAGCGCTGCCAGTACAGCGACTATTGCGGTTCTTGAAGGATATGAAAGTGGAACAACCGTAGACGCAGTGGAATAAAAAGAATAGGAGGAATTGATTATGACTGATATGTTACCTGGTGAAGCATACCTAAACCCTTTCAAATTAGATGAAGAGTTACGTGAAATTGTAGAACCTCAACTATTTTTTAACAACCTAGCGCCCAACACAGACACAACTGAACGGGCTGTTATATACGATGTGCTAGAAAACACAGCGAATAAAGACTTACAGGACGGGGTGATGACTTTACCGGCCCCAGCCGGTGAAGAAGCAGCACTAACCAAACTCAAAATGAGGAATATCACCTCGTTAGAAGGTAAGATTCCTAAGATTGGATATGAATTTGACATATCCCGGGATGTGCTTTCCAGTTCTGTTAGAACTATTAGTGATTTGAATGTGAAGATGAAAAAGGCAGGGTATGGTATTTCCTATGCTGTGAATAAATTCACATTACAAGTGTTACAGGCTGGAGCTAAAGAATTAACTTATAACCCTACAACCGTATGGGATTCTAATACGGGTGATCAGAACCCTATTAAGGATATGATTGAAGCGTGGTATGATTTCATAGACTATGGATATCCTAACAGGGCTTACACCACTTTCCTACACTTCAACAACCACAAGGAACTTGCAGAGTTCCTTATTGACATGGACATTGACTTTCAATTTGTTGGTGAGAACATAATCGAAATCACTGGCAATCCTGCCATGGCTGGAAGACAGTTTTACAATGTCAATGACCAGTACACCGAAGGCAAATACCTAACCATGGATTTAAGGCCTAACGTCCACCCTGGATTTGAAACATACAGGTACATAGACCCTAAATTCGGTATCGAAATACCTAAAGCCGACCCAAACGAGGCAACAACCTATACTGGTATTAACATCAACGTGACTACTATGGACAAAAACCCATTCACTACAACTGTGGAAATGTGGTTAAACTACTTGCCTGTGGTTAAAATTGAAGATGTTATCGGTGAAGGGGACGGAATATAACTTCCATCCTTTTAAAACTCTTTTTTTATAGGAGGTGCATTCATGGCACTATTAGGAACATTAGGCGGGCTTCTTGCCTTTGGTAAGAACCCTCGGAAAGCCTTTAGAAAGGTTTGGAGAGAATTAGAAGAGTTAGATGATAGAATTGATGATGTTGAGTCCGGTGTTGTTGCCGAAGGTTCTATTGATACCCCCGAACTGGCAGATGGTGCGGTTGAAACCGATAAAGTTGCAGACGCTGCAATCGAAAACGGTAAACTAGGTGCTGCTGCTGTGGATTCAAGTAAAATGGATTATTTTTTATCTGATGAACAGACCGGTGATGGTACGGCTCAAAACATAGCTCACGGTTTAGAAGTAGAACCTGCATTGGTGCTGATCATACCTAGTCTGGTTGGAACCGATGGTGCTACAATCACATTCACAAAAGGTTCAACTAATGTGATCGTTACAGCCACAACCGGAGCAAAATACAGAGTATTTGCAATGCCTTAAGGAGATGATCTCGTGGCTGCTAGTGTTGAAAACGTCCTGGATCTGTTGGATGGTTGGGTTATCACAGACCCGCCAACCGAACCAGAACCAGAAGAGCCTCCAGAAGACCCTGAAGCGCCCGAACCTGAACCAGAGGCACCAACCGATGATGGTGAAGTACACACAATCCTATCAACAGAAGTGGAGAAATTCATCACCAAGGCAACAGTAAGAGCAGCAGCCTATATAGGACTAACTGACTCATCCAAACTCCCAGATAATACTTTAACCGCCGAAGCCGTGGCAACCTGGGCAGCCGGACTGCTCTGGAATAAGTATGTTGTCAAAGTCAATGAAGGCAAAGAACAGGATGACCCGAACACCTACGGCGATAAGAAGATTTGGGAAGCAAAGGCTATGTTAAAACCTTATTTGGATGATAAGAATGATGATGGTGTCTCAGATGTTCACATCTACACCTCTACTTATGTGAGTGACTAGGATGTCTGTCAGGACAACAATCGATTCCAATATCGACAAGCTGGCAGCAGCAAACAAAGTCCGATCAGTTAAGGTCAAAGCTGGAGTTATTAAGGGCTTGGATGAAACAGGGAAGTTCGGCGAAAGGCAGATGAAGGCCATACACGGCCCTCACAGTAAATCTGGGAAGATTCTAAGAAGTATTAAATCTATTAAAACAGGTGAATACAGTCGGACTGTTGGTGTTTTCACTAATGAAATATACCCTCTTATTTTAGAGAAAGGCCGTGGTCCTGTCTATCCGAAGCTTCGAGCAACTTCTAATACTCAGCATGTTGGTTATCTTGGTAAGCATATTGGTGCAGCTGCACTGAAATTCACGATAGGTGGTAAGGTTCTTTTCAGGCGAAGTGTTGGCCCCGCCAAACCAAGGCCCTATGTGGAACCTACTAGGAGATCCATGAGGGCCATGTTCCCTAAGATCATGATGAAAGAACTCAGTAAGGCCGTTGGTAACAAATAGAACCCTTTTTTTGGAGTGATTATTTATGTATCCAGACCTGGATGAAACTATTAAACAGGCATTGGATGAGGCTAAAACAGATACAGCCCTTGACGTGCCTATACTTACTCATTACGATGTAGTATTCCCCGGACAAAATGCAAAGATGCCACAACCCCGCCGGATCATGATCTACAACTACGATAACGATGTCACCACCCCTGGATATGACTACGATGAAAGAAAAGTGTACTACATTTTGGAAATTGGTATTAAAAAACCAAACTACCTAAAAGCAATGAAACTATTACGGGACGTTACAACCGCAATAATTAAAGTATTACGTAAAAGCACTGTGATGGCAGAATACAGTCAGTACATGACTATTGAAAAGATAACCCCCGAATATGATAGTAGTTACACTGTTAAAAAGGCACATATACAAGTATCATTCCAAGTCAGCGAAGATTACGGAATACCTGAAGAGGAATTTGATGATATTAACGTGAACGTGGAGGTTGAATGAAAATGACTGGTAAGAAGAAAGCAGAACCTAAAGCAGAGGTTAAGGAAGCGGTTAATGAAGAGGTTAAGGAAGATAAAATAAGCCTGATAGTATTTAAACAAATAGAAAACATTGACAACATGACCTATACAGGGTTCAAAGCGTCACTCGAAGCCGAAGACGGTACAGAGGCAAGTTTAAGCGAATTCAAAAGAGAATACGCCAAATATCGGGATAAGAAAGTATTCATCAAAAGATAAGGAGGAATGAGAATCATGAACATAGATACAACCATACCTGGCAGAAGTGCTGAGTTCGTCGAACCCGACATCTCAGCGGCCATGGGTACAGCTGGTGTTGTTGCGGTTGTTGGTGTCTTTGAAAAAGGAGACGAAAACACACCCTACTTCGCCAGGAATGCTAATGAAGCCCTTGATATTGTAGGTAATGACCCCGCCTTCCCAGGGAGTAGCATAATACCTTTAATCTTCAAACCAGACACAGATAATAACAATTACGGGGCAACCAGTGCAATACTCATCAATGCTGGGGCTCGGACTGTTGCATCATGTGTACTTGTCGACACCACCACGGACCCCGCTCCAGTCACTGTGATGACCTTATATGCGAAGGGTGGGGCCTGGGCAAATGACCTCACAATAACCATCGCAGCCGGATCCATCGCAGGTAAGAAAGTAACAATCATGAACGGAACCGAGGTAATTGAAACCTGGGACAACCTGGCAGATGCAACAGCAGTGTATAACAAAATCAAGAGCCATTCCAGTGTAATAGAATCAATAACAGTCGGAGACTTGACTAAAACCTTAAAGGATGTAACTACAAGCGCATTCTCAGGTGGAACTGAAACAGCAGACCCTTCAACCAGTGAACTCTCAGAGGCCCTGGTGGAGATCCAGAATGAGTCTTATGACATCCTGGTATTCACTGACCTCCTTGACGAGGCTTACATCCCCACCGTGGAACAATACTTACAAGACCGTTTCGAAGCCGACAACGCCTCAGGCACCATCATAGGGATGGATAAGGACAACACCGTAACCCAAGCCCGAACCCTGTCACTTGCAAATGACAGCTTATTCATCTTTGGACTTACCTATCAAACATTCATCATGGGAACAGTCGAACTAAATGAAGCAGAAACAGCCGCCCGGTATGCAGGATATGTGGCTGGTATGAATGTCAGTGAAAGCCCTACGAATAAAACCATTTCCGATGTCACAGGATTAAACCAAACCTTCCAGCCCGGTTCTAGTGATGAGTACGCCTTAGCTGATGCAGGTGTGACTGTCTTCAAATTAAAGAACCGGAAAAACAGTAAATATGGTGTTCTCTCCGCAGTGACAACCAACCAGGAAACAGACAATACTGGTAAGAAAATCAATGAATTAGTCACTGCCAGAACACTTCTCTTTGTAACTAATTATATGGATGTCAAGGATTACCCTGGAGCAACTAGATCAGCAGGTGCTTTACTTGGGCTAGCCACTCAACGGAAAAATAATCTGATTGATGATAACATTGTCCAGGAGATGGAAATCACATTAGAAAGATCCACATCTGATTCACAGGTTTTAAATATGGATATCAGTGTTAAAGTCCAGGACGTGGTCAAGCACGTGCATAAACGTATTAAAAACATTGTGGGGTGATAAAGATGGCTGTTAAATTATATTATGGAGACGTACAACTTGCCCGTGGAACTAGTTTCGATTACGAAGAGAAATGGGATAATAGTAAAGAGGCCACCTTCGATGGTCCAGTATATGACCGAGGAGAGTTCCCAGAATTCACTTGTAAACTTTCTAGAGTTGACACATACAACACACAATATGAAAAAATCGTAAATAAAGCAATGGCCGAACATCCGGAAGGAATTCCATTAACCGTAGTTGATGGGCCTGTAACAGACATATTTACCGGATGTATACTTGAATCACGCAGTGTAAAACGTGACCCCAAATCTAAACGTAAAATAGACTTAAGCTTCATAGCACAAGGACATGAAGAAAAAAGGACGTAGATATACATGAGTAAAGAAGAATCAAAAGGAATAGAAAGCTTTGAGGACATCGACGACTTGGACTTAGAAGCGTTGATCGTTGAAGGGAAAGAAGCGATCATTGAAGATGTGATTGAGATTTATAACATCAAAACTAAGTCTGTTGAAAAAAGAAGGATATATCTCCGCCCCATCCCTCATGATGAATGGAGTAAAGCCGTGCGGTCAACTGGTAAAAACAGTAAAAAAGACCTTGAAGAAATCGTATGTGCAAAGTCCTGGTTAGATAAAGATGGGATGCCTTATGAAATTTCAAAAATAAAAAAGGCACCTAAAGGAGTTGTTACACAAGTCTATGAGAAAATAAAACTCATCTCAGGCCAACTCACTGATCCTTTCGAAGAAAAATATCTAAACAAATTAACGGATTTTTAGATCCACGGAGTAAAGGTCGTGGCGGTTACCTGGTTACTCTTCTGAAGAAACAGAAATACCGCCTTACTAATTCTATATCTGACTTAACATTGCTGCAATTGAATGCTATCATGATCATCGAAAAGATTTGGTATGAATTAAGTGACCCTGAATCTGATGAAAATGATGATTGAATAATTCTTAAACCCCTGGTTGATTCTCATGAGCTATCAAGAAGAACTCCTTATCCGCATAAGGTCAGCATACGAAGGGGGAGGGTTCTCCTCACTCAGTGCCGACATGTCAAAAGCCAAAGCAGGATACAATCAGGTGGCAAATTCAGCAGGTACAACTGGATCAGCAATAGGACGAGACATAACTAGTGGTACGACCGTTGCATCAGCCGGAATGGGTAAACTACAAACGAAGTCAACATCGACGTTTGGAGCAATCAAGGCGGGGGCGAGTGCTGCTAAACAAAGTTTAGGAGATATGGGTAGTTTAATAACTGGGGTTGTTGGTGGAATAGGTCTTATGGAAGTAGCCCAGGCCATGTGGACTGGCAGTACAGCTAAACAATTTAACGCCGCATACCTCCAGACCAAGATGAGCACCAGCGCTGCGAATGAGTACATTTCTCAGATACAGAAAATAGTTGCAGATGTCCCTGGTGACGATTCATTCATGAATCAGTTATTGACCGGGGCCGTTGCCAAACAAACAAATTTATCATCAACCGAACTCAGAGCCCTTGGTAATGCAGCCGCCGATTATGTTACAGTTTCACGGTCCATGGGAAAAACCTTACTCGAAACACAGATGGATTTGAAAGAATACGTGCTCACTGGAAATACAGGACAATTAGAACGAGACAGTATTCTAAAAATGCAGCTGGATACATTGGAAGGTCAAACCACAGTTTCCGCACGAATATTGGCATTAGATAAAGCGTTGAAGGCTGAAGGATATGCTGGTCTTAGTCAACTTGATATAGCTTCAATCAAGATGGAAGAATTCAAGGGTAAACTCCAATTATCTGCCACTACAATTGGTGAAAGAATACTTCCCTATATTGAAAGATTGTTGAATTATATTTTAGATCTGGATGAGAAAACAGGTGGAATGAGTTCTATTTGGATAGTTATTGCAGGGTCAATTGGACTGGCAGTGATTGCTTTTTCACCCTTAATTGGTGCGGCCTCAGCAGCGGCAAATGCGATAATGACTTACCAAAGTGCTGCATCGAAAGCGGCTGAAAAATCAACCGAAGCATCATCCGCTATGTCCGGAATAGGTAAGAGTGGAATTATAGCTGCTGCTGGACTTGCATTAATGGTTGCGGCTTTAATTGGTGTTGCGTATTACATGAGTCAAGCTAATAGTGCATCTGCTGCTTGGAACCAGGCACAACAACAAAGAAATGATCAGGTAGATGCATTTGCGAATAATGCAAACGTTTTGAAAACCCAAGAATCTGAGTTAATTGAAAAGCGTGATGCGGCTGCTAAAGCTGGAAAAAGCACGTTTTTAATTGAAGAACAGCTTGCTGCAAAACGTTTGGAAATAGCTAACAATACAAATGCGGCAACAGATGCAGAAAATAGGTGGATCGAAGCACACAAAGTAAGGCAAGCGATAGAAGATAGGGGAACAGTAATAGGTAACCAGGCAGAATTAACAGGGGCGGCAGCAGCTAAAGGTCAAACTCCAGAACAATATCTCCAAGATACGGGTTCAGATCCAGATACTCGAAACGCTCTAGAAAAAACAGCCATGCTTTGGAATAATATCAATGCTCCTAAACTCAAATATGCGGGCACCATGGAACGGATCAATAAAGGTGAAGATACGTATTCCCGTAAAATGAAAGAGAATCAGGCAACATTCCAACAGTACAATAAAGATTACCAGGATTATTATAGGAGCAGCGAAGCCTTTTTCCAAGCCCAGGAAAAGGGTGACATTGGTGGAATGATCCGAGAAGGAGTTATGAGTGGTTATTTCCAGGCCAGAGTTGGATTAACTGAAATGAGTGTAGCATTCAATAGCTGGGCTGAAGATACTGGAAATGCCATTAAAAAACCGTTCACTGATGCTTATGTATGGTTAGTTAGTTCATGGAATGGCCTGCCTGCCTGGTTTGGAGGTCTTGGTGCTCGGATTGGAGAACTCTGGGGCGAAGTGTTAAACTACTTTAACGATCCTACCACCGTTGGTGGTGGGGTTTACGATGCTTTGAAAAAGATATACTGTATTATTGCTGGTTGCTCACCCGGCCTGATCCCTATTTTGGGAGTATTATATCTGACTTTCTTGAGGGTGTTCAATGCAATCATGGCCCCAGTTATAGTTGTCAAGAACACACTACAGGCTTTCTTGAATTTTGTTATAATGCAAGTGACCATGTTGGGCAGCACTGTAATAGCTATTTGGAACATGGTAGTTGCAACCGTATCTATATGGATCGCAACGGGTGTAAATGTAGCCACGGGGGCAATTAGTTGGGCTGTTTCCCTATGGAATTCAGCAGTTGGAACAGTTTCAGGATGGATTTCAACTGGAGTTAATGTGGCCACGAACGCAATTAAGGCCGCTGGGGATATGTGGGACTGGTTGAAAGGTAAAATAGGCCAAGGTATAAACACAGTGGTAAACATAGCAACAGGGAACGCCGGTTCACCTTATGAAATAGATTACCTGTACGGGCAAGGCAGTTATTATGAGCAAGACTATACTCCTATTGTAACTTCAACATCAGCGGCAGCAAGTTCCGTATCATCCACATCCAATAAAACAGTTATTGCTCCAGTTTTTAACATAGAATCAATTAGTTCTAAAGAAGAAGCTGACTATGTTATACAAAAAGTTACAAAAGAACTATCAGATATAAACGATTCAAAAGGAAGATAAAAAGGTAGAGGGGTTAATTATTATTAATAATTTCGGAAGCTGCTTTATTCCCAGCTTCTTCGGCCGCATCACCCCTAGCCTTACCTTGCGCTTCTAATTGTTCCATCTGCTGTATAAATTGTTTAGCTTGTTCATAAGCCTTTTGTTCTTCAGCAGTAAGAGTCTTATTCGCAGATTCAACCTGTTTAACCAACGCTTTAGCATCTGCTAATTGCTGACTTGAACTTTTCTCACTAGAAGTACACCCTGAGACAGCTACAATAAGCCCTAACAATGCAAGAATAGTTATAATCCCTAAATACTTTTTCATTTAAACCCACTCCCCAATATAACTGTTTTAATAATCTGTTTAACTCCTTTATCATTTCCTTTGGATGCTATTATAAATAAATCAGAATTGTTTCCTCTGAAAGCATAACTTATCAAGTTACCTTTAACCATTTTCGTATATTTATTGCCCCCTATGGTTTTATTGTCTTTGAAATTAAAAGAATCGAGTTGTCCAGAGTCTTTAGAGTACATCCAAACCCTTACTTCGCCCTTGGAAGCTTTGAATTGAACCCAGTTATTTCCTTCATTGAGAATAGGCCATGAACTCGGGTAGTGGAAGCTCATCTGATTATTGTTATATGTGGCCGGACCTGGTGAAGACGTGCCCCTATTTCTTAATAAATCAATCACTCCCAAACCAATCACCTCTACTTAATAGTTAGTCCTATCTTCTTATTTATTTTTTACTTAAATCAACGAGGTTTACTCCATGGCTTACGTTTCCTTAGACAACATTCCACTCAAAATTAAAAGCATATCAAAAGACCCGCAGCTTAACATAGTTAACAAGGCCTATGTCGGGGCTGATGGTTCGTTCATTAAACATAAAGGCAGTAAAGGCCGTAAGCTTGATTTAACTGTTTACGTTGGTAAGGATCAGATTGAGAAGTTAGAAAGTTTAGAACGAAAAGGAACGCCTTTGGTCTTAACCTCAGAATCAGAGGCCACATACAACGGCCAGTATTACATCACAGAAATAAGGGCCAGTGAGGGTCGGAAAGGAGTTTGGAGTTATTCAATTACCTTACTGGAATATATCGAGCCGAATATTATCTTTACTAATTTTGAAAGTTGGAACATTTCTTCCAGCGGAGGCGGCGCTGCGGGAGGGGACACCACTACAACCAATCCCCTCCTTAATTGTCCAACCCTTAGCCTCGGTGACCGTTCGGACTGCGTGGGTGAACTACAAACCTACCTGAAACTATTCGGATATTACGTTTATTTTGATGGTCATTCCCTAGACGTTGATAATTATTTCGGAGAATACACAAAAAAAGCAGTCCAAGCCTTCCAAACAGCAAACGGACTAACAGCAACCGGAATAGTGGATCCTGAAACTAAAGCAAAAATGACGCTCTAAATGGAGGGATCTATCTGACTACTAAGATATATGTCAACAATGAAAGAGTGCCATTTTTTGATGTTTCCATAACCAACCCCCTCCAAGCCGCAGATACTGCAAGTTTCACCACTGATGAGCCGGTTGATTTCGGATTAAACCCAAAAGTACAAATAACCGGAGAACACCGGGCTTTTGGTGGGTTCATCACAAAAGACAGAGAAACCGATGAAGGATACAGTTACGAGTGTATGGACTGGACCCGATTACTCCACGGTAAACTATACCGGGCATGGCATAATTACACTAGCAGTCAAATAATCATAGAACTCCTTAACCACCGTGGATTAAACACCGGAGGGATAACAGCAACCAGTAAGCGCCACAGCGAGCTTATATTCCATTCTAAAAAAGTGGTTGATGCTTGCCACCAGCTCGCAAATCTTGAGACAAACATGGAGTTCTTTGTCAACAGTGATAATGTGGCCATACTCCGAACAATCCCCGAACTCACTGAAGGTTATGTTTTCTACCCTCCCAGCTACACAGATTTACAATTGTCCCAGGACTCATCAAATATTATCACGGCAGTCAGTGCATTTGGTGAAGATGACCGGTTCCTATCGCAAATAAAGGATGATACATTAATAGGGCGCTATGGATTTATCGAAGATATTATAGCAGATACCAGCCTGAAAACAGAAGCTGAGGGCAGGGCCAAAGCCACTGAGCTATTTAATTCCGGTAGTAAACTGGAGTTTTCAGGAAGTATCACAACACCTCTTCTTGATAAAATGGCTGCAGGGATGTGGATAATTGTAATCCCTCCCAAATGGAGCAAATATGGTGTTAAATCTTATTACACTCAGAATGTAAGAACAACAATCAATGAAAACACAGAAGAACATCAGATTGACCTTTTGAATGGTCAACCTTCACCTCCTAGTGAGTGGATCTATGAGGTCCCGGGACAGACTCAGGGAACATTCACAAATAATTATGTCATCCCTGCTGAGATTATCAATGCAGTTTCGGACCCTGTGGCTGCTAAGGCCCGGGAACTTGGAGACCCTAGGACTATTAGGCGTTGGATTGATGCTAACATCAGATACGAGTTTTATTATAATTTCAAGTACACGCCGCTCCAGGTTTTACAAATAGGCCAAGGAAACTGTTACGACCAATCACTCTTGATGCAACAGATGTGTTCTGCCATAAATGTGCAGGCATATAGGCGATGTGGGCAAGTTTGTAATGGTTACGCACACTGTGATTGTATGGTTTATGTAGACGGAAGATGGATAGTTGCCGATGTAACTTGCGCGAGTCGTAACCAGCTAGTATAAGTATTTAAGCCTTGAAAACATATATTAATATGATAACATGATTAAAAAAATTTGTGAGGTTTGTGGAGCAGAGTTCTCTGTCAAACCCTTCAGGGCCAAAACTGCTAGGTTTTGTAGTAGAGAATGCAAGGCCAGCTTCCTTTCTCAAAAAGTTGAGGTTAAATGTGCAATATGTGGAAAACTATTTAAAAAAGGGCAAACTCGAGTTAAACCTCATAAAAAATATTATTGTAGTAATTCATGTTATGCTAAAGCCCGATCTGAGATGATGAGAGGCCCCAATAATCCACTTTGGAAAGAAAATAAATTAACACATAAATGTGATTGGTGTGGAAAAGTCTTTGAAATTACTCCTTCGAGGCTAAAGAATAATAATAGTTGTTGTAGTGAAGATTGCAGTAGGAAACTTTCTTCAAGAATATATCGTGGTGAAAATCACCATTCATGGAATCGTGTTACCAAAACGTGTTTATATTGTGGGAAGGAATACACAGTCCCTCAATCCATGAAAGAAACTTCTAAATATTGTTCTAGAAAATGTCAAAATAGCCATTTAGGGAAGTTATATTCTGGAGAAAATTCTCCTTTATGGAAAGGTGGAACTAGTTTTGAGCCTTATTGCCCTAAGTTCAATAATGAGTTTAAAGAGCGTGTTCGTGAGTTTTGGGGCCGTGAGTGTGGAATCTGTGGTAAATCTGAATATAAGAATGGTAAAAAATTACATATTCATCATGTAAACTATGAGAAAATGGTTTGCTGTAATAATGTTTCACCGTTGTTTATAGCTGCATGCAGTTCTTGCCATCCAAAAACAAATTATAATAGGAATTACTGGGAAGAAATGCTCACTAATTATATCATGATCTGGTTTGATGGTGAGAGTTATAATCCTGCCACTAGTGAGATAACCCTAGTTAATGAACATGAAATAACAGCTTAATTCTTTTTTTAGATTGATAGTTTTTTAAATGTCCTAGTTAGTGTAAGGTGCTATTATGAATGATAGAAGTGCTAAGACATTGGACATGGAAATAAAAAGGGCCATGTCTCCTTATTTTAATTATGTTGAACCCTCGGTCTTTGCAACTGTAACAAGAGTACACCTAACTACTGTTGATATCAGTTTAGCCATAGGTGAAGATACTGTTCCTTTTTCAAAAGTACCTGTCATTAAACCTTGCTATGGTTCTGAAAGCATGAATCTTGTTATTGGCGACCGTGTGCTGCTTATATTCCAGGCGGGGAACATAACAGCTCCGGTGATTGCAGGTAAATTATAAAGAGGTATATGATCATGGTTGACGAGTCGATATATGGAACAGACATAAGGAACACCTGGGAAGTTGGTCCTAATGGAGATTTTAAAACAATCACAGGTTTACAGAATGCAGAACAGGCGGTATACAATCGACTGATGACAAAATATGATGAATTATATAAATTTTATAATGGTTATGGCAACCAGGACCATGAGGTCCTCGGTGAAACTGATAAGGCCATAGCTGAAAATAAACTTAAAATTTACACTGAGAACTGTTTAAAGAAAGAACCACGAGTGGAACGGGTGGATAACATTTCAGTAACTTTTGAAAAGGGTATAATCATAGTTGAAGCTTCTGTGAAATTCATAACTGAAAATCAATCATCAAACATGGTATTCACCCTGGAGAGATTATAATGGCAGACGACGAGTTCACAACAATAGACGGGCTGAAAGTGACCCGGGCTGAAATAGTACAGCGAATGATTGACTATTACATGGCTGCTTACGGTGAAGGCAACACACAGATAACAGATTTCAATGAAGGTTCGGAGGCTAGGAACTTTTTAGAATCAATCAGTATCAGCGCTTATGAACTACGTTACTGGATTGCATTCATGGTCCGACAGGCGTTTCCACAGACGGCAGTAAAAGGCTATTTGGATTTATTAGGCGTTCAATTCAATTGCTACCGGAAAACAGCGGTTAAGGCCACTGGTAATGTTACGTTCACCACGCCTGGCGTTAAAAGTTATAATATAACCGTACCCAATGGCACAATGGCAAAGACCGGTGGAGTGGATGGTGTTTACTTTGTAACTACTGAACAGGTTATAATTACCGCTGGAAATTTAACAGTCAATGCCCCTATTGAGGCCTTGGTTGCAGGTGCAAATGGGAATGTGAATGCCGGTACAATTGATGAATTGCCAAATCCAGTTGATGACCTGACTGTGACAAATGCAGCTGCAACTGAAGATGGATCTGATGAGGAAGATGATGACACCTTCCGGGCCAGGATACTTGAAGCCGGTCAGGGTGGACAAGTAGGAACTGAAGCCTGGTTTAAGTCCATGGCAGAGAGTATCACAGGAGTCCATGATGCAAAGGTGATCAGTAATCCTGAGGGTGAAGAATACAATGTAAAAGTCCTGGTGAATGGAACTGTAACACCGACCCCTACCGAGGTTATTAATGCTGTTCTAGCTCTCTTAACAAGTGATGATAACAAAGTTGCCGGGCTTAAAATAACTGTTGACGCACCTAACTATATTTCAACTGCTGTAACCGCCTCAATAACAATAGTTGATGGGTATGTCTGGGCTGAAGTTGAAGCCGACATAGAAGCGAATATTGATTGCGTTTTCAATGGAGGAACAACAACGTATGGTGTAGATTATCCGGGGTATGATATTGATGATGATTTAATTCGGACACAGATAATGCAAGTTATTAACAACACGGACGGTGTTCTTGATTATAATCTCACAGCTCCTTTGGACAATGTCACAACAACAGAAGAAGATGAGGTTCAGATTGGCGTAATCACTTTAACAGAGGTGTAATCATGTCTAGCAAATATGGTGTTCTGATTCGGGAAGAGTTCCCAGAACATTCTCCCGTCCATGAAGATGAGAATCCTATGAGGGAATTACTCGAGGAAGGCATAGGTCCTGAGTTTGATCAGATTGAAACAGATTTATTCTCTGCAAGTGATTCAAGGTTTCTGCTGACTGCGAATGAAACGACCATAAAACTGTTCCGGGAATGGTTTGGAGTGCCTAAACGAGACATAACACTTGAAGAGTACAGAGCCTTTATTATCGCAGTTAAAACAGCAAACATAACGATTAATGGAATTAAAAAGGTAGTAGGGAATATTCTGAATATAGAATCATCACGAGTGGTGGTGATTGATGGTAGTGGCTTGTCTTGTAAGGCAGATGTAACGGTATCGGTTGATCGTTACTCGGGCACACCCTGTACCTTTGCAGGTCACTTTTCAGAAGCACCCGGCATAATCACTGTAAAAATCCCTGAAGGCAGCGACATGGCCCTGGTTGAATTAGTAATCACTCAGTTAGTCTTGACTAGTGTGACAGTTTACCTTGAAGAATATGTTTAACTGGAGGTTTTATTTTTGATAGACTATGAACGTTTGAAAATAATAGTTACAGGTGATATATCCCCGGAACTGCGTGAACATTTCGATATTGACACGATAGTTCACAATGCAACAGAAAGAGATGGAGTCATAACCGTGCAATCATCCGAGTTTTGGTTTAAATACAATGCGGAAACCTATGCCCAGATTGGGGGCGGTGGAGGTATAACAGATGACTAATGAGTTTATAAAGGCAGGGGATGACTTCTATGCCGAGGCATACAACGGGGCGGTGGCCTTATTTGCAGTTGCTAAACCTGAGGTTACAATAGAATTACCAACCGATTACATAGATGCCGCATTCTTAGCAGGACTTAACAAGTGTGCGTTCATGTTAGTTAACCTCATTCTTTCAAATACTGAAATCTATGATAACAAAATACGATTACAGACAGGCCAAACAGAAGGTACTGCTACGTTTAGAGTGTATCCGAACATAGAACCTTTTAAGAACTGGCTCGAGGTTGTTTGGACTGAAACAAAAACCACAGGTACAATTGTCTGTGATTTGAGTAAAGGAGTGAGTGGTGAAACACCGGTAAAATCTAATATAGCCAACGGAGAGGACTTATCATTATTAGCTATTGGTTTGGAGTATGTTGATTTCAGATTTACCCTCACTGAGGTCTCGAGTAATAGGCCAACCCTGGACTCATTGGATCTGAAATTCAAAGGGGGACTGTAAGTTTGATAATACAATTTGAACTTGATTCATTCTACACAGCCACGGACCTAATCACAAAGATAATGGAAGGTGACGGGGCTGGTAGTGGTCTGGATGCTGACCTCCTGGATGGTCAACATGGGGCTTATTATCTTCCAGCAGGGACTTATACTGCTGCCGATGTTCTCGCAAAACTCCTAACAGTAGACGGGGCTGGCAGTGGTTTAGATGCTGATAAATTGGATGGAACAGAACTTGCGAAAATCTTAGCCCTTGGAACTAATATTCCCGGATCTGCAAATTTAAATAATTACAACGCAACCGGTTTATATCATCAACCAAGCACGGCAAACGCCGCATCGGGTTCTAATTATCCTGTGGCCCTAGCAGGCGTACTTGAAGTTATTAGTGATTCCTCCATTATTTATCAAAAGTACACTGCCTATGATTCTGCTCACAATGTCTATGTCAGAACATACTACAGCGGTGCCTGGACTTCGTGGACCCGGGTCCTTGACACTGTGGATCTAGGAACAATAAATAGTAATTTGGCTCTGAAATTGAATGCTAGTGTATATACAGCCGCTGATATTCTCTCAAAACTTATTACAGTAGATGGATCTGGTAGTGGCCTTGACGCAGACAAACTCGACGGCGTGGAGTACAGTACAATCAACAGTGCAATTGCTGCGAAACTAGCAGCATCAAGTTACACTGCTGCTGACGTGTTGGCAAAATTACTCACAGTGGATGGTGCCGGTACGGGCCTTGATGCAGATAAGCTTGACGGTCAAGAAGGGGCTTATTATCTCCCAGCAGGGACCTATACTGCTGCTGACATTCTAACGAAAATCAAGACTGTTGACGGGGCCGGTTCTGGTCTAGATGCTGACCTCCTGGATGGGGCGAACCCCACAGCAACGGGGGGCACGGCAAATGCAATAGTGAAAGCACGATCAGGGGGAACAGTAGACCCTAATTACTTACCATTCAGTGATAAAAGCGGTACTTTCCGACTGCCTAAGGTTGTTGAACGTAAAACAATCAGTAGCGGAAGTCCAGTTAGTTACACGGATTTCACAGGCCTTAATGGGAATGTTGACGAGGAATATATTCTGAAATATAATATTTATAAAAACGGAACAGGAGACATTTCCTTTATTTTACAATTCAACGGAGACACCGGGAACAACTACGCAGGACAAGTTAAATCATTTATAGATACCGGTGGAAGTGTAACAGAAGACCCGGCAAGTTTAAGCGAAACCGTGCTCCGTGTTGGTGAAACAAAATTCAATGCAGTGAACTGGTTAAGTGGGGAGATGACAATAAACCCAGTAACAGGAAAACCAAGATTTGTCCAAGGCAAATCCTCGTTCATGGCAACACAAGCCGCCTCAGGGTTTGATATTTTCTCTGGTTTCTGGACCAACACTGCGAACAACATAACAAGCATACGGTTTAAAAACACGTCAACTAACACCTTTTATGGTACTGTTGAACTCTTAAAACTTGTTGATTTAGTGATTGCTTAAGGGGTTTGAGAAAATGAGAAGAGATACGACGGTTCCTGGTAGGAGTGCGGAGCTCGTGTTATCTTCTTCTCAAACGTATATACGAACCATAATTGATGAAACGGAGGAGTTATATATGGAATATTGGGATGAAAATAAAGATGATGGTGTGGGTGGTACAAGACCAGTAAAAGGAAATGATGTAGGGCCGTATGTGGTTCCGTGTGGGGAGGGTGGTCCAACCGACCCCGTGAACGTTAATCAAAAAGCAATGAACAAAGTAGATGATGAAATATCAACAATCTCATCAAACGAAGCGGTTACATTACACGATGCCGCAACTGCAAATGAAACGGGAATAGAAATCACATGCACAGGATACAAAACATTAGTAATCGAAGTAGTTGGAACCAGCACTAGTAAAACATTAACATTCCAAAGTACAGGTGAAAGTGGAGTGTATGTTGCTCACGAAGGATTTAAAAAGAGAAGTCCAAGCACAGCTACATTTGCAAGTACCACCACGGGGGGAACAGATACCACTCCGGAGGTATGGGAATTTGACATTGCAGGTTTAAAACAATTCAAAGCACCTTTAACAATAGCAAACGGGAATGCGACAGTCAAGGGTAGTTTGATAGCATGAGCAACATAGAAAAAGTCGCACTAGTCAAAGCATTAGAAAACAGAGACATCCTTAAATATTTAACACGTTTACAAATGAATGCAGACAATGATTTCACAGCTAACCAAATAACCGCAACAACTAGTGGTGAAAACACAACTGGGTTTGATAAAATATACACTACTGAAACATTATCAAGCAGCACAGAACAAAGACTCGACGAAGGCTTGAAAAGCTGTAAAATAATCACCCCTGGAAGTCAAGCCGGCGAGGGGGTTAAAATGAGCATAACAAACGATGCAAGCACATTATACAATGTTGGAATGTTAGTTTACCTCCCTTCTGGTGCATTAATTAGCCTAGGACTCAGTGATTTAGTCGACAAATCATCATACTTTGAATATACAGGAAAAGGGAGAATCCAATTCATTGAAGGCAGTTTCACAACAGACGCACACACAACATTATATGCACTATTGCAGACTAAGACAAGGGCACAAGCGCTAAGCATGTATTACTTAGCTGGATTCCTACGCCCTGGAGCCTATTAAATGAACCCACCTAGAAATGTGTATAACCTTGAAGGGATAAGTGGTTGGCATGATAAAGTCACAGCGATGGAAACAGACCAAGACACTCTACTATATTTGAATCTCATAGGGAATAGTATGAACGTTGGAACCGGAATCAATCTCCAAACCGTTAGAGGGTATGACACAAGGGGATGGACTGGTGTGTTGCGGGATAAATTAAGAAATAAATACGCAGACACAGGTTCAGGATTCATACCTCCTTGGTTTTGGAGTTCCCCTACATACTGGATCACATATAGTGAAGGTTGGAGTGAGAAAAACGTAAACACCCCCACCGGGATGTTAGGGGAATGGAAAACCACAACCCCCAATGCAACGGCAACAATACCCTTCACCGGAACTGGAATAAAACTATTCTACCGCCAAGGAGACGGAAACGGAACATTTACAACCAGTATAGATGGGGGAGAAGAAGAAACACATGACATGGGTGGCACTACACTCCGATCTGCAAATACTTCAATCACGGGATTGGAAAACGGAGACCATGTTTGTATAATTAAATACACCGGCTCAGAAGCACAGCAAATGTTATTCCAAGGATTCCAAGAAATAAAACCCACAACATGGGGCATCATAGTAAACAGGGTAGCAAAAGCAGGGGCGGCAGCCTATAAATTCAGATACTCTTCTCTTGAAGACCTTTGTTACTGTTGTGTTGATCCTTTCACCCCAGATCTATCTGTCATCATGTTAGGAACAAATGATTATGGTTCTCAGAATGTTGATCCGACCCTAGTTGATTCGTTTAAATCCAGTTTACAAAGTTTAATAACGGAAATTAAGAAATTTGGAGACTGTTTGTTAGTTGTTGAACCTAGAAGAAATCCAGCACCCCTCACTTCTACAATACCTTGGTCTTTTTTCAAAGGGGAATTATATGACTTAGCTGATGAGAATGATTGTGCTTTGATTGATTTAGATGAGCGTTATATGGATTCGGCTATTTATACGGAGCGGATGAATGGTGACGGGGTTCATTTGAATGATTTGGGTCATTTTGATCTCGCTAATTTGTTTTTCAAGACCATTTTACCCTAATGGTTGATAATTATTAACATACAAAGAGGCATAATCATGACCGATTACAACGCAACCTACAATGAGTACGTGGAGGCATAATTATGGCCAAATTCAAGATTAAGGATATTTGCAATACCGCAGAGGGTGTTAAATTATGAGCGACTATAATGCAAGTTATGATGAGTATGTCGATTTATTAGAGAGATGGATAGACGATTGCCCTGCTAAAGGGTTAATAGGTACTGCTAACCCTACCAAAGCGAACTTGATTGATGCCCGGAATAGGGTTAGAAAATACCGACAAGATAAAGGTGCAAACCCCCCTAAAGTTTGGATATATGATACTACTATAACACTACCAACAGACACCAGTGGATGGACACTAACCGGGTTATATAGTCAAGATTTCCAAGATACTGGCTATACCTGCGGTCCTTCAAGTGCTCAAATGGTATTCAGTGCTATGGGACTATCATTTAATGAAAGCCAAATTGCATCATTAGCAGGTACCACCTCATCCGGAACCAGCCATGAACAGTTATATAGTGCCATGAGAAAGTTAGTTCCGAACCTGGATATAGCTGAATACTATCTCAGTGATATTGGTTTCCCTGGAATCATCACTAAACTAAAGAATAACTGTGAAATAATCTTACATATACGAACCGGGAACCTTAAAACAGATGCCAATGGCAACAGTGTATGGAGTAATGACTATGGACATTATATATTCTTAGTCGGTGTTAATCAAACCACACAAAGGGTAAGAGTAGCCGACCCCACCAAAGGAATTAAAGAGTTCACTTATAGCCAGATAACCAGTGCGATTAATGCAGTGAGCAATCAAAAATCAGTGATGGTGTTTTATAAGCCATGAAAACAGTATTTAAACCAATATATTTAAGGGATTAAAGGATTAACTTCTTTTAATCCCTTCTTTGTTCGGAGGTGTTATGGACTGACAGTGCCCCCGGGCCGTGCTGTGTAAACCTCATTAGAGTGTAAACCAGTTGTAGTACAATGAGAGCAACGTTAACAGCAGAATATAGACAAAAAACAATTTAAACTTATAGATTCATTTTTACCGTTTGGAGGTGGTAATTCCATACCCCTAATACTTTTGTATTAGGGGTCTTTTTTAATCCCTGTTCGATACATCGAATAAACATCCATTATATATCACAACGGTATGGTAAACACCCCTTACACCAGGAGTATTAATATACTGCATACCATACCCATCACGTTACTTTTTTTCATAGTTTTCACACCCTAAGATAAATTATTATAGATTAAATTCTTATTTTAATATTGTGAATCCCGACAAGAAATTAATAGAAAAAGACCCACGACTGATTAAATACGTTAAACAACGTCAATTAAATCCCAAATCAATAGAATTAGTCGTTTACAGATTCTTACATTACTATGAATGCACGGGCTTAACACCCTCCATGGCCTATGATGAGGCCGAAGAAGACGAGGAAAACGGAGTCAGGGAAAGAAGAAGAAGAATCTGCGAACATATAGATGATTTCCAGAAACATCTCACAAAAAAGTACAGTAACAACACCCGCAGATCTGCCATGGGTACCATCCGCAGTTTTTATAAATCTCACAGGTTCTGGGTCCCGGAACCAATCACAGTGAAAGTGAAGGATAAAAAATTCATCACAGTTGAAGACCTGCCAGACAGGGATGATATTGAACTTGCGATTAGTAACACTGGAGTACGAAATAAGGCAATTATATTACAGATTGCCAGTTCCGGTATGGCCCGGAAGGAAATCAGGAATTTAACCCTCCAGGACCTGGTGAAGGCCGTAGAGAAGTATAACAAAATCACTGTGAAAGACTTGCCCGATATATGGGAAGACCGGCCGGATTGGGTGAAAAAGATAGGTCCTCTTATTTGGGTGACTAACCGGATGAAAACGGGGGGTCACTATGTTACCTTTTCAACTCCTGAAAGCTTCCATGCAGTATTAGACTACTTCAACTACAGCCCACCCAACGTGGATCCGGAAACTTATATTTTCAGAACTGATGAAGGGAGAAAACTCACAAATGGAACCTTCAATGATATTTTTAAGAAGATAAATAATGATTGTAACTTTGGAAAAGGGAAGGACGGATACGCATATTTCAGAAGCCACCATATCCGCCGTTGGTTTGGTAATCAATTGAAGAAGACTGACTTTGGTTATGAAGATTCAGACCGGTTATTAGGCCATGGAGACCTAGACTCCACCCGTGGAGTATATTTATTACCTGAGATTAAGGAGCTCTACGGAAAATATTATAAAAATATGGGAATGGTTACGGTCTTAAAACGATTAGAAGTTCATCAATATACGGATGAAAAGATAAAAGAAGTTGAAGCTCAAAGGATTAAGGATAAAGAAGAATCGGAACGTTTAAGACAGGAACAGGAAGAACGGCATAAAAAAGAACGGGATGCGGACCGGGCCCGGATGGATAGATTAGAAGAGAAATATAAAATGTGGGAGATCACAAAGAAGGATAAGGAAAAATTAGAGGAAGAGAAAGCAAATAAAGGCAGTTAATCTGGTTTATAAGTTTTTAAATAACGCACTACCATTTTAAAATGTTCATCATTTGTAATATAATTTAGATCCAGCCCTAGTTCTGTGTGGACCATCATAAACCTTTCAATCAATAGTTCTCCCACTTCCCAGACTTCAAGATTGTTTTCTCGTGCTACTTCAAAAAGTCTTTTGTCTTTGAATGCTTTAGAATAGTTTATGTATAATCTCATCGCTTTTTCTGCACTTATACGTCGTCTGCCTTTCTTATATCCTTCCATTCTTAAAGCGGTCTGCATGAATTCATCATATAGATTTTTATTAACTGTTACTTTAATCGTCTTTTTTTCTGTGATGGTGCCAACTCCTTAAATGTTGTCGTCATTTGTTCCACCGTAGAATATTTTTGATGTTTAATGTTTAAATATTGCTCGTTAAGAGCAACATTTAAGTTATTATTATCTGATGAAAAAAGACTATACAAGGCCCTATTCATAATAAAAAAGGCTTAAATGTGTTAGAATACTTATCCATTGCACTCTTTATAGTATTAATTTATATAGTTGAAAAATAAATCGTCTATTTGGATCGGATCTGTTCAGGGTGAAATACTGAACCGGGATCATCCGACCAAAGAGTTTCCCGATTCAAGTACCCATCCTGGCAGAGCCATCTCATTAACCGCTTTAACCTGGAGATGAGATAGATGCAAGTAAAAGATAAGAGTAGTTTGCCTTATATAATTATTGATTCTGAAAGTATTCCTGATGAATTACACCGCCTAATCGCTGAATATCCATATTTGGAAACAATTCCTGAAAAAGAGGAAAATATTCAGAGGCGTGAAAAATTATTAGAACTTTATAAAATCTAAGTGCAGGTGCTGAAAATGTTATCAGTACCTGGAGTCCAGGTCCTATGTGAGAATGTGGCCCTATCCATGCCAGATGGACAGGGCCGTAATGGTTGTGAAAACGAGTATAAGTGTAAAAAGGGTGAGGGTTATTGTCTACTAGATTTAATTGATGCGATAGTAGATTTCATCTCATCGGCTTCGATAGTAGCCTTTTCTGCAGATTTGTTTAAAAGTTCTTCTTTTTCAATGATTAACAAATCCACTCCTTCTAAGAGTTGTTTAGAAATTGGAGTGCCAGTTTCTTTTTTGATTTTTTCCAATAGTGTGTATTTTTCTTCCGGGATCTGTACGCTTGTATTGATCATCTTTGGTTTTTTAGGCATATTGGTTGCTCCAATTATAGGTTTACTTTCGGACTCTATCACTTTATCACCTCTTTATATGTTTTCCTTGATTATATATTATTCTCTTTTTACTTATATACTTTGTTACTTTAATAAAAGTAAATTATATATAATACAAGTATCAAAGTATCCTTTAATTAAAGTATCGGAGGGATTTCATGGGAGATAATTTAAAACAAATTTATTTTATTTCAAGTGGAGAATTTATTAAAATAGGAATAGCAAATAACCCAAAACAACGTTTAAGGGATTTGCAGACAGCCAGCCCGGTTAAATTAAAAATAATATATACAATTCCTGGAACTGAAAATCTAGAAAAAATACTCCATGAAATTTTTAATGAATATAGGGAATGTGGGGAATGGTTTAGATATGAAGGTGGTTTAAAATCGTTTGTAGATTCATTTAAATTAAATTGTTACTGTATTAGTGAAAAAAATATCTTAGAAAAATTACCTGTTATTGATTCTACCATTACGGAAAAGGAGTTATATTTGAATCATGACCATGAAAAGGTAATCGGATTTTTAAAATTTATGGAAGTTATTGAAGGGAATTATAATTCTTTTGAAGAATTATGGGGCGTAGAATTACCCCTTATTATAACAAGAATGGCAATGGAACATAAAATTCCTGAACAAAAAACAAGGATATTAATAAATGATTTATTTGATTCTCAATTAATTTTTAAACCCAAAAAAGATGTTATTCGTTTAATAATCAATTCTGAAGAAATTAATGCCCATGAATTGATATTAAAAGATACAAAAGATTTTTATTCTAATGAATATTTATCAAATGCTAGTTTTAGTGAAGATGGTAAAAGAACTCCTATGTCTGATAGGGATAAAATACGGGTAGTTCAAACAATTATAAAAGAATTAGAAGAAGAATATGGTGGTAGGGCCCCCGCTAATCTAGTTATAACTGCAATGAGGGATTCTTATCACATGTCTGTTAAACAAATAGAAGATTTAATTAGGCAATTGAAACGCAAAGGTGTGGTTTATGAACCGCAAGAAGGTTATTTGAGGTGTGCATAATGGGGCGCCGTGCAAAAAACGGCGTCGGTGTTTATATGAAAATAGACGCCGAACTTTTTAGAAAATCTAAAACTATTATTCCAGATAGGACGGCTGATTATGAAGATTATCTTAGAAGGCGGATCCATGCTAAAGATCGGGCTGAAATTATTAGGATGGAAATTGAAGAGTTAGAATCTAAAAAGAATGCTTTAATGAAAGAATATGACATTGAGACTAAAATTCAAGAAAATGCAGCTGAAATTGATCAGGAAATTGATAATGAAGTAGATGCTGTTGTTGCGACTGCTTTGAAAATTATTAATAATGAGGGAAATATTGGATTGGATCGCCTTCAAGATTTGGCTGATTTTAGAGAAGTTGGTTTGGCTCAGGTAAAGGCCATGATGCCTGAAGAAGCTAAAGACAAAATAGTAAAACACCACTTGAAAACTAAACAGGGTGGGAGTTTTGAAGAAATTTTCTAAATCTTCAAATTTTCATGCGCCTTCCTTCTTTTTTCCGTATATACGTTATATACGTTATATATCGAATATACGTTTTGTCAGATCGTCTCGTATCTTTTTTTACTTATTATTATATTATTTATTATCTTTATTATTATTATTATTATTATTATTATTATTATATCAAAGTATACAAGTATCAAAGTAAAGTATATATACTACAAGTAACAAAGTATAGTTGTGGGAAGAAACCACACAGGCCTGCCATGCCTGGAACTCTTCCTGCAGATTCTTATCATAAACGGTTGTGAAAAATTATGAACGGAAAAACTAGAACTTGTGAAATCTACCGAGAAGATACCTGTACTGGTTGTGGAGAATGTACGGCCATTTTAGCGCCAGATGAATACGATTATTGGGGCCGGGTGTTCTAAATGGCAGAACTAGCTGTTTTAAAAGCCCAGGCCAGAGTATTAGGCCAGGAAATCAGGAGCAAAAGACAGGTGATAAGGGAAGAAAAGGCCCTGGAACTGGTTGAAGAGCTTGACAATAACCCTAAAGGGGCTATTAATTATGATTGGTACCTGGACTATGACCTGGATCTGAAGAAAGATATTTACACTTACATCATTGTCAGCAGGGACCCGGTTTTAGAAATCCGTTACGGGTCCCGGACCAGGGCACCTGTGGCTGAAGACTTTTTTAATTATTTCAAATACGAAGTCCTGGCAGACAAGCCTATTGATGTAATTAAGACTCCTCGGAAGACTTTCAGCTTGCGGAAGGTGGCTTAAATGAGAGAATACATCGGAAACCAGGATTCAATGAAAATAATCATGGACCAGTTAATCCAGTACCCGTTGATGGAAATCGCATCTGTCAGGACCCAAAACGGGGTCTTGTCCGGATGGTCTGAGGATGTGGATATGAAAAGATTATCCTGGGATGGTGCCAAGCTGGGTGATGGCGACATGGTTTATTTCAGGGACCGTGGCGTTATTTTCATCGTGAAAATTCGTGTAGAGAAGCAGGAATTATACAGTGATGAGCTGGCCATGAGTGATGCAGAGGCCGAGGCTTTCAGTGCTTATGCAGCATCCAGGAAAGCTCAGAGGGAAGCTAAGATTTGCAGCGGGCCTGATTGTGGTACGTTGGTAGATGGTGATGGTTACAATGCGGGGGCGATGGAATGACTATCGGACCTTATTATGATGCAGCTAATGAATTAATGAAAGAAATTCATGCCATTCAAGTAAAAAAACAGGACCTAGTTCAGGACATTTACTATGCAGTAAAAAGTGTTCAAACTAGCGATAGTGGCTTAGACGAGATTAATATTGCATTCAAAAATTCTAAGTTGCTTATTACATTATCAAATGATCTAGGAGATTTCAGTTTTACTAATACGCAGCTTGGTGAAATTGAAAGAAAACTCGGTGCAATAACCATCCAATGTCAAATTATTCCAAAAGGAACCTCTCTTGTTATTGAAATTCCTTTAAGTAGACCAAGCAAAGAGCAAGAAGAGAAACATAAAGAATGGGATAACTTTCTTCAAAGAGAATATGGCTGTGATTCTACTTTAGCACATCGAAGAGCCGTTAAGGGGGTAATGTAATGAATTTGATTATTGAAGAGGCCATAAATAAGCCGGTTCCGGCTTTAAGGGTCGAGGAAAGTGTTAATGTCGGTTGTAGTAGTTTACCCGAGGACTTATCTCACAGGTTAAAATTTGAAACAACTCTCAGACCTTCTCAGATTGAAGAGGTTGAAAAGATCCTTACCAGCATGCTTTATATTGCGAAACTGGATGAAGAGGGCCTGGGATTATGATAGTGTCCCAGGCCTATTCTATTTTTATGATCCTTTGCTCAGGTGAACCTCAAGAATACGAGGGTTATACAGCCCACCTGGGAAAGTACAATCCTGAAAAAGTGGAGTTCAAAATGCAGGATTGTTACGAGGAAATCGTTACTAAGGATCCCAAACCAGGTATCGCAGACACCGTCTGGATCGATGTTGAAGAGAAGGTCATGGTCCTTAAAGGAGACTCGGACTGGAAAATCGAAGTTCGGAATTATACGGATAAGAACCTATTTGATGAACATGTCCGGAAGATTAAGGAAATTGAGGGGATGACATGATTAACGATTGGATAACCTACCTCCAGAACGAGCAGGCCATTAACCATGGTAAGTGTTTAGAGGCCAGAGAGGAAGCAGGTCTCCCGGCCCCCACAGGTGACGAGGACTGCCAGGATGAATGCAGGAAATTCTGTAAACTAGTCGTCAATGAATATTCAAGACAGGGAGGCTTTGACCGTGCCCACCAAAAGGCCAAAATTGAAGACTAGTCGTGTGAATGATATTGAGATTGATATCACCAAGCATAAGGTGAAAAAGCCAGCCATTTGCCCGGAATGCGGGGCGAATTGTTATTATCTTTCCAATGGTGAACCGTACCTGGCTTGTTATGGGAAATGTGGAAAAACTTACAAAGAAAGTGAATTTACGGGGTGATTAAGATGCAAAGTGTATGTCCGGTATGCGAAATAAAAGTCAACGAAACCAACGGGGAATTTAAATGCCCTAAGTGTGCAGCATCATGGAAACTGGCAGCTTGGAAGAAAAAACAAAGCTTATTCAAGAAAAGGCCGTCCTGGTGGACACGGAATAAACACGAAGTCAATAAGGCCATTATAGGGATGACAATTATAACCGCCCTGGTTGCAGGTACTCTGTTGGTCATGGAAGCCCGCCTGGCTGGGATGTGATATGATGTATAATACTCCATGGAAACCATCAGAAGAGAAGTACCTACTGGAGAATTATGAGACCGACATCCATGTTGATGAATTGAAAGCCAACTTACCTGGTAGGACCGTGGCTGCAATATATTCCAAGGCAACCCATTTGGGACTCAAAAAACCTGATTTCATTGAGTATCCTAAGCTTGAAAACGCAGATGAAATTGATTGGAATATTCATTATTATAAGACCAATACGCTTCTTTCAGACCAGGAAATAGCTGACAAACTAGGATTAAGCAAAAACCAGGTTAAGCGTAGGGTGACTTACAATGCGTTACATTTACGGCCACCACAGGGCACGCCCCCGGACTGGTTTACAGAGATTGTTAAGGATGAAGGAGTCTTGGTGTAGAGGTGATTTATAATGTCAGTGAAATGGAGTCCAATAGAATACGCAACGGCTGTACTTTTACATGAGAAGGATTGGAGTTATAACCAGATAGGTAGGGCAATACACCGCTCCAAACTCACCGTTTATGGGAAAATAAAAGACCAAATGGGATTAAAATCAACACCGACAACTAACAGGGATTGGAAGGTTGCGGCGTATGTGGCCAGTCAAATAGAACAGGGGATTGATTATAACGATTGTAATTTCCTAGGAGCGAGTAAATAAGGTATTTATTATTATCTTTTGCCTGGATATCCAAGTGGTATGGAGACGGTTTGCTAAGCCGTGCTGCAATGCAGCGCCTCGGTTCAAATCCGGGTCCAGGCGTTCAAATAAAAGGTGATTAAAATGGCAGAAACAAAAGAACAGAAAGAATGGGTTAAAATCCCGGATGAAAGTATAGTTTGGAGGCCGGAACAGCCTGGGGAGGAGGTTGTGGGGAAATATATTAAAAAGGAATCCGCACCTTACAAGGGCCGTCCTAACTGCAAATACACGATATTACCTGAGAAGGCCGCAACGGATGAAGATAATGTCAGCGTTTATGGCACCGTTGGCCTGCGTAGGAAGATGGAAAAGGTCCCAGAAGGCTATAATGTTAAGATTGTTTATCTTGGTGAAAAACCAAGCAGCGACCCTGTTAAGAAACCTTTCAAACTCTTTGATGTGTTCGCCTGGATGAGTAAAGAAGATCCGGTTTATAAAAAACTGTATCCGGAGGGTGAAACACCTCCAGAAGGGAGTCCCACACTGGCAGGGAATGATGATCCGGAAGCTTTGAACATGATCGAGCATTACGAACAGGTTATCAAGGAAAAGAAGGGCAAGAATTATGAACCCACGGCCTGGGAGATTATCAACCTGGCAGAGGCTGAAGAGTTAGACGCTGACGATATGGCCAGGATAAAGGTTCAACTGGCAGAACTCATCAAACAGGAAAAGATTAAGCAAGGTAAAAAATGACTGAAAGAAAATGCCGTACATGTGGGCATCTTTTTGAGCCAACATACAGCTGGACTCAAAACTGCCCTTCATGTGTTAAACGGTATTTGAAAGGTGAACGGCATTTGAAGGATAGGAATAAGCAGAAAACATTAATTTGATGTATGAAATGGGGTGTAAACATTAAATTCAGTTTCAAAAATGAAGAAGATGAAAATAAATTAGAAGTGATTTTAGCAAAAAAAAGAAAATCTAAAGCCGATAAAGAATTTTTAAAGAGCTATTTTAAAGCCATTGAAGAATTTACAGGAACAGAAGAAAAAAAATATCAAGAAAAATATGGACTGGATACAGACCATATTACTCACATTTCTGGTTTTTTAGAAGTTAGGCTCAGCACGTTACTTAAAAAAGATAAACAGAGTGAGATTGAACTTGAAGAACTAAGGGCTCTTTATTCTCATGCAAAATGGCACGTTATAACTACATGGACAGTAACGCAACTCAGAGAAACCGAGGAAGAGCTTAAAAAGACTAATTTAAGAGGATTAAGTTTGTATAACGCTCCTTGGAAATGGAGTTTGTACTGGCCTTAATTTAATGGAAAAAGGTGTAAAAATGGAAGAAGAAACCAAACTGGCAGAAAAACCGATTGAAGAATTAGCACGTGAAAAATATATTTCCATGGATGCAGCCACGGTCAGAACGTTACTATCACGTGGCCGGTCTTCATGGAGTAAGAGTCAAACAGAATCTATCAAGACAGATAAAATCCTAAAGGCCGAGGTGGACCGGATTAACGGAGACCAGGAACTGATTGAACTCTTGATTCAGGAACGGATCATTAAGGAGAAAATAACAAACAGGATCCGTACTTTGGTGGATGAGGCCAGGGATGTTCCTTTCAAGGTATCCAGTAGGGGTGTCATGGTCCGTCTGGAGGACTACGATCTAACAGCATTAAGTATCAACTGTGAAGCCGGGAAGATGGACCTAACTCCATATCATTACGAGGGCATAGCTTTCATTAAACCGGTCAGTATTGCTAAGACTGCGGAGGGTTCTTTGGCTGAAATAATTGAGATACTAAAGGCCACGCCTAAGGAGCCTGTGAGCGAACAGGGGGTGTAAGTATCGGAAAAGGACCAACCTGGAGTCCTGAAGAAAGGAAATACTTCAAAGAAGCTGTTAAAAATGGCATGACAGATGCCCAAATAAGCAGCGAGTTCCACGTTAAAACCAAATTCGAAAAAGCAAAAGGGTTCCACATGCGCACCCCTGATGCAATAGGCCGCCGGCGTAGGTTGTTAGAACTTGAACAACCACCTACCAAGGGAAAATTAGGGAATCATAAAAGGAACTGGCCACAGGAAGATGATGATCTACTACTATCCTATGATGAGCTGGGTGTTCATAAAAAGGAGATGGCCGAAATATTTGGCAGAACTGAGCTGGCTATTGAAATTAGGTTAAGGTACCTGAAATCCAAAAAATCAGAGTCCTGGTTAGATACACTAAAGGACCATTTCATCAACATTTTCAGGAGGTTTGGAAATGAAATTTAAAATTAACGTGCATAAGATTGGGCATGTTGCTGACCTGGAGATTGAAGCGGAGGGTAAGGCAGATGCTGCTGAAAAGGTCAAAGATTTGCTGGGCACTGATAACGGAACTTACATGTTGGTTGTTGAATCACCAGCGCCAAATATTTGCAAAACCCATTTACAGCAAATAATCATGGCCGAACTTGCAAAGCCCGGATATGAGTATTATTTTAGTGATGGATTAAGCAGGTGATCTTAATTTTTCACCCTATTGAATATGCTACGGATCCAGACCTGGCAGGCGTATACATTATGTTTGATGATGGGGTGCTCCTGCAACTAGCTGTCAGAGGTACTCACCAATTTTATGAAGTCAGCTGGTATTTAGACCATTGGTTCTGCCAACCATGCCAGGGATTTTATTATCGGTCTATATGTAGGCATGTGAAAAGAGGGAAAAAGTTTTACAAAAAACTGAGGTGTATAAAATGATTGCAAAAGCAATGTTTGATAAAGAGGGTTCAAAGAGGGTTATTAATGCTCTTAAACTGGTTGAAAGTCTTAAAAATACTATTAATTTAGTTGTTTCAGAGGACGGTTTAAAATTCATTGTATTAGACAGATCACATATTTCCTTCGCTATTCTAGAATTAAAACCCGAACATTTTAAATGCAATTCAGATGAAGAAATGATTTTCTTACCAGATTGTGAAGATTTAAGGAGAGTATTAGCAGCTTACAGAAATGGCAGGGAGTTATTCATCACAGTTGATGAAAATTACCTAACCCTGCAATATGCTAATGATGTGAATGAGATTGAATTTAAATTACAGTTTGGAACTCTTGAAAAATATGATAAAGTCCCAGCAGCCCCAAAAATAGAGTGGCCTGCTAAGTTCACTTTACCTGTTAAGGATTTAAAAGACGCAGTTTGTGCAGCTAATTCTATTTCCGATAAGCTTTATTTCAAATCTTCAGGAGAAACAGACCACATACTCACCTGTTATGCTGAAGTCTATGAAAACGGCAATGAAACCCCCAATTTATCAATGAAGGCCTCATTCCAAACAGACACAGATTATAAGGAAAAGGTTTGGGGAGTTTATCAAACCCTCAGAGTTAATTCTTTACTCAGTAGTAGGACCACATTCTCAGATGAAGTAACCCTTGGGCTTGATGTTGATATGCCTTTGTTACTTATTTTTGATTATGAAGGGGTGGGTCAATTAAAGCTTTTAACAACCCCAAGGATTGAATCGGAGGAATAAAGATGAGTTCTGGAGTTTGTGGGTTTGATGATTACGAGCCTGAAAGTTATAAACAGATGTTAAATGATTTAAAGGGCGAAAAAAACCGTTTACATAGTGTTGATAAAGGATTCATACCATCAGAAAGTTTAATCGGTTTTTATCTGAATTTCATTTACTCGCTTGACAATTCCTGTCCTTTCTGTCAAATAGACCGCAAAGCTGAAGTTATAACAATTAAAAGCCGCAGTGAAGACATTTTTGATTTAAAAAAGAAGTTAGAAGCCGAAGAAAAACATCTCGTATGGTGGCATGAACGCAGGTCAGAACATAGAAATGTACCAAAACTGGGCCCTCATTTCATCCAATTCTCAGACATAGGATTCCATTATACCCTAGTAGTTACATGGAACATTGCAAAGGGTTTAGTTAAAAAAGGCATTTATGATGCTATTGATGCTCAAGAAAATACTATCAATAGCTACAAAGACGACATGGAAGATTATCCACTTTTCAATGAACGGTTTAAAAGATTTAAGCATGGTTTCTATGACGTTGAAGATGCCCTGGAAATCCGGGCCACAGCTGACGATTGTGACAAACTAATCATGTGGTTAGAATCCAAGGCCCAACTGGTCCGGAACTTCCGGGATGAAAACTTTAATCAAAAACTACCCATTTCAGTACCAATTCCAAAAAATCAGGCCAGATTACCGGGGGTTTAATCATGAAAATAACCTGGACGAACAACTGGCCACTGGTGGAAGGAATGCCCCTGGAGACAGGAGAGTATAAAGAAATCATTGACAATAGGAAGGCCACGACCCATGTTATGGACTGCAATCTGGCCTGGATGAGTAGCCAGATCACATGGACTAACCCGGAAACCCTGGAAATTGAAGCCCCGAAATGTTGTAATATTCCAGGGGAATACTTATTCACTTCCAGTCGAGGGATCCCCTATTTCAAGTGTAATAATTGCTCCAGGTTTTTCTCAATAGCTGAAGGGGTGTAATAATGAAAGTCATTCAAAGTGATAATGCCTGTTCGGCCTTCGATGACGAGTATCACAGTGACGAAGGACCAACATTAAAATGCATTTTAAATCATTTGGAAAAAGCAAAAGACGTAAAAGAACTTAGAAAAGTCTATGAATACCACTGGAAAGGCCACGAAAAGGATATAATTGATTTGGATTTTTTAATCGAACATCTTAACTGGGCTTTTCCAACTGATTATCCGGCCTGTTCTTTCTGCAAGGCTAAACGGAATAAACATAAAATTGTCATTTATACAAGTGACAAAAACGCCCTAGAATGGCTTAAATCCAAAATTCCAGATGAACAATACCAATGGGATTCTAAGACTAGAAGTGTGGATGATGAAACCGTCCAGTATTGGATTATTGCTTTTAAATATGTGAATTTCATTGAATTCCTGGGTAAGTCTTTAATCAGGTCTATTAAGGATGATGGAGTTTGGTTAGATGAATTATGGAAAGATGCTTTGTGGTCTAGTTATGAGGAGGACTAATCATGAATGATAATATGTTACCCCCTGGCTGTAATATGGACAATGAACCCATGCAGGCTTATGAAAATATGGTTAACCAGATCCAGGCCATCATGGATGATGAAGAGGCCAGCTGTAAAATTGGAGGTTATGAAGAGGCCCTGGAAAAGATAGGATTCACTCCTTTATTTAAAAAAGATGAAGTCAAAGAAGCAATGGAAAAAATAAGTCATACTGAGATGTACCTTGATGAAGATGCAGAATATTTGCTTATTATTTCTAACGTGGCTGAAGTGTGGACTTTATATGAAAATGTTGAATGGAGAAATCTATGATGAAAACAATAAAATTTTCCAAGGATTATCCCAAACTTGAAGAAATACTCTTCTCTACTATCAGGGCCGCACCAAAAAAACTGAGAACAGGCCAGGTCTGCCGTATAGAATCACCGTCCATGGAGTTTAAGGCTGTAGTTGTGAAGAAACTCACACAAAAACTTAGTGAGATAGACATGGAGGACTTACTTCTCGATACAAACACCACTTCCAGGGATGAGGCCATGGCCGAACTAAGAGAATATTATCCTGACCTGGAAAAAGATAGTGAGGTTCAGGTTCTATGGTTCGTCAAGGACAAAAGGGATGATTAAATGGTCTTTTGCAGGTTAAAAATGGGAAAAGTAACCAGGAACAATTGTTTATATTGTCAGGAAACTGGAGCTCCTGACAGTTGTTTGCACCGAAAAGATGAAGGACAACAGGCCAGGTTAGGTGGTTTTGAATGATGAAAGTTAAATGTGTTGTCTGCAATGAAACCTTTGAATCGGATTCTAAAGTCAATAATGTATGTGATCCCTGCATGGATGACTGGAGAAAAAATAGTCCATGGTATCAGAAACATGTTGTAAAAAACAGAGGGAGGGCCCATAATGGTAAGTAGATCATATAGGTCCATCCATCACCAGGGGAAACTTAAACGCTTAAATAAAGAAATAAAGGCATCTAATGAAAATAAACAGATTTTAAATGAAGATAATGCAAAGCCTAAGACTAAAAAAGAGTTAAAGGCAATGGTCAAAATTAAAGAAGACTTAGAACAGGTAAGAGAGGACGGTTATTAGAATGGCAGTATGGAGCGATCATGAATCTGAAATTAGAAGCCATAGGGACATCGGAACACTGATATTAATAGATAATCGTCCATCTAAAAAATGTGCTAAATGTGGAGCTCCTTTCGATTTAACTAAATATAAAGGAAAACATTACTGCAAAAACTGTTTAGACAAACTTTTGAGGTGGTAGAATGAAGGAAACACCTAAACCCTTTGTATTGGATTACGGAGCTCAAAGAGATATATTGTTTAAAGAAATGGGTACGGCAACTGTATATCGAAAGAAAGACGTTAAAACCAATGTTTTCTATTTAGTATCTGTTGATAAAACATGGTATGAACCAGTCGTGGGATTTCAACAGTACAGACGACCAAGTGGTGTATCTAAAACCCATAAAAAAGAGAGCAGGGGATTTCCTGAAGATCCGGAATATATCAATCGTTATAGATATGCAAGACACTTAGAGAAACATACTTCTATTATTCAAAAATGTGCTAAACTGTTAAAACAATTTAGGGGATGAAAAGATGGACGAAACCGATTTAATTAAAACAATGGAATTAGACGAACCGTTTTTAAAAATGAGTATGAAAGCATATCCTTATCTTAAAGGATTTGTTGAACCTGGAGTTAATGAATGGTGGTGCGAAGGATACCATTTAGGAGCTAAGGACTTTGGACATGGAACATTTAGAACAGACATCCATCTTTTCATAGATCCGCCCTTGACTAAAAATGAAAGATTCCAGGTTTACACCCAAGACATTTTACAGAAAATTTATAAAAAAATATTAAAAGTGGCCTACGATGGTGATGTGCTGTTAGCTTTCCATGATTGGGTTTTACAGGATGTTAAAAGACAGAATTTAACTTTTAATAGGATGTGGCTATGTTTCCTTATGGAAAAGTGTTTCCATAAATTTTGGGATGGAACTGACTGGGAGGCAATGGAATGAAAACTAAAGTAATGTTAGTCATTGAGAATGAAGAAGAAATTTTAGAACTCCTCGATTTGATAAAAGATTACATATACAATGAAATAGATTGGTCTGACGAAAGTTGCGATATAAGCGCTAGAGTGAAATCTGGGATTGAAGAAAAAACGGAAGACATAATTGATCACCTATATCCTGGGGACAAGGGATTAAGATGAAAAGCGATGAATTGTTTAAACAAGCCTACGAGGATTTAAAAGAGCATTGGAACCCTAAGGATGGAGATATATTCTATACAGAATACTCAGAAAAAGATAAAGAATTTTCAAAAGAGCATTGGAAGCATAAAAAGGATCATAATGGATTTTATTCTGTTCTTAATAATGTTGAATGGATGAATTCTGGCCATAAAGATTACAATAAATATTTAAAAGAAAGCAAAGGTTTCTGGAGGCCTAGACAGGAAGATCTACAAAAAATCAAGATGGATCAATATGGTCACACACCTTACCGTGTTTTAACATCATTCAACTTATGGTACAATGATTATGGAATATTATTAAGAAAGCATGATGGTTCTGATTTTCCAGACAGCAGAACAGATATAACAATATTATGGTTATTATTTGTAATGGAAAAAATGTTTAAAAAGCAATGGAACCCTAAAACAAAGAAATGGGAGTTGATACAATAACCCTTAAGGGATACATAAACTTAAAAACTCTTATAATGGCCATAGCCTCTGTTTTTGCAGTTGCGGGGGCCTATCTAAACGCCCTAGGAAATATCCTTTGCTTCCCAGTATGGTTAATCACTAACTCTATTTTTGCAATAGTTGCCCGGAAGGATAAAAACCCTTCGATGGCCTTCATTTTCGCATTGTATTTCAGTACGAGTGTGTTAGGGTTATGGGTGTGGTAAGATTGATTCACTTTTTTAATTATTTCAAAAAAAGTTAGGAGTCAAACATTAAAGATTTGTTAATAGTCATATATAAATACTATTGAAAATATACGATTAAGTAGTGGAATGGGTGTATTTGCATAATGGAGGGAGGATACGTGGCATATGGGTATGTTTATAAAATAGAGAATTTAGTAAATGGTAAGATCTATATTGGACAGACTACTTTAAATCCATCAAAACGTTATTCATCTCATTTGTATGAGTTAAGGAATAAAAAACATAAAAATCTTCATTTACAATCCTCATATAATAATTATGGGGAACTTAATTTTAAATTCACTGTCTTAAATTACGCTACTGATAAAAAAACACTCGACAAATTAGAATATGATTATATAAAAAGTTATAATTGTTTAGATGATTCAAAAGGTTATAATCTTCAATCGGGAGGGGCCAATGGGAAACCATCACTAAGAACCCGCAGAAAGATGAGTGAAGCACGTAAAGGTGAAAAGGCCCCATGGTATGGTAAAATGGGTTCGGAACATCCTAGATATGGAAAACCCCATTCTGAAAAAATTAGGCAAAAAATTAGTGAAACAAAAAAAGGAAAAAAATTATCATTAGATCATCGGCAAAAAATTAGTGAAGCACATAAAGGCAAAAAATTGTCATTGGAAGTCCGTAAAAAACTGAGTGAGGCGCACAAAGGCGAGAAAAATCATAATTATGGGAAAAAGTTTTCTCCCGAAATTTGTAAAAAAATGGGTGAATCGCAGAGAAGAAAAGGACTATTCGGATTCACAGGAGTAGGATTACATAAAAAATGCAATCCTGAAAAAAAGGCGTGGCAATCCCGTGTGATGCATAATAAACACACTAAATCTTTAGGAATGTTCTACGACCCCCTGAGTGCGGAAATAGTTCATAATTTAGTTTTGAATGAACTGGAGGAATTAGGATGAAAACAATTCCTCCTTACACAAAGGTTTATTTGAGGGATTGCAGAAGGGGCCAAAATGATGGATGCATTAAAAAGTTTTTTTCAACTCAACCAAATAAAATGTATTGTTCGGCCAAATGTCTCCGTGAATCTGTTTTAGTAAGTAATAGGAAAGCTAGGAGAGAATATAAAAAGAAATATCCCGAAATAGAAAATTCTAGAAGAGTAGGGAATGTCCAAATAGGAGCTCATAGAAATCCTAATTTTAAAAAAGAACAAAGTATTATTAAAAAAGAAAAGCGTCACACATTTCTTACCCATACTTATGATAAGAGGAAACATAAAAGCACCCTCAGTGGAGCAGAGTTTCCTCTTAACCATCACAACTATAATGATTTACCAGCTTTCAGTATTTCATACCTCAAAGACAACCAAGTAAAATGTCCCGAGTGCGAAAATAAACAGAACCTTATTGAACATGCCCTTAATATTTGCAGCCGGTGCGGATTAATCTTAAAAGCACCATCAATTCATGTAGGTTATGAAGTAGATGACCTACTCCCAAAGAAGAAAATATGCCCCACAGTTCAAGATTTGAATAGAACCAAAAACCTTAAAAGTGCTCATGAACTGGCATTTGTCAAATACAATGAGCAGATTACTTTAATTGACTGTGAAGTGCAGAAGAATGATATTCTTAATTTTAATGATTCAGACCCTTTAAATCCCATTTTTTGGGGTTATTATAGGAAAAAGAAAATTTACAATAAATAACTTTTACTTTAAATAAACCCATTGTTAGGAGACTTTCTAGCCATCGTCTCCTAGCCCCTCTTTGTTATACACCTTGAGGGCTGCGTGAAATAGCTGATTCTGCCAAGATTATCACCACCTTTTTATAAGAACATTTAAGGGTTCACGCAGTTCCTTATACTCACAAATATTTTATTTTGAAATAAAGATAATGGATAGTGATAATATGATAATAACAGCCCACACCGGGCTTTAAATACTCCAGTGGCAACAGTGGCACCCTAAACAGTAGCAACGCACTTTTTAGGATACACTAAACAATGGAGGAGATCAGATTAAGAACTACTTTTTATTATGTATTATATTACTCCTGACCATTTCTCAAGGAGTTGGAATAGTTGCAGCAACGGATACTGTAACACATTACGCAGCACCCTCAGGATATTACTATGGTGAACCCGGAACTTACACCTGGATAGATCAGTGCCCTTTATGTGGTGCTCATGATTGTCTTTCCTGGAACCCGAAAGGTGCCAAACCTGGAGAATGGACATGCGTAGTATGTTCGGCAGATTTCGATGGTACGAATGGTGAAGATAAGGCCGCAGGGGGGAGCCGTGGAACTTTGATAAGACATGTTCCCGAACCAGAACCAACTATTTCCAAAACAGAAATAGTTCAACCAGCACCAACACCCTTAGAAATAGCCCAAAACTGCTATAAACATAATGAATTCTTTAATTTAAACTCATAGTATTATGAGAATAGCCAGAACATGGGTTGAATAAAGTATATTTGTATTGTCGAACACCAAAATAATTCGATAATTAAAAATTAATATCAAAAACCTTCCCTGGAAAGAGAGTTTTTAAATCACCCCACAGTATTCAACCCCACTGGCTATTATATTTTTATTTTTAAATGGTGTGATTCCATGAAGAAGAGTAAATCACTATGTCCTTATTGCCATAGACAATTAGTCTGGGATGGCTACCTTGAGAAATGGACATGCCTCAAATGCGGGGACGTGAACCTGGAATTAAAGAAAGTAAAGGCGGGTACATACCATGGACATTAAAACTATTGAGTACAGTATCGGAGCTTTAATTGTATTTATTGTAATCGTTTTTTTCATACTCTTAGTAGCAAACCTAACAACGTATTAAAAGGAGGAATAAACATGGATATTTTAAAAGATGAAGGCGGACAAGTAGAGTTAGATAATGGAAACATTTCAACAGCAATTATATCTATAGTGACATTAGTTGCAGGTGCCCTGTTAAGTTACTTCTTAGCAAACCCAACAGCACTGGAAGATATATTTGTACAGTTAGGAGTTGAAGGTAAGATTATTGCAATAGTAGTTCCAATGCTATTGGTTGTCATTGCAGTTGTATACAATGCTTACTTCCCACGCCAAACCACCGAAACCAAAGACGAACAAGCCTAAACAGTAAAACCCCCTCCAGACACGCACCTGGAGAAAGGACAACAACATGAACAAACGAATAATAACGCCTATCGGTGAAAAGCACGAGTTATATGATATGATTCAATACACGAAAACCATGTTGATAACAGGATTCCTGAAATCTACGATAGGCACCATGCTCATAGGACTGGGGAGTGCAATCTTAGCTTATAGTTTTATACAACCGGGCTATGCAGCACACGCCCCCTACGTTGGGATCATACTCATATTGTTAGGATGTATCATCTATTTCATAGGCGACATCTACAAAATGCGGAAAAAGAATGAAGAACTCCACATCACCGAAGCCCTCATGGACCAAAAAATAGAAGACAACGCTTTAACCGAAGAAAAGGCCCGACTCATAGCAAAGAAACTGATCCGTAAAGAGTTAGATGATTTAGAAGATGTGCTCTGTGATGATGGTTTGGATACTCTTTGTGATGAAAAACAAAAATAATACTTTCCCTCTTTTTAATGAAACAATAACCCTATGATTTTCATGAGTTAAGCCTTCTTAACCCTTCTTTTGTAATACTTTTTTATATTTTTATTAGTTAAAGAATTTACAGCACGTTACAGATAAAAAGAATAAACTTCCCCTAGATTTTTATACAAAAGGAGCAGCCTATGACTCCAGACAACCTTTTCACAAAGACAATTTACAATCCTTATAGAAAAGGTGGTCAAAAAGTTCCACCAATTACTTCCGAAGAATACCAGAACATGAGAAAATATCTGGAAAGTGTTCATAAGAAGTGACCATCATGACCTTCCCTGGAGATGCCATAAACCAATACCATAATATCACCAACTCCAAGGAAGAATCTGACTTTTACCAAGTACTTTGTGACATACTAGATGAAACCGACTAATTCACAAATTTCACAAAAAAATCACAAAAAATTAGGAATGTGAAACCAATGCCAACCACCAAAAAGAATAAAAAATCCATATCTGATGAAATCTCAGAACGCATAGAAGAAGACATGGTGTTTGGATATGAAGACAATGACGGAACAAAACAATATCCTACTCTTAAAAGTTCGGCTGAATGGTACAAAGTAAGTTACGATGTTCTGAGACAAATAGCTAAAGAGTGGGGTTGGAGACAACGGAGAAAGGACCATCAACTCAAAGTATCACAAAAGGTTAAAGAGAAAAAGAAAAGTGAAGAGATGAGTGAGGCCGAAGCTGAAGCCATAGTGGTTGATGATTACAGGTTTAACAAGGCTGCTAACAAATTAAGAAGAGCCACGGCTCAAGAAATTGATAAGATAATCAACGGTGAGGTTTATCTTTATTCTGATAAAGAAGGCCCAGTTTATGGGACTCCTAAAAATGCAGCTTATTTATTAATGAACTGTGGTAAATCATTAGAGTCTGCTCAGAAAATATCTAAAACTGCAGCTGGTGAACCTTCTGAGATTAAAAAAGTTGAAGGTAAAGTTGAGAATAGTTATGCAGACGAATTTAACCAGATCATGGATGATGCTTTAAAAAAAGTAGATCAGAGCGTAAATGAGCAATAGGAGGATTTGCATTTGGCAAATTTAGACATAGGGCCTATTACTCAATATGATCAGGATATGCTTAAACTTACATTAATTAACAACCCATACCTACCTGATGAAATAAAAAAAGGAGTTTTAGGCTATCCCCAACAACTAAAAAGTCTCATATATTTGAATAGACCCATACCTACAGACTACCACCGTATACTAATTGGTGGTGAAGCCTATGGGGGCAAGACTCTTTTTGGTGGAGTATTGGGGCTTAGATTCATACATATTAAGGGATTCAAAGGATTGAACACACGTAAAAATTATGATGACTTAACAGAAGAATCAGTAGATAGTATATGGGGATATATAAGACTTTGGAATGAAGAATTAACAGACGAGTACGGGAATGAAAGAAAATTAAAGATTAAACTCAACCCTCCAAGGATAAAAAGTCGTGAAGGCGGGTTACTAGCTTTTAGAGCATTTGACCATATCTTAAAAAAAGAAAAAACACGAAGTAAAAGTTATCAACAGATATGTAATGATGAAGCTCCAGAGATAGAAAAACCAATCTTAACGTTCCAAGGAAGAAGCTTAAGACAACAAAGTGAATCACGATTCCCCAAAGCAATAGTAAACTTCGGAAACCCACAGTTTGACCCTAAAACCTTTGTATTAAATGATAGTAGTAAACGATTTTTAAAAGAATATGTCGAAGGAAAATATGTGTATGTCCCGATGGGATGGCGTACTAATCCATACATTAGCCAGGAAGAATTTGAAGCCAGTTTAGAAGATTTAGATGAAATTGATAAACAAAGTCAGAAAGAAGGTAACTGGCATTATACTTATGCTCAGGGTGGATTAATTGATATAAACCTTATTAAAGATTATTTAACTTCTGATTATCCTTTACAATCAACTTCTATTTTAAGTATTGACCTTGCTGGGCGTGGGCGTGATAAGTTTGTTGTATCAACCCTCACCCTCGATGCAATTTCTAATCAAATCATGATTGATAATATTAGTCAAACTGTAGGTACAAGTACAGAGTTACTTATTGAAAAACACGTGATGGAAGACAATAAAAGAGACGTGTATCCTTCAACTTGTATACTTGAGATTGAACCTGGCAGCTGGGTAGATACAGAAAAGTATTGGAAAGAATTTTTCCAGCAGTTAGGAATTATAGTAGAACCTCGAAGTCCTGTAGGGTCTAAGTTTAACCGGGCTAGACCGTTGATTCGTGAAATGAGTCAGGGATTAATTTTAATTAATAAACTATTGATGGATAAGTATTATGTTGAATCAACTTATAATGAATCTTATTTTGAATTATTAAAGCAAGAGATAGGGAGATTGGCTCCAGTAATGCAGATATCTCCCAACATCATGGATAGTTTAAGTCAGGGATTTAATTATTTGAGAAATCCAGAATATGGAGAGGAAACAATACCAGGAGTGGGCTAATGAATATATTCAAAACAATCAGAAACAGCATCCCCGCCACAAGGGAACAGATACTAAACAGTATCGACCGAGGGGTTGGAGCAAT
>JGI24729J20445_1000016_pt1 | contig 155225 bp, 79 predicted proteins | sample EPASupsiteSAE323_FD_20445 | JGI IMG/M metagenome (IMG submission 20445) | reverse complement strand
CCAGAATCTCGCAATCCTGAATTAGATGCAACGAACTGAGCACCAGCCAAACTACCAAAAACAGTATTTGCAAAAGCCGAATTAGATGACGAACTATTAGTTAAAGAAGAACTAGACGATGGACTAATAGTACCAGTTGTGAGCGAATCTAAAAGCGTTTGGTCTACGGTATTTCCCATAGTTGTAGTTATTCCGGTTGTCGTGGTCTTTCCCAAACCAGTAGAATACGCTGTTTCAGCCGCAGTCTTAGTTTTAGATACCGAAGCATTATACTCATTAATCTTATTAGCAATCCACTTAAACAATTCCGTAATAGCAACAGCAATTAACGCCGCAGCAACAACTATTACAGCTAGTTCAGCAAAACTAGCTACGCCCAAACTTACTGCAACCCATTTAAACAAACCAGCAATTGCTGGAGCAATACTAGTAAGAGCAGTAGAAACACCTGTTTCTGTAGAAATCAATGCGATTCCACCACTAACCCAAGCAAACAACCCAGTAATTGCAGTACCAATGGCCGCCAAAGCAGCTAAAGTAGCTTGAGCAACCAACAAAGTAGCCAACAGAGCCGCTATACCCATAAACAAAGCGACAACCGGATTCTCATTACCGGCCTTAACAGCCCCACCAGTAATCTGAGCGAAAGGTTTTAAAAACACCAACAAAGCCTTCATAATCAAAACAGACAACGGGATGAACCACGCGCCCATCAACTTCAAGAAAGCACCCAAAATCTTAAATACCGGAAGGAAACCAGTATTCAAAACCTCATAAATAGCTGATACCAAACCAAAGATTCCACTAACCTTCAAACCCAAAGCCAAACCAGAAGCAATATCCTTTGAAAAAATACCCGCAACAGCCTTAGATACGCCTTGCTTATAACCAGCAAAACCACCAACACCAAGTTTGTCTCTCTTATCAGACAACATCGCTGCTTCTTCTTTAGCCTTAAGTCTAAGTATAGCTTTCTCCATAGCGTCCAATTCTTTCTCAGCACGAGAACCAAATTTAGAATCGTCCTTAGAAGAAGAACGAGAACCACCCGGCACAGCACCCATAGCTGAAGCTACTTGATTATCCAACTCAAGTTTAATCCTAATAGTCCCGTCAGAGTTTTCAGCCACGTTTCATTGCCTTCTGTTGTTCCTTTAATTCCAAATCCTTAACCGCATCACTCAAAACCATTAACTCTTGCAAGTCAACCCAAGCCTCGCCATCAATCTCGCTCGGCAAGTAACCAAACTCTTTACAAAGTTTGTACCTGAAAAACGCCCACTCGAAACCCGGTTGCGGAGAACCGCGCTTCACACCAGCCTTTAACTGGTACTCGCTAAAGGGCTTACTTCAGAGAGTTTATCAACCGCAACCACGAGTTTGTCATAATCCTCTGGATACAACTTATCCCTAATCGCCTGAAGAGATTTAAACTCTGCCGGAGACTCGATAGCAGCCAACACCCTCAACTCGTTATACAAAACGAAATCCAAATCATAAGACCCATTAGCCGCTTTTACGTCACCACGAATCTTCATCGCATCCCGATACGCTTGATTGCGTTGTCCAGCACTATACTTCCTAAGAACAATCTTAGTCGGTACGTCCTTCCCAATCTCTGTTACTTCAACTTCCATTCCTCAAAACACCCCTAAGCTAGATATGCTCCAGCTGTTGCATTCACAAAAGTAATCGGCGCACCAGTCGGAACAGCACCCCAATTAGTTTGTGTGAAGTCACGAATCATACACGTGAAGTCAAGCATAGTCACATCACCAACCTTAGTTGAGACGGATTGCTTCGTAAAGGCAGCAGCACCAATGTTGATTGTGAGCGTCCTTGCAGCAGTCGTCGCCCCAGAGTTAGTTGAAACAATCTTAACTGTCTCATCAACTTTGGGTGCTCCAACGCTAGCAAAAGTACTCGCGCCACTAGTGTCATTAGTGATTTTCTGTATAGCCCAAATCGCTTCATCAGTCATAGCAATCGTGCCATTCAAGTCAATTTCCAGTTGTTTAGCCGGAGACGCCTGAAGCAGTTGTGTTCCAAGAGAACCAACCCTCTCTACATTGTTATTGATTGTCAAATCAAAACTTTGCACCTGCGATATTGCAGTGCTGTTTGGAATAGACAAAGTAATATACTGCGGGGGGTGAACTTCGTCAGTAGAGAATGCGGCCGCTTGACCACCAGAATTAAGAGCAACCGATACGTTCTTAGCAATAAAGTCAGCAGTCATATTAAGAGGAGCACCCAAATCTCCTTTAATACGAAGGTTAGTAATCCTGCAACCAGTATAAGTTTCAACAGTTTCAAACGCGGTACTACCCATTACATCAGTACCTCTAGTAACAACCATCGTAAATGACGGAAGAGAAGAAACTTCTATGGGGGAAGCAGCAGCAGTCTTATAATTAATCCAGTGAGTATACACACCAGCAGCATCAGTAACAGCATCAGCACCCATAGCATAAGCTATAAGACGAGCATCCTGAAACAAACCATCAATAGTACCAGTCACATTAGCAGCAGTACCAACAAGAGCCTGAGATTCACGAACACCAAGAGCATTAACCCTAGTAGTATCAACACTAATCTCAGCATCAAGAGAATTAACATACATACCCATATTCGTATAACCAGTGCCGGGGTCTGTACCAAAAGTTGTTTCTTTTATCATTACCGCGCTAGTTACGGGCCCGGAGTAGTTTGCATTTACCGCCATCTTACATACACCTATGCAGTCTGTAACCACTTACCAGTTACAGTTACTGTTTTTCTAAAACTATTCATCGCCGGAGAAACACTAGTAGGAGACCCACCAGCACACCGGAGTAAATTAAAATACCCATTAGACGCTTCTGCCGTTTGAGCACCACGCTGCCAATCAGAAAACGTAACATTCGCTTGCCTATAGTTAGGGTTGTTCATTATAGTTTGCTCTATCTCCCCAGCTACTATTTCGCAATCTTGTGGTTTGATGGCTTGGATTTCAAAATTAGTTGTGAAGATTCTCCAAGTCGGAGCAGTTGCGCCTAGGGCTGCAAACTGCTGCTGGGGAGAAAGAGTGTAAACGTTTATTCTAGGGAACTTGGTTGCGTCTACGCGTTCTCCGGGAGGGTACACTCGGTTGGATACGCTGGTTACATTATCCTTTAGGAGTTTAGTTAGAAGAAATGAGATTTGCCTAGTAGCTCCTGTCATCGGATTCACCGCCTTCTACTTGAAGGGCGCGTATACTAAGGCTGGTGTCGCGGTAGTATTTAAAGGTTACGGTTGGTCAAACTCGTGCTCTATCGCAAGAACGATGATGTTTTTAATCATATCCATGTTCCTTTTGATACTTTCTTGAACGAAAGGGTGAGCCGAGTTAACGTGCATTATACGCATAGCCTTAAGTTCTTCTATGGACAAACCGAGTTTGCTCATAGCCCATTCGCCAAGTGGCGTAGGAACTCCTTTCTTAATTAGTGAAACCGCGTGTTTTTCAGTACCATACTGCATACTAGCCGCGTAGCTGTTACCAACGACAATAGAAACTTCGTTCTTGCTCGCTACGTCAACGTAGACGCTAGCCTTGAGCGCACCAGTCCAGAAGGGAATCTCTCCAGAACCAGAATACTCGACCATCTCATTAGCCATAAACTCGGCGGCTTGCAATAACCCCGATTCGCAAGCCCGGTCTAACCTAGCCTTAAAATCAGAAACAAAGCGTTCGGGAGTCGTTTTCACTAGAGAATCGTCGCCTCAACCCTCTGTCCCATCGAATCTAGTGTGCGTAGAATATCCTCACGCAACTGTTTGATGTTACCTTCAGGAATGGCGAGCGGAACTGGACGACCCAACAATGTTGACTCTATAACATAAACCGCAGAAAGCTTAGTAGTCAAATCTTCAATAATCTTAGGAACAGAAGTATACCCATAAGTATAAACCAAGACCACGTTCTTCAAACCACGAGAGAATTTCAAACCACTATCCTTACAAAGCGTAATCCGACCAGTAACCTTATCAACACGATACTCGCTATAATCCGCCACATCATCAGCGACATAAGTAGAGAATACAGCATCCTTAGTAGTATCCGCAGTCCAAGACGAACCGGAGTTACTAGATGTACAAACATTGCCACCAGTATAAGAGGCGTTAGTGCCAACAACCGCGAGGTAATACGCAGCAGTACCAGATGTAGCAGACTTCAAAACCAAGTGATAAGTAGAACCCTTAGTCAACGAATAGGGTATAGTAAACACTACGTCGTAAGTGTCAAAACTAGTCTTCGATGGCGCAGTAAGCGTTGCACTAGCCAAAGCAGTTCCAGAAGGTGAACCACTCGAATCAGCCTGCAATTCAATCGTAATGTTGGCAGCAGTTCCAGTATTATACTTTATTGAAAACGCGCACCTAATCATGGGCTTAGCATAACCAGCAAGAAAAGACTGAGAGACTTGATTAACCCCGCCAAAGGAAATACTAGTAGTCGCATTATCCTCATACGCTTGGTCTTTATACTCATTCAAAGCCAAAAGAGATATAGATTGAATCGGGTAATTCTCAGTCTGCAAATACTTATCCTCAAGCAAATCGTTTGTCCTCGGCATATAAGTATTAACGTCATCGGTAAAACGAGTTGCTTGATAGGAGAATAAGTTCGTGAAACCCTTCGCCATACCGTCGTAATATTGAATAGTACTCTGAGAATTTAAGAACACGCGACCCGTCCTACGGTCAACTTCCCCCTCAGCACGCAAAATATAATCAGCTACCACCGACGACGCGATGTCGGCATAAAAATAGGCAGCAGTGATAGCACTAGCAGCAGGAGCGGAAGTAAACGTGATAAAGCCATTATCCTCATCCATAGTATATGTGGTAGACTCGGTAGTACCAACGAATACTCTGTCTGTACCAGCAATCACGTTCTTATTATCGAAAGCGAAAGTCTTAGTTGATGAATCGCCAGTACCGATAGCTTCTTGACCAACTAAGTTACCACTAGACAATGTTAATGGTATTGTAGAATACGTTCCCAAAAACTCGTAAACTTTCTTGGGAGTAGTATAATTGGTTGTCGTAATGGAACTAGTTCCAACCATCTTACTTTACACCCAACGCATTTGCAACTGTATTTACTACGGGGTCTTTAAAAAACATGATGAAAAAACCCAACAAAGCTATACCGCCAGCGAAATACTTTTGATTACCGCGAAGTTCGTCAATTTCTTTCTGACGCTCTTCCAACTTTGCTTCCAAACGGTCAAAGCGGGCATCCATCTTATCACAAATTTGTGACAGGGTTACTCGTATAGCTGGTTCTCTTGTCAAAGGAAACTACTCTCCACCAATGAATTTTTCAAACAACGAAACATGGCGTTGTTCCAACTTCTTCTCCTCGTCCAACTTTCTCAAAGACGAAGCGATTACTTCTTCTTCTTTCTTACCAAACTCAAACGGTTTTCCGACCTTACCTTTTTCAATATTCCAAGAAGCTAGGTTTCCTTCCTGTTTAAGTTCATACTCTACAAGTTCTTCGCCTGTGAAACCAATCTTTTCCAACAGGTTACGAATCAACTTCAATGTAACGAAACTTCCTTCCTTGGGAAGCAAGTCCATTACTGTTAACCTTTCAATCACATTCAAATCCGTTTTCATTCAAATTACCCCCATTTAAAAAAATAAAAAAGAAAAGAAGTTAGCTCGCTTCTTACGAGCTACACGTTGCCGCGATAGTATACTCCACGTTATTGATGAGAACCTTCAAATACTGACTAGTTCCACCAGTCAACTGCGAGGAAGTAATACAACCCGACGCAGTACTAAAGTTAAACACGTGCGTCAGGTTAGCAGCACCAGTTACCACGATTGCATCCGTAACGGAAGCATCCGAAGACAAGTGAAGCAGTCCCTGACACGCAGTAACTCCAACTTCAGCAACAATGGATACACCATAGCACATTTGAGTTACAGTGCCAGCACCCTCTATGATAAAGAGTCCTGCGTTTACCCAACCCTTTGATGCGGTCTTACCTGAAGTCAAGACGGCTTTTCCAGAGATTGCAGTCAAGTGTGCATTATCGCCAGTAGTTGCCATGTCGTCTGCAATAGTCAAGTGACTCTGCAAACCATACGCATCCCAAATATTCTTCGAGAGCGAAGTCCTCACCATACAAGTTGCAAGCTGGTGGTTGGGCTGATGAGCAGTAGTCGCAGCATTCTTAAAGTATGCTACACCTATAGTCTCATCACCAGACGTTCCGTGGTCAGCTATTGAAGTTACACTCATCTGTAGAGGTACAACAGTACCGGTTGGTGTAATAGACTTCGTGGTACTAATAGTACCATAAGAAATTGCTCCACCATTAGTAGTAGTTCCAATTGAAAGAGCACTACTAAAAATCATCGTATTAGTCCAAGTAAGGTCTCCGCTGCCTGAAAAAGGCTGAACAGCCGTTCCCTGAGAACCCGTAACGGTCATTTTAAATCACCATGAATTTTGAAAACTAAAAAAAATAAATAGGGGGGAAAAATAACCCCTTACTTCCCAATCACTTCAAAGACACGTTTATAGTTGTCTGCTCCTGAACCACCAACAGTGATAGTTAGAACGCCTGCAGAAACCGCAGTTGTCTGTGCGTCATCAACTATTACCGAACCCTCGGTTGTGTGACGATAGCCAGTTACTCCCAAAAGAGTAACTATGCCATATGTCGAGAGGGTGATGGCAAGAGTGTCGCCCGAATCCGCTGTCGCAGCGGTTTCAAAGATAACCCTCTTGATTCCCGGATTTGGTGCTGATTCAGTTATTACCGATGCAGATATCGCTGTCATAGTCAATCACCTTAGTCGTGTATAGTCACTATCTGCGAGTTGAATTCCTCGGCCGTGCAGATAAGCGACTCGTAGACCTTGTTCATAAACTTGTATGAATCGTTGGTCTTCGCCAGTTCCTCATAAGTAACGTCTTGGAGGACACGCATCTGGAGGGTGTCAGTTGACAACACCATCAACTTACGAATGTTCGTGCTAGTTGCTGGTTCGATGAACTTAGACGGGAGTATAGGCAAGCCTTCAAACTCCATAGTCTTCAAACCCCAAGCAATCTCGAAGTTAGTGTTCACATACCGCTGCTGGTCTTGCAACAATGACTTAATGTTATCAGTCGTTGTGAAGTCAGTCACGATTAGGTTCGGGTCTCCCTGTCCTAGAGTGCTTGAGTTATTGGCAGTCCTCGCAAGCCTAATAGCCTTACGCAAGTCAGGAATGGTTATAGCCGTGTTCGCGCCAGCTATAGGTGCATTCGAGTTAGTGGTAATCAAACCAAGCAAACCAGTATACTCTGCACCTGCAGGAGTAGTGACTCCACCATATGCGGTGCGCGAAGCAGTCGCATCACCGTTTATGATAGCATCCTCTTCAACGTACCTGAGTGAGATGGTCTTGTTGCGTACTTCCAAGTTAAGCGCGTCAATGTACTGGTTCGCCAAATACTGCCTCGAAGAAGCAAGGTAAGGCCCAGTTACACGACCCACCGTGTAGAAATACTTAATCGGAGTTGACTTACGCTCATAAGTATCGTTAGCTTCCGCAAGAGGAGCATCCTCAATCGCAGCACCAACCACACCACGTGCAGTCAAACGGTTGTACTCAGCAGTACGACCATAGTTAGTTACACGCGGAATGAGTTCAACGAGCGGAGTAAGACGCCTAGTCAAATCCACGATGGTCGGGTCAACATACAACGGAATCAATGACTTGTCAGTTGTACCTGCCGAAAGACCAGAGATTGACATAGCCTTCGAGAAGTCAACACCAGTTGCTTCTGAGAAAGCCTTCCTCAAACCATCACGGCCATCAAAACCACGCATCGAATCAGTATACCTAGCCTCATCAGGGATAAGGTTAGTCATCTGACCAAAATTCCTCGCGGACTTCGCCACATTAGCCCGTACTTCACTCGGCGATTTACCAAGTGACTTTGCAACCTCTTCGGCTCCGGGCGCAAATTCATAATTCTTCATACTTCAATTCACCCTTTACTCGAAAGCAAACTTCTGCGCTGGAACTTTAACGCCATTCTCAATAGCACCCGGCGCAGCCAAACCCTTCGGCGTAACCAACTGCTTCTCAAGAGCGTCAACCTTCGCATTAAGCTCTTCGTATTTCTTCTGCCACTCAACAGGCTCTGACTTACCGGAACAGCCACCAAAACTCATGCCAGCTGGGGGTTTCTCTCCCATGTTAGCACCACCCTTGGTATCACCGCTCACGATGCCCATACCTTTCTTCTGCGCCTCAATCTTTCCAAGAATCTCCTTCAAGAGACCCTCAAAACGAGCGAGGTCAGTAGGAAGACCTTCGGACAAAGCCGGTTGATTGGACTTCTGAACGTCCGCTTCAGCGGTTTTGTTCTCCATCGAATCACCACTCTCTGAAACACTCTTTTCCGCCTTACCCTTACGCTTGGCACTTTCGAGTATCTCATCATCATCAATTTCTTTACCGTTTACTGCCTTTTTCTTTTTAGGCGGTACAACGGGATTCTTCTCTTCCGTTTCTCCACCATCACCCTTCACTTCATCATTGGCGTCTGTAATGCTAGTCGCCAACCTTGACTTCTCAAAGTCAAACGCCTTAGCAATACTGCCGGCAATGGTGGCGTCAGGATTAGCAGGAATACCCACCACGCTCACCTCATACAAATCAACATCAGAAATAACGCGGACGCTCTTCTGCAAATCTTCATCAAAAACAGTCTCGGCTTTCTTAACCGAACCCGCGACACTCATAGACCGCAACACGCCTTCATTAACTTGAGTAATGTGGTCTTGAACAGCTTTAGCAGTCGAGGGTTTCCACTCTACCATCAACTTATCTCCACTAATATAAGCATTAATAACTTTACCCAAACCCAACCCGTCATGCTTGTGGTTGAAGAATACTGTTGGGTTCTTCATCAAATCGTTAACTCCCTTAGCCAGAGCACTCTTAGACAAGCGTTCAGAATCGCGGTCTATACTAGTAGAACTAGCAACACCCAAAAACACTTGTTCGCCAGCCTCATTCTGAGACTTCTGCATAGGAAAGATATGCTTAAAGATTACACCCTCTAAGTGCCCTTCCTTAGTAAAATTAGTCATGATATCAAAACAACCTCGCTAGTATATAAGCCTTGTGGTTGACTGGGGTGGAGGGGAAGGCGAGAACGGATAAGACGCCTTAAACCCAGCCAACCAACAAGAACCCGCCACTAAAGACGCATCATACCCTCGTATCATATGTTATGGTAAAATCACCATAATTCGTAGTCGCTGACAAAGTTATATATAAACTCTTAGTAATCGCACAATTGAACGGAAACACCATACCAATCGTAGGAGCAGTAATAGTAGCCAACACAGTACCAGACGACCCGCCATCCTTAATAGTCAAAACCGCGTCACTAGCCGGAGTCTTATTAACAATAACCGAACCCAAAAAACCCGGCGTAGTAGTTATCGCAGTACCAGACTGCACCGCTGCATAATTAGCATACCGCAATGAATAACCCTTAATAACCTCAGCCATACAAAAACACCACCAAAGAATTAAAAACCTTAACCTTTATAAAACTTATGATTTAACCGATATACCTTCACTAGTAAATGGAACTGGTTCCGCAATCTCCTCTGTTATAGTAATATCCATCTTAGGTGTCCCCAACACTCGCGTATATACGCCCAAGAAGGCTGTTTCAAAATACTTAATAACATCAGCTTCAGAAACATCCGAACCCGAATGAATAACAACTAAATTAGCAACATCCGCCTTAGGAATCTCACAACGCCAAACTACGCCCATGAAAGCACCACTAGTGCTAACTGTTGGAACTTCAACCACAAAACGTTCAGGCTCCTCCCAATAAACACCACGGAATTCATAATCATTCACCTTCTTAGAAAACCGTTCCAACGTCGCAAAATCAACCAAGTAAGTAGGCATAAACCCTCACTCGTAAACTATAGTGGCATCCAAACCATTACCAGTAGTAATCAAAATCAAACCATTATTGAAAGGGATATAATAATCCCACACCCCAAGAGCCGCAGAAGCCGTAGTGATAATCCCAACCACCGGCGTAGAACCGGTCGAATTATCAACAACGGTAATATTCGTTCCAGATGTGTTATTATAAATAATCTTATGCAAAATACCCGCACCCAACTTCAACGTGTGCGTAGCCGCATTACCTTGTAAGTGATAATAAATCGGTTGCGTCTCCATCTTACCCATACGATAAATAGATGAAGTTCGAGCATTCATAGTCACAGACGCGCCCAAAACCGCAGAATTCAAACTGTCCTTAAACGCATGGAAATTCAAAGTATTAGTCCAAGACGCCGTAGAAGCTGACACGGTGTGCAAAATCAAACCTCCAAGAACAAAAACCACCTTACTATTAGTATAATAAATCTCGCATATCGCAACAGACGCAGTTAACGCGTACTGCCCCAAATTACCATTAAAAGTCGTAACCTTAGTCTCCACACCACCCTTAGCAGTCACGACACTAAATTCCGTCCCGTCTAACTGAAACCAAGCCCCGTCAGTAATCGTCGGCATTGACGCACCCCAACCCAAACCCCAACGACGCTTATTATTTGCAGTCCCAGTATCACCGAGTTTACCAACACAACGGAACCTCATAGAAGAACCAGAAACATAACGAGCACGACGAACCGAATACGCATAAGCAGTAGCACCACTAGACGTTCCAGAGGTCAAAATGAGTTCACAACCAGTCTGCGTCACCGACGCGCTAGTACCGGTCGCATTAGTAGTCCAAAAGTTAGCATCAATAGCAGTGCCTTCAAAACCTGCTCCAACTAAACGAACCGGCTCAATAACCCTAATATCTCCCGTTGGAGTATTATACGCTGGATTATTCAAATCGTCAGAAATGGCAGTCTTTAAAGCCCCACCATAAGTGACCCCGACATCACCAACAGAAGTATCTGGTTTGATGCCACTAATACGAGAAGAAGTCGTCATCTCCTTACGAATAGTCAAATTCGTCAAACCAACATCTGTATTAGTCGTGCAGAAAGAAATCTTAATCGCTATACAAACAATAGGATTAAAAGAATACACTTTAGTCCCATACTTAGTGCTATTAGTAGAGTCGTCATAAGTATTACGGACAGTCCCATCACTGCCAATAAACTCTATCTTCACATTACTAAAATACTTATTAGCAAGACTACAACCAAAACCAATCGAGTTCAAATAACGAGTCCTATAAAAAGCCAAGTATAAAACTTTTGGGTTAGTAGCGGTATCATTATACAAACCAGTATACAAGTCCTTAAACAAGTCAGATATGTTACCAGTCCAACCAACAGAAGTGCAACGAGCAGTATCTATATCATTCTCATATACACTATCCGTGTTAACTATCAGCGGGTTAAACGCGCCAATAGAAACCTTGTCAGAAGAAACAAGTTGAGTCTTCTGGTCTCCACTAGTTTGATTCGCTGAAGTTGCCGCGCCAGAAGGCAATGCCGACTTCTTCACACTAACGTTCAAACCATCAGAATCAACAACAGCACGAGTATCATCCGTAGAGTTCTTAATCTCTACCGCCCCAAGTTCAATATCACTCGATATCTCGACTGGCAACTTATTAGAAGCAGAAATAGAGTTACCGCTAGCATCAACTAACATTGAACGCCGAGCCTTGCTAGTAACCTCGTGTTCGTCCTGTTGAATTTGCCTATAATCCGTTAAACCCGTCACAGAGTTCAAACCTCTAACTTTTTCTCCAAACGCGAGTCATTGGAGTCCAAAAACTTTATAGCCTTCGCTATCTGGATGGCTTTCTCTTCTAACGCCTTGCGCGATTCTGTAGCACCAATCGAGCGATAACCGTCAACCCAGTTCGGGTTCTCATTACCTTCGGCTGTAACCTCGTCCTTTTCGGGACTACCCTCGGCCTTATACCGCTCTGCTTTTGGTTTCGGCTTCTTAGGAGGTAACTTGTCGGCCGGGAAGCGGCGGTCGTGATTCAAGTCTGCCGCATTAGATAGTGGGTTAAATACGAAACCACGAATCTCATCCATCCTATTATCCCACGCTTGAGCCGAAATCGCTCCATGTTCCGGTTCTGCCGGAAGAGTCGCGCCAAAAGGATACCTAGTCTCTGGCGTAGGAGACTCTCCTTCCGGACGACTAGTATTAACCGACACCGGCAAACTACGCGGGTGCTCGTACTCATAAGCCCTAACGCTCTGAGTACCACTATTAACCCTATCCCAACGACCAGCGCGGTCACCCCAATACTTAACAGCAGTCGCACCCTTAGTATCACGAGCAGCTTCGACGTTCTGCCGCTCCGCATTCCTCTCGCGGTCATCACTCTTGTTAGGTTGTTTCACACCCGGAGCACCCGGATTAAACTTCCCACCACCCATCGGCTTCCCATCGGGGCCAACTTCAGGCATATTACGCTGTTGAATCTCCGCAATAGCATCAAAACTCGACGTATCAATCTCAGCCAATGGAGGCAAGTCAAGCATCTCCCTAACCTCGTCCGGAGTAATGAAAGGCATAGTAGACAACAACTGCGCCCTCTGAGCCTTCTTCAACTCCTCGCGCACATTATCATAATGGAAGGAGAACTCAACATCATCAAAACCAATAACATCCTTAACGAAGAACTTAGTATTCAACTGCTCCTCTAGCTCACGCTTCAAGCCACGAATGTGCTTGTCGAACATTTCCATGTTCACATCAGCAACAGCGCGGTTAGCTGAGTCTGATTCTCCAAGCAAAGCGGGCGGAACCTGCAAAGCCATGAAAATCTGTTGACGCAAATAACGCATGAACTCCAACCACTGCATATCCGTGTTCGTTGGAGCGACGTTATCAACCTTAACCGAATCCTTATTCGGCACGTTCAACACTATATCGCGGTTATAAGAGTTAGACAAAGCCTGCAACTGTTGAGCAACACGCCCAAACTGCTCCTTATTAAACCCATACAGTTCATACAAGAGCCTTGGAATACCACCATTCCTCAACCAATCCGCATTATACTCTTCAGCATCAAACTTAATACGACCACTACGAATTAGGGAGAACAAACCACTCATACCATACTGACGATTACCCACGACGTTAGATGGCAAGTGAATCATTTCAGAAGGGTAAAAGTCAACACGACGATGCAGAACGCGCTGAATATACTTAATCGGCTCACCGTGCTCGTTATAATCAATCCTAATCGTTGAAGCGTCACGAGGATAAAACTCTAACACGCTGCCCTTCTTAACACTAGAATCATCACGAGACAAGTAAGTATCAGTCTTCTCGTCTCCAGAATCATACTTCTCACCCGGAAACGCTCCCGCATTATCATCTTTATAGTCTCTAACCACACGAAGTGCAGGAGAATTCATCAAACGCTCAGTGCGTTTACGAATAACCGCGTCCGCTTCCTCCCACGAACCCATATAAAAAGATTCTGCACCAGCAACTTCCGAACCCCTAACCAACTCAACGTAAGCGTCTCCGAAAATCTGTTGCGAAAACACGACGTCCTTCAAGAACTTATCAAAGTTATTAGACTTCAAGAACAACTTAATCTTCTTCTCAGTTAACTTATTCTTAGCTTTAATCTCATAACCATCACAAACCAAGTAATCCACCTTGGTTTTGATAGCTGCGTAAACTTCTGGAATCTCTAAAAACATCTTCCAGAGAATCTTGTAGTTAACTGGTTGCTGTTGTCCCCAAACCGTATTACGAATAGACAAGTAATCTGGCGTGAGACCGTACCCGCCCGCATCCTTAACAGGCGGCAACCCCGCTTTATCATTAGGGTACACACTAGCAGCTTTAGCAATCACCGGGTGCATCGCGCCACTAGAAACCGGCACTGGCCCGATAATACCAGTAATAGGGTCTAAAACAAAAGTATTAGAATCAACTCGTTCAAAAGCCAAAGCCCTGCTCACCAAGTGCGCCACGCGCCAAAATTATCATCAGAATCAAAGGGGTTTTGGACACCAGTAGACCTAACGTCCCCGGCAGGGTTGACTCCCAATACTATAACATCTCCAGCCCCACTAGTATTTAAAGGTTTGCTTTTCCTCTCAAAACTAGCGACACCAACATCGCCCTGAGGAGCCGAAACCGCCGACCAAGCCAAACACAAAGCCATCACAGTATCATCATGATGACCCGAAGCAGCCATCATCTGCATATTATTATCATCCGTCAACTTATACGCGAAAAACCGAAGCTCCTCTAACAAAGCCGCAGTACCATCACAATCCGGCAACCTCACACGCTTCTGTTGAAAACCTAGAACGCACTGATTAACCAACAACTGCTTCTTCGGATTCGACTTCGAGTTCGCAAAAGTATAAGCCTCCGCTTGCGGTACGAGTGGCTTAATCCACTCAAACACCGGGTTCCCAGCACTCGAAGAGTCAACGATAACCCGCTGAGGCTGGAAAACCTCCGCCACCTCAACAATCCTCTCCTTACAAGCTTCCCAATACTTGTTCTCATCCTGTACAGCCATAGTAGGTTCATTAAAACGTTCAAACCACGCAACTCGAATCGCGTTCTCCTCACTAATATCCAACACCACAATAGCAGTAAAATCCTTCAATCGCGCAATATCCACGCCCATCACATACCAGTGACCCTTCTGAGCAACCTTAACAATATCCTCATCAACCAAACACGGCTCAATAATACGCCCCGGAAACACGAAAGCCGAATCATCCAAAAACTCAGCCATATACTCCTGACGCCAAACCAAATCCGGCGTCGAAGACTTAATGTAATCAAGCTCCTTAGCAGGCAAAAATGGGTTATCATACGACGTAAAATGGAACGACTTCACTCGCCCGCTAGAATCATTAAGACCAAGGTTATAATACCGATAAAAATAATTACGCCCGTAAGGAGTAGAAATAAGAACGAGTTCACCATCGAACCGGACAAGCATAGGCATAAGAACAGTATCGACAACATCATCAGGCAAAAATGCAGCCTCGTCCACCACAATACGATGACATGTCTCTCCACGAATATGTTCACCCTCATTAGCAACAGTAAAAAACTGAATCTTAGACCCATTATCAAAAACAATCATCGGATTAGGCGTCCGCACAACACGCACAACCTTCTCCCTAAGTATTTCACTATCAGCGATAGTCTTCCGCATCATATTAAAAATAATAGACGCATTCTTATACGTACCAGCCACAACAAATTGATTACTGTCCCGATGATACAAAGCCGTGTGCAACAAACACACATTCATCATAGACGACTTACCTGACTGCCGTCCAAAACAACCAACCCTAACCTTAGCCCGACACTCCAAAAAACTACGCTGAGCCGCATGAGCAGTCCAACCCAACACCCTCTCAGCAAAAAAACAAACATCACTCCTAAGCCGAGCTACCTCCTCCAAAGACAAAGCCGCAACATCAGCAATAGACAAACTCAAACAGACTCAGACTCCCTACTCGTCTCAAACAAACGGTCAACCTTCTTCTTACCCAAAACCTGCAACATCCCAACCAAATTACGCTTCTCCGCCAAAATCACCGGAAACAACGCCATAACACGCGGGTCGGGCTTACGACCCTCCGACCGAGCTTCCTCCTCCTCACGCCTAACAAAATCCTCACCAAGAGCAAGCCACTCCATATAACCCATCAAAGCATCCTCAGAATCCAAAGGACGCTTATCCGACACTAGGGGACGAGACTCCAAAAACTTCCCAACACTATACAAATCACGAGACTCCATACGCCGCTTCAATTCAACCAAAACCGAACCAGCAGGAGACTCTAACACTTCATCAGACATATTATTTCCTCAAAGCCTTAACTTCCGTATACTCTAATCTACCCTTAAATTCCTCCTGCTTACCTATATTCCAATTCAAAACAGGCCGATAATAACCAACCACACGACTATAAACCTCACACTTACGACCACACTCACTCATTACCCCCACCCCGCACCACAGGCTCATCAAGATTAACCCAACCCTCCTTCAAAGCCAAAGCAAACAACTCCTGAGTCGCCACCAAATCATTCACATTATGAGCAGCCACCATAAACCTCTCAGAATCCGTCGCAGTCCCACCAACAATCTTCTTACCCAACCTAGCCACATTCCAACCAGACCCACACGGGTCAGACGGAACATAAATCCCCAAGTCACGACACAACATATCCTTCTTACAACGCTTACCCACAACCTCCATCATCACAACCATCAAATCAACGTGCTGATTAAACTTAACCGACCACCCTTTCTCCTTCAAAAAAGGCAAATCAAAACCAACACCATTATACGTCACAAGAACATCAAACACCAATTCCTTCTTCCCACCAGTCGGACAAGACAGTGCTTTAATCCCACTAGCGTCAGCAATCCCCACCAGCGAAATCTCATCCTTCACAAAATCCAAACCAGTAGTCTCCAAATCCAAAAAACCAAAACTCCGATTCATCCAGCAACAACCTCCAGTCTTCGACTTTCGTTTTCCACCCTTCTTGAGGTGGAAACCCCCACCCCACTACCAGAACCAACCCTAACCTCGCTCCGATTAGCCTCCTCAACAACCGCAACCATCAAACGACGCAACATCTCCGACTTACCAACACCCGCCCGCCTACACGCCTCCACAAACGCACCCTCTAACTCACGACTAGTACGATAATTCCGAGAAATATCAAAAACACAAGCCCTCCCCACAAAAAACCACCAAATAAAAAAAGAACACACAAGTATATAAGCTTTGTGTATACATTTCCCAAAACCACCCTATCTCAAAGAACCACCACCTTACCCCCGCCTGCACTCTTTTTTGGGACATTGGGGGGGCTTGGGTGCTGGTTGTGCGGGCGTTCTGTATTACGGGCGCATTGGTATTTGTAGTGTGATTATTTGTTCATACTATTTGAGAGTATGTTAATGCTTGTAGTGTAGTAGGTAGATAGTGAATGAGAGAGAGAATAGAGGTATATATAATGTAAAAGAGAATAGTATGAAAAAGTATGAAAACAGTTTTAGCTTCCTTTGTTTGTTAAATAAAGCCTTGTCCTTCCTTGGTTTTAGTCTTTATATAGCAATGGTAATACTTCGCTGTTATGGTCTTTAGATGCTAAATCCTAAATCCTCCGTTTGCCAATCGGGGGTTTCTGGTGCTTATTTGACTTAAATGCTCTTATACCCTCAGTCCGTTTTAAGGGGTATTACCGTCTGCGCTTCTAGTATTCCCATACTGTTTTTCATACTTCTTCATACTTTTTATTTTGGCTTTTGGTTGTGCCTCTACTGGCTTATATATTGTATTAGTGGAAGTGTGGTTTAGTAGTGTTTATATACTTTGCTATATTGCTGTATTCGCCCTTTGTTGGGTGGAAGTGTATGAGAATGGAAACGCAGGTGGTTGGTAGAGTGGATATATCGTCAATGCCGGTTGGCAGGTTCGTGCGTGAGTTTGACCGGTTGGGCATTTCTGTTAGTTTGGGTGCTTGTGTTGCGCCTAATGGCAAGGGTTCGGTGGTTGCGTCCATTGAGAGAGTGATGGTTATATGATTGGTTTCAGTTCCTTTGGTTCTGGTCAGTTGCAGGCTTGGGAAAAGAGGCGTAAGAGGCAGGGGGCGGCTAAAGCTAGGGCTTTGCGGGCTTTAGAGCGTCGGTTGCCTTAGTTTTTCTTTTTTCTCTTTTTCTTCTTCTTCTTTTGATTCTCTAATTGTGTTCTAGCTGTCAGCGTTGGGCTTCTAGCTAGTTTCTTGCTGTTTTTGGTATAGCTGGCTGTTTGTTTTAGCCCCCTAGTGTTTGTTTTGGTTGGGTTGGGGTTGTTTGGTATAGACTTGTGGGGTGCTATTGGGGTTTTGCTTCTGTAATACAGAGCGCGAATGGTTTTTTGGGGTTTATATATTGGTTGTTTTGTTACTACTTTGTGGTAGTCGCGTTATTCTTTTTATATTGTGTTGTTTTTTTTTAGCTCGTGGGATTTATAAATAACTGGTGGGTTTTTAAGTTTGTATGCTGAAAGTTTGTTTGCGATTGTTGAACCGGTCGCCCTGAGCGCGGGAAGCCAACCTTTCCGAGGCGTTAAAGGCTCGGTTCGATTCTCTTTGAGCGGTGCGGCCAACCCCCGCGATTGGTGGGGATTGTTGTGCGGCAGGCATTCGTGGGCTGTCTAGTGGTATAACTAGGTTTGCGTGCGTCTAGTTCGTGCGTAGGCATTTGCAGGCTCTTTTGGGACTACAAAAGAAAAAGTCTTTTCGGGCTTTAGTATTTGCGTTCTTTTAGTGGCGAGCAGAGAAGGTAAGACCCTTGCAACTAGAAGGACTATTCGTCTATAGGCTTTGGATAGCTTGTAGGAGTTAGTAGCGTAGAACTCGCAACTCCGAATAGGGGTTTGGGATATGCTAACCCTGCGTATGGCTCTTTAGCTGGTAGCAACCGGCTTTGAGGGAGTGGTGCGCCTAATCACTTGGTTGATTAGGGTTAATGGTTAGTGCGAGCGTGTCAGCGAACTCTAAAATAGTGACCCTAACGTCAATTTGGGTGGGTTTAGAGCGAGCAAGCGAAAGTAAGGTTCATTGACGGCGGGTAGTCTTTGCTTGAGTTTGGGCTGTTTGGTTTGAACGGCTAAATAGCTCGAACTCTACCATACTATATAGTTTAGTTTGATAAAGGCTAGACTATATAGTGACCTCTGGGGAAGAAGGGACAACAGTAGGGGCGAGTTTTCGGTAGCTAGATTTTCTATGCCTTGCAACAGAAAGGTGAAAAGCTACCAAATCACTCTTTAGCTGGTCATACTGGCTTGGGGTGGGATAGTGGTCTGAAATGGATTACGACGGTGAAGGAAGAAGGAATAAGACCATCGAAGAAGTTGTTTCTGATGGGGTTAATAACATTATCATAGCGCCACTTATTGGTGGGCGTTATCTTGTAACAGCTACTTCCAGTAGGAATGGGGCGCAGGTTACTTATCGGAATAAGGAACAGCTTGTTTCGATGATTAAAAAACTCTTTTGAATCCGTTTGGGGGCTTATGCCCTTTTTTAGTGTGAGGTTTTACTCGTCATGGGGTAGCTTCGCGGAAGTGGGTTTGAATGGCCTATGCAGTGAATAAGGATGGGCAGATAGTCATTACTCTGCCTAAGGGTGAGGGTAAGCCTAGCAAGTCGGGCAAGTCAATGATTCTTGACACAACTGGTGGGTTTGCTGACCTTGGGAATGGTCTTAAACTGTCCTACAACGTGATACGCGCTAAACAGTAAAGAACGCGCGTGCATTCTTCTTGGCTTTACCAAGAAGTAATTTTCTTCTTTTTCATGCGTCTAAAAGGACAACCGGCAGTGCGAGACTGTAGGGGGCGGTTGTAGAAGGGTGTGGCGGCAGACTTTAGCAAGTATAGGGATATGGCTGGTAACGCTTGGGGGTTGAATGACGCTGGACAAGATTATGCTAATCACTTACTTGCAACTTTAAAGACGGCGATTAAGAAACTGGGTAATCATAAGATAGACCGTATTCAATTGCGTAGTTTTGGAAACTGTGGCATCGCCTCTAGGTTTTTAGAAGTTACTGCGGATTATTTAGTAACTGAAAAAAACCTCAAATGTTTTAATGGGGTTCGTTTGGTTTTTGATATTTGCACTTGTGGGAGTAAGAACTGTTGGGGTTCTTGTTACTTAGTAGATGGGGCTGGCAAGAAAACAAAACTTCATACTAGCGGGAAGAAGGGTAATATTCCTTTGAGTTAAAGGCGATTGTTAATGCCGGTAGAAGTTAAGGTTAATAATGGTTGTCGTTTGCGTAAGCGTGAGGCTAAAGAGTTTATCGTGACTATTACGGAAGAACGGGTTCATTTAGGGGTTGTTTGTTTATGGTAGCAAATAAGAAAAGTAAGGGTTGGGTTTTTTCTTCTAAAACGTTTAATATGCGTATTGTTTTTTCTAATTCTATAAGGATGGATAGGGCAGAGGCATTAGAGTATTTGGCTGATGCTTTAAAGAACGCGTTGCGTGACCCTGATGCTGATTGGCGGTTAAAGGCGATTAATAATGAACCCCGAACTTAAGGATATTAGGTTGTGTCCTTTGTGTAGTAAGCCTTATGATGTTGATAGTGATGCGGCGGGAGTTGCTAGTAAGTATATTTGTCGTAAGTGTGAAAAGAAAGCTGAACGTGAAGGTCGGTTGAGAATAGCTCATTAAGCGGGTGGTAGTGAATGGCTGATAATTGCGTAGAAGTCAAGGGTAAGGCTATTTTCTTGGATGGTCGCGTGTTGTTGGAAGGCGACGAGTTGGTTCGTTTTAAAGAGAGCCTAGACTTCGTGTTAAAGTATGTTAAACCTTGTGACGGGTTAGTAGAAATCAAGACGGCGGTGGATGCGTGTGGCTAATTGTCGGTTTCATAAGCGTTTCTCTAACCCGAATGGGTCTAATGGCGGGTGTTTTTTGCTTCCTCATGTTGCAGAAGGTTGGGATAATCAAGTCTTGTATGCTTGTGGTGATTCGCCCGAAGGGGCTTTAATAAGGTTTAAAGAAGGCAAACAAGAAGAAACGAGTAGTAGTAGTTGGGGTGGTTCTAGTTTTATTCTTTGTGCTGTTGTAAAAGGTAGGCTGGGTTTTTCGTCTGACGAGCCTTTGCCTCTTGTTTTGCAAGTGTTACCTGACACGATTACTGTTGCTGAGTTAGCGGTTGTCATGGAAGCTAATAAAGAGTCTCGTTTGCAGACTCGACCGTTTTTGATTATTAATAAGAATAACATTAAACCGGAATGGTGGTTGTGAATGCCTGTATGCGTGGATAGGTTGTGGGTTTTGATGGGTGCGTCGCAATACTCGCGTAATCGGTCAAGGGAACGCCGTTTGGGTATGCACAAAGAGAATGTGCCGCGTGGTCAAGGCGTGGCTCAAAAACGGGGGTTTGGGAAGTGCCTTTGATTTTTGATGATGGGGAGTTAGTTGGTATTCAAGGATTGCCTCCAACTGAAGATATGGTTTTGACTGCGGTTAATCCTATGAATAGTAAGAATCCAGTAGTAGTCTTGCCTAATCTTAAAGTTAAGAAGTTAAAGAAAGGGTGATTGGGTATGGGTAGAGTGTTTAGCGTGTTCGCGCTAGTAGTGCTAGCGTTGAGTGTTGGCGTTAATGCTCTTAGCGTGTTTGAGTTTAAGGACGCTATGTGGAAGCAGACGGCTAAAGCGTTGAAGTTTAGTCCTAGTTCGGCTAAGTATTTGGCTGTTTGTTATACTACTTTCAATGGGCAACTGGTAAGTTATAATTGTTTTACTCGTTACCCATTCATTGAGGCTAAGCCTAGTAGTATTGGGGCTTTGATTAAGTAGGTTCAGATGCTTATTCTCAGAGGGGAACGTGGCGATGGTGTAAGGTGGTGTGAGGCTTTCGCTCTGTCAAGTAGTTGAAGAAAGAAGGGTGACTTAAACCTGTGGGAGTTGGGTTGCTTTTTAAAGTATTTGGCGAAGATGGATTGTTAGCGATAGCATTGCGTAGCACGCCCAACAGCGGTCTTTGCGGCTTAGCCGGTTACGACCAAGTTGGGGTGGTTTCAGTTCGAGTCTGAACGGCGCGTTCTCTTTTGGGGGTTCGTGGTTCTTGGTGGCGCAACACCGTGTTGTCAAGAGCTAGTTTATATAATGTATTATGTGATGCGCGTGTATTGGCACACGCGTATTGTTTGGGTGGTGGGTGTAAGCCGCCCAAACCGCGATTATTGGGTTGGTGTAGCAAATTGGATAATGCGAGTGGCTCAAGACCTCTTGCCTTAGGGCTTAGCAGGTTCGATTCCTGCCACCAACATTAAAGGTGTTTTGAGTGGGGAATTGTCGGTTTAGGGTTAGGAAGATTCCCGACTTTGAGGTTTATAGGGTGTTTAATGACGTGGGTGGAAGATATCATGACCCCTATATTACTAGTAGTGATTATGCACAATCCATACTTAATGCCTTATATGAGTATCAACGCGATAATCCAAATAGGCATTATTGTATTGGTGTCGTGATGAAAGCTACTCATACAGGTAGTTCGGGAACTTGGGATGTTACTTATCGGGTAGTTCCTGCTAGTGTGTCGGCTGAATACTTAGAAGCGATACCGCACGAAGCGTCTTATAATGGTCATAGTCCTTTTGTGGTTTTGAATCGGGATTTGTTGTTGGATAGGTGGCGGGTAAAGAAAGATGGCTAACTGTCGGTTTAGGGTTAGAAAAGTTGATTCTCTTACGGCGGGTGTTATTCATTTGCCTGCGGGAATAGCCCTTGACCCTTATTATCGGGGTTTTCAATCTGCGGAGTCAATGAAAAACGCGCTGAGTCGTTTTATTTCAGAGTTTCCAGATATGAAATTTGCTATGAGTGTTGTTCTTAACGTTAGCATTATTCGTGGTTTGTATGATATGAAGGTGCGGTTGGTTCCTGCAACTTTGTCGGTTGATGAAATTCAAGCTATGCTAGTTCCTTTTGATGAGAATACTTATCATTTTGTGATTATTAATATGGATTTGGTTACTGACGCTATGCGAGTGAGTGAAAATGAGCAATTGTAGATTTCATAAGCGCGATGTCTTTAAGGGGTTGTGCGACCCTTATGGTTTGATTTCTCAAGCACCTAAAATTATAGTTTTGGGGGAATTCACTATTAGTAGGGTGTCAGATTCATATTTAGAAGCGCGTGAAACAGTAGAAAAGTATGCGATTGCTATGCCTATTCGGGATAGTTATCACCCATATTATATTTATGTCGAGAATGGTGTTAATTCTCTTAAGTTGGTTACGACTGAGGAAGACGTTAAAGCCAAAAGAGTTTTTTATATAGTAATGATTCGTAGGTCGTGGTTTGGTTTTAGGAATTAATGATTTTCGTGTGGAAGTGGGCTAGAATGGCTAACTGTAGATTTCATAAGCGGGATGTTCTTTCTTTAGGGTTGCTAACTTGTAAAAGTAAGATTGGAAGAACGCTTTCTCCTCCAAGCACTCTTTCTTTCGATTTTGCAGAATCAAAAATAGAAGGTAGTTTTTCTAGGTATGTTGAAGCGGTAAATCGGCAAGCTGAATTAACTAAACGTTTTCCTCCAGAAAAAGCCTATAACCCCTATTTTATATATACGGAAGAAGCGGGCAACCCCATTTCATTTAGGTTAGTTACTACTACTAGTCAAATCCTTAAAAGGAAGTGTTTCGTGTTGATAGAATTAAACCAAAGTTATTGCAAGGAGGTGGGCTAAAAATGCCTGCGAGAAAAACTAAGAAGAAAACTAGCAAAGCGAGTGGCGTAGAACGCATACCGAAGGATGTCCTGTCTGTAAAGATGGGGACAGATGATAAGACGGTTCGTTTCAAGCTGTTCGCCAACCCGTCAGGTGACGGAGTAGATTTGAGGGCAGTCAATCGTTTTGGTGAGCCGAGGGAAAAGAGCCTCTTGCTTACAATACACAAGACGGGACTGATGGAACGCCACGCCAATGTCAGCGACAAACTGCACTTGAAGAAGAACAGGTATGGACAACTCTTGCAAAAGAAGTTCCGCGCCTAAAACAAACCAGCAAAAGAGAATTGGGGGGCTTAATTAACCCCCTTATTCTTTCATTTTAAAACGGAGTTGATGGAGGAATATGAAAAGCGAAGTGAGTTTGGGTTGTGACCCAGAGTTTCTGATACTCGCTAAGGGTAGCACTGCGAGTAATGCGACCGTGTTACCAGCAGACCATTATTTTAATGGTTCGATGGAAGCGGCGGTTGGTCACGATGGTCATTCTTCGACAGGAGAGTTGCGACCAAAACCAGCGGATTCGGCGGCAGAGTTGGTTGCTAACATTAGGCCGTTGATTCAAGAAATTTACAAGACGGTGCGTAAAGACGCCAAGTTTGGTTTGGTTTCTGCGGGTAACGGTGTGCGTGACCCGATTGGTGGTCATATTCACTTTGGTTATGTTGATGAACCAAGCGAATTCACTAAGCAGTGTTTGGATTTGTTCTTTAGCATTCCGTTGGCTTTGATTGAACAAGACCCGTATAATAAGAAACGCAGAACAGGTGACGGTTATGGTCAGCTTGCTACTACTAACTCTAGCGGCATTCGGATTCAATCTGCTTATGGATTCGAGTATCGTCCTCCCGCTAGTTGGTTAGTGTCTAAAGATATTGCTCTGTCAGCATTGTCTTTGGCTCACTGGGTTTGCGAACAATCTTATATGAAAGGAAGTCCCGCGTATAAGGCAATGCAGGTTGGAGTTGGAAAGATTACTGACTGGAATAATCTTAATTCTAAGTTTAAGAACGCGGATAAGACTTACTTGAAGCAAATTTATGATTCACACATTAAAGGAGTAATAGACCTAGCACCCGACGAAGTTAAAGCTAACACTAAGACTTTGCGTGGAATGATTGACCGGCGTGAGTCTTGGAATGAATGGCAAGACTTATCCGTTGGGTGGGGCTTGTCTTTTAATGGTGCGGTCGAAATTCAACCTTTCAATTTTGCTCACCGCGTCTTTGGCTTGCGTAGCATTGAAGCGCAGGTTAATACGCCGTTGATGGTTAATGAGGCTTTCAAGCCAATTAACATTGTTGGCGTTAGTGATTCTAATGCTAAGCGAGATGATTATACTGGCGCGATGTTGGTTTCAAGTAACTTGGCGGCTGGTGGCGAAAAGAGCGACTTGTTTAAGTCTTTCGCGTCATCTTTTGAAGATGCGGATTTGGAAGAAGACCCGCTGTTGCCTGAGAACACTATTTCAATCGCCGAACATATCCGATACAATGAAAAGAGCCGCGCTTGTTTGGCTGAGTTCTTGACTAAATATCGTGCTAGTATGAAGGCGGCAGTAGAATTGAATGGGGCGGGTAAGCCTAAGAAAGTTCGCGCTAGCCGCCATGCGGCTTGTGGTAATGCGTAGAGAGAGTGATTATGTATGTGTGGTATAGCTGGTTTGATTAAGTTGAAAGGTTCTACTCTTGACACCAAGACGCAACAACTATTGTTAGAGCGTCTTTTGTATGGCATTGAACCGCGAGGGGGGCAAGCTAGTGGGATTGGTTGTTACTGGTTTGGTTCTGAACGCAAAAGTCATTGGGCTAAGCAAGCGGCTGGCGCAGAGCGTTTCATTCAATCCAAGTTCTTCGTTCAGGCAGCGACTATGGACGCTCACGCGTTCTTCTTGCACTCTAGGTTAGCGACGACGGGTAGTGTTGATAATCTTAATAACAATCACCCCGTTCTGACTGAGCATTGTTCTCTGGTTCATAATGGCACTTTTTCTCAATGGAATTATAATAAGACTATGGAACGGGATGGTTTGAAACCAATGGCTAAAACTGAGGTTGATTCTCAGATTATTGGCTTGATGCACGATAAGTTTAAAGACGCTCGTGAAGCAGTCAAACACTTGGACGGTTCTTTTGCTTATGCTTTGTTTGATGACCGTTATAACCGCATTCAAATCGTAAAGCACTCTAATCCGGTTGTCGTGGCTTTGATTGAGGAGTTGAAGATAGTCTTATTCGCTAGCACTAGGGAAGCTATTGAGTATGCTATTTGCGAGTTTGAATGCAAGTATAACTTCTTTGTTGTTCGTCGTCCTCGTTGGCAAGCGAATTATATTGAAATGAAGGACGATACGCTGCTTGAGTTTAACTTTACTAAGGACTCTTTCGTGGCGGATTATGTCCAGCCGGATAGTATAAAGAGTTCTCAGTCAGGTGCTTGTAATGGCTGGTATGATGCTAATGGAAACTTTCATGCTTATTGGGAAGGCGAGGATGACGAGTTAGGAACACCATATCGCGGTTCTAACAATCAGACGATTCATGTTAAAAAAAACAGCGAAGATGGGTCTAGCGGAGTTCTTGTAGATAAAGTTATTAGGGTTATAAGGAATAGTGAGTTGCCGCCAAATCGGTTTGAGATTTCTCGCAACTTGGTTGATGATGAAGCCGGAAACCCGTTTTTAACAATGCTTAATTTGTGTTTCAAACAAGATATTAAGCAGGGCGTGTTGGGTGGGGCTAAAGGTTTTATCGTCACGCTTGATGATAAGGTTGATAATGTTGTTCGTTGTAATCGTATTTGGATGAAGCGTAAGGATGTTTGTGGGCGTTTCTCTGAAATTATGGATACGATGGAAGCGATGATTGGTTTTGAAGATGAGGAAGCTAGAGCTGAAGAAGCTATGACTGAAACGGATATTAGTAAAGCGTTGGACGAAGAAGCGCAAGCGGCTTTGAGTGCTAGTGCGGATGCTGAAATTATGGAACAACAAGTAACTAATAACTAAGGTGTTTTGGATGGGTAATTGTCGTTTTAGAGTTCGTGCGCTTCCCGTTGGACGAAAGTTTATTATCAAAGTTGATATTAGTAGGCGCATACACATACTAGAACCTGCTTGGATTAGGGGTTATGCTGGAGCGAATTACGCTTTGCTTTCTTTAAAAGAAATGCGAGAAAGTGAACCATTCCGCCGTTTTGTTTTGGCTAGAACTTTACGAAAGGACGACCAACCGCCCGATAGCTTGTTAATAACTTTAGAATTGATAAAAGAGGGCATTACTCCTGAAGTTTTGGAATTTTTGCGAGTTTCAAACGAGTTTAGGCGCGACACTTTTCCGTTTGTGATTGTTGATTTGGATAAAATTGGTTCTGGTGATTGGTTGGATGAAAAAGCGAGTAAAAAAGTGTAGGTTTCACCAGAGGGATATTAGTTTTGATAAGCCTTGGACTTTCGCGCCTAAAAGGATAAATATGGATAATTATATATATACGGCTTATAAACGTAATGTTAGTTCTTCGCGTATTTTGATTGCGGATAGTAATACTCTTGGTAGGTTGAGGTCACGCTTTAAAGATATGGCGGCGTTTTATAAACACGATTGTTTAACTGACAATGACGAAGTTAACGAATATATTTTGATAGAACCAAAAGATTACGCTACTCAAAAGGGTTGTATTGTAACTTGCCATTGGAGTGAAGAGTTCATTGCTTTGCCGGTTGATTCTATTAAGCGCATACTATCGGGCGACCCGAAGATAAGGTCTGATTATGATGATTAAGAGGTGTTTTAAGTGGCTTTCAAAGTAAGAAAATTGCCCGTCCCGAAGATGATTAAGTGTTATGAAGATATACCTAACGGGTTTAATAGCACTTTCACGGAACGCATTGACACTATGAATGAGCATTTGGATTGGCAGAACTCGGCTACGGGTAATGTTAGGCGACAATTGTTCTTTTATAGGGCGGTTAGACCTAATTATAGAGCGTCTTTTGATAGTTATAATGAACGAACAGGTAATAGTTCGAGTAGTTCGTTTTTGAACGAGTATGAGTTAATGGTTGGTTTTAATAGCCGTGTTGAACCTAATCGTTCTGGGGCTTTGAGTTTGGATTATCCTGTTTGGGCTAAGAAACCGTTTTTGATTGTGATGAAGGAAGATATTATCAAAGATAAGAAAAAGAAAGAAGCAACTGCGACTAGCGTTGGGGCTGAAACCGTAACGACAGATGAAGGTATTGTGTTGTCTATGCCAAGATTTGTTTATGGTGCAGTTACCGACGAGCCGAGCGGTTTTACTGGCACGAGTATCAATAGGTAGGCTATGCCAGACCCAGAAGAACCTTAAACTGTTACTATCGTGTAGTAGTTTCGGTAGGTATATATTCAATCGTATGCATTATATTCATTGCCCGTTTTTTGGGGTAGTTAAAAAAAACAAAGTAGGTGAGAACGGAATGGCGAAGAAATTCGGCTTGTCCATATACGGACGGGCTAAGAGTAAGTCGGAAAAGGGGAACACGACTCTCGCCCTCGTTGCGAACAGCAAGAGGGGCGGGGTAAGCGTGGTCGCTGTTGACGACAAGGGGGCTATCATGAAGAATGGTTGGCTCGTAACTTTCTGTGGAGATGGTAAGATTTACCGCCACAAGAAGGTTGACAAGGCACTTGGTTTCGCTCTTAAGAACAAGAGCGCAGTCCTGATGAAGAAACTCTAAGGGCTAAGAACTAGTGCTTTTTTGGGTTGGGGGTAATCTCTCGTTTGAGTGTTATCTCCAACCCCCTAATTCTATTTCTTTATGGTGGGTGTTTTTGTAATGGGTAGGCCAGTAAAATTTGTTGGTTGCCACTTCCCTAATTGTGATGGGAAGCATTATTCTTTGGGTTTGTGTACGAAGCATTATCATAATAGGCGTGGGCGCATTCGTAATGCGGTTGCTTTAGATACGTTTATTTTGATTGTTACTCGCTTTCCGGCATTGCCGAAGGGTGTTCGTGAGCCGCGTAAAGATTTGACTGCTTATCAGAGGGTAAAGGGTAATGGTCATGCGCGTTTGTGTCCAAAGTGTGGCAAGGTAACGCATACTAAGCCGCCCTTTTTGTGTCCTTTATGCACTATGAGGACGCCTTCTCGTGCTAAGCGGCGGTTGATTGGTAATGAGTAATTGTCGGTTTCATCGCCCCACTTTAACAGAGCGCGTTAAAATATGGTATAAATACTCGTTTATGCTAGACCTAGATTATAGGATTTGGTGGTTGCGAGCTTATTATCGCGTAGTTAAAAATGACGCTTCTCATACTGATGCTGCAACGTGGTTTATATTCGGGTGGGTGATAGTAATGGCTACTTTTATAGGTTTTATGTTAGGTAGTATTTTGGGTAGGCTTGTTGGTGGTTGAGGTTGCCGTATTCCAGAATAGAAGACCGTAGGGCGGCTGTCACTAGACATTATCATCGTAACCCGCGAAAGGTTATAGCTTGGAATTTAGCTAGGCGCGGTAAGTATCGCACTCTTGTTCAAGAGTATAAGCGAGCTAAGGGTTGTGCTAAGTGTGGGTTACGTGAGCCAGTGTGTTTAGACTTTCACCACGTTAGAGGTAAGAAAGAGGCTTTAATTAGTGCGCTTTTAAACAGTGGCTTTGGCTGGGAACGTATCTACGCCGAGATGGTTAAGTGCGAGATACTCTGTGCTAATTGCCACCGTTTATTACACTGGCGAGCCACGCATCCAGCTTCTCCTTCCAGTCGCGTGAACGCACGGCGAAGTAGCAGTGCGCGTTGAGGTCTAGGCAGAATTTAGTGAACTCTACCTCTTCACGGGGGTCATACCTCCCGTTTTTGCATTGTATTAAAAGGGGGGATTCCCCCTTTTTTATTGCGGCTAAATCGGCTTTCCCGTGGGAGCCAGCCGCTCGGATGACAAACCATCCTTTGCTTTCCAAGTAGTGTTTTATTTCATATTCGTAGCGGGTTCCTTTTGAATATTTCGTCATACTTTTATATTATGAATGCGAAGGTATATATACTTGAGTGACACTAAATCTAATAAGTTGGATTAAGGGGGTTTGAAAATGTTAACACAAACAGCAGTAGAAGCAATCATAGCCCCAGACGAGTTTCAAAAGTTCTTAGATTACGGCAAGACAGTTCAAATACCTATTGGTTGTAATCACAAGGGACAACAAATGTATTTCGAGTATGACGTTCAACAGTATTTAAAAAAGAGGGATAAAGATGCCGAATTGTCGGTTTCACAAACGAAAGTTTGACCTGACATATCTCAGAGGTTTTTCCAAAAGCCATCATTATAGTTTGTTGGTGGGAATATATCGGCGTAGGTTAGTATATTATAATTCCAAAACGCAAGAAATGATGTATCCTGACGTTTTTAGAAAAATGGTAAAATCAAGCGGTTATAAAATGAAAGAAGTGTTCCCAAATGCCAAACTGCAGATTTAGAGTAAGAGATTGTTCCAAATCGTCGTCCATAGGTTCTAAAATTAAGGATGAATTGGAAAAAATTCCACAATTTGCTTTAGTTCCCGGTGAACGTGCGAAATTTTTAATAGATGTATTTGCTCTCCCTACCGGAGAACCAATAATAACAGGTATGCGTATTGAAAAGACCAGACTGGACTATTTCAGTATTGGTGGTAGAAGCCAAAGGGCTTCTGAAAGATTCTACAAAATTACTAAGAGTGTGTGATTAAATATGCCAGAGTACAGTAAAGGTGACAAGTTCACCGAAAAACTAACCAAAAGCGGCGGAAGCCACTACCTCCTAGTAGGGGAGAGCCTCAAGAAATACTTGGGATTAGAAGACGCAGACAACGACGAGCTGGTTCTCTTAATAGAAGAGTCAAAGAAAGGCAAATACCTAGCAATATACAAAAAGAACGGCGTTTAACATTGGATGATAACTTCTCAGAACTAGTAATAGCCGTCTTCGCGCCCCTACGCGCAGCCGGAGTTAGCCCAGAAACCCAAGAGGTTTACAAACAAAAATACATAGCCCAATACGCAAACAAAGACGGGGCGGGAATAATCGCCACGAGCAAAGAACTAAAAACGAGATTCGACTATCTAAAAGAAGAACACCTTGCACAAATATATATCTATGCTACTTCCGCATGGGAAACAACCCCCCTATCAGAGATTCAACTCTCTCCGAGTATGCGGACTGATGCGGTTGTGTTGGCGTTGAAGCCGAAGGTTATGAATGGCTCTACGTTTCAAATACACAAGATAGAGGGGGCGTTCCCCTTCAATGACGTAAAGCGAATGATACGCGATACGACGGTCTTAGACTTGTCCGATGAAGCTAAATGCAAACTACCCTTCTTCATATCTAAAGAGTTAACGCTTGGCGGGAACATAACTTCTTCGTTGGATAAGAAAGACAAGAGTTACTCTTTATACGAAGTGGGTATTAACGAGAAGACTAACGAGGTTAAGTTCTTATTCATAGGCGAACCCAGAAAGAAAGGACACCCGATGGGCGACATAATGACCTTCTCAATGCCACTCTATACTTACAAGTTCTTAGCCGAAGATGGACGCGAATACGTCTTATTCTCAGTCAAAGAATTGACGCTGGGTAGGCACAAAGTTACTGGTATGCGAATAGTAATCAGCGACTTGTCACCCTTTGGTGACTCAGCCAAATTCTCAACAATGCGCCAAGTCCTATTCGTCCACACAGCAGAACCAGACATACACCAATTAAAACCAGAAGAAGCGCAAGCAATAGCATCCAAACACGATTACGAAACATTCATGTACTCCTTACGCGGCGGTTACAAACACCCCGTTTGGTTTGAAAAATTCATGGCAGCGTGGCTCTTATCAGGCAAAGACAGTGGCTATCCATTGCACATAGCTTGGCTATCCGAGGCGGGCGGGGGCAAGTCAAAATACATGACTGCGCTCTACGAGCAGTTTCGAGAACTGCAAAGGCCAGCAGCAATAGGAACACTCAAGGGTTTAGTTCCTCACTTTGGTGGAAGTGTGCCTGATGAGGGGTATCTGTGCAAGTGCCAGAGGTTCGGGTTCGTTGACGAGTTTTTCTCCATCCTCCGTCGCTCAACCTTCAACAAACAGGACACGGACTCTGGCACTAGCCTGATGCTACCCATCTTGGAACACATGACTTACCAAGGGGATTCGGGTTCACACGCTTCAATAACGGTTAAGCCGAGTATGCGGGCGTTGTTCTGTTCAAACATGAAGAACTATTATGGGTTCGAGAATATGTTTGAGATTAGTCAACACATTAGCAACGCTTTCATGTCCCGTATATTGTGGTATGTGCAGACTGACGCTCACGTTGCTTTTGTGAACGCTTACAAAGCTAAGGTAGCTGAGGCTGAGCGTGAGGCTGGCGAACCACTTTACCCCAAACATAGTGCCGAGTTCGTTAGTTTGGTAGATTATTGCACTAGCTTCATGTTGCCCGTCAAGTCGGAAACGGTTGAACAGATTTACGCCGAGTATGAAACTCGCGCCGTGCCGGACGGTTTGGCGGAAGTGTATAGGGCTAGGTCTCGTCACCACATTGCTTGCTTGGTGGACGGTATTGCTAAGGTTAATTGGATTACTCAAAAGCGTGACAAGTTGGAGATTAGGGACGAGGACATTATAGAGGCTAGTGCGATTTTCGGCACGATAATCTTGTCATGGACTCCACAATCAGCGTTGGGTAATGAGTGGGTTCCGGTTAGCATTAAGCTGAACTACTTGTCTTACGACCAGCGTAAGTTGTATGACTTTATAAAGTCCAAGCCCAACGTGGGACGGGAAGATGCTTTAGTGTTTGCTCCAAATTCAGAAGCTAACCTGCAATTCTTGGTTGATAAAGGATTGTTAGAGTTAAAACGCTCAGAAGAGTTTGGAAAATGGTTATACGAAGCGAAGGCGGGTTAGAGTGGGAGTTGATTGAAATGAAGTGTCAACATTGTGGGTGGTCAGAAGGAATTTCTTTCTATGACATTAGCACGGTAAATATCGAAGTCATTTACATTAAGTTTCACTGCAAAAAGTGTGGCTATGTCCAAGAAGAGCGTTCAAAGGAGGAATGAAAGATGGCAGATTATATGAAGGTAGGAAAGATAGTTCAAGCGTCAAACCCAATTTGTTTATCTTGTAGATTATGGCATTTGCAAGAAACATTTGGAACAGATAACAAAAAGTATTGGAAATGTGGTCGTTGCAATGCTATGTTCGATTTCATTCCAATGAAGAAGCGGGTGTGATGTTGTTCGTGATACAAACAAAGACGGCAGACGGAATTTATTTTGAAGTAGACCAACTACTTCATAGTAGAGATGCATACTTACCTTGTAGGTCAGAGAAAGGTAAAGAAGTTGCAAATAAGTGCGAAATTGGTTTAAAACAAGAATTTGTTTCTTTTTCTGATTATCAAGCTGAACGTGAGAAAGACCAGCAAGCGTTCCAGAAGACACTTGACAAAGCCCAAGAGATACACGAAGCTGAATGTGTAGCATTAGCAGCAAGAATACGAGAAATCGCCGATGGAATATCCTGCCTTGATGTCAGATGGTGTGACTTGAATGGAGATATTCGCCTGCTGTGCGATAATTGCCAGCTAAAAAGAAGCTGTTTTTTGTTGGCGGTTGAAATCGAGGGGAAGAATACGAAGGTATAAATACTTGTACATACATATAAGTGGGGGATTAAAATGTTTGAGAAACGGAAGGAAGTGACGGCGTTAGACCGTCACGAAAAGGCGGCCAGAGTAATGTCAAAGATGATAAAAATCTTACAAGACGAAGGATTTATCATAGAGACACAAGTTTGCAGACATTTAAGTTATAATGGAGTTAGTTTCGATATTGATACGGTGTTAAGATGAATCCGATTATAGCTCGTGAACGGTCTCTCTTCTTGAGGGAAAAGATAATCCAAGCTCTAACAAACTGTCACACGCCTACGCCAATAGCGGGTGTTGTGCGGTTGATAAATGACTTCTTGCCTGAAGGTGAGAAGACTAGTCAGAACGTCATATCAGCAAACCTTAAACGCTTGCAGGATTCGGGTGCACTCGCTCAGAATGGGATTATGCAAGCTAAGATAGGACAATGTAAGTGCTATTATAAACCATGAGGGGATTAAATGACTAAGAAAGTAGAAGCAAACCCGCGAAAAGATTACTACGACTCAGAAGAACACTATGAGACGCAGAAACTTCGCGACCAGATAAACGTAGCCGAAGACTTGATAAGTATATCAAGAACTAACGCTGAAATTAAGGAAACCGAAGCCAAAACAAACTTCGTAGAAATAAAAACCTCAGCAGTAGCGGTGGCAATATTAATTGCAATCGTACTCACCGTCAAATACATATTCTTCTAGAAATAGAAGCTAACGCCACGCCAAGGCGTAAAACTGGCGGAAGTGAAACCCAATGGGAGACCTAACACAATGGGCAGAAGCGGACAAAGAAATCTTGGCAAACACCAAGTATTTCAAACCCGAAATAAACATAGAATACCAAGTATCCTTCGCAGACGTAACGCCTGAAAAGCGACCTATGCCCGTATGGGAGAAAGGGATTCAGAAGAAAAACCCAGACGGAACACCCATCCTCGCCGACCAGCTAATGGTTGACGTAACAATGGATTCCCTCAACGGACAGAAGGTGGATATGCTCTTCTCGTTCAGCGCGTCAAGCAAAGCGTTGTATGAAAAGGTCAAATCCTACGATATGAACGGGGTTTTGAAAACTTGGCTCTTCTCATTCAAGAAGACCAAGAACGGAAACAAGACGGAGTGGCTTCTGACTCCTATCAAGCAGAAGCCCGCGGCGGCGGCTCCCGCCACCCCTTCTCTTCCAGAACCACTAGTGGGTTCGATAAAAGTAGATGTTATAAGAATGCCCGGCGTGAACATGGATAAGTTTGAAGCCGTAGCAGCCGATGGTTCGGTTCATGTCATAACGAAAGGAAAACAGGCCTTACCGGCAGAAATAGCTAGTACCCTAATAGACCACGGTTGTGCAGTTAGAGTAGTAGAGATGAATTTGGCGAAAGCAATATGATAAAAACTCCAGTGTTTAATGAAGAGTCCCTTTGGCTCTTCGCAATCTGGATGGGCATATTAACTTTACTGGTGTTGTTATTTGGTTGAGCAATTCTTCATAGACCCCGAATCGGGAATAAAACTAGGCATACTGACTACCAGAGGAATCACTGCAGAACACCTATACAACCCATTCACAGACTCGGATTTACAGCCGACACCCAAGCCAATACAAGCACCAACCATTCGGTATTATTGTTGGGGTTGTCAAAGTTACATAACCGTGTTTCATCCAGAACACATAAACCATTGTCCGGTTTGTGGTGCGATAATGGAGTTTATAAACATTAGGACTCCGAGAGGGCAAGATGTTCTAGCTCAACTGGCTGAACACGATGTTGGAAAGATAAGGTGGGATTAGTGGTAGACGTTGAAGAAGAACACGCTAAACTTAAACTCATACAAAAACTTAGTAGACGAAGACGCAACATAGTTTATAACCCGTATAGGTTGGATGGCGTGTTGCCTAAAAATCCAAGAAACTCTCGCTTTACTAAACGCTTGTTGACTCGTCGCTTTTGGCAAGAAGCTCAAGACGACTTAAAACTTGGAGTTAAGAGTAAGGAAGAGATTTTTGGCAGGTATTATGATAGAATGGGTTTGTTGCTAGGTTTTATAAAGCCCCGCAACCAAGAATAAAGATAGGTGATTTGAAGTATGGTGGACCCAATAGTAATCTTAGCAGGAGTCCTAGGCGGAGCCGTTCTCGGTTGGTCTGGGTTTAGAAAGGCGAGTGTAGATGGTGAGCCATTCAATCCGCAGAAGTTTGCTTATTCAATGATAGCACCCTTGCTTGGTGGTTTGTTGGCTGGTCTCTGTTCGACAGACATACAGACTGCCGCGCTTGCGGGTATAGCTGGTAAGCTCATACAAGAGCACATTTGACGCTAGCCCGAAAAGACCTATAGTCCTTGACTTCCGTCAGGAAGTTGAGGACGGAAGTTCCAAAAGGACAAGTCGGGGGTTCAGAGTAAGTTAAAGCATCCCTCGGAAATACTAGCGGCGAGTTAGCTAGCCAATGACTCGCACGGCCTAGCGTTTCTGACGCGGTGGATAGTGCTTTAACGAGCTATGAAGAACCCCCTTCGCCATTATTTGAGGTGGAATAGTATGCCATGTAGATTTAGAAAACGATTTGCTTGCCCATTTTGTAAGAGCAACGATACTGTTGTTACATTTATGAGAAAAGGTAGCGACCCCAATGTTAAGATAAGTTTTATAAGTATAACCAACAATGAACAGAAAAAAATAGAGTTGGATGCTTGTTTGGAATGTGGTAAGTTTTTTAAAGTGAACTAAAATGCCAGATTTAACGGAAGCGGAACAAGAAGTCTTGAACGTCTTAGCTAAGCAGAGGGCTAAAGGTAGGAAGAAGTATGCGACTAATGGCTTGAACTTCAAGTTAAAAAACCCCGAAGTGTGGTTGGATTACGCTATTGAGGAAGCAGCAGACCAGTTACAATACCTAGTATGTATGAAGATGAAATACAAAGAGGCGAACCCGAAATGAACGAAAATTTTTCATTCCAAACCTTCTTATGGACTTGTGGTTGTGGATGCGTAAACGATTCCACTATATGCGAAAAGTGCGGCAAGACCTATAATGCTGTTAATTAGGGGTGATTTTATGTATAAACTCTTAGGCTATACCGTTCTGGATGGGCTAGAATACCAAAAACTAACAACCCCAGACCCATCCATTGCCATTTGCAACGCAGACCTCACCAAATGCACAACCGACAATCAGGCACTCAAAACAAAGGTGTCTACACGCGATTCTGTGATAACCAACTTACAAGACCAAATTGAAGTCAAAACACAAGATATAGAAGCCCTCATGTCAAAAATACCCAAACAAGACCCATTAGAACAGACTCTTACTAACAAATATCCAAAGCAATTCATACCTTACCTATATGGTTTTACATTCAACCAACCTAACGCCAGACTGCGTTTGGATGTTCGAGACTTCCTTCAACACTCAATAGATGACCAACTACCTACTATGGGTGGTGTAACTGATGATGAGAGAGCCACTAGATGTAGGGCTTACGTTCAAAGCTTCTTAACCTACCAACCAGACAAGACCCTGTATGGAGTAAATGAAGAGTGGCAGTTCGCCCCACTAACCATGCAACTAAAGAAAGGAGATTGCGAGTGTGGAGCTATACTAATGGCTAATATGATGATAAAAGCAGGCATACCATACTACAAAGTAAGGATAGCTTGTGGAACAGTAAAAATGTCAATCCAACCAGACGCAGAACAACTAGGCCACGCCTATGTCTGTTATTATCGTGATAATGGTGGTTGGGTAGTATTAGACTGGTGCTTTGACCCAATCAATGCTAGCACACCAATAAACAAGCTACCACTACATAAAAACAATCCACTCTATATGCCAACCGAAGATGCGGTATGGTTCTCCTTTGACGCTAAAAATGCTTACGCTCAGAACAACTTCTATGACAAAGTGGACGAGAAGAACACAAAGAGGTTCATACCATGAAGGACTACAACAAATACAGTTTCACAAAAAACAAATGTAAAAAGCACCAATGCGTTATGATTAGGGAGCGGTTAGAGAACGGTTACATAGACCACTGCCCCAAATGTGCGAGGGAGAAACGTGTCAATACCACTAGTGCCTGAAGACAAACTACGCTCTATCCAAGCAATGCAAGAACGCATACGCCAACGCAAAGAAATGAAAAAGAACGCCTCAATGCGAGGCGTGTGTGGGTTCTGTAAAAACCTCTATAGAGACCGGTTCGGCGGCTGCCAATGCGGAATAGTAATGCTCGGAGTAGGTCACGTTATCAAAAAACCCTTCGACGAAGGATGCGACAAGTGGCAACCGCGAGAAAAATACCAACCAGAAGTCTACGCTAAAGCCATCCAAAACGAAAAGTTCGCTAAACGCCTACGCCAAATGGAACAAATACAACGCTGGGGCGGAACAAGACAACCATTCTAAACCCAAGCCACTATCTCCCAAACACCAGCTTTGCAAGTTCTACCAGAGTTTCCGGTATTCATACTCACCGTCACTTCGATGTATCTTGCAGAGATAGTTCCAGAGATTTTTTCATAAACCGAAGTAATTACCTGCTGTGTGTTTGCAGAAGCTGTTTGTGTTGAGTGCGTAGTATAGGTAGAATCATCCGTACTAGACTTAAGTTTTATAATTGATGTGCCAGACTGCGTTGAAGCACCACCAGCTATTGCGGCAGCCGCCCAACTCAAGCCATAAATTGATTTGACTGAACCCAAATCTATTTTTAAGAGCACTTCTTCTGCATCGGTTTCATAAGAACCCAACACATTCGTTCTATAATAGGTGGGTGTGGTTTCATCGTAATCTGAAACGTTGCCATCAAATACTTCACCAATCGTGCCCGTATTACTACCCCAAGTGGGTGTAGGAATGGTTGGTGAAACTCCATAGCAACCATTCGTGTATGTTTCTGAGGTTGTGAACCAATTGGTTGTGTTGGTTGGAAACGTGCACGATTCTGCTGCAATCAAACAAATTGGGTTGCCAATACCATAAACCCCGCCAGTTTTAACATATTGAGCAAAACTAGAACGATTATAAGAAAGCATATCTCCCGCCGAAGGAACAAAAACATCGGTAACGGGCGTAATGCCGGTTTTAGCGTATGCGTATTCATATACCGACGTCGCGTTTAAATCTGACGCGGTTTTCAGAGTGAACTCCGTAGTACGATAAGTCCTAGCCACATCTGCGGCGAGCTTTGCAGTAGTTACATTCGCATCCAAAATCTTCGCGGTTGTCACTGCGTCCGAAGCAATCTGTGAAGCCACAACCGGCTGGAAAACCAAACGCAAATCAGTAATATTTGCATTCACAATACTCGTAACGCCAGCAGCTACAGCTACAACCGCCAAAGCAATTGAAGAAGCAGCCAAGTCAGGAACAGCCGGAGAAGAAGCAGCAGTACCCGTAGTCACACCAATCGTGCCACTAGAGTTAGCGTATATAACGTCATAACGCGGATTAGACCCATCAGCAGCAGTAATAATCACATTGCTAACGCTAGCCTTAGTAACTGTCGTTCCAGCCCACAAATAACTACCAACAGCCACATCTACACTCATATTAGCCCCAGCACTACGCTGAGAAACAGCCAAACCAGATACGACAACGTTTCCTTGCAAAGCCTGACTACGATTAGACTCAAAAATAGCCCAACCATTACCAAGCAAAGCATCTCCAGTTACATAATTCGGAAAACTCATCTCAAATCAAACTCCTTCAATCAGTAATGCCAAAAACCCAAGTATAAATAATCTCTACCGAACTAGTCTTAGAGATAGCTGTGTGTACGTCGTGAGAAAACAATATTGGCGTTCCATCCGTATTAACTAGCCCTGTTTCTGTAAGAACGCTTCCATTCGCCTCAGTAGAAGCAACATAACCCTTAATCGTTACCTCGTTATTAACCGTATCAAAGGTTGGATAACCGCTAACGAAAGCTTTATAATCGTTGCCACCACTCCAAGCAGCAACGGGCGTAGTCAAACCAGTATCGCTAGCACTAGGTGTGGTCGTGCCAGTACCAATACCAAATTCAGAAACTACAGTCAAGGAAGAATCAAACAAACGCCGAAGAGCCAAATTCTTACCATTAGAAACAACAACCCCAGTAACCGTCATAAAACTCACCTAATAATATGTCTTCTCGTAATAAGTATAATACTCGGCATCGCTAGTACCCCACCTCGCCGAACCCCAAGCCGAAGTAGTAACATCACTCCACCGCATAAACCCACTAGAATTACGAACCTCAACCTTTAAATACTTTGGCCTCAACCGAACAACAGACCCACCACTACGCAAAGCAGTAGTATAATCCCCATCACGAATCAACTCGTCCTGCAAAGCCTTAATCTTAGCCTCTACATTAGCCCCCCACTCAGCAGTACGCCACTCCTTGTCACCCAAATAAAGCTCGTCGTACTTAGAAGGGTAAACAATAACGTGCCGATTAATGACTGTGTTCCTAGTTACATTATTGATAGAATCAACTACTTCAATGGTCTGACCGACATCCAAATCAATAATAGCACTACCCTTTACCTTAATCTGAGAATAAATGAACGGCGTAGAATACTTAGCCAACAAGTTAGTAACCCTAGCCTGTGCGTCAGCGACATTCGTAATGTCTGTATAAACGAACTCTCGCTGCGACAAACCATACAAAGCCACACTAGAGTCATTCCTATCCTGAACAGGAACAGGAATGACATAAGTATAATCAACAACCACATTACCAGTTCCAGACGCGGGCGCAATCGCAAACACTATCTTCTTGCCATCCTTATCAATAGCATAATCCTTAAGGACGAGACCATCAGCATCGAAACCGCCACCCTCTTTAAGCGTTCCACCAACAGTAACCTTAGCAGATGCCGGAGACCGAAGCAACGTAAACGAAAGCTGAGCACCCGTACCATCAAACGCTTCCTGCGTCTCTACCTGAGTATTCGCACCTTTAACAGTAATCTCGTTAGCCATCTCAGTCATATCAAACTTCCACTTAGGAACTTCAACCACGTTACTATTAGACCCACCAACGAATATTGTCGAGAGGTTATTAGCTGCGCCTTTAGGCTGAAAATAAACCTTACCAGTCTGTGCCCTATAAAAGCACTGATAATCGAGCGATTCTGCCAAACGTTTTATCTTATCCATTGGGTCAGCATTCTTACAAGGGAATTGTCCTAAAACAATAGCCGAACCAGAATCAACAAAACAATCTGAATATGTAGAGGCATAACGAGGCCAATTTGATACACGAACCTCGTCAATACTACCCTTTAAATGCGTGTCACTACCCCTAGAACCCAGACGAAAATCACAACCCGAATAAGTAACTAGCGTTTCGATTTCAGAGTGACCATCAACAACCCCGTTAACACTCACGTTCAAATCAAAACCATTAAACATTCCGGCAACTAAATACTGTGTTCCTGCAACCAAAACGGTAGAACCAGTAACCGTCGTTTCGCCGCTAGCGTCCGAGATAGTAAAGTAAGCTTGTCCACTAGAGTTAACTCCCAAAACCCAACCCGAACTAGCCCCACCGCCAGCCTTAGAGTAACTAGCTATCACTCCTTCTGCAATAGCAGCAGTCATAGTTACATAAGCTTCGATAGCGAAATTGTAAGTCAATTCTAATGCAGGAATAGAACCAAACAGCACTTCACTAGTTGAACCGTTAAATGTTACTGCATTACCATACGTTCCAGCTGACTGAGTAAGAGCGACTACGCTAGTTGAAGAATAGCCATTACCACTATAGTCGTAAATTGAAGTAGCTTCCTGCATTGGATAAAGAGCCAAAGTATAGTCGTCGTTATCAAAAGGCCCAGCGTACAAGCCACACCACTTGATGACAATGTCTCTAACTAACTCACTTATCTTTCCACCATATAAGTCAACTGAAGAATCGTAAGTGTAATTGACTAGACGGCGAACCAAATTAGCCATCGGGTCTTTTCCGACAATATTTATAGTAGCCCCTTCCGGTTCGTAACTATCTATAAACCCATCGAATATCTTTTCATCAACGTCCGAAACCCAGCCGCGATAAACCACCACGCTCGCATTATTATCTAACGTTACTAAAGAAGTGACAGTCTTAGCGCAGGTAATATTAATAATCCGAATAGACTCTCCATTAGACCTATCAAAAGTATATGTCTTTACATACCTAGTAACATCTATGCCGCCAACTAGCACTTTAGTAAGCATCGTTGGAGAGGTACGATAGTCATAAACTATCTTACCTCCGTATTCTATAACCGTCACGAAAGTCTACCCCTTATACCAAATGGTCTAGTATCCGTTGGAACACTTTTCAAAAACAACCAACACCAAACCGAAACTGACTGATTCAATGCCAATACAGAAGAAATGTTCTTAGGAACAGACGTCAAGTTTATAGCATTGGCGGTACTAGTCGTATTAGAGCAAGCGACATTCAAAAACGGTTTAGTTTCATTAACCCTAATTTGTACTACGCCAATCAGCGTCCCGTTGTTGGTAATATTGAAAGCTGGTCTTCCGAGAGTAATGTTTTGAGCAGTTGAGTTGCAATAAGTATTTACTGTGCAATTAGTAAAGTTTAATGCTGAACCACTATAGTCACTCCAGCCAGTTCCATTATAGATTTGGAAAAGTATAGAACCGACAGCTACTACTGCATAGCAAAGTTTGCTTGCTTCTACGTTTCCAGCCACATCTACGGATGAATAGTTTATAGTAAAGTTGCCACTATTCGTAAAAGAAAACACCGTGTTGTTACTGAGATTAACTCCGTTGATTGTGTGTTGAGTAAAGGCTACTTGTGAAACCGAATCCGTGCCATTTAATCCAACAACAACTGGTGGAACCACACCCAAACCCGTTGCATTACAAGTAGTTACTGGTGCAGTCTTATCGAGTGCCAAGTAGAATGTCTTGTTAGCTTCAATGTTTCCAGCAGTGTCTTGCGAGAAGCACTTGATTGTGTTATTCGCTTCGGTGGTAATCATGAAGAGAGTGTTGTTTGTTACCGTACCATTGCCAAGATAACACGTGGTGTACAATATAGGTATCGCGTCTGTAGCGTTAACTGCAACCATCTGGTTACTCTTATACCATACGGACTGACTCGTGTTTATGGTGGTAATTGGCAGGGACTTGTCTATAGCTATATAATATGTTTTGTTAGCTTCCTGATTACCTGCAACGTCAGTAGTTTGACACTTAAGCGTGTTGTTTGCGGAGTTAGTTACTAATATTAGTGTGTTGTTGCTTCCTGCCGCCCCGTTCAACCAACAAGTAGTAAAGAACACGCCAGACGTTCCATCAGTCCCATTAACTGCAACCATCTGATTACCCGAATACCAAATTGACTGACTAGTGTTTATCGTGGTGACTGGCGCGACATTGTCGAGTGCAGCATACCTAGTTTTGTTAGCTTCCTTATTACCTGCCTTGTCTTGAGAGTAGAAAACATAGGTGTTGTTTCCTTGAATGTTTATTGAAAATATGGTTGCATTACTCACTCCACCGTTCCAATGCTGAGTGAAAAATACTTGCGAAACTGCATCAGTTCCATTCAAAGCTATAGGGAGGACTGCAACACGATACCAACTATCCGTAATGTTTGTAGTAGTTACTGGCGCAACCTTATCCAAAGCTAGATAAAATGTTTTATTCGCTTCGAGATTCCCTGCATTGTCCATAGATTGACATTTTATCGTGTTGTTTGCTTGCGTTGAAATTACGAAGAGAGTGTTGTTCGTTACCGTACCATTGCCAAGCCAACAAGTCGTGAAAGCGACGTTGGAGGTACTGTCAGTTCCATTAACAGCCACCATTTGGTCGCTCGTATACCAGATTGATTGCGAAGTGTTAATCGTAGTAACTGGCGCAGTCTTGTCCAACGCTATATAGAATGTCTGTTCAACTTCAAGATTTCCTGCAACGTCTTGCGAAAACATCTTCATCGTGTTATTCGCTTCAGTGGTAACTAAGATGGTTGTGCCATTAGTATAAGCACCAGCACCATTCTTATAAGTAGTGTAGAGCGTTCCAGATAATGTCTCGGTTACGGTCAAACCAATACCCGTATTGGCGCGATACCAAGTTGCAGAACCATTTTGAGCAGTTACGGGCGCAGTCTTATCGAGTGCCAAGTAGAACGTCTTGTTCAATTCGATTTCGCCATCGCTACCCTGTGAAAAACAGACTATCGTGTTGTTTGCTTGCGTCGTAATTGTAAAGATGGTGTTGTTTGTTACCGTACCATTGCCAAGCCAACAAGTAGTGTATGCTATACCTGCACCATAAGTTCCATTTACTGCAACTGTCTGGTCAGACTTGAACCAAGCTGATTGAGAAGAGTTTATAGTAGTTATTGGTGACGACTTGTTTATTTGCGACCCAAAGAAAACTATTGGTAAGGAAGCAGCCTCTTTGCGTATCACTACATTCTTTATGTAGCCTGCTGTGGTGTAACCTACTCCGGGCGCACTATCGTAATCTCCAACGTAGAAATAAGAATACGGAACCAAGGTGGTTATTGCAATACTGTCGAGGAAACGTACCGTACCGTTAGGGAAAGATATGTTGGAAGAAAGATTCTTGTTTATCTTTTTCGTGGTTACATTGTAGCCGGTCTTAAAGACTTCGTAATTATTGTAATTTGCATCTGTGTCTGTTCCACCCTCGCGTTTTTGCAAGATGAGTCTAGGTGCAGATTGTGGTTGGTCTCTGTGCCCTATGGCATTCAGTGAATCCGTCCATTGATAAGATGTGGACGTTGCACCAATGTTCATACAACCGTTACCACTTCCAGAAGTCATATTGACAAAGTAATTCATAGAATAGTTTTCATCAGCCCCGAAAGCCAAAGCTACTGTAGCCGTGTCATTCGCTGTACCTCTATCATTTGACCAATTAAGCGTGTTCGAGGTAGTGTCTACAAAGAAATCAGTGCCACGATAAGAGAATTTATCGGTTGTGAAATCGTCATAGTATAGATATGTGTGACTGCAATCTTGCCCATTCTCGAAAGAATCTGTTCCGTAATACATATAGATTGAAGTGTTCGCCGAAGCCGCGAGATACGACACGTTCACATCGAAGAAAGCGTGGCTTGAATCAACTTTTGATGCAATACAATTTGGCAACTCATAGTTCTCTGAGCCATTCGTAAAGTGGACGTTGGTAAAGTTAGCATTCATTTGCGGATTCCAAGACACATTCATCCGAACAGCAAAGTTCGACTGAGCAAAACCAGAAGTCTCTGTAATATTTATCTGAACCTTTGTGAGTGTGTTGTTAATCCACCAAGCGTGACGGTTAAAAGGAACACCAAAAATACTCGCCTTCAAATCCACTATAGCGTCGGGGTTGTCACGAGAAAATCTGAATGCGACGAGTTTCGACTCGCCCTTCCTGAAATTCAAGTCGCCCGAAGTCATTGGAGTCCATTCTCCAATCAAGCGATATTCAGTCTTATATCCTGCAGCATATTTCTCGACGAAGTCGGGTTGGGCAGACTCGTTGACGAACCCAATCACCTTGACGGTTCTTTCGTCCCAAATAGTCTTGTTGATAGTCTCATTATGCTGATTATATACCCACAATTCCTTAAATGCAACATGAGGAACGAGTATGCCAGTAAAATTACTTGCCTTTATCGAATAGTTAAAATTGAAAGTCACATTATAGATGAGTTCACACTCTAAAAACCCATTCCTAGTTCCGCAATCACGAAGGTAAACCGAATTATTGCGTACTGCTGCATTAGTAATGTTCGCAGAGAACATAGTCTTGTTCGCAACATTCACATAAATCGTCAAGTTGTCGTCCGAATAATTCGTAGTGATGTCTCTAAACTGGTTAACATTACAATTCCCCTGAAGACAGAACTGTAAAGACAAGAAGTAAAGTAGTGCTACAGTACCAATAGACAAACCAATCTTTTTAATATCCATTCAATTCACGTTCCACAAATAGTAAAAGTAATATCATACTTAATAAATGAATATGGATTACCCTCTACCAAACTAACGTCAAGAGTATTAATCTTAACCGTACACGTTCCATAGAACTCACTAACATAAGTGAGTGGTGCATCCTGTTGACCAGCAATCAAACCAAACAAAGAATCTCCAGCCGGTTTCATAGCCGTATTATTTGGAGGGTTATTAGCCGAACCAGCAAAAACAAACTGTTGCAATTCCAACTTAGCATCAGCCAAAGTCGCAGTCTTAGTACCACTAATCACGATAGTACCCGTCACACCAGTAAAATCGAAAGCAAGCAAGTCAGCAGCGTCCGTCTTCGGAATAGGCAATAGAATCAAACCACTGTCTTTAGTGACTTGTTCCTTATTAACGAAACCTAAATCAAGTCCGCTTAGTGTCCACGCCACGCTTAACTTCCTCTAACAACTTTTTAATAGAAACCATTTCCCCTTTCAAACTCGTTAACTCCGCCTTAGTATCATTCACAAACCGATACAACATACCCGTAGTCGCCGCGTCATTAGAACGAACCAAATTCAACTTCGATTCAATCCTCTGCAACCTATCCTCAGCCGATTCTGGTTCTTGCTTAACTTGCTCTTGCATAACTCGTTCTCCTCGACAACTCTATCTGCGTATCCCTTGCAATCTGCCTAGCCAACTCCTTAATATCATAATCCTTAGAAATCTTAACATCACTAATATAAACAGTAATAGCTCCATCAGATTGTCCAGAACCGCCCCGACTACTCACACGCTCTCCCGCTTGTAAAGAATACAAACCACTCGAAGTAATTAAACCACCAGAATCTCGCAATCCTGAATTAGATGCAACGAACTGAGCACCAGCCAAACTACCAAAAACAGTATTTGCAAAAGCCGAATTAGATGACGAACTATTAGTTAAAGAAGAACTAGACGATGGACTAATAGTACCAGTTGTGAGCGAATCTAAAAGCGTTTGGTCTACGGTATTTCCCATAGTTGTAGTTATTCCGGTTGTCGTGGTCTTTCCCAAACCAGTAGAATACGCTGTTTCAGCCGCAGTCTTAGTTTTAGATACCGAAGCATTATACTCATTAATCTTATTAGCAATCCACTTAAACAATTCCGTAATAGCAACAGCAATTAACGCCGCAGCAACAACTATTACAGCTAGTTCAGCAAAACTAGCTACGCCCAAACTTACTGCAACCCATTTAAACAAACCAGCAATTGCTGGAGCAATACTAGTAAGAGCAGTAGAAACACCTGTTTCTGTAGAAATCAATGCGATTCCACCACTAACCCAAGCAAACAACCCAGTAATTGCAGTACCAATGGCCGCCAAAGCAGCTAAAGTAGCTTGAGCAACCAACAAAGTAGCCAACAGAGCCGCTATACCCATAAACAAAGCGACAACCGGATTCTCATTACCGGCCTTAACAGCCCCACCAGTAATCTGAGCGAAAGGTTTTAAAAACACCAACAAAGCCTTCATAATCAAAACAGACAACGGGATGAACCACGCGCCCATCAACTTCAAGAAAGCACCCAAAATCTTAAATACCGGAAGGAAACCAGTATTCAAAACCTCATAAATAGCTGATACCAAACCAAAGATTCCACTAACCTTCAAACCCAAAGCCAAACCAGAAGCAATATCCTTTGAAAAAATACCCGCAACAGCCTTAGATACGCCTTGCTTATAACCAGCAAAACCACCAACACCAAGTTTGTCTCTCTTATCAGACAACATCGCTGCTTCTTCTTTAGCCTTAAGTCTAAGTATAGCTTTCTCCATAGCGTCCAATTCTTTCTCAGCACGAGAACCAAATTTAGAATCGTCCTTAGAAGAAGAACGAGAACCACCCGGCACAGCACCCATAGCTGAAGCTACTTGATTATCCAACTCAAGTTTAATCCTAATAGTCCCGTCAGAGTTTTCAGCCACGTTTCATTGCCTTCTGTTGTTCCTTTAATTCCAAATCCTTAACCGCATCACTCAAAACCATTAACTCTTGCAAGTCAACCCAAGCCTCGCCATCAATCTCGCTCGGCAAGTAACCAAACTCTTTACAAAGTTTGTACCTGAAAAACGCCCACTCGAAACCCGGTTGCGGAGAACCGCGCTTCACACCAGCCTTTAACTGGTACTCGCTAAAGGGCTTACTTCAGAGAGTTTATCAACCGCAACCACGAGTTTGTCATAATCCTCTGGATACAACTTATCCCTAATCGCCTGAAGAGATTTAAACTCTGCCGGAGACTCGATAGCAGCCAACACCCTCAACTCGTTATACAAAACGAAATCCAAATCATAAGACCCATTAGCCGCTTTTACGTCACCACGAATCTTCATCGCATCCCGATACGCTTGATTGCGTTGTCCAGCACTATACTTCCTAAGAACAATCTTAGTCGGTACGTCCTTCCCAATCTCTGTTACTTCAACTTCCATTCCTCAAAACACCCCTAAGCTAGATATGCTCCAGCTGTTGCATTCACAAAAGTAATCGGCGCACCAGTCGGAACAGCACCCCAATTAGTTTGTGTGAAGTCACGAATCATACACGTGAAGTCAAGCATAGTCACATCACCAACCTTAGTTGAGACGGATTGCTTCGTAAAGGCAGCAGCACCAATGTTGATTGTGAGCGTCCTTGCAGCAGTCGTCGCCCCAGAGTTAGTTGAAACAATCTTAACTGTCTCATCAACTTTGGGTGCTCCAACGCTAGCAAAAGTACTCGCGCCACTAGTGTCATTAGTGATTTTCTGTATAGCCCAAATCGCTTCATCAGTCATAGCAATCGTGCCATTCAAGTCAATTTCCAGTTGTTTAGCCGGAGACGCCTGAAGCAGTTGTGTTCCAAGAGAACCAACCCTCTCTACATTGTTATTGATTGTCAAATCAAAACTTTGCACCTGCGATATTGCAGTGCTGTTTGGAATAGACAAAGTAATATACTGCGGGGGGTGAACTTCGTCAGTAGAGAATGCGGCCGCTTGACCACCAGAATTAAGAGCAACCGATACGTTCTTAGCAATAAAGTCAGCAGTCATATTAAGAGGAGCACCCAAATCTCCTTTAATACGAAGGTTAGTAATCCTGCAACCAGTATAAGTTTCAACAGTTTCAAACGCGGTACTACCCATTACATCAGTACCTCTAGTAACAACCATCGTAAATGACGGAAGAGAAGAAACTTCTATGGGGGAAGCAGCAGCAGTCTTATAATTAATCCAGTGAGTATACACACCAGCAGCATCAGTAACAGCATCAGCACCCATAGCATAAGCTATAAGACGAGCATCCTGAAACAAACCATCAATAGTACCAGTCACATTAGCAGCAGTACCAACAAGAGCCTGAGATTCACGAACACCAAGAGCATTAACCCTAGTAGTATCAACACTAATCTCAGCATCAAGAGAATTAACATACATACCCATATTCGTATAACCAGTGCCGGGGTCTGTACCAAAAGTTGTTTCTTTTATCATTACCGCGCTAGTTACGGGCCCGGAGTAGTTTGCATTTACCGCCATCTTACATACACCTATGCAGTCTGTAACCACTTACCAGTTACAGTTACTGTTTTTCTAAAACTATTCATCGCCGGAGAAACACTAGTAGGAGACCCACCAGCACACCGGAGTAAATTAAAATACCCATTAGACGCTTCTGCCGTTTGAGCACCACGCTGCCAATCAGAAAACGTAACATTCGCTTGCCTATAGTTAGGGTTGTTCATTATAGTTTGCTCTATCTCCCCAGCTACTATTTCGCAATCTTGTGGTTTGATGGCTTGGATTTCAAAATTAGTTGTGAAGATTCTCCAAGTCGGAGCAGTTGCGCCTAGGGCTGCAAACTGCTGCTGGGGAGAAAGAGTGTAAACGTTTATTCTAGGGAACTTGGTTGCGTCTACGCGTTCTCCGGGAGGGTACACTCGGTTGGATACGCTGGTTACATTATCCTTTAGGAGTTTAGTTAGAAGAAATGAGATTTGCCTAGTAGCTCCTGTCATCGGATTCACCGCCTTCTACTTGAAGGGCGCGTATACTAAGGCTGGTGTCGCGGTAGTATTTAAAGGTTACGGTTGGTCAAACTCGTGCTCTATCGCAAGAACGATGATGTTTTTAATCATATCCATGTTCCTTTTGATACTTTCTTGAACGAAAGGGTGAGCCGAGTTAACGTGCATTATACGCATAGCCTTAAGTTCTTCTATGGACAAACCGAGTTTGCTCATAGCCCATTCGCCAAGTGGCGTAGGAACTCCTTTCTTAATTAGTGAAACCGCGTGTTTTTCAGTACCATACTGCATACTAGCCGCGTAGCTGTTACCAACGACAATAGAAACTTCGTTCTTGCTCGCTACGTCAACGTAGACGCTAGCCTTGAGCGCACCAGTCCAGAAGGGAATCTCTCCAGAACCAGAATACTCGACCATCTCATTAGCCATAAACTCGGCGGCTTGCAATAACCCCGATTCGCAAGCCCGGTCTAACCTAGCCTTAAAATCAGAAACAAAGCGTTCGGGAGTCGTTTTCACTAGAGAATCGTCGCCTCAACCCTCTGTCCCATCGAATCTAGTGTGCGTAGAATATCCTCACGCAACTGTTTGATGTTACCTTCAGGAATGGCGAGCGGAACTGGACGACCCAACAATGTTGACTCTATAACATAAACCGCAGAAAGCTTAGTAGTCAAATCTTCAATAATCTTAGGAACAGAAGTATACCCATAAGTATAAACCAAGACCACGTTCTTCAAACCACGAGAGAATTTCAAACCACTATCCTTACAAAGCGTAATCCGACCAGTAACCTTATCAACACGATACTCGCTATAATCCGCCACATCATCAGCGACATAAGTAGAGAATACAGCATCCTTAGTAGTATCCGCAGTCCAAGACGAACCGGAGTTACTAGATGTACAAACATTGCCACCAGTATAAGAGGCGTTAGTGCCAACAACCGCGAGGTAATACGCAGCAGTACCAGATGTAGCAGACTTCAAAACCAAGTGATAAGTAGAACCCTTAGTCAACGAATAGGGTATAGTAAACACTACGTCGTAAGTGTCAAAACTAGTCTTCGATGGCGCAGTAAGCGTTGCACTAGCCAAAGCAGTTCCAGAAGGTGAACCACTCGAATCAGCCTGCAATTCAATCGTAATGTTGGCAGCAGTTCCAGTATTATACTTTATTGAAAACGCGCACCTAATCATGGGCTTAGCATAACCAGCAAGAAAAGACTGAGAGACTTGATTAACCCCGCCAAAGGAAATACTAGTAGTCGCATTATCCTCATACGCTTGGTCTTTATACTCATTCAAAGCCAAAAGAGATATAGATTGAATCGGGTAATTCTCAGTCTGCAAATACTTATCCTCAAGCAAATCGTTTGTCCTCGGCATATAAGTATTAACGTCATCGGTAAAACGAGTTGCTTGATAGGAGAATAAGTTCGTGAAACCCTTCGCCATACCGTCGTAATATTGAATAGTACTCTGAGAATTTAAGAACACGCGACCCGTCCTACGGTCAACTTCCCCCTCAGCACGCAAAATATAATCAGCTACCACCGACGACGCGATGTCGGCATAAAAATAGGCAGCAGTGATAGCACTAGCAGCAGGAGCGGAAGTAAACGTGATAAAGCCATTATCCTCATCCATAGTATATGTGGTAGACTCGGTAGTACCAACGAATACTCTGTCTGTACCAGCAATCACGTTCTTATTATCGAAAGCGAAAGTCTTAGTTGATGAATCGCCAGTACCGATAGCTTCTTGACCAACTAAGTTACCACTAGACAATGTTAATGGTATTGTAGAATACGTTCCCAAAAACTCGTAAACTTTCTTGGGAGTAGTATAATTGGTTGTCGTAATGGAACTAGTTCCAACCATCTTACTTTACACCCAACGCATTTGCAACTGTATTTACTACGGGGTCTTTAAAAAACATGATGAAAAAACCCAACAAAGCTATACCGCCAGCGAAATACTTTTGATTACCGCGAAGTTCGTCAATTTCTTTCTGACGCTCTTCCAACTTTGCTTCCAAACGGTCAAAGCGGGCATCCATCTTATCACAAATTTGTGACAGGGTTACTCGTATAGCTGGTTCTCTTGTCAAAGGAAACTACTCTCCACCAATGAATTTTTCAAACAACGAAACATGGCGTTGTTCCAACTTCTTCTCCTCGTCCAACTTTCTCAAAGACGAAGCGATTACTTCTTCTTCTTTCTTACCAAACTCAAACGGTTTTCCGACCTTACCTTTTTCAATATTCCAAGAAGCTAGGTTTCCTTCCTGTTTAAGTTCATACTCTACAAGTTCTTCGCCTGTGAAACCAATCTTTTCCAACAGGTTACGAATCAACTTCAATGTAACGAAACTTCCTTCCTTGGGAAGCAAGTCCATTACTGTTAACCTTTCAATCACATTCAAATCCGTTTTCATTCAAATTACCCCCATTTAAAAAAATAAAAAAGAAAAGAAGTTAGCTCGCTTCTTACGAGCTACACGTTGCCGCGATAGTATACTCCACGTTATTGATGAGAACCTTCAAATACTGACTAGTTCCACCAGTCAACTGCGAGGAAGTAATACAACCCGACGCAGTACTAAAGTTAAACACGTGCGTCAGGTTAGCAGCACCAGTTACCACGATTGCATCCGTAACGGAAGCATCCGAAGACAAGTGAAGCAGTCCCTGACACGCAGTAACTCCAACTTCAGCAACAATGGATACACCATAGCACATTTGAGTTACAGTGCCAGCACCCTCTATGATAAAGAGTCCTGCGTTTACCCAACCCTTTGATGCGGTCTTACCTGAAGTCAAGACGGCTTTTCCAGAGATTGCAGTCAAGTGTGCATTATCGCCAGTAGTTGCCATGTCGTCTGCAATAGTCAAGTGACTCTGCAAACCATACGCATCCCAAATATTCTTCGAGAGCGAAGTCCTCACCATACAAGTTGCAAGCTGGTGGTTGGGCTGATGAGCAGTAGTCGCAGCATTCTTAAAGTATGCTACACCTATAGTCTCATCACCAGACGTTCCGTGGTCAGCTATTGAAGTTACACTCATCTGTAGAGGTACAACAGTACCGGTTGGTGTAATAGACTTCGTGGTACTAATAGTACCATAAGAAATTGCTCCACCATTAGTAGTAGTTCCAATTGAAAGAGCACTACTAAAAATCATCGTATTAGTCCAAGTAAGGTCTCCGCTGCCTGAAAAAGGCTGAACAGCCGTTCCCTGAGAACCCGTAACGGTCATTTTAAATCACCATGAATTTTGAAAACTAAAAAAAATAAATAGGGGGGAAAAATAACCCCTTACTTCCCAATCACTTCAAAGACACGTTTATAGTTGTCTGCTCCTGAACCACCAACAGTGATAGTTAGAACGCCTGCAGAAACCGCAGTTGTCTGTGCGTCATCAACTATTACCGAACCCTCGGTTGTGTGACGATAGCCAGTTACTCCCAAAAGAGTAACTATGCCATATGTCGAGAGGGTGATGGCAAGAGTGTCGCCCGAATCCGCTGTCGCAGCGGTTTCAAAGATAACCCTCTTGATTCCCGGATTTGGTGCTGATTCAGTTATTACCGATGCAGATATCGCTGTCATAGTCAATCACCTTAGTCGTGTATAGTCACTATCTGCGAGTTGAATTCCTCGGCCGTGCAGATAAGCGACTCGTAGACCTTGTTCATAAACTTGTATGAATCGTTGGTCTTCGCCAGTTCCTCATAAGTAACGTCTTGGAGGACACGCATCTGGAGGGTGTCAGTTGACAACACCATCAACTTACGAATGTTCGTGCTAGTTGCTGGTTCGATGAACTTAGACGGGAGTATAGGCAAGCCTTCAAACTCCATAGTCTTCAAACCCCAAGCAATCTCGAAGTTAGTGTTCACATACCGCTGCTGGTCTTGCAACAATGACTTAATGTTATCAGTCGTTGTGAAGTCAGTCACGATTAGGTTCGGGTCTCCCTGTCCTAGAGTGCTTGAGTTATTGGCAGTCCTCGCAAGCCTAATAGCCTTACGCAAGTCAGGAATGGTTATAGCCGTGTTCGCGCCAGCTATAGGTGCATTCGAGTTAGTGGTAATCAAACCAAGCAAACCAGTATACTCTGCACCTGCAGGAGTAGTGACTCCACCATATGCGGTGCGCGAAGCAGTCGCATCACCGTTTATGATAGCATCCTCTTCAACGTACCTGAGTGAGATGGTCTTGTTGCGTACTTCCAAGTTAAGCGCGTCAATGTACTGGTTCGCCAAATACTGCCTCGAAGAAGCAAGGTAAGGCCCAGTTACACGACCCACCGTGTAGAAATACTTAATCGGAGTTGACTTACGCTCATAAGTATCGTTAGCTTCCGCAAGAGGAGCATCCTCAATCGCAGCACCAACCACACCACGTGCAGTCAAACGGTTGTACTCAGCAGTACGACCATAGTTAGTTACACGCGGAATGAGTTCAACGAGCGGAGTAAGACGCCTAGTCAAATCCACGATGGTCGGGTCAACATACAACGGAATCAATGACTTGTCAGTTGTACCTGCCGAAAGACCAGAGATTGACATAGCCTTCGAGAAGTCAACACCAGTTGCTTCTGAGAAAGCCTTCCTCAAACCATCACGGCCATCAAAACCACGCATCGAATCAGTATACCTAGCCTCATCAGGGATAAGGTTAGTCATCTGACCAAAATTCCTCGCGGACTTCGCCACATTAGCCCGTACTTCACTCGGCGATTTACCAAGTGACTTTGCAACCTCTTCGGCTCCGGGCGCAAATTCATAATTCTTCATACTTCAATTCACCCTTTACTCGAAAGCAAACTTCTGCGCTGGAACTTTAACGCCATTCTCAATAGCACCCGGCGCAGCCAAACCCTTCGGCGTAACCAACTGCTTCTCAAGAGCGTCAACCTTCGCATTAAGCTCTTCGTATTTCTTCTGCCACTCAACAGGCTCTGACTTACCGGAACAGCCACCAAAACTCATGCCAGCTGGGGGTTTCTCTCCCATGTTAGCACCACCCTTGGTATCACCGCTCACGATGCCCATACCTTTCTTCTGCGCCTCAATCTTTCCAAGAATCTCCTTCAAGAGACCCTCAAAACGAGCGAGGTCAGTAGGAAGACCTTCGGACAAAGCCGGTTGATTGGACTTCTGAACGTCCGCTTCAGCGGTTTTGTTCTCCATCGAATCACCACTCTCTGAAACACTCTTTTCCGCCTTACCCTTACGCTTGGCACTTTCGAGTATCTCATCATCATCAATTTCTTTACCGTTTACTGCCTTTTTCTTTTTAGGCGGTACAACGGGATTCTTCTCTTCCGTTTCTCCACCATCACCCTTCACTTCATCATTGGCGTCTGTAATGCTAGTCGCCAACCTTGACTTCTCAAAGTCAAACGCCTTAGCAATACTGCCGGCAATGGTGGCGTCAGGATTAGCAGGAATACCCACCACGCTCACCTCATACAAATCAACATCAGAAATAACGCGGACGCTCTTCTGCAAATCTTCATCAAAAACAGTCTCGGCTTTCTTAACCGAACCCGCGACACTCATAGACCGCAACACGCCTTCATTAACTTGAGTAATGTGGTCTTGAACAGCTTTAGCAGTCGAGGGTTTCCACTCTACCATCAACTTATCTCCACTAATATAAGCATTAATAACTTTACCCAAACCCAACCCGTCATGCTTGTGGTTGAAGAATACTGTTGGGTTCTTCATCAAATCGTTAACTCCCTTAGCCAGAGCACTCTTAGACAAGCGTTCAGAATCGCGGTCTATACTAGTAGAACTAGCAACACCCAAAAACACTTGTTCGCCAGCCTCATTCTGAGACTTCTGCATAGGAAAGATATGCTTAAAGATTACACCCTCTAAGTGCCCTTCCTTAGTAAAATTAGTCATGATATCAAAACAACCTCGCTAGTATATAAGCCTTGTGGTTGACTGGGGTGGAGGGGAAGGCGAGAACGGATAAGACGCCTTAAACCCAGCCAACCAACAAGAACCCGCCACTAAAGACGCATCATACCCTCGTATCATATGTTATGGTAAAATCACCATAATTCGTAGTCGCTGACAAAGTTATATATAAACTCTTAGTAATCGCACAATTGAACGGAAACACCATACCAATCGTAGGAGCAGTAATAGTAGCCAACACAGTACCAGACGACCCGCCATCCTTAATAGTCAAAACCGCGTCACTAGCCGGAGTCTTATTAACAATAACCGAACCCAAAAAACCCGGCGTAGTAGTTATCGCAGTACCAGACTGCACCGCTGCATAATTAGCATACCGCAATGAATAACCCTTAATAACCTCAGCCATACAAAAACACCACCAAAGAATTAAAAACCTTAACCTTTATAAAACTTATGATTTAACCGATATACCTTCACTAGTAAATGGAACTGGTTCCGCAATCTCCTCTGTTATAGTAATATCCATCTTAGGTGTCCCCAACACTCGCGTATATACGCCCAAGAAGGCTGTTTCAAAATACTTAATAACATCAGCTTCAGAAACATCCGAACCCGAATGAATAACAACTAAATTAGCAACATCCGCCTTAGGAATCTCACAACGCCAAACTACGCCCATGAAAGCACCACTAGTGCTAACTGTTGGAACTTCAACCACAAAACGTTCAGGCTCCTCCCAATAAACACCACGGAATTCATAATCATTCACCTTCTTAGAAAACCGTTCCAACGTCGCAAAATCAACCAAGTAAGTAGGCATAAACCCTCACTCGTAAACTATAGTGGCATCCAAACCATTACCAGTAGTAATCAAAATCAAACCATTATTGAAAGGGATATAATAATCCCACACCCCAAGAGCCGCAGAAGCCGTAGTGATAATCCCAACCACCGGCGTAGAACCGGTCGAATTATCAACAACGGTAATATTCGTTCCAGATGTGTTATTATAAATAATCTTATGCAAAATACCCGCACCCAACTTCAACGTGTGCGTAGCCGCATTACCTTGTAAGTGATAATAAATCGGTTGCGTCTCCATCTTACCCATACGATAAATAGATGAAGTTCGAGCATTCATAGTCACAGACGCGCCCAAAACCGCAGAATTCAAACTGTCCTTAAACGCATGGAAATTCAAAGTATTAGTCCAAGACGCCGTAGAAGCTGACACGGTGTGCAAAATCAAACCTCCAAGAACAAAAACCACCTTACTATTAGTATAATAAATCTCGCATATCGCAACAGACGCAGTTAACGCGTACTGCCCCAAATTACCATTAAAAGTCGTAACCTTAGTCTCCACACCACCCTTAGCAGTCACGACACTAAATTCCGTCCCGTCTAACTGAAACCAAGCCCCGTCAGTAATCGTCGGCATTGACGCACCCCAACCCAAACCCCAACGACGCTTATTATTTGCAGTCCCAGTATCACCGAGTTTACCAACACAACGGAACCTCATAGAAGAACCAGAAACATAACGAGCACGACGAACCGAATACGCATAAGCAGTAGCACCACTAGACGTTCCAGAGGTCAAAATGAGTTCACAACCAGTCTGCGTCACCGACGCGCTAGTACCGGTCGCATTAGTAGTCCAAAAGTTAGCATCAATAGCAGTGCCTTCAAAACCTGCTCCAACTAAACGAACCGGCTCAATAACCCTAATATCTCCCGTTGGAGTATTATACGCTGGATTATTCAAATCGTCAGAAATGGCAGTCTTTAAAGCCCCACCATAAGTGACCCCGACATCACCAACAGAAGTATCTGGTTTGATGCCACTAATACGAGAAGAAGTCGTCATCTCCTTACGAATAGTCAAATTCGTCAAACCAACATCTGTATTAGTCGTGCAGAAAGAAATCTTAATCGCTATACAAACAATAGGATTAAAAGAATACACTTTAGTCCCATACTTAGTGCTATTAGTAGAGTCGTCATAAGTATTACGGACAGTCCCATCACTGCCAATAAACTCTATCTTCACATTACTAAAATACTTATTAGCAAGACTACAACCAAAACCAATCGAGTTCAAATAACGAGTCCTATAAAAAGCCAAGTATAAAACTTTTGGGTTAGTAGCGGTATCATTATACAAACCAGTATACAAGTCCTTAAACAAGTCAGATATGTTACCAGTCCAACCAACAGAAGTGCAACGAGCAGTATCTATATCATTCTCATATACACTATCCGTGTTAACTATCAGCGGGTTAAACGCGCCAATAGAAACCTTGTCAGAAGAAACAAGTTGAGTCTTCTGGTCTCCACTAGTTTGATTCGCTGAAGTTGCCGCGCCAGAAGGCAATGCCGACTTCTTCACACTAACGTTCAAACCATCAGAATCAACAACAGCACGAGTATCATCCGTAGAGTTCTTAATCTCTACCGCCCCAAGTTCAATATCACTCGATATCTCGACTGGCAACTTATTAGAAGCAGAAATAGAGTTACCGCTAGCATCAACTAACATTGAACGCCGAGCCTTGCTAGTAACCTCGTGTTCGTCCTGTTGAATTTGCCTATAATCCGTTAAACCCGTCACAGAGTTCAAACCTCTAACTTTTTCTCCAAACGCGAGTCATTGGAGTCCAAAAACTTTATAGCCTTCGCTATCTGGATGGCTTTCTCTTCTAACGCCTTGCGCGATTCTGTAGCACCAATCGAGCGATAACCGTCAACCCAGTTCGGGTTCTCATTACCTTCGGCTGTAACCTCGTCCTTTTCGGGACTACCCTCGGCCTTATACCGCTCTGCTTTTGGTTTCGGCTTCTTAGGAGGTAACTTGTCGGCCGGGAAGCGGCGGTCGTGATTCAAGTCTGCCGCATTAGATAGTGGGTTAAATACGAAACCACGAATCTCATCCATCCTATTATCCCACGCTTGAGCCGAAATCGCTCCATGTTCCGGTTCTGCCGGAAGAGTCGCGCCAAAAGGATACCTAGTCTCTGGCGTAGGAGACTCTCCTTCCGGACGACTAGTATTAACCGACACCGGCAAACTACGCGGGTGCTCGTACTCATAAGCCCTAACGCTCTGAGTACCACTATTAACCCTATCCCAACGACCAGCGCGGTCACCCCAATACTTAACAGCAGTCGCACCCTTAGTATCACGAGCAGCTTCGACGTTCTGCCGCTCCGCATTCCTCTCGCGGTCATCACTCTTGTTAGGTTGTTTCACACCCGGAGCACCCGGATTAAACTTCCCACCACCCATCGGCTTCCCATCGGGGCCAACTTCAGGCATATTACGCTGTTGAATCTCCGCAATAGCATCAAAACTCGACGTATCAATCTCAGCCAATGGAGGCAAGTCAAGCATCTCCCTAACCTCGTCCGGAGTAATGAAAGGCATAGTAGACAACAACTGCGCCCTCTGAGCCTTCTTCAACTCCTCGCGCACATTATCATAATGGAAGGAGAACTCAACATCATCAAAACCAATAACATCCTTAACGAAGAACTTAGTATTCAACTGCTCCTCTAGCTCACGCTTCAAGCCACGAATGTGCTTGTCGAACATTTCCATGTTCACATCAGCAACAGCGCGGTTAGCTGAGTCTGATTCTCCAAGCAAAGCGGGCGGAACCTGCAAAGCCATGAAAATCTGTTGACGCAAATAACGCATGAACTCCAACCACTGCATATCCGTGTTCGTTGGAGCGACGTTATCAACCTTAACCGAATCCTTATTCGGCACGTTCAACACTATATCGCGGTTATAAGAGTTAGACAAAGCCTGCAACTGTTGAGCAACACGCCCAAACTGCTCCTTATTAAACCCATACAGTTCATACAAGAGCCTTGGAATACCACCATTCCTCAACCAATCCGCATTATACTCTTCAGCATCAAACTTAATACGACCACTACGAATTAGGGAGAACAAACCACTCATACCATACTGACGATTACCCACGACGTTAGATGGCAAGTGAATCATTTCAGAAGGGTAAAAGTCAACACGACGATGCAGAACGCGCTGAATATACTTAATCGGCTCACCGTGCTCGTTATAATCAATCCTAATCGTTGAAGCGTCACGAGGATAAAACTCTAACACGCTGCCCTTCTTAACACTAGAATCATCACGAGACAAGTAAGTATCAGTCTTCTCGTCTCCAGAATCATACTTCTCACCCGGAAACGCTCCCGCATTATCATCTTTATAGTCTCTAACCACACGAAGTGCAGGAGAATTCATCAAACGCTCAGTGCGTTTACGAATAACCGCGTCCGCTTCCTCCCACGAACCCATATAAAAAGATTCTGCACCAGCAACTTCCGAACCCCTAACCAACTCAACGTAAGCGTCTCCGAAAATCTGTTGCGAAAACACGACGTCCTTCAAGAACTTATCAAAGTTATTAGACTTCAAGAACAACTTAATCTTCTTCTCAGTTAACTTATTCTTAGCTTTAATCTCATAACCATCACAAACCAAGTAATCCACCTTGGTTTTGATAGCTGCGTAAACTTCTGGAATCTCTAAAAACATCTTCCAGAGAATCTTGTAGTTAACTGGTTGCTGTTGTCCCCAAACCGTATTACGAATAGACAAGTAATCTGGCGTGAGACCGTACCCGCCCGCATCCTTAACAGGCGGCAACCCCGCTTTATCATTAGGGTACACACTAGCAGCTTTAGCAATCACCGGGTGCATCGCGCCACTAGAAACCGGCACTGGCCCGATAATACCAGTAATAGGGTCTAAAACAAAAGTATTAGAATCAACTCGTTCAAAAGCCAAAGCCCTGCTCACCAAGTGCGCCACGCGCCAAAATTATCATCAGAATCAAAGGGGTTTTGGACACCAGTAGACCTAACGTCCCCGGCAGGGTTGACTCCCAATACTATAACATCTCCAGCCCCACTAGTATTTAAAGGTTTGCTTTTCCTCTCAAAACTAGCGACACCAACATCGCCCTGAGGAGCCGAAACCGCCGACCAAGCCAAACACAAAGCCATCACAGTATCATCATGATGACCCGAAGCAGCCATCATCTGCATATTATTATCATCCGTCAACTTATACGCGAAAAACCGAAGCTCCTCTAACAAAGCCGCAGTACCATCACAATCCGGCAACCTCACACGCTTCTGTTGAAAACCTAGAACGCACTGATTAACCAACAACTGCTTCTTCGGATTCGACTTCGAGTTCGCAAAAGTATAAGCCTCCGCTTGCGGTACGAGTGGCTTAATCCACTCAAACACCGGGTTCCCAGCACTCGAAGAGTCAACGATAACCCGCTGAGGCTGGAAAACCTCCGCCACCTCAACAATCCTCTCCTTACAAGCTTCCCAATACTTGTTCTCATCCTGTACAGCCATAGTAGGTTCATTAAAACGTTCAAACCACGCAACTCGAATCGCGTTCTCCTCACTAATATCCAACACCACAATAGCAGTAAAATCCTTCAATCGCGCAATATCCACGCCCATCACATACCAGTGACCCTTCTGAGCAACCTTAACAATATCCTCATCAACCAAACACGGCTCAATAATACGCCCCGGAAACACGAAAGCCGAATCATCCAAAAACTCAGCCATATACTCCTGACGCCAAACCAAATCCGGCGTCGAAGACTTAATGTAATCAAGCTCCTTAGCAGGCAAAAATGGGTTATCATACGACGTAAAATGGAACGACTTCACTCGCCCGCTAGAATCATTAAGACCAAGGTTATAATACCGATAAAAATAATTACGCCCGTAAGGAGTAGAAATAAGAACGAGTTCACCATCGAACCGGACAAGCATAGGCATAAGAACAGTATCGACAACATCATCAGGCAAAAATGCAGCCTCGTCCACCACAATACGATGACATGTCTCTCCACGAATATGTTCACCCTCATTAGCAACAGTAAAAAACTGAATCTTAGACCCATTATCAAAAACAATCATCGGATTAGGCGTCCGCACAACACGCACAACCTTCTCCCTAAGTATTTCACTATCAGCGATAGTCTTCCGCATCATATTAAAAATAATAGACGCATTCTTATACGTACCAGCCACAACAAATTGATTACTGTCCCGATGATACAAAGCCGTGTGCAACAAACACACATTCATCATAGACGACTTACCTGACTGCCGTCCAAAACAACCAACCCTAACCTTAGCCCGACACTCCAAAAAACTACGCTGAGCCGCATGAGCAGTCCAACCCAACACCCTCTCAGCAAAAAAACAAACATCACTCCTAAGCCGAGCTACCTCCTCCAAAGACAAAGCCGCAACATCAGCAATAGACAAACTCAAACAGACTCAGACTCCCTACTCGTCTCAAACAAACGGTCAACCTTCTTCTTACCCAAAACCTGCAACATCCCAACCAAATTACGCTTCTCCGCCAAAATCACCGGAAACAACGCCATAACACGCGGGTCGGGCTTACGACCCTCCGACCGAGCTTCCTCCTCCTCACGCCTAACAAAATCCTCACCAAGAGCAAGCCACTCCATATAACCCATCAAAGCATCCTCAGAATCCAAAGGACGCTTATCCGACACTAGGGGACGAGACTCCAAAAACTTCCCAACACTATACAAATCACGAGACTCCATACGCCGCTTCAATTCAACCAAAACCGAACCAGCAGGAGACTCTAACACTTCATCAGACATATTATTTCCTCAAAGCCTTAACTTCCGTATACTCTAATCTACCCTTAAATTCCTCCTGCTTACCTATATTCCAATTCAAAACAGGCCGATAATAACCAACCACACGACTATAAACCTCACACTTACGACCACACTCACTCATTACCCCCACCCCGCACCACAGGCTCATCAAGATTAACCCAACCCTCCTTCAAAGCCAAAGCAAACAACTCCTGAGTCGCCACCAAATCATTCACATTATGAGCAGCCACCATAAACCTCTCAGAATCCGTCGCAGTCCCACCAACAATCTTCTTACCCAACCTAGCCACATTCCAACCAGACCCACACGGGTCAGACGGAACATAAATCCCCAAGTCACGACACAACATATCCTTCTTACAACGCTTACCCACAACCTCCATCATCACAACCATCAAATCAACGTGCTGATTAAACTTAACCGACCACCCTTTCTCCTTCAAAAAAGGCAAATCAAAACCAACACCATTATACGTCACAAGAACATCAAACACCAATTCCTTCTTCCCACCAGTCGGACAAGACAGTGCTTTAATCCCACTAGCGTCAGCAATCCCCACCAGCGAAATCTCATCCTTCACAAAATCCAAACCAGTAGTCTCCAAATCCAAAAAACCAAAACTCCGATTCATCCAGCAACAACCTCCAGTCTTCGACTTTCGTTTTCCACCCTTCTTGAGGTGGAAACCCCCACCCCACTACCAGAACCAACCCTAACCTCGCTCCGATTAGCCTCCTCAACAACCGCAACCATCAAACGACGCAACATCTCCGACTTACCAACACCCGCCCGCCTACACGCCTCCACAAACGCACCCTCTAACTCACGACTAGTACGATAATTCCGAGAAATATCAAAAACACAAGCCCTCCCCACAAAAAACCACCAAATAAAAAAAGAACACACAAGTATATAAGCTTTGTGTATACATTTCCCAAAACCACCCTATCTCAAAGAACCACCACCTTACCCCCGCCTGCACTCTTTTTTGGGACATTGGGGGGGCTTGGGTGCTGGTTGTGCGGGCGTTCTGTATTACGGGCGCATTGGTATTTGTAGTGTGATTATTTGTTCATACTATTTGAGAGTATGTTAATGCTTGTAGTGTAGTAGGTAGATAGTGAATGAGAGAGAGAATAGAGGTATATATAATGTAAAAGAGAATAGTATGAAAAAGTATGAAAACAGTTTTAGCTTCCTTTGTTTGTTAAATAAAGCCTTGTCCTTCCTTGGTTTTAGTCTTTATATAGCAATGGTAATACTTCGCTGTTATGGTCTTTAGATGCTAAATCCTAAATCCTCCGTTTGCCAATCGGGGGTTTCTGGTGCTTATTTGACTTAAATGCTCTTATACCCTCAGTCCGTTTTAAGGGGTATTACCGTCTGCGCTTCTAGTATTCCCATACTGTTTTTCATACTTCTTCATACTTTTTATTTTGGCTTTTGGTTGTGCCTCTACTGGCTTATATATTGTATTAGTGGAAGTGTGGTTTAGTAGTGTTTATATACTTTGCTATATTGCTGTATTCGCCCTTTGTTGGGTGGAAGTGTATGAGAATGGAAACGCAGGTGGTTGGTAGAGTGGATATATCGTCAATGCCGGTTGGCAGGTTCGTGCGTGAGTTTGACCGGTTGGGCATTTCTGTTAGTTTGGGTGCTTGTGTTGCGCCTAATGGCAAGGGTTCGGTGGTTGCGTCCATTGAGAGAGTGATGGTTATATGATTGGTTTCAGTTCCTTTGGTTCTGGTCAGTTGCAGGCTTGGGAAAAGAGGCGTAAGAGGCAGGGGGCGGCTAAAGCTAGGGCTTTGCGGGCTTTAGAGCGTCGGTTGCCTTAGTTTTTCTTTTTTCTCTTTTTCTTCTTCTTCTTTTGATTCTCTAATTGTGTTCTAGCTGTCAGCGTTGGGCTTCTAGCTAGTTTCTTGCTGTTTTTGGTATAGCTGGCTGTTTGTTTTAGCCCCCTAGTGTTTGTTTTGGTTGGGTTGGGGTTGTTTGGTATAGACTTGTGGGGTGCTATTGGGGTTTTGCTTCTGTAATACAGAGCGCGAATGGTTTTTTGGGGTTTATATATTGGTTGTTTTGTTACTACTTTGTGGTAGTCGCGTTATTCTTTTTATATTGTGTTGTTTTTTTTTAGCTCGTGGGATTTATAAATAACTGGTGGGTTTTTAAGTTTGTATGCTGAAAGTTTGTTTGCGATTGTTGAACCGGTCGCCCTGAGCGCGGGAAGCCAACCTTTCCGAGGCGTTAAAGGCTCGGTTCGATTCTCTTTGAGCGGTGCGGCCAACCCCCGCGATTGGTGGGGATTGTTGTGCGGCAGGCATTCGTGGGCTGTCTAGTGGTATAACTAGGTTTGCGTGCGTCTAGTTCGTGCGTAGGCATTTGCAGGCTCTTTTGGGACTACAAAAGAAAAAGTCTTTTCGGGCTTTAGTATTTGCGTTCTTTTAGTGGCGAGCAGAGAAGGTAAGACCCTTGCAACTAGAAGGACTATTCGTCTATAGGCTTTGGATAGCTTGTAGGAGTTAGTAGCGTAGAACTCGCAACTCCGAATAGGGGTTTGGGATATGCTAACCCTGCGTATGGCTCTTTAGCTGGTAGCAACCGGCTTTGAGGGAGTGGTGCGCCTAATCACTTGGTTGATTAGGGTTAATGGTTAGTGCGAGCGTGTCAGCGAACTCTAAAATAGTGACCCTAACGTCAATTTGGGTGGGTTTAGAGCGAGCAAGCGAAAGTAAGGTTCATTGACGGCGGGTAGTCTTTGCTTGAGTTTGGGCTGTTTGGTTTGAACGGCTAAATAGCTCGAACTCTACCATACTATATAGTTTAGTTTGATAAAGGCTAGACTATATAGTGACCTCTGGGGAAGAAGGGACAACAGTAGGGGCGAGTTTTCGGTAGCTAGATTTTCTATGCCTTGCAACAGAAAGGTGAAAAGCTACCAAATCACTCTTTAGCTGGTCATACTGGCTTGGGGTGGGATAGTGGTCTGAAATGGATTACGACGGTGAAGGAAGAAGGAATAAGACCATCGAAGAAGTTGTTTCTGATGGGGTTAATAACATTATCATAGCGCCACTTATTGGTGGGCGTTATCTTGTAACAGCTACTTCCAGTAGGAATGGGGCGCAGGTTACTTATCGGAATAAGGAACAGCTTGTTTCGATGATTAAAAAACTCTTTTGAATCCGTTTGGGGGCTTATGCCCTTTTTTAGTGTGAGGTTTTACTCGTCATGGGGTAGCTTCGCGGAAGTGGGTTTGAATGGCCTATGCAGTGAATAAGGATGGGCAGATAGTCATTACTCTGCCTAAGGGTGAGGGTAAGCCTAGCAAGTCGGGCAAGTCAATGATTCTTGACACAACTGGTGGGTTTGCTGACCTTGGGAATGGTCTTAAACTGTCCTACAACGTGATACGCGCTAAACAGTAAAGAACGCGCGTGCATTCTTCTTGGCTTTACCAAGAAGTAATTTTCTTCTTTTTCATGCGTCTAAAAGGACAACCGGCAGTGCGAGACTGTAGGGGGCGGTTGTAGAAGGGTGTGGCGGCAGACTTTAGCAAGTATAGGGATATGGCTGGTAACGCTTGGGGGTTGAATGACGCTGGACAAGATTATGCTAATCACTTACTTGCAACTTTAAAGACGGCGATTAAGAAACTGGGTAATCATAAGATAGACCGTATTCAATTGCGTAGTTTTGGAAACTGTGGCATCGCCTCTAGGTTTTTAGAAGTTACTGCGGATTATTTAGTAACTGAAAAAAACCTCAAATGTTTTAATGGGGTTCGTTTGGTTTTTGATATTTGCACTTGTGGGAGTAAGAACTGTTGGGGTTCTTGTTACTTAGTAGATGGGGCTGGCAAGAAAACAAAACTTCATACTAGCGGGAAGAAGGGTAATATTCCTTTGAGTTAAAGGCGATTGTTAATGCCGGTAGAAGTTAAGGTTAATAATGGTTGTCGTTTGCGTAAGCGTGAGGCTAAAGAGTTTATCGTGACTATTACGGAAGAACGGGTTCATTTAGGGGTTGTTTGTTTATGGTAGCAAATAAGAAAAGTAAGGGTTGGGTTTTTTCTTCTAAAACGTTTAATATGCGTATTGTTTTTTCTAATTCTATAAGGATGGATAGGGCAGAGGCATTAGAGTATTTGGCTGATGCTTTAAAGAACGCGTTGCGTGACCCTGATGCTGATTGGCGGTTAAAGGCGATTAATAATGAACCCCGAACTTAAGGATATTAGGTTGTGTCCTTTGTGTAGTAAGCCTTATGATGTTGATAGTGATGCGGCGGGAGTTGCTAGTAAGTATATTTGTCGTAAGTGTGAAAAGAAAGCTGAACGTGAAGGTCGGTTGAGAATAGCTCATTAAGCGGGTGGTAGTGAATGGCTGATAATTGCGTAGAAGTCAAGGGTAAGGCTATTTTCTTGGATGGTCGCGTGTTGTTGGAAGGCGACGAGTTGGTTCGTTTTAAAGAGAGCCTAGACTTCGTGTTAAAGTATGTTAAACCTTGTGACGGGTTAGTAGAAATCAAGACGGCGGTGGATGCGTGTGGCTAATTGTCGGTTTCATAAGCGTTTCTCTAACCCGAATGGGTCTAATGGCGGGTGTTTTTTGCTTCCTCATGTTGCAGAAGGTTGGGATAATCAAGTCTTGTATGCTTGTGGTGATTCGCCCGAAGGGGCTTTAATAAGGTTTAAAGAAGGCAAACAAGAAGAAACGAGTAGTAGTAGTTGGGGTGGTTCTAGTTTTATTCTTTGTGCTGTTGTAAAAGGTAGGCTGGGTTTTTCGTCTGACGAGCCTTTGCCTCTTGTTTTGCAAGTGTTACCTGACACGATTACTGTTGCTGAGTTAGCGGTTGTCATGGAAGCTAATAAAGAGTCTCGTTTGCAGACTCGACCGTTTTTGATTATTAATAAGAATAACATTAAACCGGAATGGTGGTTGTGAATGCCTGTATGCGTGGATAGGTTGTGGGTTTTGATGGGTGCGTCGCAATACTCGCGTAATCGGTCAAGGGAACGCCGTTTGGGTATGCACAAAGAGAATGTGCCGCGTGGTCAAGGCGTGGCTCAAAAACGGGGGTTTGGGAAGTGCCTTTGATTTTTGATGATGGGGAGTTAGTTGGTATTCAAGGATTGCCTCCAACTGAAGATATGGTTTTGACTGCGGTTAATCCTATGAATAGTAAGAATCCAGTAGTAGTCTTGCCTAATCTTAAAGTTAAGAAGTTAAAGAAAGGGTGATTGGGTATGGGTAGAGTGTTTAGCGTGTTCGCGCTAGTAGTGCTAGCGTTGAGTGTTGGCGTTAATGCTCTTAGCGTGTTTGAGTTTAAGGACGCTATGTGGAAGCAGACGGCTAAAGCGTTGAAGTTTAGTCCTAGTTCGGCTAAGTATTTGGCTGTTTGTTATACTACTTTCAATGGGCAACTGGTAAGTTATAATTGTTTTACTCGTTACCCATTCATTGAGGCTAAGCCTAGTAGTATTGGGGCTTTGATTAAGTAGGTTCAGATGCTTATTCTCAGAGGGGAACGTGGCGATGGTGTAAGGTGGTGTGAGGCTTTCGCTCTGTCAAGTAGTTGAAGAAAGAAGGGTGACTTAAACCTGTGGGAGTTGGGTTGCTTTTTAAAGTATTTGGCGAAGATGGATTGTTAGCGATAGCATTGCGTAGCACGCCCAACAGCGGTCTTTGCGGCTTAGCCGGTTACGACCAAGTTGGGGTGGTTTCAGTTCGAGTCTGAACGGCGCGTTCTCTTTTGGGGGTTCGTGGTTCTTGGTGGCGCAACACCGTGTTGTCAAGAGCTAGTTTATATAATGTATTATGTGATGCGCGTGTATTGGCACACGCGTATTGTTTGGGTGGTGGGTGTAAGCCGCCCAAACCGCGATTATTGGGTTGGTGTAGCAAATTGGATAATGCGAGTGGCTCAAGACCTCTTGCCTTAGGGCTTAGCAGGTTCGATTCCTGCCACCAACATTAAAGGTGTTTTGAGTGGGGAATTGTCGGTTTAGGGTTAGGAAGATTCCCGACTTTGAGGTTTATAGGGTGTTTAATGACGTGGGTGGAAGATATCATGACCCCTATATTACTAGTAGTGATTATGCACAATCCATACTTAATGCCTTATATGAGTATCAACGCGATAATCCAAATAGGCATTATTGTATTGGTGTCGTGATGAAAGCTACTCATACAGGTAGTTCGGGAACTTGGGATGTTACTTATCGGGTAGTTCCTGCTAGTGTGTCGGCTGAATACTTAGAAGCGATACCGCACGAAGCGTCTTATAATGGTCATAGTCCTTTTGTGGTTTTGAATCGGGATTTGTTGTTGGATAGGTGGCGGGTAAAGAAAGATGGCTAACTGTCGGTTTAGGGTTAGAAAAGTTGATTCTCTTACGGCGGGTGTTATTCATTTGCCTGCGGGAATAGCCCTTGACCCTTATTATCGGGGTTTTCAATCTGCGGAGTCAATGAAAAACGCGCTGAGTCGTTTTATTTCAGAGTTTCCAGATATGAAATTTGCTATGAGTGTTGTTCTTAACGTTAGCATTATTCGTGGTTTGTATGATATGAAGGTGCGGTTGGTTCCTGCAACTTTGTCGGTTGATGAAATTCAAGCTATGCTAGTTCCTTTTGATGAGAATACTTATCATTTTGTGATTATTAATATGGATTTGGTTACTGACGCTATGCGAGTGAGTGAAAATGAGCAATTGTAGATTTCATAAGCGCGATGTCTTTAAGGGGTTGTGCGACCCTTATGGTTTGATTTCTCAAGCACCTAAAATTATAGTTTTGGGGGAATTCACTATTAGTAGGGTGTCAGATTCATATTTAGAAGCGCGTGAAACAGTAGAAAAGTATGCGATTGCTATGCCTATTCGGGATAGTTATCACCCATATTATATTTATGTCGAGAATGGTGTTAATTCTCTTAAGTTGGTTACGACTGAGGAAGACGTTAAAGCCAAAAGAGTTTTTTATATAGTAATGATTCGTAGGTCGTGGTTTGGTTTTAGGAATTAATGATTTTCGTGTGGAAGTGGGCTAGAATGGCTAACTGTAGATTTCATAAGCGGGATGTTCTTTCTTTAGGGTTGCTAACTTGTAAAAGTAAGATTGGAAGAACGCTTTCTCCTCCAAGCACTCTTTCTTTCGATTTTGCAGAATCAAAAATAGAAGGTAGTTTTTCTAGGTATGTTGAAGCGGTAAATCGGCAAGCTGAATTAACTAAACGTTTTCCTCCAGAAAAAGCCTATAACCCCTATTTTATATATACGGAAGAAGCGGGCAACCCCATTTCATTTAGGTTAGTTACTACTACTAGTCAAATCCTTAAAAGGAAGTGTTTCGTGTTGATAGAATTAAACCAAAGTTATTGCAAGGAGGTGGGCTAAAAATGCCTGCGAGAAAAACTAAGAAGAAAACTAGCAAAGCGAGTGGCGTAGAACGCATACCGAAGGATGTCCTGTCTGTAAAGATGGGGACAGATGATAAGACGGTTCGTTTCAAGCTGTTCGCCAACCCGTCAGGTGACGGAGTAGATTTGAGGGCAGTCAATCGTTTTGGTGAGCCGAGGGAAAAGAGCCTCTTGCTTACAATACACAAGACGGGACTGATGGAACGCCACGCCAATGTCAGCGACAAACTGCACTTGAAGAAGAACAGGTATGGACAACTCTTGCAAAAGAAGTTCCGCGCCTAAAACAAACCAGCAAAAGAGAATTGGGGGGCTTAATTAACCCCCTTATTCTTTCATTTTAAAACGGAGTTGATGGAGGAATATGAAAAGCGAAGTGAGTTTGGGTTGTGACCCAGAGTTTCTGATACTCGCTAAGGGTAGCACTGCGAGTAATGCGACCGTGTTACCAGCAGACCATTATTTTAATGGTTCGATGGAAGCGGCGGTTGGTCACGATGGTCATTCTTCGACAGGAGAGTTGCGACCAAAACCAGCGGATTCGGCGGCAGAGTTGGTTGCTAACATTAGGCCGTTGATTCAAGAAATTTACAAGACGGTGCGTAAAGACGCCAAGTTTGGTTTGGTTTCTGCGGGTAACGGTGTGCGTGACCCGATTGGTGGTCATATTCACTTTGGTTATGTTGATGAACCAAGCGAATTCACTAAGCAGTGTTTGGATTTGTTCTTTAGCATTCCGTTGGCTTTGATTGAACAAGACCCGTATAATAAGAAACGCAGAACAGGTGACGGTTATGGTCAGCTTGCTACTACTAACTCTAGCGGCATTCGGATTCAATCTGCTTATGGATTCGAGTATCGTCCTCCCGCTAGTTGGTTAGTGTCTAAAGATATTGCTCTGTCAGCATTGTCTTTGGCTCACTGGGTTTGCGAACAATCTTATATGAAAGGAAGTCCCGCGTATAAGGCAATGCAGGTTGGAGTTGGAAAGATTACTGACTGGAATAATCTTAATTCTAAGTTTAAGAACGCGGATAAGACTTACTTGAAGCAAATTTATGATTCACACATTAAAGGAGTAATAGACCTAGCACCCGACGAAGTTAAAGCTAACACTAAGACTTTGCGTGGAATGATTGACCGGCGTGAGTCTTGGAATGAATGGCAAGACTTATCCGTTGGGTGGGGCTTGTCTTTTAATGGTGCGGTCGAAATTCAACCTTTCAATTTTGCTCACCGCGTCTTTGGCTTGCGTAGCATTGAAGCGCAGGTTAATACGCCGTTGATGGTTAATGAGGCTTTCAAGCCAATTAACATTGTTGGCGTTAGTGATTCTAATGCTAAGCGAGATGATTATACTGGCGCGATGTTGGTTTCAAGTAACTTGGCGGCTGGTGGCGAAAAGAGCGACTTGTTTAAGTCTTTCGCGTCATCTTTTGAAGATGCGGATTTGGAAGAAGACCCGCTGTTGCCTGAGAACACTATTTCAATCGCCGAACATATCCGATACAATGAAAAGAGCCGCGCTTGTTTGGCTGAGTTCTTGACTAAATATCGTGCTAGTATGAAGGCGGCAGTAGAATTGAATGGGGCGGGTAAGCCTAAGAAAGTTCGCGCTAGCCGCCATGCGGCTTGTGGTAATGCGTAGAGAGAGTGATTATGTATGTGTGGTATAGCTGGTTTGATTAAGTTGAAAGGTTCTACTCTTGACACCAAGACGCAACAACTATTGTTAGAGCGTCTTTTGTATGGCATTGAACCGCGAGGGGGGCAAGCTAGTGGGATTGGTTGTTACTGGTTTGGTTCTGAACGCAAAAGTCATTGGGCTAAGCAAGCGGCTGGCGCAGAGCGTTTCATTCAATCCAAGTTCTTCGTTCAGGCAGCGACTATGGACGCTCACGCGTTCTTCTTGCACTCTAGGTTAGCGACGACGGGTAGTGTTGATAATCTTAATAACAATCACCCCGTTCTGACTGAGCATTGTTCTCTGGTTCATAATGGCACTTTTTCTCAATGGAATTATAATAAGACTATGGAACGGGATGGTTTGAAACCAATGGCTAAAACTGAGGTTGATTCTCAGATTATTGGCTTGATGCACGATAAGTTTAAAGACGCTCGTGAAGCAGTCAAACACTTGGACGGTTCTTTTGCTTATGCTTTGTTTGATGACCGTTATAACCGCATTCAAATCGTAAAGCACTCTAATCCGGTTGTCGTGGCTTTGATTGAGGAGTTGAAGATAGTCTTATTCGCTAGCACTAGGGAAGCTATTGAGTATGCTATTTGCGAGTTTGAATGCAAGTATAACTTCTTTGTTGTTCGTCGTCCTCGTTGGCAAGCGAATTATATTGAAATGAAGGACGATACGCTGCTTGAGTTTAACTTTACTAAGGACTCTTTCGTGGCGGATTATGTCCAGCCGGATAGTATAAAGAGTTCTCAGTCAGGTGCTTGTAATGGCTGGTATGATGCTAATGGAAACTTTCATGCTTATTGGGAAGGCGAGGATGACGAGTTAGGAACACCATATCGCGGTTCTAACAATCAGACGATTCATGTTAAAAAAAACAGCGAAGATGGGTCTAGCGGAGTTCTTGTAGATAAAGTTATTAGGGTTATAAGGAATAGTGAGTTGCCGCCAAATCGGTTTGAGATTTCTCGCAACTTGGTTGATGATGAAGCCGGAAACCCGTTTTTAACAATGCTTAATTTGTGTTTCAAACAAGATATTAAGCAGGGCGTGTTGGGTGGGGCTAAAGGTTTTATCGTCACGCTTGATGATAAGGTTGATAATGTTGTTCGTTGTAATCGTATTTGGATGAAGCGTAAGGATGTTTGTGGGCGTTTCTCTGAAATTATGGATACGATGGAAGCGATGATTGGTTTTGAAGATGAGGAAGCTAGAGCTGAAGAAGCTATGACTGAAACGGATATTAGTAAAGCGTTGGACGAAGAAGCGCAAGCGGCTTTGAGTGCTAGTGCGGATGCTGAAATTATGGAACAACAAGTAACTAATAACTAAGGTGTTTTGGATGGGTAATTGTCGTTTTAGAGTTCGTGCGCTTCCCGTTGGACGAAAGTTTATTATCAAAGTTGATATTAGTAGGCGCATACACATACTAGAACCTGCTTGGATTAGGGGTTATGCTGGAGCGAATTACGCTTTGCTTTCTTTAAAAGAAATGCGAGAAAGTGAACCATTCCGCCGTTTTGTTTTGGCTAGAACTTTACGAAAGGACGACCAACCGCCCGATAGCTTGTTAATAACTTTAGAATTGATAAAAGAGGGCATTACTCCTGAAGTTTTGGAATTTTTGCGAGTTTCAAACGAGTTTAGGCGCGACACTTTTCCGTTTGTGATTGTTGATTTGGATAAAATTGGTTCTGGTGATTGGTTGGATGAAAAAGCGAGTAAAAAAGTGTAGGTTTCACCAGAGGGATATTAGTTTTGATAAGCCTTGGACTTTCGCGCCTAAAAGGATAAATATGGATAATTATATATATACGGCTTATAAACGTAATGTTAGTTCTTCGCGTATTTTGATTGCGGATAGTAATACTCTTGGTAGGTTGAGGTCACGCTTTAAAGATATGGCGGCGTTTTATAAACACGATTGTTTAACTGACAATGACGAAGTTAACGAATATATTTTGATAGAACCAAAAGATTACGCTACTCAAAAGGGTTGTATTGTAACTTGCCATTGGAGTGAAGAGTTCATTGCTTTGCCGGTTGATTCTATTAAGCGCATACTATCGGGCGACCCGAAGATAAGGTCTGATTATGATGATTAAGAGGTGTTTTAAGTGGCTTTCAAAGTAAGAAAATTGCCCGTCCCGAAGATGATTAAGTGTTATGAAGATATACCTAACGGGTTTAATAGCACTTTCACGGAACGCATTGACACTATGAATGAGCATTTGGATTGGCAGAACTCGGCTACGGGTAATGTTAGGCGACAATTGTTCTTTTATAGGGCGGTTAGACCTAATTATAGAGCGTCTTTTGATAGTTATAATGAACGAACAGGTAATAGTTCGAGTAGTTCGTTTTTGAACGAGTATGAGTTAATGGTTGGTTTTAATAGCCGTGTTGAACCTAATCGTTCTGGGGCTTTGAGTTTGGATTATCCTGTTTGGGCTAAGAAACCGTTTTTGATTGTGATGAAGGAAGATATTATCAAAGATAAGAAAAAGAAAGAAGCAACTGCGACTAGCGTTGGGGCTGAAACCGTAACGACAGATGAAGGTATTGTGTTGTCTATGCCAAGATTTGTTTATGGTGCAGTTACCGACGAGCCGAGCGGTTTTACTGGCACGAGTATCAATAGGTAGGCTATGCCAGACCCAGAAGAACCTTAAACTGTTACTATCGTGTAGTAGTTTCGGTAGGTATATATTCAATCGTATGCATTATATTCATTGCCCGTTTTTTGGGGTAGTTAAAAAAAACAAAGTAGGTGAGAACGGAATGGCGAAGAAATTCGGCTTGTCCATATACGGACGGGCTAAGAGTAAGTCGGAAAAGGGGAACACGACTCTCGCCCTCGTTGCGAACAGCAAGAGGGGCGGGGTAAGCGTGGTCGCTGTTGACGACAAGGGGGCTATCATGAAGAATGGTTGGCTCGTAACTTTCTGTGGAGATGGTAAGATTTACCGCCACAAGAAGGTTGACAAGGCACTTGGTTTCGCTCTTAAGAACAAGAGCGCAGTCCTGATGAAGAAACTCTAAGGGCTAAGAACTAGTGCTTTTTTGGGTTGGGGGTAATCTCTCGTTTGAGTGTTATCTCCAACCCCCTAATTCTATTTCTTTATGGTGGGTGTTTTTGTAATGGGTAGGCCAGTAAAATTTGTTGGTTGCCACTTCCCTAATTGTGATGGGAAGCATTATTCTTTGGGTTTGTGTACGAAGCATTATCATAATAGGCGTGGGCGCATTCGTAATGCGGTTGCTTTAGATACGTTTATTTTGATTGTTACTCGCTTTCCGGCATTGCCGAAGGGTGTTCGTGAGCCGCGTAAAGATTTGACTGCTTATCAGAGGGTAAAGGGTAATGGTCATGCGCGTTTGTGTCCAAAGTGTGGCAAGGTAACGCATACTAAGCCGCCCTTTTTGTGTCCTTTATGCACTATGAGGACGCCTTCTCGTGCTAAGCGGCGGTTGATTGGTAATGAGTAATTGTCGGTTTCATCGCCCCACTTTAACAGAGCGCGTTAAAATATGGTATAAATACTCGTTTATGCTAGACCTAGATTATAGGATTTGGTGGTTGCGAGCTTATTATCGCGTAGTTAAAAATGACGCTTCTCATACTGATGCTGCAACGTGGTTTATATTCGGGTGGGTGATAGTAATGGCTACTTTTATAGGTTTTATGTTAGGTAGTATTTTGGGTAGGCTTGTTGGTGGTTGAGGTTGCCGTATTCCAGAATAGAAGACCGTAGGGCGGCTGTCACTAGACATTATCATCGTAACCCGCGAAAGGTTATAGCTTGGAATTTAGCTAGGCGCGGTAAGTATCGCACTCTTGTTCAAGAGTATAAGCGAGCTAAGGGTTGTGCTAAGTGTGGGTTACGTGAGCCAGTGTGTTTAGACTTTCACCACGTTAGAGGTAAGAAAGAGGCTTTAATTAGTGCGCTTTTAAACAGTGGCTTTGGCTGGGAACGTATCTACGCCGAGATGGTTAAGTGCGAGATACTCTGTGCTAATTGCCACCGTTTATTACACTGGCGAGCCACGCATCCAGCTTCTCCTTCCAGTCGCGTGAACGCACGGCGAAGTAGCAGTGCGCGTTGAGGTCTAGGCAGAATTTAGTGAACTCTACCTCTTCACGGGGGTCATACCTCCCGTTTTTGCATTGTATTAAAAGGGGGGATTCCCCCTTTTTTATTGCGGCTAAATCGGCTTTCCCGTGGGAGCCAGCCGCTCGGATGACAAACCATCCTTTGCTTTCCAAGTAGTGTTTTATTTCATATTCGTAGCGGGTTCCTTTTGAATATTTCGTCATACTTTTATATTATGAATGCGAAGGTATATATACTTGAGTGACACTAAATCTAATAAGTTGGATTAAGGGGGTTTGAAAATGTTAACACAAACAGCAGTAGAAGCAATCATAGCCCCAGACGAGTTTCAAAAGTTCTTAGATTACGGCAAGACAGTTCAAATACCTATTGGTTGTAATCACAAGGGACAACAAATGTATTTCGAGTATGACGTTCAACAGTATTTAAAAAAGAGGGATAAAGATGCCGAATTGTCGGTTTCACAAACGAAAGTTTGACCTGACATATCTCAGAGGTTTTTCCAAAAGCCATCATTATAGTTTGTTGGTGGGAATATATCGGCGTAGGTTAGTATATTATAATTCCAAAACGCAAGAAATGATGTATCCTGACGTTTTTAGAAAAATGGTAAAATCAAGCGGTTATAAAATGAAAGAAGTGTTCCCAAATGCCAAACTGCAGATTTAGAGTAAGAGATTGTTCCAAATCGTCGTCCATAGGTTCTAAAATTAAGGATGAATTGGAAAAAATTCCACAATTTGCTTTAGTTCCCGGTGAACGTGCGAAATTTTTAATAGATGTATTTGCTCTCCCTACCGGAGAACCAATAATAACAGGTATGCGTATTGAAAAGACCAGACTGGACTATTTCAGTATTGGTGGTAGAAGCCAAAGGGCTTCTGAAAGATTCTACAAAATTACTAAGAGTGTGTGATTAAATATGCCAGAGTACAGTAAAGGTGACAAGTTCACCGAAAAACTAACCAAAAGCGGCGGAAGCCACTACCTCCTAGTAGGGGAGAGCCTCAAGAAATACTTGGGATTAGAAGACGCAGACAACGACGAGCTGGTTCTCTTAATAGAAGAGTCAAAGAAAGGCAAATACCTAGCAATATACAAAAAGAACGGCGTTTAACATTGGATGATAACTTCTCAGAACTAGTAATAGCCGTCTTCGCGCCCCTACGCGCAGCCGGAGTTAGCCCAGAAACCCAAGAGGTTTACAAACAAAAATACATAGCCCAATACGCAAACAAAGACGGGGCGGGAATAATCGCCACGAGCAAAGAACTAAAAACGAGATTCGACTATCTAAAAGAAGAACACCTTGCACAAATATATATCTATGCTACTTCCGCATGGGAAACAACCCCCCTATCAGAGATTCAACTCTCTCCGAGTATGCGGACTGATGCGGTTGTGTTGGCGTTGAAGCCGAAGGTTATGAATGGCTCTACGTTTCAAATACACAAGATAGAGGGGGCGTTCCCCTTCAATGACGTAAAGCGAATGATACGCGATACGACGGTCTTAGACTTGTCCGATGAAGCTAAATGCAAACTACCCTTCTTCATATCTAAAGAGTTAACGCTTGGCGGGAACATAACTTCTTCGTTGGATAAGAAAGACAAGAGTTACTCTTTATACGAAGTGGGTATTAACGAGAAGACTAACGAGGTTAAGTTCTTATTCATAGGCGAACCCAGAAAGAAAGGACACCCGATGGGCGACATAATGACCTTCTCAATGCCACTCTATACTTACAAGTTCTTAGCCGAAGATGGACGCGAATACGTCTTATTCTCAGTCAAAGAATTGACGCTGGGTAGGCACAAAGTTACTGGTATGCGAATAGTAATCAGCGACTTGTCACCCTTTGGTGACTCAGCCAAATTCTCAACAATGCGCCAAGTCCTATTCGTCCACACAGCAGAACCAGACATACACCAATTAAAACCAGAAGAAGCGCAAGCAATAGCATCCAAACACGATTACGAAACATTCATGTACTCCTTACGCGGCGGTTACAAACACCCCGTTTGGTTTGAAAAATTCATGGCAGCGTGGCTCTTATCAGGCAAAGACAGTGGCTATCCATTGCACATAGCTTGGCTATCCGAGGCGGGCGGGGGCAAGTCAAAATACATGACTGCGCTCTACGAGCAGTTTCGAGAACTGCAAAGGCCAGCAGCAATAGGAACACTCAAGGGTTTAGTTCCTCACTTTGGTGGAAGTGTGCCTGATGAGGGGTATCTGTGCAAGTGCCAGAGGTTCGGGTTCGTTGACGAGTTTTTCTCCATCCTCCGTCGCTCAACCTTCAACAAACAGGACACGGACTCTGGCACTAGCCTGATGCTACCCATCTTGGAACACATGACTTACCAAGGGGATTCGGGTTCACACGCTTCAATAACGGTTAAGCCGAGTATGCGGGCGTTGTTCTGTTCAAACATGAAGAACTATTATGGGTTCGAGAATATGTTTGAGATTAGTCAACACATTAGCAACGCTTTCATGTCCCGTATATTGTGGTATGTGCAGACTGACGCTCACGTTGCTTTTGTGAACGCTTACAAAGCTAAGGTAGCTGAGGCTGAGCGTGAGGCTGGCGAACCACTTTACCCCAAACATAGTGCCGAGTTCGTTAGTTTGGTAGATTATTGCACTAGCTTCATGTTGCCCGTCAAGTCGGAAACGGTTGAACAGATTTACGCCGAGTATGAAACTCGCGCCGTGCCGGACGGTTTGGCGGAAGTGTATAGGGCTAGGTCTCGTCACCACATTGCTTGCTTGGTGGACGGTATTGCTAAGGTTAATTGGATTACTCAAAAGCGTGACAAGTTGGAGATTAGGGACGAGGACATTATAGAGGCTAGTGCGATTTTCGGCACGATAATCTTGTCATGGACTCCACAATCAGCGTTGGGTAATGAGTGGGTTCCGGTTAGCATTAAGCTGAACTACTTGTCTTACGACCAGCGTAAGTTGTATGACTTTATAAAGTCCAAGCCCAACGTGGGACGGGAAGATGCTTTAGTGTTTGCTCCAAATTCAGAAGCTAACCTGCAATTCTTGGTTGATAAAGGATTGTTAGAGTTAAAACGCTCAGAAGAGTTTGGAAAATGGTTATACGAAGCGAAGGCGGGTTAGAGTGGGAGTTGATTGAAATGAAGTGTCAACATTGTGGGTGGTCAGAAGGAATTTCTTTCTATGACATTAGCACGGTAAATATCGAAGTCATTTACATTAAGTTTCACTGCAAAAAGTGTGGCTATGTCCAAGAAGAGCGTTCAAAGGAGGAATGAAAGATGGCAGATTATATGAAGGTAGGAAAGATAGTTCAAGCGTCAAACCCAATTTGTTTATCTTGTAGATTATGGCATTTGCAAGAAACATTTGGAACAGATAACAAAAAGTATTGGAAATGTGGTCGTTGCAATGCTATGTTCGATTTCATTCCAATGAAGAAGCGGGTGTGATGTTGTTCGTGATACAAACAAAGACGGCAGACGGAATTTATTTTGAAGTAGACCAACTACTTCATAGTAGAGATGCATACTTACCTTGTAGGTCAGAGAAAGGTAAAGAAGTTGCAAATAAGTGCGAAATTGGTTTAAAACAAGAATTTGTTTCTTTTTCTGATTATCAAGCTGAACGTGAGAAAGACCAGCAAGCGTTCCAGAAGACACTTGACAAAGCCCAAGAGATACACGAAGCTGAATGTGTAGCATTAGCAGCAAGAATACGAGAAATCGCCGATGGAATATCCTGCCTTGATGTCAGATGGTGTGACTTGAATGGAGATATTCGCCTGCTGTGCGATAATTGCCAGCTAAAAAGAAGCTGTTTTTTGTTGGCGGTTGAAATCGAGGGGAAGAATACGAAGGTATAAATACTTGTACATACATATAAGTGGGGGATTAAAATGTTTGAGAAACGGAAGGAAGTGACGGCGTTAGACCGTCACGAAAAGGCGGCCAGAGTAATGTCAAAGATGATAAAAATCTTACAAGACGAAGGATTTATCATAGAGACACAAGTTTGCAGACATTTAAGTTATAATGGAGTTAGTTTCGATATTGATACGGTGTTAAGATGAATCCGATTATAGCTCGTGAACGGTCTCTCTTCTTGAGGGAAAAGATAATCCAAGCTCTAACAAACTGTCACACGCCTACGCCAATAGCGGGTGTTGTGCGGTTGATAAATGACTTCTTGCCTGAAGGTGAGAAGACTAGTCAGAACGTCATATCAGCAAACCTTAAACGCTTGCAGGATTCGGGTGCACTCGCTCAGAATGGGATTATGCAAGCTAAGATAGGACAATGTAAGTGCTATTATAAACCATGAGGGGATTAAATGACTAAGAAAGTAGAAGCAAACCCGCGAAAAGATTACTACGACTCAGAAGAACACTATGAGACGCAGAAACTTCGCGACCAGATAAACGTAGCCGAAGACTTGATAAGTATATCAAGAACTAACGCTGAAATTAAGGAAACCGAAGCCAAAACAAACTTCGTAGAAATAAAAACCTCAGCAGTAGCGGTGGCAATATTAATTGCAATCGTACTCACCGTCAAATACATATTCTTCTAGAAATAGAAGCTAACGCCACGCCAAGGCGTAAAACTGGCGGAAGTGAAACCCAATGGGAGACCTAACACAATGGGCAGAAGCGGACAAAGAAATCTTGGCAAACACCAAGTATTTCAAACCCGAAATAAACATAGAATACCAAGTATCCTTCGCAGACGTAACGCCTGAAAAGCGACCTATGCCCGTATGGGAGAAAGGGATTCAGAAGAAAAACCCAGACGGAACACCCATCCTCGCCGACCAGCTAATGGTTGACGTAACAATGGATTCCCTCAACGGACAGAAGGTGGATATGCTCTTCTCGTTCAGCGCGTCAAGCAAAGCGTTGTATGAAAAGGTCAAATCCTACGATATGAACGGGGTTTTGAAAACTTGGCTCTTCTCATTCAAGAAGACCAAGAACGGAAACAAGACGGAGTGGCTTCTGACTCCTATCAAGCAGAAGCCCGCGGCGGCGGCTCCCGCCACCCCTTCTCTTCCAGAACCACTAGTGGGTTCGATAAAAGTAGATGTTATAAGAATGCCCGGCGTGAACATGGATAAGTTTGAAGCCGTAGCAGCCGATGGTTCGGTTCATGTCATAACGAAAGGAAAACAGGCCTTACCGGCAGAAATAGCTAGTACCCTAATAGACCACGGTTGTGCAGTTAGAGTAGTAGAGATGAATTTGGCGAAAGCAATATGATAAAAACTCCAGTGTTTAATGAAGAGTCCCTTTGGCTCTTCGCAATCTGGATGGGCATATTAACTTTACTGGTGTTGTTATTTGGTTGAGCAATTCTTCATAGACCCCGAATCGGGAATAAAACTAGGCATACTGACTACCAGAGGAATCACTGCAGAACACCTATACAACCCATTCACAGACTCGGATTTACAGCCGACACCCAAGCCAATACAAGCACCAACCATTCGGTATTATTGTTGGGGTTGTCAAAGTTACATAACCGTGTTTCATCCAGAACACATAAACCATTGTCCGGTTTGTGGTGCGATAATGGAGTTTATAAACATTAGGACTCCGAGAGGGCAAGATGTTCTAGCTCAACTGGCTGAACACGATGTTGGAAAGATAAGGTGGGATTAGTGGTAGACGTTGAAGAAGAACACGCTAAACTTAAACTCATACAAAAACTTAGTAGACGAAGACGCAACATAGTTTATAACCCGTATAGGTTGGATGGCGTGTTGCCTAAAAATCCAAGAAACTCTCGCTTTACTAAACGCTTGTTGACTCGTCGCTTTTGGCAAGAAGCTCAAGACGACTTAAAACTTGGAGTTAAGAGTAAGGAAGAGATTTTTGGCAGGTATTATGATAGAATGGGTTTGTTGCTAGGTTTTATAAAGCCCCGCAACCAAGAATAAAGATAGGTGATTTGAAGTATGGTGGACCCAATAGTAATCTTAGCAGGAGTCCTAGGCGGAGCCGTTCTCGGTTGGTCTGGGTTTAGAAAGGCGAGTGTAGATGGTGAGCCATTCAATCCGCAGAAGTTTGCTTATTCAATGATAGCACCCTTGCTTGGTGGTTTGTTGGCTGGTCTCTGTTCGACAGACATACAGACTGCCGCGCTTGCGGGTATAGCTGGTAAGCTCATACAAGAGCACATTTGACGCTAGCCCGAAAAGACCTATAGTCCTTGACTTCCGTCAGGAAGTTGAGGACGGAAGTTCCAAAAGGACAAGTCGGGGGTTCAGAGTAAGTTAAAGCATCCCTCGGAAATACTAGCGGCGAGTTAGCTAGCCAATGACTCGCACGGCCTAGCGTTTCTGACGCGGTGGATAGTGCTTTAACGAGCTATGAAGAACCCCCTTCGCCATTATTTGAGGTGGAATAGTATGCCATGTAGATTTAGAAAACGATTTGCTTGCCCATTTTGTAAGAGCAACGATACTGTTGTTACATTTATGAGAAAAGGTAGCGACCCCAATGTTAAGATAAGTTTTATAAGTATAACCAACAATGAACAGAAAAAAATAGAGTTGGATGCTTGTTTGGAATGTGGTAAGTTTTTTAAAGTGAACTAAAATGCCAGATTTAACGGAAGCGGAACAAGAAGTCTTGAACGTCTTAGCTAAGCAGAGGGCTAAAGGTAGGAAGAAGTATGCGACTAATGGCTTGAACTTCAAGTTAAAAAACCCCGAAGTGTGGTTGGATTACGCTATTGAGGAAGCAGCAGACCAGTTACAATACCTAGTATGTATGAAGATGAAATACAAAGAGGCGAACCCGAAATGAACGAAAATTTTTCATTCCAAACCTTCTTATGGACTTGTGGTTGTGGATGCGTAAACGATTCCACTATATGCGAAAAGTGCGGCAAGACCTATAATGCTGTTAATTAGGGGTGATTTTATGTATAAACTCTTAGGCTATACCGTTCTGGATGGGCTAGAATACCAAAAACTAACAACCCCAGACCCATCCATTGCCATTTGCAACGCAGACCTCACCAAATGCACAACCGACAATCAGGCACTCAAAACAAAGGTGTCTACACGCGATTCTGTGATAACCAACTTACAAGACCAAATTGAAGTCAAAACACAAGATATAGAAGCCCTCATGTCAAAAATACCCAAACAAGACCCATTAGAACAGACTCTTACTAACAAATATCCAAAGCAATTCATACCTTACCTATATGGTTTTACATTCAACCAACCTAACGCCAGACTGCGTTTGGATGTTCGAGACTTCCTTCAACACTCAATAGATGACCAACTACCTACTATGGGTGGTGTAACTGATGATGAGAGAGCCACTAGATGTAGGGCTTACGTTCAAAGCTTCTTAACCTACCAACCAGACAAGACCCTGTATGGAGTAAATGAAGAGTGGCAGTTCGCCCCACTAACCATGCAACTAAAGAAAGGAGATTGCGAGTGTGGAGCTATACTAATGGCTAATATGATGATAAAAGCAGGCATACCATACTACAAAGTAAGGATAGCTTGTGGAACAGTAAAAATGTCAATCCAACCAGACGCAGAACAACTAGGCCACGCCTATGTCTGTTATTATCGTGATAATGGTGGTTGGGTAGTATTAGACTGGTGCTTTGACCCAATCAATGCTAGCACACCAATAAACAAGCTACCACTACATAAAAACAATCCACTCTATATGCCAACCGAAGATGCGGTATGGTTCTCCTTTGACGCTAAAAATGCTTACGCTCAGAACAACTTCTATGACAAAGTGGACGAGAAGAACACAAAGAGGTTCATACCATGAAGGACTACAACAAATACAGTTTCACAAAAAACAAATGTAAAAAGCACCAATGCGTTATGATTAGGGAGCGGTTAGAGAACGGTTACATAGACCACTGCCCCAAATGTGCGAGGGAGAAACGTGTCAATACCACTAGTGCCTGAAGACAAACTACGCTCTATCCAAGCAATGCAAGAACGCATACGCCAACGCAAAGAAATGAAAAAGAACGCCTCAATGCGAGGCGTGTGTGGGTTCTGTAAAAACCTCTATAGAGACCGGTTCGGCGGCTGCCAATGCGGAATAGTAATGCTCGGAGTAGGTCACGTTATCAAAAAACCCTTCGACGAAGGATGCGACAAGTGGCAACCGCGAGAAAAATACCAACCAGAAGTCTACGCTAAAGCCATCCAAAACGAAAAGTTCGCTAAACGCCTACGCCAAATGGAACAAATACAACGCTGGGGCGGAACAAGACAACCATTCTAAACCCAAGCCACTATCTCCCAAACACCAGCTTTGCAAGTTCTACCAGAGTTTCCGGTATTCATACTCACCGTCACTTCGATGTATCTTGCAGAGATAGTTCCAGAGATTTTTTCATAAACCGAAGTAATTACCTGCTGTGTGTTTGCAGAAGCTGTTTGTGTTGAGTGCGTAGTATAGGTAGAATCATCCGTACTAGACTTAAGTTTTATAATTGATGTGCCAGACTGCGTTGAAGCACCACCAGCTATTGCGGCAGCCGCCCAACTCAAGCCATAAATTGATTTGACTGAACCCAAATCTATTTTTAAGAGCACTTCTTCTGCATCGGTTTCATAAGAACCCAACACATTCGTTCTATAATAGGTGGGTGTGGTTTCATCGTAATCTGAAACGTTGCCATCAAATACTTCACCAATCGTGCCCGTATTACTACCCCAAGTGGGTGTAGGAATGGTTGGTGAAACTCCATAGCAACCATTCGTGTATGTTTCTGAGGTTGTGAACCAATTGGTTGTGTTGGTTGGAAACGTGCACGATTCTGCTGCAATCAAACAAATTGGGTTGCCAATACCATAAACCCCGCCAGTTTTAACATATTGAGCAAAACTAGAACGATTATAAGAAAGCATATCTCCCGCCGAAGGAACAAAAACATCGGTAACGGGCGTAATGCCGGTTTTAGCGTATGCGTATTCATATACCGACGTCGCGTTTAAATCTGACGCGGTTTTCAGAGTGAACTCCGTAGTACGATAAGTCCTAGCCACATCTGCGGCGAGCTTTGCAGTAGTTACATTCGCATCCAAAATCTTCGCGGTTGTCACTGCGTCCGAAGCAATCTGTGAAGCCACAACCGGCTGGAAAACCAAACGCAAATCAGTAATATTTGCATTCACAATACTCGTAACGCCAGCAGCTACAGCTACAACCGCCAAAGCAATTGAAGAAGCAGCCAAGTCAGGAACAGCCGGAGAAGAAGCAGCAGTACCCGTAGTCACACCAATCGTGCCACTAGAGTTAGCGTATATAACGTCATAACGCGGATTAGACCCATCAGCAGCAGTAATAATCACATTGCTAACGCTAGCCTTAGTAACTGTCGTTCCAGCCCACAAATAACTACCAACAGCCACATCTACACTCATATTAGCCCCAGCACTACGCTGAGAAACAGCCAAACCAGATACGACAACGTTTCCTTGCAAAGCCTGACTACGATTAGACTCAAAAATAGCCCAACCATTACCAAGCAAAGCATCTCCAGTTACATAATTCGGAAAACTCATCTCAAATCAAACTCCTTCAATCAGTAATGCCAAAAACCCAAGTATAAATAATCTCTACCGAACTAGTCTTAGAGATAGCTGTGTGTACGTCGTGAGAAAACAATATTGGCGTTCCATCCGTATTAACTAGCCCTGTTTCTGTAAGAACGCTTCCATTCGCCTCAGTAGAAGCAACATAACCCTTAATCGTTACCTCGTTATTAACCGTATCAAAGGTTGGATAACCGCTAACGAAAGCTTTATAATCGTTGCCACCACTCCAAGCAGCAACGGGCGTAGTCAAACCAGTATCGCTAGCACTAGGTGTGGTCGTGCCAGTACCAATACCAAATTCAGAAACTACAGTCAAGGAAGAATCAAACAAACGCCGAAGAGCCAAATTCTTACCATTAGAAACAACAACCCCAGTAACCGTCATAAAACTCACCTAATAATATGTCTTCTCGTAATAAGTATAATACTCGGCATCGCTAGTACCCCACCTCGCCGAACCCCAAGCCGAAGTAGTAACATCACTCCACCGCATAAACCCACTAGAATTACGAACCTCAACCTTTAAATACTTTGGCCTCAACCGAACAACAGACCCACCACTACGCAAAGCAGTAGTATAATCCCCATCACGAATCAACTCGTCCTGCAAAGCCTTAATCTTAGCCTCTACATTAGCCCCCCACTCAGCAGTACGCCACTCCTTGTCACCCAAATAAAGCTCGTCGTACTTAGAAGGGTAAACAATAACGTGCCGATTAATGACTGTGTTCCTAGTTACATTATTGATAGAATCAACTACTTCAATGGTCTGACCGACATCCAAATCAATAATAGCACTACCCTTTACCTTAATCTGAGAATAAATGAACGGCGTAGAATACTTAGCCAACAAGTTAGTAACCCTAGCCTGTGCGTCAGCGACATTCGTAATGTCTGTATAAACGAACTCTCGCTGCGACAAACCATACAAAGCCACACTAGAGTCATTCCTATCCTGAACAGGAACAGGAATGACATAAGTATAATCAACAACCACATTACCAGTTCCAGACGCGGGCGCAATCGCAAACACTATCTTCTTGCCATCCTTATCAATAGCATAATCCTTAAGGACGAGACCATCAGCATCGAAACCGCCACCCTCTTTAAGCGTTCCACCAACAGTAACCTTAGCAGATGCCGGAGACCGAAGCAACGTAAACGAAAGCTGAGCACCCGTACCATCAAACGCTTCCTGCGTCTCTACCTGAGTATTCGCACCTTTAACAGTAATCTCGTTAGCCATCTCAGTCATATCAAACTTCCACTTAGGAACTTCAACCACGTTACTATTAGACCCACCAACGAATATTGTCGAGAGGTTATTAGCTGCGCCTTTAGGCTGAAAATAAACCTTACCAGTCTGTGCCCTATAAAAGCACTGATAATCGAGCGATTCTGCCAAACGTTTTATCTTATCCATTGGGTCAGCATTCTTACAAGGGAATTGTCCTAAAACAATAGCCGAACCAGAATCAACAAAACAATCTGAATATGTAGAGGCATAACGAGGCCAATTTGATACACGAACCTCGTCAATACTACCCTTTAAATGCGTGTCACTACCCCTAGAACCCAGACGAAAATCACAACCCGAATAAGTAACTAGCGTTTCGATTTCAGAGTGACCATCAACAACCCCGTTAACACTCACGTTCAAATCAAAACCATTAAACATTCCGGCAACTAAATACTGTGTTCCTGCAACCAAAACGGTAGAACCAGTAACCGTCGTTTCGCCGCTAGCGTCCGAGATAGTAAAGTAAGCTTGTCCACTAGAGTTAACTCCCAAAACCCAACCCGAACTAGCCCCACCGCCAGCCTTAGAGTAACTAGCTATCACTCCTTCTGCAATAGCAGCAGTCATAGTTACATAAGCTTCGATAGCGAAATTGTAAGTCAATTCTAATGCAGGAATAGAACCAAACAGCACTTCACTAGTTGAACCGTTAAATGTTACTGCATTACCATACGTTCCAGCTGACTGAGTAAGAGCGACTACGCTAGTTGAAGAATAGCCATTACCACTATAGTCGTAAATTGAAGTAGCTTCCTGCATTGGATAAAGAGCCAAAGTATAGTCGTCGTTATCAAAAGGCCCAGCGTACAAGCCACACCACTTGATGACAATGTCTCTAACTAACTCACTTATCTTTCCACCATATAAGTCAACTGAAGAATCGTAAGTGTAATTGACTAGACGGCGAACCAAATTAGCCATCGGGTCTTTTCCGACAATATTTATAGTAGCCCCTTCCGGTTCGTAACTATCTATAAACCCATCGAATATCTTTTCATCAACGTCCGAAACCCAGCCGCGATAAACCACCACGCTCGCATTATTATCTAACGTTACTAAAGAAGTGACAGTCTTAGCGCAGGTAATATTAATAATCCGAATAGACTCTCCATTAGACCTATCAAAAGTATATGTCTTTACATACCTAGTAACATCTATGCCGCCAACTAGCACTTTAGTAAGCATCGTTGGAGAGGTACGATAGTCATAAACTATCTTACCTCCGTATTCTATAACCGTCACGAAAGTCTACCCCTTATACCAAATGGTCTAGTATCCGTTGGAACACTTTTCAAAAACAACCAACACCAAACCGAAACTGACTGATTCAATGCCAATACAGAAGAAATGTTCTTAGGAACAGACGTCAAGTTTATAGCATTGGCGGTACTAGTCGTATTAGAGCAAGCGACATTCAAAAACGGTTTAGTTTCATTAACCCTAATTTGTACTACGCCAATCAGCGTCCCGTTGTTGGTAATATTGAAAGCTGGTCTTCCGAGAGTAATGTTTTGAGCAGTTGAGTTGCAATAAGTATTTACTGTGCAATTAGTAAAGTTTAATGCTGAACCACTATAGTCACTCCAGCCAGTTCCATTATAGATTTGGAAAAGTATAGAACCGACAGCTACTACTGCATAGCAAAGTTTGCTTGCTTCTACGTTTCCAGCCACATCTACGGATGAATAGTTTATAGTAAAGTTGCCACTATTCGTAAAAGAAAACACCGTGTTGTTACTGAGATTAACTCCGTTGATTGTGTGTTGAGTAAAGGCTACTTGTGAAACCGAATCCGTGCCATTTAATCCAACAACAACTGGTGGAACCACACCCAAACCCGTTGCATTACAAGTAGTTACTGGTGCAGTCTTATCGAGTGCCAAGTAGAATGTCTTGTTAGCTTCAATGTTTCCAGCAGTGTCTTGCGAGAAGCACTTGATTGTGTTATTCGCTTCGGTGGTAATCATGAAGAGAGTGTTGTTTGTTACCGTACCATTGCCAAGATAACACGTGGTGTACAATATAGGTATCGCGTCTGTAGCGTTAACTGCAACCATCTGGTTACTCTTATACCATACGGACTGACTCGTGTTTATGGTGGTAATTGGCAGGGACTTGTCTATAGCTATATAATATGTTTTGTTAGCTTCCTGATTACCTGCAACGTCAGTAGTTTGACACTTAAGCGTGTTGTTTGCGGAGTTAGTTACTAATATTAGTGTGTTGTTGCTTCCTGCCGCCCCGTTCAACCAACAAGTAGTAAAGAACACGCCAGACGTTCCATCAGTCCCATTAACTGCAACCATCTGATTACCCGAATACCAAATTGACTGACTAGTGTTTATCGTGGTGACTGGCGCGACATTGTCGAGTGCAGCATACCTAGTTTTGTTAGCTTCCTTATTACCTGCCTTGTCTTGAGAGTAGAAAACATAGGTGTTGTTTCCTTGAATGTTTATTGAAAATATGGTTGCATTACTCACTCCACCGTTCCAATGCTGAGTGAAAAATACTTGCGAAACTGCATCAGTTCCATTCAAAGCTATAGGGAGGACTGCAACACGATACCAACTATCCGTAATGTTTGTAGTAGTTACTGGCGCAACCTTATCCAAAGCTAGATAAAATGTTTTATTCGCTTCGAGATTCCCTGCATTGTCCATAGATTGACATTTTATCGTGTTGTTTGCTTGCGTTGAAATTACGAAGAGAGTGTTGTTCGTTACCGTACCATTGCCAAGCCAACAAGTCGTGAAAGCGACGTTGGAGGTACTGTCAGTTCCATTAACAGCCACCATTTGGTCGCTCGTATACCAGATTGATTGCGAAGTGTTAATCGTAGTAACTGGCGCAGTCTTGTCCAACGCTATATAGAATGTCTGTTCAACTTCAAGATTTCCTGCAACGTCTTGCGAAAACATCTTCATCGTGTTATTCGCTTCAGTGGTAACTAAGATGGTTGTGCCATTAGTATAAGCACCAGCACCATTCTTATAAGTAGTGTAGAGCGTTCCAGATAATGTCTCGGTTACGGTCAAACCAATACCCGTATTGGCGCGATACCAAGTTGCAGAACCATTTTGAGCAGTTACGGGCGCAGTCTTATCGAGTGCCAAGTAGAACGTCTTGTTCAATTCGATTTCGCCATCGCTACCCTGTGAAAAACAGACTATCGTGTTGTTTGCTTGCGTCGTAATTGTAAAGATGGTGTTGTTTGTTACCGTACCATTGCCAAGCCAACAAGTAGTGTATGCTATACCTGCACCATAAGTTCCATTTACTGCAACTGTCTGGTCAGACTTGAACCAAGCTGATTGAGAAGAGTTTATAGTAGTTATTGGTGACGACTTGTTTATTTGCGACCCAAAGAAAACTATTGGTAAGGAAGCAGCCTCTTTGCGTATCACTACATTCTTTATGTAGCCTGCTGTGGTGTAACCTACTCCGGGCGCACTATCGTAATCTCCAACGTAGAAATAAGAATACGGAACCAAGGTGGTTATTGCAATACTGTCGAGGAAACGTACCGTACCGTTAGGGAAAGATATGTTGGAAGAAAGATTCTTGTTTATCTTTTTCGTGGTTACATTGTAGCCGGTCTTAAAGACTTCGTAATTATTGTAATTTGCATCTGTGTCTGTTCCACCCTCGCGTTTTTGCAAGATGAGTCTAGGTGCAGATTGTGGTTGGTCTCTGTGCCCTATGGCATTCAGTGAATCCGTCCATTGATAAGATGTGGACGTTGCACCAATGTTCATACAACCGTTACCACTTCCAGAAGTCATATTGACAAAGTAATTCATAGAATAGTTTTCATCAGCCCCGAAAGCCAAAGCTACTGTAGCCGTGTCATTCGCTGTACCTCTATCATTTGACCAATTAAGCGTGTTCGAGGTAGTGTCTACAAAGAAATCAGTGCCACGATAAGAGAATTTATCGGTTGTGAAATCGTCATAGTATAGATATGTGTGACTGCAATCTTGCCCATTCTCGAAAGAATCTGTTCCGTAATACATATAGATTGAAGTGTTCGCCGAAGCCGCGAGATACGACACGTTCACATCGAAGAAAGCGTGGCTTGAATCAACTTTTGATGCAATACAATTTGGCAACTCATAGTTCTCTGAGCCATTCGTAAAGTGGACGTTGGTAAAGTTAGCATTCATTTGCGGATTCCAAGACACATTCATCCGAACAGCAAAGTTCGACTGAGCAAAACCAGAAGTCTCTGTAATATTTATCTGAACCTTTGTGAGTGTGTTGTTAATCCACCAAGCGTGACGGTTAAAAGGAACACCAAAAATACTCGCCTTCAAATCCACTATAGCGTCGGGGTTGTCACGAGAAAATCTGAATGCGACGAGTTTCGACTCGCCCTTCCTGAAATTCAAGTCGCCCGAAGTCATTGGAGTCCATTCTCCAATCAAGCGATATTCAGTCTTATATCCTGCAGCATATTTCTCGACGAAGTCGGGTTGGGCAGACTCGTTGACGAACCCAATCACCTTGACGGTTCTTTCGTCCCAAATAGTCTTGTTGATAGTCTCATTATGCTGATTATATACCCACAATTCCTTAAATGCAACATGAGGAACGAGTATGCCAGTAAAATTACTTGCCTTTATCGAATAGTTAAAATTGAAAGTCACATTATAGATGAGTTCACACTCTAAAAACCCATTCCTAGTTCCGCAATCACGAAGGTAAACCGAATTATTGCGTACTGCTGCATTAGTAATGTTCGCAGAGAACATAGTCTTGTTCGCAACATTCACATAAATCGTCAAGTTGTCGTCCGAATAATTCGTAGTGATGTCTCTAAACTGGTTAACATTACAATTCCCCTGAAGACAGAACTGTAAAGACAAGAAGTAAAGTAGTGCTACAGTACCAATAGACAAACCAATCTTTTTAATATCCATTCAATTCACGTTCCACAAATAGTAAAAGTAATATCATACTTAATAAATGAATATGGATTACCCTCTACCAAACTAACGTCAAGAGTATTAATCTTAACCGTACACGTTCCATAGAACTCACTAACATAAGTGAGTGGTGCATCCTGTTGACCAGCAATCAAACCAAACAAAGAATCTCCAGCCGGTTTCATAGCCGTATTATTTGGAGGGTTATTAGCCGAACCAGCAAAAACAAACTGTTGCAATTCCAACTTAGCATCAGCCAAAGTCGCAGTCTTAGTACCACTAATCACGATAGTACCCGTCACACCAGTAAAATCGAAAGCAAGCAAGTCAGCAGCGTCCGTCTTCGGAATAGGCAATAGAATCAAACCACTGTCTTTAGTGACTTGTTCCTTATTAACGAAACCTAAATCAAGTCCGCTTAGTGTCCACGCCACGCTTAACTTCCTCTAACAACTTTTTAATAGAAACCATTTCCCCTTTCAAACTCGTTAACTCCGCCTTAGTATCATTCACAAACCGATACAACATACCCGTAGTCGCCGCGTCATTAGAACGAACCAAATTCAACTTCGATTCAATCCTCTGCAACCTATCCTCAGCCGATTCTGGTTCTTGCTTAACTTGCTCTTGCATAACTCGTTCTCCTCGACAACTCTATCTGCGTATCCCTTGCAATCTGCCTAGCCAACTCCTTAATATCATAATCCTTAGAAATCTTAACATCACTAATATAAACAGTAATAGCTCCATCAGATTGTCCAGAACCGCCCCGACTACTCACACGCTCTCCCGCTTGTAAAGAATACAAACCACTCGAAGTAATTAAACCACCAGAATCTCGCAATCCTGAATTAGATGCAACGAACTGAGCACCAGCCAAACTACCAAAAACAGTATTTGCAAAAGCCGAATTAGATGACGAACTATTAGTTAAAGAAGAACTAGACGATGGACTAATAGTACCAGTTGTGAGCGAATCTAAAAGCGTTTGGTCTACGGTATTTCCCATAGTTGTAGTTATTCCGGTTGTCGTGGTCTTTCCCAAACCAGTAGAATACGCTGTTTCAGCCGCAGTCTTAGTTTTAGATACCGAAGCATTATACTCATTAATCTTATTAGCAATCCACTTAAACAATTCCGTAATAGCAACAGCAATTAACGCCGCAGCAACAACTATTACAGCTAGTTCAGCAAAACTAGCTACGCCCAAACTTACTGCAACCCATTTAAACAAACCAGCAATTGCTGGAGCAATACTAGTAAGAGCAGTAGAAACACCTGTTTCTGTAGAAATCAATGCGATTCCACCACTAACCCAAGCAAACAACCCAGTAATTGCAGTACCAATGGCCGCCAAAGCAGCTAAAGTAGCTTGAGCAACCAACAAAGTAGCCAACAGAGCCGCTATACCCATAAACAAAGCGACAACCGGATTCTCATTACCGGCCTTAACAGCCCCACCAGTAATCTGAGCGAAAGGTTTTAAAAACACCAACAAAGCCTTCATAATCAAAACAGACAACGGGATGAACCACGCGCCCATCAACTTCAAGAAAGCACCCAAAATCTTAAATACCGGAAGGAAACCAGTATTCAAAACCTCATAAATAGCTGATACCAAACCAAAGATTCCACTAACCTTCAAACCCAAAGCCAAACCAGAAGCAATATCCTTTGAAAAAATACCCGCAACAGCCTTAGATACGCCTTGCTTATAACCAGCAAAACCACCAACACCAAGTTTGTCTCTCTTATCAGACAACATCGCTGCTTCTTCTTTAGCCTTAAGTCTAAGTATAGCTTTCTCCATAGCGTCCAATTCTTTCTCAGCACGAGAACCAAATTTAGAATCGTCCTTAGAAGAAGAACGAGAACCACCCGGCACAGCACCCATAGCTGAAGCTACTTGATTATCCAACTCAAGTTTAATCCTAATAGTCCCGTCAGAGTTTTCAGCCACGTTTCATTGCCTTCTGTTGTTCCTTTAATTCCAAATCCTTAACCGCATCACTCAAAACCATTAACTCTTGCAAGTCAACCCAAGCCTCGCCATCAATCTCGCTCGGCAAGTAACCAAACTCTTTACAAAGTTTGTACCTGAAAAACGCCCACTCGAAACCCGGTTGCGGAGAACCGCGCTTCACACCAGCCTTTAACTGGTACTCGCTAAAGGGCTTACTTCAGAGAGTTTATCAACCGCAACCACGAGTTTGTCATAATCCTCTGGATACAACTTATCCCTAATCGCCTGAAGAGATTTAAACTCTGCCGGAGACTCGATAGCAGCCAACACCCTCAACTCGTTATACAAAACGAAATCCAAATCATAAGACCCATTAGCCGCTTTTACGTCACCACGAATCTTCATCGCATCCCGATACGCTTGATTGCGTTGTCCAGCACTATACTTCCTAAGAACAATCTTAGTCGGTACGTCCTTCCCAATCTCTGTTACTTCAACTTCCATTCCTCAAAACACCCCTAAGCTAGATATGCTCCAGCTGTTGCATTCACAAAAGTAATCGGCGCACCAGTCGGAACAGCACCCCAATTAGTTTGTGTGAAGTCACGAATCATACACGTGAAGTCAAGCATAGTCACATCACCAACCTTAGTTGAGACGGATTGCTTCGTAAAGGCAGCAGCACCAATGTTGATTGTGAGCGTCCTTGCAGCAGTCGTCGCCCCAGAGTTAGTTGAAACAATCTTAACTGTCTCATCAACTTTGGGTGCTCCAACGCTAGCAAAAGTACTCGCGCCACTAGTGTCATTAGTGATTTTCTGTATAGCCCAAATCGCTTCATCAGTCATAGCAATCGTGCCATTCAAGTCAATTTCCAGTTGTTTAGCCGGAGACGCCTGAAGCAGTTGTGTTCCAAGAGAACCAACCCTCTCTACATTGTTATTGATTGTCAAATCAAAACTTTGCACCTGCGATATTGCAGTGCTGTTTGGAATAGACAAAGTAATATACTGCGGGGGGTGAACTTCGTCAGTAGAGAATGCGGCCGCTTGACCACCAGAATTAAGAGCAACCGATACGTTCTTAGCAATAAAGTCAGCAGTCATATTAAGAGGAGCACCCAAATCTCCTTTAATACGAAGGTTAGTAATCCTGCAACCAGTATAAGTTTCAACAGTTTCAAACGCGGTACTACCCATTACATCAGTACCTCTAGTAACAACCATCGTAAATGACGGAAGAGAAGAAACTTCTATGGGGGAAGCAGCAGCAGTCTTATAATTAATCCAGTGAGTATACACACCAGCAGCATCAGTAACAGCATCAGCACCCATAGCATAAGCTATAAGACGAGCATCCTGAAACAAACCATCAATAGTACCAGTCACATTAGCAGCAGTACCAACAAGAGCCTGAGATTCACGAACACCAAGAGCATTAACCCTAGTAGTATCAACACTAATCTCAGCATCAAGAGAATTAACATACATACCCATATTCGTATAACCAGTGCCGGGGTCTGTACCAAAAGTTGTTTCTTTTATCATTACCGCGCTAGTTACGGGCCCGGAGTAGTTTGCATTTACCGCCATCTTACATACACCTATGCAGTCTGTAACCACTTACCAGTTACAGTTACTGTTTTTCTAAAACTATTCATCGCCGGAGAAACACTAGTAGGAGACCCACCAGCACACCGGAGTAAATTAAAATACCCATTAGACGCTTCTGCCGTTTGAGCACCACGCTGCCAATCAGAAAACGTAACATTCGCTTGCCTATAGTTAGGGTTGTTCATTATAGTTTGCTCTATCTCCCCAGCTACTATTTCGCAATCTTGTGGTTTGATGGCTTGGATTTCAAAATTAGTTGTGAAGATTCTCCAAGTCGGAGCAGTTGCGCCTAGGGCTGCAAACTGCTGCTGGGGAGAAAGAGTGTAAACGTTTATTCTAGGGAACTTGGTTGCGTCTACGCGTTCTCCGGGAGGGTACACTCGGTTGGATACGCTGGTTACATTATCCTTTAGGAGTTTAGTTAGAAGAAATGAGATTTGCCTAGTAGCTCCTGTCATCGGATTCACCGCCTTCTACTTGAAGGGCGCGTATACTAAGGCTGGTGTCGCGGTAGTATTTAAAGGTTACGGTTGGTCAAACTCGTGCTCTATCGCAAGAACGATGATGTTTTTAATCATATCCATGTTCCTTTTGATACTTTCTTGAACGAAAGGGTGAGCCGAGTTAACGTGCATTATACGCATAGCCTTAAGTTCTTCTATGGACAAACCGAGTTTGCTCATAGCCCATTCGCCAAGTGGCGTAGGAACTCCTTTCTTAATTAGTGAAACCGCGTGTTTTTCAGTACCATACTGCATACTAGCCGCGTAGCTGTTACCAACGACAATAGAAACTTCGTTCTTGCTCGCTACGTCAACGTAGACGCTAGCCTTGAGCGCACCAGTCCAGAAGGGAATCTCTCCAGAACCAGAATACTCGACCATCTCATTAGCCATAAACTCGGCGGCTTGCAATAACCCCGATTCGCAAGCCCGGTCTAACCTAGCCTTAAAATCAGAAACAAAGCGTTCGGGAGTCGTTTTCACTAGAGAATCGTCGCCTCAACCCTCTGTCCCATCGAATCTAGTGTGCGTAGAATATCCTCACGCAACTGTTTGATGTTACCTTCAGGAATGGCGAGCGGAACTGGACGACCCAACAATGTTGACTCTATAACATAAACCGCAGAAAGCTTAGTAGTCAAATCTTCAATAATCTTAGGAACAGAAGTATACCCATAAGTATAAACCAAGACCACGTTCTTCAAACCACGAGAGAATTTCAAACCACTATCCTTACAAAGCGTAATCCGACCAGTAACCTTATCAACACGATACTCGCTATAATCCGCCACATCATCAGCGACATAAGTAGAGAATACAGCATCCTTAGTAGTATCCGCAGTCCAAGACGAACCGGAGTTACTAGATGTACAAACATTGCCACCAGTATAAGAGGCGTTAGTGCCAACAACCGCGAGGTAATACGCAGCAGTACCAGATGTAGCAGACTTCAAAACCAAGTGATAAGTAGAACCCTTAGTCAACGAATAGGGTATAGTAAACACTACGTCGTAAGTGTCAAAACTAGTCTTCGATGGCGCAGTAAGCGTTGCACTAGCCAAAGCAGTTCCAGAAGGTGAACCACTCGAATCAGCCTGCAATTCAATCGTAATGTTGGCAGCAGTTCCAGTATTATACTTTATTGAAAACGCGCACCTAATCATGGGCTTAGCATAACCAGCAAGAAAAGACTGAGAGACTTGATTAACCCCGCCAAAGGAAATACTAGTAGTCGCATTATCCTCATACGCTTGGTCTTTATACTCATTCAAAGCCAAAAGAGATATAGATTGAATCGGGTAATTCTCAGTCTGCAAATACTTATCCTCAAGCAAATCGTTTGTCCTCGGCATATAAGTATTAACGTCATCGGTAAAACGAGTTGCTTGATAGGAGAATAAGTTCGTGAAACCCTTCGCCATACCGTCGTAATATTGAATAGTACTCTGAGAATTTAAGAACACGCGACCCGTCCTACGGTCAACTTCCCCCTCAGCACGCAAAATATAATCAGCTACCACCGACGACGCGATGTCGGCATAAAAATAGGCAGCAGTGATAGCACTAGCAGCAGGAGCGGAAGTAAACGTGATAAAGCCATTATCCTCATCCATAGTATATGTGGTAGACTCGGTAGTACCAACGAATACTCTGTCTGTACCAGCAATCACGTTCTTATTATCGAAAGCGAAAGTCTTAGTTGATGAATCGCCAGTACCGATAGCTTCTTGACCAACTAAGTTACCACTAGACAATGTTAATGGTATTGTAGAATACGTTCCCAAAAACTCGTAAACTTTCTTGGGAGTAGTATAATTGGTTGTCGTAATGGAACTAGTTCCAACCATCTTACTTTACACCCAACGCATTTGCAACTGTATTTACTACGGGGTCTTTAAAAAACATGATGAAAAAACCCAACAAAGCTATACCGCCAGCGAAATACTTTTGATTACCGCGAAGTTCGTCAATTTCTTTCTGACGCTCTTCCAACTTTGCTTCCAAACGGTCAAAGCGGGCATCCATCTTATCACAAATTTGTGACAGGGTTACTCGTATAGCTGGTTCTCTTGTCAAAGGAAACTACTCTCCACCAATGAATTTTTCAAACAACGAAACATGGCGTTGTTCCAACTTCTTCTCCTCGTCCAACTTTCTCAAAGACGAAGCGATTACTTCTTCTTCTTTCTTACCAAACTCAAACGGTTTTCCGACCTTACCTTTTTCAATATTCCAAGAAGCTAGGTTTCCTTCCTGTTTAAGTTCATACTCTACAAGTTCTTCGCCTGTGAAACCAATCTTTTCCAACAGGTTACGAATCAACTTCAATGTAACGAAACTTCCTTCCTTGGGAAGCAAGTCCATTACTGTTAACCTTTCAATCACATTCAAATCCGTTTTCATTCAAATTACCCCCATTTAAAAAAATAAAAAAGAAAAGAAGTTAGCTCGCTTCTTACGAGCTACACGTTGCCGCGATAGTATACTCCACGTTATTGATGAGAACCTTCAAATACTGACTAGTTCCACCAGTCAACTGCGAGGAAGTAATACAACCCGACGCAGTACTAAAGTTAAACACGTGCGTCAGGTTAGCAGCACCAGTTACCACGATTGCATCCGTAACGGAAGCATCCGAAGACAAGTGAAGCAGTCCCTGACACGCAGTAACTCCAACTTCAGCAACAATGGATACACCATAGCACATTTGAGTTACAGTGCCAGCACCCTCTATGATAAAGAGTCCTGCGTTTACCCAACCCTTTGATGCGGTCTTACCTGAAGTCAAGACGGCTTTTCCAGAGATTGCAGTCAAGTGTGCATTATCGCCAGTAGTTGCCATGTCGTCTGCAATAGTCAAGTGACTCTGCAAACCATACGCATCCCAAATATTCTTCGAGAGCGAAGTCCTCACCATACAAGTTGCAAGCTGGTGGTTGGGCTGATGAGCAGTAGTCGCAGCATTCTTAAAGTATGCTACACCTATAGTCTCATCACCAGACGTTCCGTGGTCAGCTATTGAAGTTACACTCATCTGTAGAGGTACAACAGTACCGGTTGGTGTAATAGACTTCGTGGTACTAATAGTACCATAAGAAATTGCTCCACCATTAGTAGTAGTTCCAATTGAAAGAGCACTACTAAAAATCATCGTATTAGTCCAAGTAAGGTCTCCGCTGCCTGAAAAAGGCTGAACAGCCGTTCCCTGAGAACCCGTAACGGTCATTTTAAATCACCATGAATTTTGAAAACTAAAAAAAATAAATAGGGGGGAAAAATAACCCCTTACTTCCCAATCACTTCAAAGACACGTTTATAGTTGTCTGCTCCTGAACCACCAACAGTGATAGTTAGAACGCCTGCAGAAACCGCAGTTGTCTGTGCGTCATCAACTATTACCGAACCCTCGGTTGTGTGACGATAGCCAGTTACTCCCAAAAGAGTAACTATGCCATATGTCGAGAGGGTGATGGCAAGAGTGTCGCCCGAATCCGCTGTCGCAGCGGTTTCAAAGATAACCCTCTTGATTCCCGGATTTGGTGCTGATTCAGTTATTACCGATGCAGATATCGCTGTCATAGTCAATCACCTTAGTCGTGTATAGTCACTATCTGCGAGTTGAATTCCTCGGCCGTGCAGATAAGCGACTCGTAGACCTTGTTCATAAACTTGTATGAATCGTTGGTCTTCGCCAGTTCCTCATAAGTAACGTCTTGGAGGACACGCATCTGGAGGGTGTCAGTTGACAACACCATCAACTTACGAATGTTCGTGCTAGTTGCTGGTTCGATGAACTTAGACGGGAGTATAGGCAAGCCTTCAAACTCCATAGTCTTCAAACCCCAAGCAATCTCGAAGTTAGTGTTCACATACCGCTGCTGGTCTTGCAACAATGACTTAATGTTATCAGTCGTTGTGAAGTCAGTCACGATTAGGTTCGGGTCTCCCTGTCCTAGAGTGCTTGAGTTATTGGCAGTCCTCGCAAGCCTAATAGCCTTACGCAAGTCAGGAATGGTTATAGCCGTGTTCGCGCCAGCTATAGGTGCATTCGAGTTAGTGGTAATCAAACCAAGCAAACCAGTATACTCTGCACCTGCAGGAGTAGTGACTCCACCATATGCGGTGCGCGAAGCAGTCGCATCACCGTTTATGATAGCATCCTCTTCAACGTACCTGAGTGAGATGGTCTTGTTGCGTACTTCCAAGTTAAGCGCGTCAATGTACTGGTTCGCCAAATACTGCCTCGAAGAAGCAAGGTAAGGCCCAGTTACACGACCCACCGTGTAGAAATACTTAATCGGAGTTGACTTACGCTCATAAGTATCGTTAGCTTCCGCAAGAGGAGCATCCTCAATCGCAGCACCAACCACACCACGTGCAGTCAAACGGTTGTACTCAGCAGTACGACCATAGTTAGTTACACGCGGAATGAGTTCAACGAGCGGAGTAAGACGCCTAGTCAAATCCACGATGGTCGGGTCAACATACAACGGAATCAATGACTTGTCAGTTGTACCTGCCGAAAGACCAGAGATTGACATAGCCTTCGAGAAGTCAACACCAGTTGCTTCTGAGAAAGCCTTCCTCAAACCATCACGGCCATCAAAACCACGCATCGAATCAGTATACCTAGCCTCATCAGGGATAAGGTTAGTCATCTGACCAAAATTCCTCGCGGACTTCGCCACATTAGCCCGTACTTCACTCGGCGATTTACCAAGTGACTTTGCAACCTCTTCGGCTCCGGGCGCAAATTCATAATTCTTCATACTTCAATTCACCCTTTACTCGAAAGCAAACTTCTGCGCTGGAACTTTAACGCCATTCTCAATAGCACCCGGCGCAGCCAAACCCTTCGGCGTAACCAACTGCTTCTCAAGAGCGTCAACCTTCGCATTAAGCTCTTCGTATTTCTTCTGCCACTCAACAGGCTCTGACTTACCGGAACAGCCACCAAAACTCATGCCAGCTGGGGGTTTCTCTCCCATGTTAGCACCACCCTTGGTATCACCGCTCACGATGCCCATACCTTTCTTCTGCGCCTCAATCTTTCCAAGAATCTCCTTCAAGAGACCCTCAAAACGAGCGAGGTCAGTAGGAAGACCTTCGGACAAAGCCGGTTGATTGGACTTCTGAACGTCCGCTTCAGCGGTTTTGTTCTCCATCGAATCACCACTCTCTGAAACACTCTTTTCCGCCTTACCCTTACGCTTGGCACTTTCGAGTATCTCATCATCATCAATTTCTTTACCGTTTACTGCCTTTTTCTTTTTAGGCGGTACAACGGGATTCTTCTCTTCCGTTTCTCCACCATCACCCTTCACTTCATCATTGGCGTCTGTAATGCTAGTCGCCAACCTTGACTTCTCAAAGTCAAACGCCTTAGCAATACTGCCGGCAATGGTGGCGTCAGGATTAGCAGGAATACCCACCACGCTCACCTCATACAAATCAACATCAGAAATAACGCGGACGCTCTTCTGCAAATCTTCATCAAAAACAGTCTCGGCTTTCTTAACCGAACCCGCGACACTCATAGACCGCAACACGCCTTCATTAACTTGAGTAATGTGGTCTTGAACAGCTTTAGCAGTCGAGGGTTTCCACTCTACCATCAACTTATCTCCACTAATATAAGCATTAATAACTTTACCCAAACCCAACCCGTCATGCTTGTGGTTGAAGAATACTGTTGGGTTCTTCATCAAATCGTTAACTCCCTTAGCCAGAGCACTCTTAGACAAGCGTTCAGAATCGCGGTCTATACTAGTAGAACTAGCAACACCCAAAAACACTTGTTCGCCAGCCTCATTCTGAGACTTCTGCATAGGAAAGATATGCTTAAAGATTACACCCTCTAAGTGCCCTTCCTTAGTAAAATTAGTCATGATATCAAAACAACCTCGCTAGTATATAAGCCTTGTGGTTGACTGGGGTGGAGGGGAAGGCGAGAACGGATAAGACGCCTTAAACCCAGCCAACCAACAAGAACCCGCCACTAAAGACGCATCATACCCTCGTATCATATGTTATGGTAAAATCACCATAATTCGTAGTCGCTGACAAAGTTATATATAAACTCTTAGTAATCGCACAATTGAACGGAAACACCATACCAATCGTAGGAGCAGTAATAGTAGCCAACACAGTACCAGACGACCCGCCATCCTTAATAGTCAAAACCGCGTCACTAGCCGGAGTCTTATTAACAATAACCGAACCCAAAAAACCCGGCGTAGTAGTTATCGCAGTACCAGACTGCACCGCTGCATAATTAGCATACCGCAATGAATAACCCTTAATAACCTCAGCCATACAAAAACACCACCAAAGAATTAAAAACCTTAACCTTTATAAAACTTATGATTTAACCGATATACCTTCACTAGTAAATGGAACTGGTTCCGCAATCTCCTCTGTTATAGTAATATCCATCTTAGGTGTCCCCAACACTCGCGTATATACGCCCAAGAAGGCTGTTTCAAAATACTTAATAACATCAGCTTCAGAAACATCCGAACCCGAATGAATAACAACTAAATTAGCAACATCCGCCTTAGGAATCTCACAACGCCAAACTACGCCCATGAAAGCACCACTAGTGCTAACTGTTGGAACTTCAACCACAAAACGTTCAGGCTCCTCCCAATAAACACCACGGAATTCATAATCATTCACCTTCTTAGAAAACCGTTCCAACGTCGCAAAATCAACCAAGTAAGTAGGCATAAACCCTCACTCGTAAACTATAGTGGCATCCAAACCATTACCAGTAGTAATCAAAATCAAACCATTATTGAAAGGGATATAATAATCCCACACCCCAAGAGCCGCAGAAGCCGTAGTGATAATCCCAACCACCGGCGTAGAACCGGTCGAATTATCAACAACGGTAATATTCGTTCCAGATGTGTTATTATAAATAATCTTATGCAAAATACCCGCACCCAACTTCAACGTGTGCGTAGCCGCATTACCTTGTAAGTGATAATAAATCGGTTGCGTCTCCATCTTACCCATACGATAAATAGATGAAGTTCGAGCATTCATAGTCACAGACGCGCCCAAAACCGCAGAATTCAAACTGTCCTTAAACGCATGGAAATTCAAAGTATTAGTCCAAGACGCCGTAGAAGCTGACACGGTGTGCAAAATCAAACCTCCAAGAACAAAAACCACCTTACTATTAGTATAATAAATCTCGCATATCGCAACAGACGCAGTTAACGCGTACTGCCCCAAATTACCATTAAAAGTCGTAACCTTAGTCTCCACACCACCCTTAGCAGTCACGACACTAAATTCCGTCCCGTCTAACTGAAACCAAGCCCCGTCAGTAATCGTCGGCATTGACGCACCCCAACCCAAACCCCAACGACGCTTATTATTTGCAGTCCCAGTATCACCGAGTTTACCAACACAACGGAACCTCATAGAAGAACCAGAAACATAACGAGCACGACGAACCGAATACGCATAAGCAGTAGCACCACTAGACGTTCCAGAGGTCAAAATGAGTTCACAACCAGTCTGCGTCACCGACGCGCTAGTACCGGTCGCATTAGTAGTCCAAAAGTTAGCATCAATAGCAGTGCCTTCAAAACCTGCTCCAACTAAACGAACCGGCTCAATAACCCTAATATCTCCCGTTGGAGTATTATACGCTGGATTATTCAAATCGTCAGAAATGGCAGTCTTTAAAGCCCCACCATAAGTGACCCCGACATCACCAACAGAAGTATCTGGTTTGATGCCACTAATACGAGAAGAAGTCGTCATCTCCTTACGAATAGTCAAATTCGTCAAACCAACATCTGTATTAGTCGTGCAGAAAGAAATCTTAATCGCTATACAAACAATAGGATTAAAAGAATACACTTTAGTCCCATACTTAGTGCTATTAGTAGAGTCGTCATAAGTATTACGGACAGTCCCATCACTGCCAATAAACTCTATCTTCACATTACTAAAATACTTATTAGCAAGACTACAACCAAAACCAATCGAGTTCAAATAACGAGTCCTATAAAAAGCCAAGTATAAAACTTTTGGGTTAGTAGCGGTATCATTATACAAACCAGTATACAAGTCCTTAAACAAGTCAGATATGTTACCAGTCCAACCAACAGAAGTGCAACGAGCAGTATCTATATCATTCTCATATACACTATCCGTGTTAACTATCAGCGGGTTAAACGCGCCAATAGAAACCTTGTCAGAAGAAACAAGTTGAGTCTTCTGGTCTCCACTAGTTTGATTCGCTGAAGTTGCCGCGCCAGAAGGCAATGCCGACTTCTTCACACTAACGTTCAAACCATCAGAATCAACAACAGCACGAGTATCATCCGTAGAGTTCTTAATCTCTACCGCCCCAAGTTCAATATCACTCGATATCTCGACTGGCAACTTATTAGAAGCAGAAATAGAGTTACCGCTAGCATCAACTAACATTGAACGCCGAGCCTTGCTAGTAACCTCGTGTTCGTCCTGTTGAATTTGCCTATAATCCGTTAAACCCGTCACAGAGTTCAAACCTCTAACTTTTTCTCCAAACGCGAGTCATTGGAGTCCAAAAACTTTATAGCCTTCGCTATCTGGATGGCTTTCTCTTCTAACGCCTTGCGCGATTCTGTAGCACCAATCGAGCGATAACCGTCAACCCAGTTCGGGTTCTCATTACCTTCGGCTGTAACCTCGTCCTTTTCGGGACTACCCTCGGCCTTATACCGCTCTGCTTTTGGTTTCGGCTTCTTAGGAGGTAACTTGTCGGCCGGGAAGCGGCGGTCGTGATTCAAGTCTGCCGCATTAGATAGTGGGTTAAATACGAAACCACGAATCTCATCCATCCTATTATCCCACGCTTGAGCCGAAATCGCTCCATGTTCCGGTTCTGCCGGAAGAGTCGCGCCAAAAGGATACCTAGTCTCTGGCGTAGGAGACTCTCCTTCCGGACGACTAGTATTAACCGACACCGGCAAACTACGCGGGTGCTCGTACTCATAAGCCCTAACGCTCTGAGTACCACTATTAACCCTATCCCAACGACCAGCGCGGTCACCCCAATACTTAACAGCAGTCGCACCCTTAGTATCACGAGCAGCTTCGACGTTCTGCCGCTCCGCATTCCTCTCGCGGTCATCACTCTTGTTAGGTTGTTTCACACCCGGAGCACCCGGATTAAACTTCCCACCACCCATCGGCTTCCCATCGGGGCCAACTTCAGGCATATTACGCTGTTGAATCTCCGCAATAGCATCAAAACTCGACGTATCAATCTCAGCCAATGGAGGCAAGTCAAGCATCTCCCTAACCTCGTCCGGAGTAATGAAAGGCATAGTAGACAACAACTGCGCCCTCTGAGCCTTCTTCAACTCCTCGCGCACATTATCATAATGGAAGGAGAACTCAACATCATCAAAACCAATAACATCCTTAACGAAGAACTTAGTATTCAACTGCTCCTCTAGCTCACGCTTCAAGCCACGAATGTGCTTGTCGAACATTTCCATGTTCACATCAGCAACAGCGCGGTTAGCTGAGTCTGATTCTCCAAGCAAAGCGGGCGGAACCTGCAAAGCCATGAAAATCTGTTGACGCAAATAACGCATGAACTCCAACCACTGCATATCCGTGTTCGTTGGAGCGACGTTATCAACCTTAACCGAATCCTTATTCGGCACGTTCAACACTATATCGCGGTTATAAGAGTTAGACAAAGCCTGCAACTGTTGAGCAACACGCCCAAACTGCTCCTTATTAAACCCATACAGTTCATACAAGAGCCTTGGAATACCACCATTCCTCAACCAATCCGCATTATACTCTTCAGCATCAAACTTAATACGACCACTACGAATTAGGGAGAACAAACCACTCATACCATACTGACGATTACCCACGACGTTAGATGGCAAGTGAATCATTTCAGAAGGGTAAAAGTCAACACGACGATGCAGAACGCGCTGAATATACTTAATCGGCTCACCGTGCTCGTTATAATCAATCCTAATCGTTGAAGCGTCACGAGGATAAAACTCTAACACGCTGCCCTTCTTAACACTAGAATCATCACGAGACAAGTAAGTATCAGTCTTCTCGTCTCCAGAATCATACTTCTCACCCGGAAACGCTCCCGCATTATCATCTTTATAGTCTCTAACCACACGAAGTGCAGGAGAATTCATCAAACGCTCAGTGCGTTTACGAATAACCGCGTCCGCTTCCTCCCACGAACCCATATAAAAAGATTCTGCACCAGCAACTTCCGAACCCCTAACCAACTCAACGTAAGCGTCTCCGAAAATCTGTTGCGAAAACACGACGTCCTTCAAGAACTTATCAAAGTTATTAGACTTCAAGAACAACTTAATCTTCTTCTCAGTTAACTTATTCTTAGCTTTAATCTCATAACCATCACAAACCAAGTAATCCACCTTGGTTTTGATAGCTGCGTAAACTTCTGGAATCTCTAAAAACATCTTCCAGAGAATCTTGTAGTTAACTGGTTGCTGTTGTCCCCAAACCGTATTACGAATAGACAAGTAATCTGGCGTGAGACCGTACCCGCCCGCATCCTTAACAGGCGGCAACCCCGCTTTATCATTAGGGTACACACTAGCAGCTTTAGCAATCACCGGGTGCATCGCGCCACTAGAAACCGGCACTGGCCCGATAATACCAGTAATAGGGTCTAAAACAAAAGTATTAGAATCAACTCGTTCAAAAGCCAAAGCCCTGCTCACCAAGTGCGCCACGCGCCAAAATTATCATCAGAATCAAAGGGGTTTTGGACACCAGTAGACCTAACGTCCCCGGCAGGGTTGACTCCCAATACTATAACATCTCCAGCCCCACTAGTATTTAAAGGTTTGCTTTTCCTCTCAAAACTAGCGACACCAACATCGCCCTGAGGAGCCGAAACCGCCGACCAAGCCAAACACAAAGCCATCACAGTATCATCATGATGACCCGAAGCAGCCATCATCTGCATATTATTATCATCCGTCAACTTATACGCGAAAAACCGAAGCTCCTCTAACAAAGCCGCAGTACCATCACAATCCGGCAACCTCACACGCTTCTGTTGAAAACCTAGAACGCACTGATTAACCAACAACTGCTTCTTCGGATTCGACTTCGAGTTCGCAAAAGTATAAGCCTCCGCTTGCGGTACGAGTGGCTTAATCCACTCAAACACCGGGTTCCCAGCACTCGAAGAGTCAACGATAACCCGCTGAGGCTGGAAAACCTCCGCCACCTCAACAATCCTCTCCTTACAAGCTTCCCAATACTTGTTCTCATCCTGTACAGCCATAGTAGGTTCATTAAAACGTTCAAACCACGCAACTCGAATCGCGTTCTCCTCACTAATATCCAACACCACAATAGCAGTAAAATCCTTCAATCGCGCAATATCCACGCCCATCACATACCAGTGACCCTTCTGAGCAACCTTAACAATATCCTCATCAACCAAACACGGCTCAATAATACGCCCCGGAAACACGAAAGCCGAATCATCCAAAAACTCAGCCATATACTCCTGACGCCAAACCAAATCCGGCGTCGAAGACTTAATGTAATCAAGCTCCTTAGCAGGCAAAAATGGGTTATCATACGACGTAAAATGGAACGACTTCACTCGCCCGCTAGAATCATTAAGACCAAGGTTATAATACCGATAAAAATAATTACGCCCGTAAGGAGTAGAAATAAGAACGAGTTCACCATCGAACCGGACAAGCATAGGCATAAGAACAGTATCGACAACATCATCAGGCAAAAATGCAGCCTCGTCCACCACAATACGATGACATGTCTCTCCACGAATATGTTCACCCTCATTAGCAACAGTAAAAAACTGAATCTTAGACCCATTATCAAAAACAATCATCGGATTAGGCGTCCGCACAACACGCACAACCTTCTCCCTAAGTATTTCACTATCAGCGATAGTCTTCCGCATCATATTAAAAATAATAGACGCATTCTTATACGTACCAGCCACAACAAATTGATTACTGTCCCGATGATACAAAGCCGTGTGCAACAAACACACATTCATCATAGACGACTTACCTGACTGCCGTCCAAAACAACCAACCCTAACCTTAGCCCGACACTCCAAAAAACTACGCTGAGCCGCATGAGCAGTCCAACCCAACACCCTCTCAGCAAAAAAACAAACATCACTCCTAAGCCGAGCTACCTCCTCCAAAGACAAAGCCGCAACATCAGCAATAGACAAACTCAAACAGACTCAGACTCCCTACTCGTCTCAAACAAACGGTCAACCTTCTTCTTACCCAAAACCTGCAACATCCCAACCAAATTACGCTTCTCCGCCAAAATCACCGGAAACAACGCCATAACACGCGGGTCGGGCTTACGACCCTCCGACCGAGCTTCCTCCTCCTCACGCCTAACAAAATCCTCACCAAGAGCAAGCCACTCCATATAACCCATCAAAGCATCCTCAGAATCCAAAGGACGCTTATCCGACACTAGGGGACGAGACTCCAAAAACTTCCCAACACTATACAAATCACGAGACTCCATACGCCGCTTCAATTCAACCAAAACCGAACCAGCAGGAGACTCTAACACTTCATCAGACATATTATTTCCTCAAAGCCTTAACTTCCGTATACTCTAATCTACCCTTAAATTCCTCCTGCTTACCTATATTCCAATTCAAAACAGGCCGATAATAACCAACCACACGACTATAAACCTCACACTTACGACCACACTCACTCATTACCCCCACCCCGCACCACAGGCTCATCAAGATTAACCCAACCCTCCTTCAAAGCCAAAGCAAACAACTCCTGAGTCGCCACCAAATCATTCACATTATGAGCAGCCACCATAAACCTCTCAGAATCCGTCGCAGTCCCACCAACAATCTTCTTACCCAACCTAGCCACATTCCAACCAGACCCACACGGGTCAGACGGAACATAAATCCCCAAGTCACGACACAACATATCCTTCTTACAACGCTTACCCACAACCTCCATCATCACAACCATCAAATCAACGTGCTGATTAAACTTAACCGACCACCCTTTCTCCTTCAAAAAAGGCAAATCAAAACCAACACCATTATACGTCACAAGAACATCAAACACCAATTCCTTCTTCCCACCAGTCGGACAAGACAGTGCTTTAATCCCACTAGCGTCAGCAATCCCCACCAGCGAAATCTCATCCTTCACAAAATCCAAACCAGTAGTCTCCAAATCCAAAAAACCAAAACTCCGATTCATCCAGCAACAACCTCCAGTCTTCGACTTTCGTTTTCCACCCTTCTTGAGGTGGAAACCCCCACCCCACTACCAGAACCAACCCTAACCTCGCTCCGATTAGCCTCCTCAACAACCGCAACCATCAAACGACGCAACATCTCCGACTTACCAACACCCGCCCGCCTACACGCCTCCACAAACGCACCCTCTAACTCACGACTAGTACGATAATTCCGAGAAATATCAAAAACACAAGCCCTCCCCACAAAAAACCACCAAATAAAAAAAGAACACACAAGTATATAAGCTTTGTGTATACATTTCCCAAAACCACCCTATCTCAAAGAACCACCACCTTACCCCCGCCTGCACTCTTTTTTGGGACATTGGGGGGGCTTGGGTGCTGGTTGTGCGGGCGTTCTGTATTACGGGCGCATTGGTATTTGTAGTGTGATTATTTGTTCATACTATTTGAGAGTATGTTAATGCTTGTAGTGTAGTAGGTAGATAGTGAATGAGAGAGAGAATAGAGGTATATATAATGTAAAAGAGAATAGTATGAAAAAGTATGAAAACAGTTTTAGCTTCCTTTGTTTGTTAAATAAAGCCTTGTCCTTCCTTGGTTTTAGTCTTTATATAGCAATGGTAATACTTCGCTGTTATGGTCTTTAGATGCTAAATCCTAAATCCTCCGTTTGCCAATCGGGGGTTTCTGGTGCTTATTTGACTTAAATGCTCTTATACCCTCAGTCCGTTTTAAGGGGTATTACCGTCTGCGCTTCTAGTATTCCCATACTGTTTTTCATACTTCTTCATACTTTTTATTTTGGCTTTTGGTTGTGCCTCTACTGGCTTATATATTGTATTAGTGGAAGTGTGGTTTAGTAGTGTTTATATACTTTGCTATATTGCTGTATTCGCCCTTTGTTGGGTGGAAGTGTATGAGAATGGAAACGCAGGTGGTTGGTAGAGTGGATATATCGTCAATGCCGGTTGGCAGGTTCGTGCGTGAGTTTGACCGGTTGGGCATTTCTGTTAGTTTGGGTGCTTGTGTTGCGCCTAATGGCAAGGGTTCGGTGGTTGCGTCCATTGAGAGAGTGATGGTTATATGATTGGTTTCAGTTCCTTTGGTTCTGGTCAGTTGCAGGCTTGGGAAAAGAGGCGTAAGAGGCAGGGGGCGGCTAAAGCTAGGGCTTTGCGGGCTTTAGAGCGTCGGTTGCCTTAGTTTTTCTTTTTTCTCTTTTTCTTCTTCTTCTTTTGATTCTCTAATTGTGTTCTAGCTGTCAGCGTTGGGCTTCTAGCTAGTTTCTTGCTGTTTTTGGTATAGCTGGCTGTTTGTTTTAGCCCCCTAGTGTTTGTTTTGGTTGGGTTGGGGTTGTTTGGTATAGACTTGTGGGGTGCTATTGGGGTTTTGCTTCTGTAATACAGAGCGCGAATGGTTTTTTGGGGTTTATATATTGGTTGTTTTGTTACTACTTTGTGGTAGTCGCGTTATTCTTTTTATATTGTGTTGTTTTTTTTTAGCTCGTGGGATTTATAAATAACTGGTGGGTTTTTAAGTTTGTATGCTGAAAGTTTGTTTGCGATTGTTGAACCGGTCGCCCTGAGCGCGGGAAGCCAACCTTTCCGAGGCGTTAAAGGCTCGGTTCGATTCTCTTTGAGCGGTGCGGCCAACCCCCGCGATTGGTGGGGATTGTTGTGCGGCAGGCATTCGTGGGCTGTCTAGTGGTATAACTAGGTTTGCGTGCGTCTAGTTCGTGCGTAGGCATTTGCAGGCTCTTTTGGGACTACAAAAGAAAAAGTCTTTTCGGGCTTTAGTATTTGCGTTCTTTTAGTGGCGAGCAGAGAAGGTAAGACCCTTGCAACTAGAAGGACTATTCGTCTATAGGCTTTGGATAGCTTGTAGGAGTTAGTAGCGTAGAACTCGCAACTCCGAATAGGGGTTTGGGATATGCTAACCCTGCGTATGGCTCTTTAGCTGGTAGCAACCGGCTTTGAGGGAGTGGTGCGCCTAATCACTTGGTTGATTAGGGTTAATGGTTAGTGCGAGCGTGTCAGCGAACTCTAAAATAGTGACCCTAACGTCAATTTGGGTGGGTTTAGAGCGAGCAAGCGAAAGTAAGGTTCATTGACGGCGGGTAGTCTTTGCTTGAGTTTGGGCTGTTTGGTTTGAACGGCTAAATAGCTCGAACTCTACCATACTATATAGTTTAGTTTGATAAAGGCTAGACTATATAGTGACCTCTGGGGAAGAAGGGACAACAGTAGGGGCGAGTTTTCGGTAGCTAGATTTTCTATGCCTTGCAACAGAAAGGTGAAAAGCTACCAAATCACTCTTTAGCTGGTCATACTGGCTTGGGGTGGGATAGTGGTCTGAAATGGATTACGACGGTGAAGGAAGAAGGAATAAGACCATCGAAGAAGTTGTTTCTGATGGGGTTAATAACATTATCATAGCGCCACTTATTGGTGGGCGTTATCTTGTAACAGCTACTTCCAGTAGGAATGGGGCGCAGGTTACTTATCGGAATAAGGAACAGCTTGTTTCGATGATTAAAAAACTCTTTTGAATCCGTTTGGGGGCTTATGCCCTTTTTTAGTGTGAGGTTTTACTCGTCATGGGGTAGCTTCGCGGAAGTGGGTTTGAATGGCCTATGCAGTGAATAAGGATGGGCAGATAGTCATTACTCTGCCTAAGGGTGAGGGTAAGCCTAGCAAGTCGGGCAAGTCAATGATTCTTGACACAACTGGTGGGTTTGCTGACCTTGGGAATGGTCTTAAACTGTCCTACAACGTGATACGCGCTAAACAGTAAAGAACGCGCGTGCATTCTTCTTGGCTTTACCAAGAAGTAATTTTCTTCTTTTTCATGCGTCTAAAAGGACAACCGGCAGTGCGAGACTGTAGGGGGCGGTTGTAGAAGGGTGTGGCGGCAGACTTTAGCAAGTATAGGGATATGGCTGGTAACGCTTGGGGGTTGAATGACGCTGGACAAGATTATGCTAATCACTTACTTGCAACTTTAAAGACGGCGATTAAGAAACTGGGTAATCATAAGATAGACCGTATTCAATTGCGTAGTTTTGGAAACTGTGGCATCGCCTCTAGGTTTTTAGAAGTTACTGCGGATTATTTAGTAACTGAAAAAAACCTCAAATGTTTTAATGGGGTTCGTTTGGTTTTTGATATTTGCACTTGTGGGAGTAAGAACTGTTGGGGTTCTTGTTACTTAGTAGATGGGGCTGGCAAGAAAACAAAACTTCATACTAGCGGGAAGAAGGGTAATATTCCTTTGAGTTAAAGGCGATTGTTAATGCCGGTAGAAGTTAAGGTTAATAATGGTTGTCGTTTGCGTAAGCGTGAGGCTAAAGAGTTTATCGTGACTATTACGGAAGAACGGGTTCATTTAGGGGTTGTTTGTTTATGGTAGCAAATAAGAAAAGTAAGGGTTGGGTTTTTTCTTCTAAAACGTTTAATATGCGTATTGTTTTTTCTAATTCTATAAGGATGGATAGGGCAGAGGCATTAGAGTATTTGGCTGATGCTTTAAAGAACGCGTTGCGTGACCCTGATGCTGATTGGCGGTTAAAGGCGATTAATAATGAACCCCGAACTTAAGGATATTAGGTTGTGTCCTTTGTGTAGTAAGCCTTATGATGTTGATAGTGATGCGGCGGGAGTTGCTAGTAAGTATATTTGTCGTAAGTGTGAAAAGAAAGCTGAACGTGAAGGTCGGTTGAGAATAGCTCATTAAGCGGGTGGTAGTGAATGGCTGATAATTGCGTAGAAGTCAAGGGTAAGGCTATTTTCTTGGATGGTCGCGTGTTGTTGGAAGGCGACGAGTTGGTTCGTTTTAAAGAGAGCCTAGACTTCGTGTTAAAGTATGTTAAACCTTGTGACGGGTTAGTAGAAATCAAGACGGCGGTGGATGCGTGTGGCTAATTGTCGGTTTCATAAGCGTTTCTCTAACCCGAATGGGTCTAATGGCGGGTGTTTTTTGCTTCCTCATGTTGCAGAAGGTTGGGATAATCAAGTCTTGTATGCTTGTGGTGATTCGCCCGAAGGGGCTTTAATAAGGTTTAAAGAAGGCAAACAAGAAGAAACGAGTAGTAGTAGTTGGGGTGGTTCTAGTTTTATTCTTTGTGCTGTTGTAAAAGGTAGGCTGGGTTTTTCGTCTGACGAGCCTTTGCCTCTTGTTTTGCAAGTGTTACCTGACACGATTACTGTTGCTGAGTTAGCGGTTGTCATGGAAGCTAATAAAGAGTCTCGTTTGCAGACTCGACCGTTTTTGATTATTAATAAGAATAACATTAAACCGGAATGGTGGTTGTGAATGCCTGTATGCGTGGATAGGTTGTGGGTTTTGATGGGTGCGTCGCAATACTCGCGTAATCGGTCAAGGGAACGCCGTTTGGGTATGCACAAAGAGAATGTGCCGCGTGGTCAAGGCGTGGCTCAAAAACGGGGGTTTGGGAAGTGCCTTTGATTTTTGATGATGGGGAGTTAGTTGGTATTCAAGGATTGCCTCCAACTGAAGATATGGTTTTGACTGCGGTTAATCCTATGAATAGTAAGAATCCAGTAGTAGTCTTGCCTAATCTTAAAGTTAAGAAGTTAAAGAAAGGGTGATTGGGTATGGGTAGAGTGTTTAGCGTGTTCGCGCTAGTAGTGCTAGCGTTGAGTGTTGGCGTTAATGCTCTTAGCGTGTTTGAGTTTAAGGACGCTATGTGGAAGCAGACGGCTAAAGCGTTGAAGTTTAGTCCTAGTTCGGCTAAGTATTTGGCTGTTTGTTATACTACTTTCAATGGGCAACTGGTAAGTTATAATTGTTTTACTCGTTACCCATTCATTGAGGCTAAGCCTAGTAGTATTGGGGCTTTGATTAAGTAGGTTCAGATGCTTATTCTCAGAGGGGAACGTGGCGATGGTGTAAGGTGGTGTGAGGCTTTCGCTCTGTCAAGTAGTTGAAGAAAGAAGGGTGACTTAAACCTGTGGGAGTTGGGTTGCTTTTTAAAGTATTTGGCGAAGATGGATTGTTAGCGATAGCATTGCGTAGCACGCCCAACAGCGGTCTTTGCGGCTTAGCCGGTTACGACCAAGTTGGGGTGGTTTCAGTTCGAGTCTGAACGGCGCGTTCTCTTTTGGGGGTTCGTGGTTCTTGGTGGCGCAACACCGTGTTGTCAAGAGCTAGTTTATATAATGTATTATGTGATGCGCGTGTATTGGCACACGCGTATTGTTTGGGTGGTGGGTGTAAGCCGCCCAAACCGCGATTATTGGGTTGGTGTAGCAAATTGGATAATGCGAGTGGCTCAAGACCTCTTGCCTTAGGGCTTAGCAGGTTCGATTCCTGCCACCAACATTAAAGGTGTTTTGAGTGGGGAATTGTCGGTTTAGGGTTAGGAAGATTCCCGACTTTGAGGTTTATAGGGTGTTTAATGACGTGGGTGGAAGATATCATGACCCCTATATTACTAGTAGTGATTATGCACAATCCATACTTAATGCCTTATATGAGTATCAACGCGATAATCCAAATAGGCATTATTGTATTGGTGTCGTGATGAAAGCTACTCATACAGGTAGTTCGGGAACTTGGGATGTTACTTATCGGGTAGTTCCTGCTAGTGTGTCGGCTGAATACTTAGAAGCGATACCGCACGAAGCGTCTTATAATGGTCATAGTCCTTTTGTGGTTTTGAATCGGGATTTGTTGTTGGATAGGTGGCGGGTAAAGAAAGATGGCTAACTGTCGGTTTAGGGTTAGAAAAGTTGATTCTCTTACGGCGGGTGTTATTCATTTGCCTGCGGGAATAGCCCTTGACCCTTATTATCGGGGTTTTCAATCTGCGGAGTCAATGAAAAACGCGCTGAGTCGTTTTATTTCAGAGTTTCCAGATATGAAATTTGCTATGAGTGTTGTTCTTAACGTTAGCATTATTCGTGGTTTGTATGATATGAAGGTGCGGTTGGTTCCTGCAACTTTGTCGGTTGATGAAATTCAAGCTATGCTAGTTCCTTTTGATGAGAATACTTATCATTTTGTGATTATTAATATGGATTTGGTTACTGACGCTATGCGAGTGAGTGAAAATGAGCAATTGTAGATTTCATAAGCGCGATGTCTTTAAGGGGTTGTGCGACCCTTATGGTTTGATTTCTCAAGCACCTAAAATTATAGTTTTGGGGGAATTCACTATTAGTAGGGTGTCAGATTCATATTTAGAAGCGCGTGAAACAGTAGAAAAGTATGCGATTGCTATGCCTATTCGGGATAGTTATCACCCATATTATATTTATGTCGAGAATGGTGTTAATTCTCTTAAGTTGGTTACGACTGAGGAAGACGTTAAAGCCAAAAGAGTTTTTTATATAGTAATGATTCGTAGGTCGTGGTTTGGTTTTAGGAATTAATGATTTTCGTGTGGAAGTGGGCTAGAATGGCTAACTGTAGATTTCATAAGCGGGATGTTCTTTCTTTAGGGTTGCTAACTTGTAAAAGTAAGATTGGAAGAACGCTTTCTCCTCCAAGCACTCTTTCTTTCGATTTTGCAGAATCAAAAATAGAAGGTAGTTTTTCTAGGTATGTTGAAGCGGTAAATCGGCAAGCTGAATTAACTAAACGTTTTCCTCCAGAAAAAGCCTATAACCCCTATTTTATATATACGGAAGAAGCGGGCAACCCCATTTCATTTAGGTTAGTTACTACTACTAGTCAAATCCTTAAAAGGAAGTGTTTCGTGTTGATAGAATTAAACCAAAGTTATTGCAAGGAGGTGGGCTAAAAATGCCTGCGAGAAAAACTAAGAAGAAAACTAGCAAAGCGAGTGGCGTAGAACGCATACCGAAGGATGTCCTGTCTGTAAAGATGGGGACAGATGATAAGACGGTTCGTTTCAAGCTGTTCGCCAACCCGTCAGGTGACGGAGTAGATTTGAGGGCAGTCAATCGTTTTGGTGAGCCGAGGGAAAAGAGCCTCTTGCTTACAATACACAAGACGGGACTGATGGAACGCCACGCCAATGTCAGCGACAAACTGCACTTGAAGAAGAACAGGTATGGACAACTCTTGCAAAAGAAGTTCCGCGCCTAAAACAAACCAGCAAAAGAGAATTGGGGGGCTTAATTAACCCCCTTATTCTTTCATTTTAAAACGGAGTTGATGGAGGAATATGAAAAGCGAAGTGAGTTTGGGTTGTGACCCAGAGTTTCTGATACTCGCTAAGGGTAGCACTGCGAGTAATGCGACCGTGTTACCAGCAGACCATTATTTTAATGGTTCGATGGAAGCGGCGGTTGGTCACGATGGTCATTCTTCGACAGGAGAGTTGCGACCAAAACCAGCGGATTCGGCGGCAGAGTTGGTTGCTAACATTAGGCCGTTGATTCAAGAAATTTACAAGACGGTGCGTAAAGACGCCAAGTTTGGTTTGGTTTCTGCGGGTAACGGTGTGCGTGACCCGATTGGTGGTCATATTCACTTTGGTTATGTTGATGAACCAAGCGAATTCACTAAGCAGTGTTTGGATTTGTTCTTTAGCATTCCGTTGGCTTTGATTGAACAAGACCCGTATAATAAGAAACGCAGAACAGGTGACGGTTATGGTCAGCTTGCTACTACTAACTCTAGCGGCATTCGGATTCAATCTGCTTATGGATTCGAGTATCGTCCTCCCGCTAGTTGGTTAGTGTCTAAAGATATTGCTCTGTCAGCATTGTCTTTGGCTCACTGGGTTTGCGAACAATCTTATATGAAAGGAAGTCCCGCGTATAAGGCAATGCAGGTTGGAGTTGGAAAGATTACTGACTGGAATAATCTTAATTCTAAGTTTAAGAACGCGGATAAGACTTACTTGAAGCAAATTTATGATTCACACATTAAAGGAGTAATAGACCTAGCACCCGACGAAGTTAAAGCTAACACTAAGACTTTGCGTGGAATGATTGACCGGCGTGAGTCTTGGAATGAATGGCAAGACTTATCCGTTGGGTGGGGCTTGTCTTTTAATGGTGCGGTCGAAATTCAACCTTTCAATTTTGCTCACCGCGTCTTTGGCTTGCGTAGCATTGAAGCGCAGGTTAATACGCCGTTGATGGTTAATGAGGCTTTCAAGCCAATTAACATTGTTGGCGTTAGTGATTCTAATGCTAAGCGAGATGATTATACTGGCGCGATGTTGGTTTCAAGTAACTTGGCGGCTGGTGGCGAAAAGAGCGACTTGTTTAAGTCTTTCGCGTCATCTTTTGAAGATGCGGATTTGGAAGAAGACCCGCTGTTGCCTGAGAACACTATTTCAATCGCCGAACATATCCGATACAATGAAAAGAGCCGCGCTTGTTTGGCTGAGTTCTTGACTAAATATCGTGCTAGTATGAAGGCGGCAGTAGAATTGAATGGGGCGGGTAAGCCTAAGAAAGTTCGCGCTAGCCGCCATGCGGCTTGTGGTAATGCGTAGAGAGAGTGATTATGTATGTGTGGTATAGCTGGTTTGATTAAGTTGAAAGGTTCTACTCTTGACACCAAGACGCAACAACTATTGTTAGAGCGTCTTTTGTATGGCATTGAACCGCGAGGGGGGCAAGCTAGTGGGATTGGTTGTTACTGGTTTGGTTCTGAACGCAAAAGTCATTGGGCTAAGCAAGCGGCTGGCGCAGAGCGTTTCATTCAATCCAAGTTCTTCGTTCAGGCAGCGACTATGGACGCTCACGCGTTCTTCTTGCACTCTAGGTTAGCGACGACGGGTAGTGTTGATAATCTTAATAACAATCACCCCGTTCTGACTGAGCATTGTTCTCTGGTTCATAATGGCACTTTTTCTCAATGGAATTATAATAAGACTATGGAACGGGATGGTTTGAAACCAATGGCTAAAACTGAGGTTGATTCTCAGATTATTGGCTTGATGCACGATAAGTTTAAAGACGCTCGTGAAGCAGTCAAACACTTGGACGGTTCTTTTGCTTATGCTTTGTTTGATGACCGTTATAACCGCATTCAAATCGTAAAGCACTCTAATCCGGTTGTCGTGGCTTTGATTGAGGAGTTGAAGATAGTCTTATTCGCTAGCACTAGGGAAGCTATTGAGTATGCTATTTGCGAGTTTGAATGCAAGTATAACTTCTTTGTTGTTCGTCGTCCTCGTTGGCAAGCGAATTATATTGAAATGAAGGACGATACGCTGCTTGAGTTTAACTTTACTAAGGACTCTTTCGTGGCGGATTATGTCCAGCCGGATAGTATAAAGAGTTCTCAGTCAGGTGCTTGTAATGGCTGGTATGATGCTAATGGAAACTTTCATGCTTATTGGGAAGGCGAGGATGACGAGTTAGGAACACCATATCGCGGTTCTAACAATCAGACGATTCATGTTAAAAAAAACAGCGAAGATGGGTCTAGCGGAGTTCTTGTAGATAAAGTTATTAGGGTTATAAGGAATAGTGAGTTGCCGCCAAATCGGTTTGAGATTTCTCGCAACTTGGTTGATGATGAAGCCGGAAACCCGTTTTTAACAATGCTTAATTTGTGTTTCAAACAAGATATTAAGCAGGGCGTGTTGGGTGGGGCTAAAGGTTTTATCGTCACGCTTGATGATAAGGTTGATAATGTTGTTCGTTGTAATCGTATTTGGATGAAGCGTAAGGATGTTTGTGGGCGTTTCTCTGAAATTATGGATACGATGGAAGCGATGATTGGTTTTGAAGATGAGGAAGCTAGAGCTGAAGAAGCTATGACTGAAACGGATATTAGTAAAGCGTTGGACGAAGAAGCGCAAGCGGCTTTGAGTGCTAGTGCGGATGCTGAAATTATGGAACAACAAGTAACTAATAACTAAGGTGTTTTGGATGGGTAATTGTCGTTTTAGAGTTCGTGCGCTTCCCGTTGGACGAAAGTTTATTATCAAAGTTGATATTAGTAGGCGCATACACATACTAGAACCTGCTTGGATTAGGGGTTATGCTGGAGCGAATTACGCTTTGCTTTCTTTAAAAGAAATGCGAGAAAGTGAACCATTCCGCCGTTTTGTTTTGGCTAGAACTTTACGAAAGGACGACCAACCGCCCGATAGCTTGTTAATAACTTTAGAATTGATAAAAGAGGGCATTACTCCTGAAGTTTTGGAATTTTTGCGAGTTTCAAACGAGTTTAGGCGCGACACTTTTCCGTTTGTGATTGTTGATTTGGATAAAATTGGTTCTGGTGATTGGTTGGATGAAAAAGCGAGTAAAAAAGTGTAGGTTTCACCAGAGGGATATTAGTTTTGATAAGCCTTGGACTTTCGCGCCTAAAAGGATAAATATGGATAATTATATATATACGGCTTATAAACGTAATGTTAGTTCTTCGCGTATTTTGATTGCGGATAGTAATACTCTTGGTAGGTTGAGGTCACGCTTTAAAGATATGGCGGCGTTTTATAAACACGATTGTTTAACTGACAATGACGAAGTTAACGAATATATTTTGATAGAACCAAAAGATTACGCTACTCAAAAGGGTTGTATTGTAACTTGCCATTGGAGTGAAGAGTTCATTGCTTTGCCGGTTGATTCTATTAAGCGCATACTATCGGGCGACCCGAAGATAAGGTCTGATTATGATGATTAAGAGGTGTTTTAAGTGGCTTTCAAAGTAAGAAAATTGCCCGTCCCGAAGATGATTAAGTGTTATGAAGATATACCTAACGGGTTTAATAGCACTTTCACGGAACGCATTGACACTATGAATGAGCATTTGGATTGGCAGAACTCGGCTACGGGTAATGTTAGGCGACAATTGTTCTTTTATAGGGCGGTTAGACCTAATTATAGAGCGTCTTTTGATAGTTATAATGAACGAACAGGTAATAGTTCGAGTAGTTCGTTTTTGAACGAGTATGAGTTAATGGTTGGTTTTAATAGCCGTGTTGAACCTAATCGTTCTGGGGCTTTGAGTTTGGATTATCCTGTTTGGGCTAAGAAACCGTTTTTGATTGTGATGAAGGAAGATATTATCAAAGATAAGAAAAAGAAAGAAGCAACTGCGACTAGCGTTGGGGCTGAAACCGTAACGACAGATGAAGGTATTGTGTTGTCTATGCCAAGATTTGTTTATGGTGCAGTTACCGACGAGCCGAGCGGTTTTACTGGCACGAGTATCAATAGGTAGGCTATGCCAGACCCAGAAGAACCTTAAACTGTTACTATCGTGTAGTAGTTTCGGTAGGTATATATTCAATCGTATGCATTATATTCATTGCCCGTTTTTTGGGGTAGTTAAAAAAAACAAAGTAGGTGAGAACGGAATGGCGAAGAAATTCGGCTTGTCCATATACGGACGGGCTAAGAGTAAGTCGGAAAAGGGGAACACGACTCTCGCCCTCGTTGCGAACAGCAAGAGGGGCGGGGTAAGCGTGGTCGCTGTTGACGACAAGGGGGCTATCATGAAGAATGGTTGGCTCGTAACTTTCTGTGGAGATGGTAAGATTTACCGCCACAAGAAGGTTGACAAGGCACTTGGTTTCGCTCTTAAGAACAAGAGCGCAGTCCTGATGAAGAAACTCTAAGGGCTAAGAACTAGTGCTTTTTTGGGTTGGGGGTAATCTCTCGTTTGAGTGTTATCTCCAACCCCCTAATTCTATTTCTTTATGGTGGGTGTTTTTGTAATGGGTAGGCCAGTAAAATTTGTTGGTTGCCACTTCCCTAATTGTGATGGGAAGCATTATTCTTTGGGTTTGTGTACGAAGCATTATCATAATAGGCGTGGGCGCATTCGTAATGCGGTTGCTTTAGATACGTTTATTTTGATTGTTACTCGCTTTCCGGCATTGCCGAAGGGTGTTCGTGAGCCGCGTAAAGATTTGACTGCTTATCAGAGGGTAAAGGGTAATGGTCATGCGCGTTTGTGTCCAAAGTGTGGCAAGGTAACGCATACTAAGCCGCCCTTTTTGTGTCCTTTATGCACTATGAGGACGCCTTCTCGTGCTAAGCGGCGGTTGATTGGTAATGAGTAATTGTCGGTTTCATCGCCCCACTTTAACAGAGCGCGTTAAAATATGGTATAAATACTCGTTTATGCTAGACCTAGATTATAGGATTTGGTGGTTGCGAGCTTATTATCGCGTAGTTAAAAATGACGCTTCTCATACTGATGCTGCAACGTGGTTTATATTCGGGTGGGTGATAGTAATGGCTACTTTTATAGGTTTTATGTTAGGTAGTATTTTGGGTAGGCTTGTTGGTGGTTGAGGTTGCCGTATTCCAGAATAGAAGACCGTAGGGCGGCTGTCACTAGACATTATCATCGTAACCCGCGAAAGGTTATAGCTTGGAATTTAGCTAGGCGCGGTAAGTATCGCACTCTTGTTCAAGAGTATAAGCGAGCTAAGGGTTGTGCTAAGTGTGGGTTACGTGAGCCAGTGTGTTTAGACTTTCACCACGTTAGAGGTAAGAAAGAGGCTTTAATTAGTGCGCTTTTAAACAGTGGCTTTGGCTGGGAACGTATCTACGCCGAGATGGTTAAGTGCGAGATACTCTGTGCTAATTGCCACCGTTTATTACACTGGCGAGCCACGCATCCAGCTTCTCCTTCCAGTCGCGTGAACGCACGGCGAAGTAGCAGTGCGCGTTGAGGTCTAGGCAGAATTTAGTGAACTCTACCTCTTCACGGGGGTCATACCTCCCGTTTTTGCATTGTATTAAAAGGGGGGATTCCCCCTTTTTTATTGCGGCTAAATCGGCTTTCCCGTGGGAGCCAGCCGCTCGGATGACAAACCATCCTTTGCTTTCCAAGTAGTGTTTTATTTCATATTCGTAGCGGGTTCCTTTTGAATATTTCGTCATACTTTTATATTATGAATGCGAAGGTATATATACTTGAGTGACACTAAATCTAATAAGTTGGATTAAGGGGGTTTGAAAATGTTAACACAAACAGCAGTAGAAGCAATCATAGCCCCAGACGAGTTTCAAAAGTTCTTAGATTACGGCAAGACAGTTCAAATACCTATTGGTTGTAATCACAAGGGACAACAAATGTATTTCGAGTATGACGTTCAACAGTATTTAAAAAAGAGGGATAAAGATGCCGAATTGTCGGTTTCACAAACGAAAGTTTGACCTGACATATCTCAGAGGTTTTTCCAAAAGCCATCATTATAGTTTGTTGGTGGGAATATATCGGCGTAGGTTAGTATATTATAATTCCAAAACGCAAGAAATGATGTATCCTGACGTTTTTAGAAAAATGGTAAAATCAAGCGGTTATAAAATGAAAGAAGTGTTCCCAAATGCCAAACTGCAGATTTAGAGTAAGAGATTGTTCCAAATCGTCGTCCATAGGTTCTAAAATTAAGGATGAATTGGAAAAAATTCCACAATTTGCTTTAGTTCCCGGTGAACGTGCGAAATTTTTAATAGATGTATTTGCTCTCCCTACCGGAGAACCAATAATAACAGGTATGCGTATTGAAAAGACCAGACTGGACTATTTCAGTATTGGTGGTAGAAGCCAAAGGGCTTCTGAAAGATTCTACAAAATTACTAAGAGTGTGTGATTAAATATGCCAGAGTACAGTAAAGGTGACAAGTTCACCGAAAAACTAACCAAAAGCGGCGGAAGCCACTACCTCCTAGTAGGGGAGAGCCTCAAGAAATACTTGGGATTAGAAGACGCAGACAACGACGAGCTGGTTCTCTTAATAGAAGAGTCAAAGAAAGGCAAATACCTAGCAATATACAAAAAGAACGGCGTTTAACATTGGATGATAACTTCTCAGAACTAGTAATAGCCGTCTTCGCGCCCCTACGCGCAGCCGGAGTTAGCCCAGAAACCCAAGAGGTTTACAAACAAAAATACATAGCCCAATACGCAAACAAAGACGGGGCGGGAATAATCGCCACGAGCAAAGAACTAAAAACGAGATTCGACTATCTAAAAGAAGAACACCTTGCACAAATATATATCTATGCTACTTCCGCATGGGAAACAACCCCCCTATCAGAGATTCAACTCTCTCCGAGTATGCGGACTGATGCGGTTGTGTTGGCGTTGAAGCCGAAGGTTATGAATGGCTCTACGTTTCAAATACACAAGATAGAGGGGGCGTTCCCCTTCAATGACGTAAAGCGAATGATACGCGATACGACGGTCTTAGACTTGTCCGATGAAGCTAAATGCAAACTACCCTTCTTCATATCTAAAGAGTTAACGCTTGGCGGGAACATAACTTCTTCGTTGGATAAGAAAGACAAGAGTTACTCTTTATACGAAGTGGGTATTAACGAGAAGACTAACGAGGTTAAGTTCTTATTCATAGGCGAACCCAGAAAGAAAGGACACCCGATGGGCGACATAATGACCTTCTCAATGCCACTCTATACTTACAAGTTCTTAGCCGAAGATGGACGCGAATACGTCTTATTCTCAGTCAAAGAATTGACGCTGGGTAGGCACAAAGTTACTGGTATGCGAATAGTAATCAGCGACTTGTCACCCTTTGGTGACTCAGCCAAATTCTCAACAATGCGCCAAGTCCTATTCGTCCACACAGCAGAACCAGACATACACCAATTAAAACCAGAAGAAGCGCAAGCAATAGCATCCAAACACGATTACGAAACATTCATGTACTCCTTACGCGGCGGTTACAAACACCCCGTTTGGTTTGAAAAATTCATGGCAGCGTGGCTCTTATCAGGCAAAGACAGTGGCTATCCATTGCACATAGCTTGGCTATCCGAGGCGGGCGGGGGCAAGTCAAAATACATGACTGCGCTCTACGAGCAGTTTCGAGAACTGCAAAGGCCAGCAGCAATAGGAACACTCAAGGGTTTAGTTCCTCACTTTGGTGGAAGTGTGCCTGATGAGGGGTATCTGTGCAAGTGCCAGAGGTTCGGGTTCGTTGACGAGTTTTTCTCCATCCTCCGTCGCTCAACCTTCAACAAACAGGACACGGACTCTGGCACTAGCCTGATGCTACCCATCTTGGAACACATGACTTACCAAGGGGATTCGGGTTCACACGCTTCAATAACGGTTAAGCCGAGTATGCGGGCGTTGTTCTGTTCAAACATGAAGAACTATTATGGGTTCGAGAATATGTTTGAGATTAGTCAACACATTAGCAACGCTTTCATGTCCCGTATATTGTGGTATGTGCAGACTGACGCTCACGTTGCTTTTGTGAACGCTTACAAAGCTAAGGTAGCTGAGGCTGAGCGTGAGGCTGGCGAACCACTTTACCCCAAACATAGTGCCGAGTTCGTTAGTTTGGTAGATTATTGCACTAGCTTCATGTTGCCCGTCAAGTCGGAAACGGTTGAACAGATTTACGCCGAGTATGAAACTCGCGCCGTGCCGGACGGTTTGGCGGAAGTGTATAGGGCTAGGTCTCGTCACCACATTGCTTGCTTGGTGGACGGTATTGCTAAGGTTAATTGGATTACTCAAAAGCGTGACAAGTTGGAGATTAGGGACGAGGACATTATAGAGGCTAGTGCGATTTTCGGCACGATAATCTTGTCATGGACTCCACAATCAGCGTTGGGTAATGAGTGGGTTCCGGTTAGCATTAAGCTGAACTACTTGTCTTACGACCAGCGTAAGTTGTATGACTTTATAAAGTCCAAGCCCAACGTGGGACGGGAAGATGCTTTAGTGTTTGCTCCAAATTCAGAAGCTAACCTGCAATTCTTGGTTGATAAAGGATTGTTAGAGTTAAAACGCTCAGAAGAGTTTGGAAAATGGTTATACGAAGCGAAGGCGGGTTAGAGTGGGAGTTGATTGAAATGAAGTGTCAACATTGTGGGTGGTCAGAAGGAATTTCTTTCTATGACATTAGCACGGTAAATATCGAAGTCATTTACATTAAGTTTCACTGCAAAAAGTGTGGCTATGTCCAAGAAGAGCGTTCAAAGGAGGAATGAAAGATGGCAGATTATATGAAGGTAGGAAAGATAGTTCAAGCGTCAAACCCAATTTGTTTATCTTGTAGATTATGGCATTTGCAAGAAACATTTGGAACAGATAACAAAAAGTATTGGAAATGTGGTCGTTGCAATGCTATGTTCGATTTCATTCCAATGAAGAAGCGGGTGTGATGTTGTTCGTGATACAAACAAAGACGGCAGACGGAATTTATTTTGAAGTAGACCAACTACTTCATAGTAGAGATGCATACTTACCTTGTAGGTCAGAGAAAGGTAAAGAAGTTGCAAATAAGTGCGAAATTGGTTTAAAACAAGAATTTGTTTCTTTTTCTGATTATCAAGCTGAACGTGAGAAAGACCAGCAAGCGTTCCAGAAGACACTTGACAAAGCCCAAGAGATACACGAAGCTGAATGTGTAGCATTAGCAGCAAGAATACGAGAAATCGCCGATGGAATATCCTGCCTTGATGTCAGATGGTGTGACTTGAATGGAGATATTCGCCTGCTGTGCGATAATTGCCAGCTAAAAAGAAGCTGTTTTTTGTTGGCGGTTGAAATCGAGGGGAAGAATACGAAGGTATAAATACTTGTACATACATATAAGTGGGGGATTAAAATGTTTGAGAAACGGAAGGAAGTGACGGCGTTAGACCGTCACGAAAAGGCGGCCAGAGTAATGTCAAAGATGATAAAAATCTTACAAGACGAAGGATTTATCATAGAGACACAAGTTTGCAGACATTTAAGTTATAATGGAGTTAGTTTCGATATTGATACGGTGTTAAGATGAATCCGATTATAGCTCGTGAACGGTCTCTCTTCTTGAGGGAAAAGATAATCCAAGCTCTAACAAACTGTCACACGCCTACGCCAATAGCGGGTGTTGTGCGGTTGATAAATGACTTCTTGCCTGAAGGTGAGAAGACTAGTCAGAACGTCATATCAGCAAACCTTAAACGCTTGCAGGATTCGGGTGCACTCGCTCAGAATGGGATTATGCAAGCTAAGATAGGACAATGTAAGTGCTATTATAAACCATGAGGGGATTAAATGACTAAGAAAGTAGAAGCAAACCCGCGAAAAGATTACTACGACTCAGAAGAACACTATGAGACGCAGAAACTTCGCGACCAGATAAACGTAGCCGAAGACTTGATAAGTATATCAAGAACTAACGCTGAAATTAAGGAAACCGAAGCCAAAACAAACTTCGTAGAAATAAAAACCTCAGCAGTAGCGGTGGCAATATTAATTGCAATCGTACTCACCGTCAAATACATATTCTTCTAGAAATAGAAGCTAACGCCACGCCAAGGCGTAAAACTGGCGGAAGTGAAACCCAATGGGAGACCTAACACAATGGGCAGAAGCGGACAAAGAAATCTTGGCAAACACCAAGTATTTCAAACCCGAAATAAACATAGAATACCAAGTATCCTTCGCAGACGTAACGCCTGAAAAGCGACCTATGCCCGTATGGGAGAAAGGGATTCAGAAGAAAAACCCAGACGGAACACCCATCCTCGCCGACCAGCTAATGGTTGACGTAACAATGGATTCCCTCAACGGACAGAAGGTGGATATGCTCTTCTCGTTCAGCGCGTCAAGCAAAGCGTTGTATGAAAAGGTCAAATCCTACGATATGAACGGGGTTTTGAAAACTTGGCTCTTCTCATTCAAGAAGACCAAGAACGGAAACAAGACGGAGTGGCTTCTGACTCCTATCAAGCAGAAGCCCGCGGCGGCGGCTCCCGCCACCCCTTCTCTTCCAGAACCACTAGTGGGTTCGATAAAAGTAGATGTTATAAGAATGCCCGGCGTGAACATGGATAAGTTTGAAGCCGTAGCAGCCGATGGTTCGGTTCATGTCATAACGAAAGGAAAACAGGCCTTACCGGCAGAAATAGCTAGTACCCTAATAGACCACGGTTGTGCAGTTAGAGTAGTAGAGATGAATTTGGCGAAAGCAATATGATAAAAACTCCAGTGTTTAATGAAGAGTCCCTTTGGCTCTTCGCAATCTGGATGGGCATATTAACTTTACTGGTGTTGTTATTTGGTTGAGCAATTCTTCATAGACCCCGAATCGGGAATAAAACTAGGCATACTGACTACCAGAGGAATCACTGCAGAACACCTATACAACCCATTCACAGACTCGGATTTACAGCCGACACCCAAGCCAATACAAGCACCAACCATTCGGTATTATTGTTGGGGTTGTCAAAGTTACATAACCGTGTTTCATCCAGAACACATAAACCATTGTCCGGTTTGTGGTGCGATAATGGAGTTTATAAACATTAGGACTCCGAGAGGGCAAGATGTTCTAGCTCAACTGGCTGAACACGATGTTGGAAAGATAAGGTGGGATTAGTGGTAGACGTTGAAGAAGAACACGCTAAACTTAAACTCATACAAAAACTTAGTAGACGAAGACGCAACATAGTTTATAACCCGTATAGGTTGGATGGCGTGTTGCCTAAAAATCCAAGAAACTCTCGCTTTACTAAACGCTTGTTGACTCGTCGCTTTTGGCAAGAAGCTCAAGACGACTTAAAACTTGGAGTTAAGAGTAAGGAAGAGATTTTTGGCAGGTATTATGATAGAATGGGTTTGTTGCTAGGTTTTATAAAGCCCCGCAACCAAGAATAAAGATAGGTGATTTGAAGTATGGTGGACCCAATAGTAATCTTAGCAGGAGTCCTAGGCGGAGCCGTTCTCGGTTGGTCTGGGTTTAGAAAGGCGAGTGTAGATGGTGAGCCATTCAATCCGCAGAAGTTTGCTTATTCAATGATAGCACCCTTGCTTGGTGGTTTGTTGGCTGGTCTCTGTTCGACAGACATACAGACTGCCGCGCTTGCGGGTATAGCTGGTAAGCTCATACAAGAGCACATTTGACGCTAGCCCGAAAAGACCTATAGTCCTTGACTTCCGTCAGGAAGTTGAGGACGGAAGTTCCAAAAGGACAAGTCGGGGGTTCAGAGTAAGTTAAAGCATCCCTCGGAAATACTAGCGGCGAGTTAGCTAGCCAATGACTCGCACGGCCTAGCGTTTCTGACGCGGTGGATAGTGCTTTAACGAGCTATGAAGAACCCCCTTCGCCATTATTTGAGGTGGAATAGTATGCCATGTAGATTTAGAAAACGATTTGCTTGCCCATTTTGTAAGAGCAACGATACTGTTGTTACATTTATGAGAAAAGGTAGCGACCCCAATGTTAAGATAAGTTTTATAAGTATAACCAACAATGAACAGAAAAAAATAGAGTTGGATGCTTGTTTGGAATGTGGTAAGTTTTTTAAAGTGAACTAAAATGCCAGATTTAACGGAAGCGGAACAAGAAGTCTTGAACGTCTTAGCTAAGCAGAGGGCTAAAGGTAGGAAGAAGTATGCGACTAATGGCTTGAACTTCAAGTTAAAAAACCCCGAAGTGTGGTTGGATTACGCTATTGAGGAAGCAGCAGACCAGTTACAATACCTAGTATGTATGAAGATGAAATACAAAGAGGCGAACCCGAAATGAACGAAAATTTTTCATTCCAAACCTTCTTATGGACTTGTGGTTGTGGATGCGTAAACGATTCCACTATATGCGAAAAGTGCGGCAAGACCTATAATGCTGTTAATTAGGGGTGATTTTATGTATAAACTCTTAGGCTATACCGTTCTGGATGGGCTAGAATACCAAAAACTAACAACCCCAGACCCATCCATTGCCATTTGCAACGCAGACCTCACCAAATGCACAACCGACAATCAGGCACTCAAAACAAAGGTGTCTACACGCGATTCTGTGATAACCAACTTACAAGACCAAATTGAAGTCAAAACACAAGATATAGAAGCCCTCATGTCAAAAATACCCAAACAAGACCCATTAGAACAGACTCTTACTAACAAATATCCAAAGCAATTCATACCTTACCTATATGGTTTTACATTCAACCAACCTAACGCCAGACTGCGTTTGGATGTTCGAGACTTCCTTCAACACTCAATAGATGACCAACTACCTACTATGGGTGGTGTAACTGATGATGAGAGAGCCACTAGATGTAGGGCTTACGTTCAAAGCTTCTTAACCTACCAACCAGACAAGACCCTGTATGGAGTAAATGAAGAGTGGCAGTTCGCCCCACTAACCATGCAACTAAAGAAAGGAGATTGCGAGTGTGGAGCTATACTAATGGCTAATATGATGATAAAAGCAGGCATACCATACTACAAAGTAAGGATAGCTTGTGGAACAGTAAAAATGTCAATCCAACCAGACGCAGAACAACTAGGCCACGCCTATGTCTGTTATTATCGTGATAATGGTGGTTGGGTAGTATTAGACTGGTGCTTTGACCCAATCAATGCTAGCACACCAATAAACAAGCTACCACTACATAAAAACAATCCACTCTATATGCCAACCGAAGATGCGGTATGGTTCTCCTTTGACGCTAAAAATGCTTACGCTCAGAACAACTTCTATGACAAAGTGGACGAGAAGAACACAAAGAGGTTCATACCATGAAGGACTACAACAAATACAGTTTCACAAAAAACAAATGTAAAAAGCACCAATGCGTTATGATTAGGGAGCGGTTAGAGAACGGTTACATAGACCACTGCCCCAAATGTGCGAGGGAGAAACGTGTCAATACCACTAGTGCCTGAAGACAAACTACGCTCTATCCAAGCAATGCAAGAACGCATACGCCAACGCAAAGAAATGAAAAAGAACGCCTCAATGCGAGGCGTGTGTGGGTTCTGTAAAAACCTCTATAGAGACCGGTTCGGCGGCTGCCAATGCGGAATAGTAATGCTCGGAGTAGGTCACGTTATCAAAAAACCCTTCGACGAAGGATGCGACAAGTGGCAACCGCGAGAAAAATACCAACCAGAAGTCTACGCTAAAGCCATCCAAAACGAAAAGTTCGCTAAACGCCTACGCCAAATGGAACAAATACAACGCTGGGGCGGAACAAGACAACCATTCTAAACCCAAGCCACTATCTCCCAAACACCAGCTTTGCAAGTTCTACCAGAGTTTCCGGTATTCATACTCACCGTCACTTCGATGTATCTTGCAGAGATAGTTCCAGAGATTTTTTCATAAACCGAAGTAATTACCTGCTGTGTGTTTGCAGAAGCTGTTTGTGTTGAGTGCGTAGTATAGGTAGAATCATCCGTACTAGACTTAAGTTTTATAATTGATGTGCCAGACTGCGTTGAAGCACCACCAGCTATTGCGGCAGCCGCCCAACTCAAGCCATAAATTGATTTGACTGAACCCAAATCTATTTTTAAGAGCACTTCTTCTGCATCGGTTTCATAAGAACCCAACACATTCGTTCTATAATAGGTGGGTGTGGTTTCATCGTAATCTGAAACGTTGCCATCAAATACTTCACCAATCGTGCCCGTATTACTACCCCAAGTGGGTGTAGGAATGGTTGGTGAAACTCCATAGCAACCATTCGTGTATGTTTCTGAGGTTGTGAACCAATTGGTTGTGTTGGTTGGAAACGTGCACGATTCTGCTGCAATCAAACAAATTGGGTTGCCAATACCATAAACCCCGCCAGTTTTAACATATTGAGCAAAACTAGAACGATTATAAGAAAGCATATCTCCCGCCGAAGGAACAAAAACATCGGTAACGGGCGTAATGCCGGTTTTAGCGTATGCGTATTCATATACCGACGTCGCGTTTAAATCTGACGCGGTTTTCAGAGTGAACTCCGTAGTACGATAAGTCCTAGCCACATCTGCGGCGAGCTTTGCAGTAGTTACATTCGCATCCAAAATCTTCGCGGTTGTCACTGCGTCCGAAGCAATCTGTGAAGCCACAACCGGCTGGAAAACCAAACGCAAATCAGTAATATTTGCATTCACAATACTCGTAACGCCAGCAGCTACAGCTACAACCGCCAAAGCAATTGAAGAAGCAGCCAAGTCAGGAACAGCCGGAGAAGAAGCAGCAGTACCCGTAGTCACACCAATCGTGCCACTAGAGTTAGCGTATATAACGTCATAACGCGGATTAGACCCATCAGCAGCAGTAATAATCACATTGCTAACGCTAGCCTTAGTAACTGTCGTTCCAGCCCACAAATAACTACCAACAGCCACATCTACACTCATATTAGCCCCAGCACTACGCTGAGAAACAGCCAAACCAGATACGACAACGTTTCCTTGCAAAGCCTGACTACGATTAGACTCAAAAATAGCCCAACCATTACCAAGCAAAGCATCTCCAGTTACATAATTCGGAAAACTCATCTCAAATCAAACTCCTTCAATCAGTAATGCCAAAAACCCAAGTATAAATAATCTCTACCGAACTAGTCTTAGAGATAGCTGTGTGTACGTCGTGAGAAAACAATATTGGCGTTCCATCCGTATTAACTAGCCCTGTTTCTGTAAGAACGCTTCCATTCGCCTCAGTAGAAGCAACATAACCCTTAATCGTTACCTCGTTATTAACCGTATCAAAGGTTGGATAACCGCTAACGAAAGCTTTATAATCGTTGCCACCACTCCAAGCAGCAACGGGCGTAGTCAAACCAGTATCGCTAGCACTAGGTGTGGTCGTGCCAGTACCAATACCAAATTCAGAAACTACAGTCAAGGAAGAATCAAACAAACGCCGAAGAGCCAAATTCTTACCATTAGAAACAACAACCCCAGTAACCGTCATAAAACTCACCTAATAATATGTCTTCTCGTAATAAGTATAATACTCGGCATCGCTAGTACCCCACCTCGCCGAACCCCAAGCCGAAGTAGTAACATCACTCCACCGCATAAACCCACTAGAATTACGAACCTCAACCTTTAAATACTTTGGCCTCAACCGAACAACAGACCCACCACTACGCAAAGCAGTAGTATAATCCCCATCACGAATCAACTCGTCCTGCAAAGCCTTAATCTTAGCCTCTACATTAGCCCCCCACTCAGCAGTACGCCACTCCTTGTCACCCAAATAAAGCTCGTCGTACTTAGAAGGGTAAACAATAACGTGCCGATTAATGACTGTGTTCCTAGTTACATTATTGATAGAATCAACTACTTCAATGGTCTGACCGACATCCAAATCAATAATAGCACTACCCTTTACCTTAATCTGAGAATAAATGAACGGCGTAGAATACTTAGCCAACAAGTTAGTAACCCTAGCCTGTGCGTCAGCGACATTCGTAATGTCTGTATAAACGAACTCTCGCTGCGACAAACCATACAAAGCCACACTAGAGTCATTCCTATCCTGAACAGGAACAGGAATGACATAAGTATAATCAACAACCACATTACCAGTTCCAGACGCGGGCGCAATCGCAAACACTATCTTCTTGCCATCCTTATCAATAGCATAATCCTTAAGGACGAGACCATCAGCATCGAAACCGCCACCCTCTTTAAGCGTTCCACCAACAGTAACCTTAGCAGATGCCGGAGACCGAAGCAACGTAAACGAAAGCTGAGCACCCGTACCATCAAACGCTTCCTGCGTCTCTACCTGAGTATTCGCACCTTTAACAGTAATCTCGTTAGCCATCTCAGTCATATCAAACTTCCACTTAGGAACTTCAACCACGTTACTATTAGACCCACCAACGAATATTGTCGAGAGGTTATTAGCTGCGCCTTTAGGCTGAAAATAAACCTTACCAGTCTGTGCCCTATAAAAGCACTGATAATCGAGCGATTCTGCCAAACGTTTTATCTTATCCATTGGGTCAGCATTCTTACAAGGGAATTGTCCTAAAACAATAGCCGAACCAGAATCAACAAAACAATCTGAATATGTAGAGGCATAACGAGGCCAATTTGATACACGAACCTCGTCAATACTACCCTTTAAATGCGTGTCACTACCCCTAGAACCCAGACGAAAATCACAACCCGAATAAGTAACTAGCGTTTCGATTTCAGAGTGACCATCAACAACCCCGTTAACACTCACGTTCAAATCAAAACCATTAAACATTCCGGCAACTAAATACTGTGTTCCTGCAACCAAAACGGTAGAACCAGTAACCGTCGTTTCGCCGCTAGCGTCCGAGATAGTAAAGTAAGCTTGTCCACTAGAGTTAACTCCCAAAACCCAACCCGAACTAGCCCCACCGCCAGCCTTAGAGTAACTAGCTATCACTCCTTCTGCAATAGCAGCAGTCATAGTTACATAAGCTTCGATAGCGAAATTGTAAGTCAATTCTAATGCAGGAATAGAACCAAACAGCACTTCACTAGTTGAACCGTTAAATGTTACTGCATTACCATACGTTCCAGCTGACTGAGTAAGAGCGACTACGCTAGTTGAAGAATAGCCATTACCACTATAGTCGTAAATTGAAGTAGCTTCCTGCATTGGATAAAGAGCCAAAGTATAGTCGTCGTTATCAAAAGGCCCAGCGTACAAGCCACACCACTTGATGACAATGTCTCTAACTAACTCACTTATCTTTCCACCATATAAGTCAACTGAAGAATCGTAAGTGTAATTGACTAGACGGCGAACCAAATTAGCCATCGGGTCTTTTCCGACAATATTTATAGTAGCCCCTTCCGGTTCGTAACTATCTATAAACCCATCGAATATCTTTTCATCAACGTCCGAAACCCAGCCGCGATAAACCACCACGCTCGCATTATTATCTAACGTTACTAAAGAAGTGACAGTCTTAGCGCAGGTAATATTAATAATCCGAATAGACTCTCCATTAGACCTATCAAAAGTATATGTCTTTACATACCTAGTAACATCTATGCCGCCAACTAGCACTTTAGTAAGCATCGTTGGAGAGGTACGATAGTCATAAACTATCTTACCTCCGTATTCTATAACCGTCACGAAAGTCTACCCCTTATACCAAATGGTCTAGTATCCGTTGGAACACTTTTCAAAAACAACCAACACCAAACCGAAACTGACTGATTCAATGCCAATACAGAAGAAATGTTCTTAGGAACAGACGTCAAGTTTATAGCATTGGCGGTACTAGTCGTATTAGAGCAAGCGACATTCAAAAACGGTTTAGTTTCATTAACCCTAATTTGTACTACGCCAATCAGCGTCCCGTTGTTGGTAATATTGAAAGCTGGTCTTCCGAGAGTAATGTTTTGAGCAGTTGAGTTGCAATAAGTATTTACTGTGCAATTAGTAAAGTTTAATGCTGAACCACTATAGTCACTCCAGCCAGTTCCATTATAGATTTGGAAAAGTATAGAACCGACAGCTACTACTGCATAGCAAAGTTTGCTTGCTTCTACGTTTCCAGCCACATCTACGGATGAATAGTTTATAGTAAAGTTGCCACTATTCGTAAAAGAAAACACCGTGTTGTTACTGAGATTAACTCCGTTGATTGTGTGTTGAGTAAAGGCTACTTGTGAAACCGAATCCGTGCCATTTAATCCAACAACAACTGGTGGAACCACACCCAAACCCGTTGCATTACAAGTAGTTACTGGTGCAGTCTTATCGAGTGCCAAGTAGAATGTCTTGTTAGCTTCAATGTTTCCAGCAGTGTCTTGCGAGAAGCACTTGATTGTGTTATTCGCTTCGGTGGTAATCATGAAGAGAGTGTTGTTTGTTACCGTACCATTGCCAAGATAACACGTGGTGTACAATATAGGTATCGCGTCTGTAGCGTTAACTGCAACCATCTGGTTACTCTTATACCATACGGACTGACTCGTGTTTATGGTGGTAATTGGCAGGGACTTGTCTATAGCTATATAATATGTTTTGTTAGCTTCCTGATTACCTGCAACGTCAGTAGTTTGACACTTAAGCGTGTTGTTTGCGGAGTTAGTTACTAATATTAGTGTGTTGTTGCTTCCTGCCGCCCCGTTCAACCAACAAGTAGTAAAGAACACGCCAGACGTTCCATCAGTCCCATTAACTGCAACCATCTGATTACCCGAATACCAAATTGACTGACTAGTGTTTATCGTGGTGACTGGCGCGACATTGTCGAGTGCAGCATACCTAGTTTTGTTAGCTTCCTTATTACCTGCCTTGTCTTGAGAGTAGAAAACATAGGTGTTGTTTCCTTGAATGTTTATTGAAAATATGGTTGCATTACTCACTCCACCGTTCCAATGCTGAGTGAAAAATACTTGCGAAACTGCATCAGTTCCATTCAAAGCTATAGGGAGGACTGCAACACGATACCAACTATCCGTAATGTTTGTAGTAGTTACTGGCGCAACCTTATCCAAAGCTAGATAAAATGTTTTATTCGCTTCGAGATTCCCTGCATTGTCCATAGATTGACATTTTATCGTGTTGTTTGCTTGCGTTGAAATTACGAAGAGAGTGTTGTTCGTTACCGTACCATTGCCAAGCCAACAAGTCGTGAAAGCGACGTTGGAGGTACTGTCAGTTCCATTAACAGCCACCATTTGGTCGCTCGTATACCAGATTGATTGCGAAGTGTTAATCGTAGTAACTGGCGCAGTCTTGTCCAACGCTATATAGAATGTCTGTTCAACTTCAAGATTTCCTGCAACGTCTTGCGAAAACATCTTCATCGTGTTATTCGCTTCAGTGGTAACTAAGATGGTTGTGCCATTAGTATAAGCACCAGCACCATTCTTATAAGTAGTGTAGAGCGTTCCAGATAATGTCTCGGTTACGGTCAAACCAATACCCGTATTGGCGCGATACCAAGTTGCAGAACCATTTTGAGCAGTTACGGGCGCAGTCTTATCGAGTGCCAAGTAGAACGTCTTGTTCAATTCGATTTCGCCATCGCTACCCTGTGAAAAACAGACTATCGTGTTGTTTGCTTGCGTCGTAATTGTAAAGATGGTGTTGTTTGTTACCGTACCATTGCCAAGCCAACAAGTAGTGTATGCTATACCTGCACCATAAGTTCCATTTACTGCAACTGTCTGGTCAGACTTGAACCAAGCTGATTGAGAAGAGTTTATAGTAGTTATTGGTGACGACTTGTTTATTTGCGACCCAAAGAAAACTATTGGTAAGGAAGCAGCCTCTTTGCGTATCACTACATTCTTTATGTAGCCTGCTGTGGTGTAACCTACTCCGGGCGCACTATCGTAATCTCCAACGTAGAAATAAGAATACGGAACCAAGGTGGTTATTGCAATACTGTCGAGGAAACGTACCGTACCGTTAGGGAAAGATATGTTGGAAGAAAGATTCTTGTTTATCTTTTTCGTGGTTACATTGTAGCCGGTCTTAAAGACTTCGTAATTATTGTAATTTGCATCTGTGTCTGTTCCACCCTCGCGTTTTTGCAAGATGAGTCTAGGTGCAGATTGTGGTTGGTCTCTGTGCCCTATGGCATTCAGTGAATCCGTCCATTGATAAGATGTGGACGTTGCACCAATGTTCATACAACCGTTACCACTTCCAGAAGTCATATTGACAAAGTAATTCATAGAATAGTTTTCATCAGCCCCGAAAGCCAAAGCTACTGTAGCCGTGTCATTCGCTGTACCTCTATCATTTGACCAATTAAGCGTGTTCGAGGTAGTGTCTACAAAGAAATCAGTGCCACGATAAGAGAATTTATCGGTTGTGAAATCGTCATAGTATAGATATGTGTGACTGCAATCTTGCCCATTCTCGAAAGAATCTGTTCCGTAATACATATAGATTGAAGTGTTCGCCGAAGCCGCGAGATACGACACGTTCACATCGAAGAAAGCGTGGCTTGAATCAACTTTTGATGCAATACAATTTGGCAACTCATAGTTCTCTGAGCCATTCGTAAAGTGGACGTTGGTAAAGTTAGCATTCATTTGCGGATTCCAAGACACATTCATCCGAACAGCAAAGTTCGACTGAGCAAAACCAGAAGTCTCTGTAATATTTATCTGAACCTTTGTGAGTGTGTTGTTAATCCACCAAGCGTGACGGTTAAAAGGAACACCAAAAATACTCGCCTTCAAATCCACTATAGCGTCGGGGTTGTCACGAGAAAATCTGAATGCGACGAGTTTCGACTCGCCCTTCCTGAAATTCAAGTCGCCCGAAGTCATTGGAGTCCATTCTCCAATCAAGCGATATTCAGTCTTATATCCTGCAGCATATTTCTCGACGAAGTCGGGTTGGGCAGACTCGTTGACGAACCCAATCACCTTGACGGTTCTTTCGTCCCAAATAGTCTTGTTGATAGTCTCATTATGCTGATTATATACCCACAATTCCTTAAATGCAACATGAGGAACGAGTATGCCAGTAAAATTACTTGCCTTTATCGAATAGTTAAAATTGAAAGTCACATTATAGATGAGTTCACACTCTAAAAACCCATTCCTAGTTCCGCAATCACGAAGGTAAACCGAATTATTGCGTACTGCTGCATTAGTAATGTTCGCAGAGAACATAGTCTTGTTCGCAACATTCACATAAATCGTCAAGTTGTCGTCCGAATAATTCGTAGTGATGTCTCTAAACTGGTTAACATTACAATTCCCCTGAAGACAGAACTGTAAAGACAAGAAGTAAAGTAGTGCTACAGTACCAATAGACAAACCAATCTTTTTAATATCCATTCAATTCACGTTCCACAAATAGTAAAAGTAATATCATACTTAATAAATGAATATGGATTACCCTCTACCAAACTAACGTCAAGAGTATTAATCTTAACCGTACACGTTCCATAGAACTCACTAACATAAGTGAGTGGTGCATCCTGTTGACCAGCAATCAAACCAAACAAAGAATCTCCAGCCGGTTTCATAGCCGTATTATTTGGAGGGTTATTAGCCGAACCAGCAAAAACAAACTGTTGCAATTCCAACTTAGCATCAGCCAAAGTCGCAGTCTTAGTACCACTAATCACGATAGTACCCGTCACACCAGTAAAATCGAAAGCAAGCAAGTCAGCAGCGTCCGTCTTCGGAATAGGCAATAGAATCAAACCACTGTCTTTAGTGACTTGTTCCTTATTAACGAAACCTAAATCAAGTCCGCTTAGTGTCCACGCCACGCTTAACTTCCTCTAACAACTTTTTAATAGAAACCATTTCCCCTTTCAAACTCGTTAACTCCGCCTTAGTATCATTCACAAACCGATACAACATACCCGTAGTCGCCGCGTCATTAGAACGAACCAAATTCAACTTCGATTCAATCCTCTGCAACCTATCCTCAGCCGATTCTGGTTCTTGCTTAACTTGCTCTTGCATAACTCGTTCTCCTCGACAACTCTATCTGCGTATCCCTTGCAATCTGCCTAGCCAACTCCTTAATATCATAATCCTTAGAAATCTTAACATCACTAATATAAACAGTAATAGCTCCATCAGATTGTCCAGAACCGCCCCGACTACTCACACGCTCTCCCGCTTGTAAAGAATACAAACCACTCGAAGTAATTAAACCACCAGAATCTCGCAATCCTGAATTAGATGCAACGAACTGAGCACCAGCCAAACTACCAAAAACAGTATTTGCAAAAGCCGAATTAGATGACGAACTATTAGTTAAAGAAGAACTAGACGATGGACTAATAGTACCAGTTGTGAGCGAATCTAAAAGCGTTTGGTCTACGGTATTTCCCATAGTTGTAGTTATTCCGGTTGTCGTGGTCTTTCCCAAACCAGTAGAATACGCTGTTTCAGCCGCAGTCTTAGTTTTAGATACCGAAGCATTATACTCATTAATCTTATTAGCAATCCACTTAAACAATTCCGTAATAGCAACAGCAATTAACGCCGCAGCAACAACTATTACAGCTAGTTCAGCAAAACTAGCTACGCCCAAACTTACTGCAACCCATTTAAACAAACCAGCAATTGCTGGAGCAATACTAGTAAGAGCAGTAGAAACACCTGTTTCTGTAGAAATCAATGCGATTCCACCACTAACCCAAGCAAACAACCCAGTAATTGCAGTACCAATGGCCGCCAAAGCAGCTAAAGTAGCTTGAGCAACCAACAAAGTAGCCAACAGAGCCGCTATACCCATAAACAAAGCGACAACCGGATTCTCATTACCGGCCTTAACAGCCCCACCAGTAATCTGAGCGAAAGGTTTTAAAAACACCAACAAAGCCTTCATAATCAAAACAGACAACGGGATGAACCACGCGCCCATCAACTTCAAGAAAGCACCCAAAATCTTAAATACCGGAAGGAAACCAGTATTCAAAACCTCATAAATAGCTGATACCAAACCAAAGATTCCACTAACCTTCAAACCCAAAGCCAAACCAGAAGCAATATCCTTTGAAAAAATACCCGCAACAGCCTTAGATACGCCTTGCTTATAACCAGCAAAACCACCAACACCAAGTTTGTCTCTCTTATCAGACAACATCGCTGCTTCTTCTTTAGCCTTAAGTCTAAGTATAGCTTTCTCCATAGCGTCCAATTCTTTCTCAGCACGAGAACCAAATTTAGAATCGTCCTTAGAAGAAGAACGAGAACCACCCGGCACAGCACCCATAGCTGAAGCTACTTGATTATCCAACTCAAGTTTAATCCTAATAGTCCCGTCAGAGTTTTCAGCCACGTTTCATTGCCTTCTGTTGTTCCTTTAATTCCAAATCCTTAACCGCATCACTCAAAACCATTAACTCTTGCAAGTCAACCCAAGCCTCGCCATCAATCTCGCTCGGCAAGTAACCAAACTCTTTACAAAGTTTGTACCTGAAAAACGCCCACTCGAAACCCGGTTGCGGAGAACCGCGCTTCACACCAGCCTTTAACTGGTACTCGCTAAAGGGCTTACTTCAGAGAGTTTATCAACCGCAACCACGAGTTTGTCATAATCCTCTGGATACAACTTATCCCTAATCGCCTGAAGAGATTTAAACTCTGCCGGAGACTCGATAGCAGCCAACACCCTCAACTCGTTATACAAAACGAAATCCAAATCATAAGACCCATTAGCCGCTTTTACGTCACCACGAATCTTCATCGCATCCCGATACGCTTGATTGCGTTGTCCAGCACTATACTTCCTAAGAACAATCTTAGTCGGTACGTCCTTCCCAATCTCTGTTACTTCAACTTCCATTCCTCAAAACACCCCTAAGCTAGATATGCTCCAGCTGTTGCATTCACAAAAGTAATCGGCGCACCAGTCGGAACAGCACCCCAATTAGTTTGTGTGAAGTCACGAATCATACACGTGAAGTCAAGCATAGTCACATCACCAACCTTAGTTGAGACGGATTGCTTCGTAAAGGCAGCAGCACCAATGTTGATTGTGAGCGTCCTTGCAGCAGTCGTCGCCCCAGAGTTAGTTGAAACAATCTTAACTGTCTCATCAACTTTGGGTGCTCCAACGCTAGCAAAAGTACTCGCGCCACTAGTGTCATTAGTGATTTTCTGTATAGCCCAAATCGCTTCATCAGTCATAGCAATCGTGCCATTCAAGTCAATTTCCAGTTGTTTAGCCGGAGACGCCTGAAGCAGTTGTGTTCCAAGAGAACCAACCCTCTCTACATTGTTATTGATTGTCAAATCAAAACTTTGCACCTGCGATATTGCAGTGCTGTTTGGAATAGACAAAGTAATATACTGCGGGGGGTGAACTTCGTCAGTAGAGAATGCGGCCGCTTGACCACCAGAATTAAGAGCAACCGATACGTTCTTAGCAATAAAGTCAGCAGTCATATTAAGAGGAGCACCCAAATCTCCTTTAATACGAAGGTTAGTAATCCTGCAACCAGTATAAGTTTCAACAGTTTCAAACGCGGTACTACCCATTACATCAGTACCTCTAGTAACAACCATCGTAAATGACGGAAGAGAAGAAACTTCTATGGGGGAAGCAGCAGCAGTCTTATAATTAATCCAGTGAGTATACACACCAGCAGCATCAGTAACAGCATCAGCACCCATAGCATAAGCTATAAGACGAGCATCCTGAAACAAACCATCAATAGTACCAGTCACATTAGCAGCAGTACCAACAAGAGCCTGAGATTCACGAACACCAAGAGCATTAACCCTAGTAGTATCAACACTAATCTCAGCATCAAGAGAATTAACATACATACCCATATTCGTATAACCAGTGCCGGGGTCTGTACCAAAAGTTGTTTCTTTTATCATTACCGCGCTAGTTACGGGCCCGGAGTAGTTTGCATTTACCGCCATCTTACATACACCTATGCAGTCTGTAACCACTTACCAGTTACAGTTACTGTTTTTCTAAAACTATTCATCGCCGGAGAAACACTAGTAGGAGACCCACCAGCACACCGGAGTAAATTAAAATACCCATTAGACGCTTCTGCCGTTTGAGCACCACGCTGCCAATCAGAAAACGTAACATTCGCTTGCCTATAGTTAGGGTTGTTCATTATAGTTTGCTCTATCTCCCCAGCTACTATTTCGCAATCTTGTGGTTTGATGGCTTGGATTTCAAAATTAGTTGTGAAGATTCTCCAAGTCGGAGCAGTTGCGCCTAGGGCTGCAAACTGCTGCTGGGGAGAAAGAGTGTAAACGTTTATTCTAGGGAACTTGGTTGCGTCTACGCGTTCTCCGGGAGGGTACACTCGGTTGGATACGCTGGTTACATTATCCTTTAGGAGTTTAGTTAGAAGAAATGAGATTTGCCTAGTAGCTCCTGTCATCGGATTCACCGCCTTCTACTTGAAGGGCGCGTATACTAAGGCTGGTGTCGCGGTAGTATTTAAAGGTTACGGTTGGTCAAACTCGTGCTCTATCGCAAGAACGATGATGTTTTTAATCATATCCATGTTCCTTTTGATACTTTCTTGAACGAAAGGGTGAGCCGAGTTAACGTGCATTATACGCATAGCCTTAAGTTCTTCTATGGACAAACCGAGTTTGCTCATAGCCCATTCGCCAAGTGGCGTAGGAACTCCTTTCTTAATTAGTGAAACCGCGTGTTTTTCAGTACCATACTGCATACTAGCCGCGTAGCTGTTACCAACGACAATAGAAACTTCGTTCTTGCTCGCTACGTCAACGTAGACGCTAGCCTTGAGCGCACCAGTCCAGAAGGGAATCTCTCCAGAACCAGAATACTCGACCATCTCATTAGCCATAAACTCGGCGGCTTGCAATAACCCCGATTCGCAAGCCCGGTCTAACCTAGCCTTAAAATCAGAAACAAAGCGTTCGGGAGTCGTTTTCACTAGAGAATCGTCGCCTCAACCCTCTGTCCCATCGAATCTAGTGTGCGTAGAATATCCTCACGCAACTGTTTGATGTTACCTTCAGGAATGGCGAGCGGAACTGGACGACCCAACAATGTTGACTCTATAACATAAACCGCAGAAAGCTTAGTAGTCAAATCTTCAATAATCTTAGGAACAGAAGTATACCCATAAGTATAAACCAAGACCACGTTCTTCAAACCACGAGAGAATTTCAAACCACTATCCTTACAAAGCGTAATCCGACCAGTAACCTTATCAACACGATACTCGCTATAATCCGCCACATCATCAGCGACATAAGTAGAGAATACAGCATCCTTAGTAGTATCCGCAGTCCAAGACGAACCGGAGTTACTAGATGTACAAACATTGCCACCAGTATAAGAGGCGTTAGTGCCAACAACCGCGAGGTAATACGCAGCAGTACCAGATGTAGCAGACTTCAAAACCAAGTGATAAGTAGAACCCTTAGTCAACGAATAGGGTATAGTAAACACTACGTCGTAAGTGTCAAAACTAGTCTTCGATGGCGCAGTAAGCGTTGCACTAGCCAAAGCAGTTCCAGAAGGTGAACCACTCGAATCAGCCTGCAATTCAATCGTAATGTTGGCAGCAGTTCCAGTATTATACTTTATTGAAAACGCGCACCTAATCATGGGCTTAGCATAACCAGCAAGAAAAGACTGAGAGACTTGATTAACCCCGCCAAAGGAAATACTAGTAGTCGCATTATCCTCATACGCTTGGTCTTTATACTCATTCAAAGCCAAAAGAGATATAGATTGAATCGGGTAATTCTCAGTCTGCAAATACTTATCCTCAAGCAAATCGTTTGTCCTCGGCATATAAGTATTAACGTCATCGGTAAAACGAGTTGCTTGATAGGAGAATAAGTTCGTGAAACCCTTCGCCATACCGTCGTAATATTGAATAGTACTCTGAGAATTTAAGAACACGCGACCCGTCCTACGGTCAACTTCCCCCTCAGCACGCAAAATATAATCAGCTACCACCGACGACGCGATGTCGGCATAAAAATAGGCAGCAGTGATAGCACTAGCAGCAGGAGCGGAAGTAAACGTGATAAAGCCATTATCCTCATCCATAGTATATGTGGTAGACTCGGTAGTACCAACGAATACTCTGTCTGTACCAGCAATCACGTTCTTATTATCGAAAGCGAAAGTCTTAGTTGATGAATCGCCAGTACCGATAGCTTCTTGACCAACTAAGTTACCACTAGACAATGTTAATGGTATTGTAGAATACGTTCCCAAAAACTCGTAAACTTTCTTGGGAGTAGTATAATTGGTTGTCGTAATGGAACTAGTTCCAACCATCTTACTTTACACCCAACGCATTTGCAACTGTATTTACTACGGGGTCTTTAAAAAACATGATGAAAAAACCCAACAAAGCTATACCGCCAGCGAAATACTTTTGATTACCGCGAAGTTCGTCAATTTCTTTCTGACGCTCTTCCAACTTTGCTTCCAAACGGTCAAAGCGGGCATCCATCTTATCACAAATTTGTGACAGGGTTACTCGTATAGCTGGTTCTCTTGTCAAAGGAAACTACTCTCCACCAATGAATTTTTCAAACAACGAAACATGGCGTTGTTCCAACTTCTTCTCCTCGTCCAACTTTCTCAAAGACGAAGCGATTACTTCTTCTTCTTTCTTACCAAACTCAAACGGTTTTCCGACCTTACCTTTTTCAATATTCCAAGAAGCTAGGTTTCCTTCCTGTTTAAGTTCATACTCTACAAGTTCTTCGCCTGTGAAACCAATCTTTTCCAACAGGTTACGAATCAACTTCAATGTAACGAAACTTCCTTCCTTGGGAAGCAAGTCCATTACTGTTAACCTTTCAATCACATTCAAATCCGTTTTCATTCAAATTACCCCCATTTAAAAAAATAAAAAAGAAAAGAAGTTAGCTCGCTTCTTACGAGCTACACGTTGCCGCGATAGTATACTCCACGTTATTGATGAGAACCTTCAAATACTGACTAGTTCCACCAGTCAACTGCGAGGAAGTAATACAACCCGACGCAGTACTAAAGTTAAACACGTGCGTCAGGTTAGCAGCACCAGTTACCACGATTGCATCCGTAACGGAAGCATCCGAAGACAAGTGAAGCAGTCCCTGACACGCAGTAACTCCAACTTCAGCAACAATGGATACACCATAGCACATTTGAGTTACAGTGCCAGCACCCTCTATGATAAAGAGTCCTGCGTTTACCCAACCCTTTGATGCGGTCTTACCTGAAGTCAAGACGGCTTTTCCAGAGATTGCAGTCAAGTGTGCATTATCGCCAGTAGTTGCCATGTCGTCTGCAATAGTCAAGTGACTCTGCAAACCATACGCATCCCAAATATTCTTCGAGAGCGAAGTCCTCACCATACAAGTTGCAAGCTGGTGGTTGGGCTGATGAGCAGTAGTCGCAGCATTCTTAAAGTATGCTACACCTATAGTCTCATCACCAGACGTTCCGTGGTCAGCTATTGAAGTTACACTCATCTGTAGAGGTACAACAGTACCGGTTGGTGTAATAGACTTCGTGGTACTAATAGTACCATAAGAAATTGCTCCACCATTAGTAGTAGTTCCAATTGAAAGAGCACTACTAAAAATCATCGTATTAGTCCAAGTAAGGTCTCCGCTGCCTGAAAAAGGCTGAACAGCCGTTCCCTGAGAACCCGTAACGGTCATTTTAAATCACCATGAATTTTGAAAACTAAAAAAAATAAATAGGGGGGAAAAATAACCCCTTACTTCCCAATCACTTCAAAGACACGTTTATAGTTGTCTGCTCCTGAACCACCAACAGTGATAGTTAGAACGCCTGCAGAAACCGCAGTTGTCTGTGCGTCATCAACTATTACCGAACCCTCGGTTGTGTGACGATAGCCAGTTACTCCCAAAAGAGTAACTATGCCATATGTCGAGAGGGTGATGGCAAGAGTGTCGCCCGAATCCGCTGTCGCAGCGGTTTCAAAGATAACCCTCTTGATTCCCGGATTTGGTGCTGATTCAGTTATTACCGATGCAGATATCGCTGTCATAGTCAATCACCTTAGTCGTGTATAGTCACTATCTGCGAGTTGAATTCCTCGGCCGTGCAGATAAGCGACTCGTAGACCTTGTTCATAAACTTGTATGAATCGTTGGTCTTCGCCAGTTCCTCATAAGTAACGTCTTGGAGGACACGCATCTGGAGGGTGTCAGTTGACAACACCATCAACTTACGAATGTTCGTGCTAGTTGCTGGTTCGATGAACTTAGACGGGAGTATAGGCAAGCCTTCAAACTCCATAGTCTTCAAACCCCAAGCAATCTCGAAGTTAGTGTTCACATACCGCTGCTGGTCTTGCAACAATGACTTAATGTTATCAGTCGTTGTGAAGTCAGTCACGATTAGGTTCGGGTCTCCCTGTCCTAGAGTGCTTGAGTTATTGGCAGTCCTCGCAAGCCTAATAGCCTTACGCAAGTCAGGAATGGTTATAGCCGTGTTCGCGCCAGCTATAGGTGCATTCGAGTTAGTGGTAATCAAACCAAGCAAACCAGTATACTCTGCACCTGCAGGAGTAGTGACTCCACCATATGCGGTGCGCGAAGCAGTCGCATCACCGTTTATGATAGCATCCTCTTCAACGTACCTGAGTGAGATGGTCTTGTTGCGTACTTCCAAGTTAAGCGCGTCAATGTACTGGTTCGCCAAATACTGCCTCGAAGAAGCAAGGTAAGGCCCAGTTACACGACCCACCGTGTAGAAATACTTAATCGGAGTTGACTTACGCTCATAAGTATCGTTAGCTTCCGCAAGAGGAGCATCCTCAATCGCAGCACCAACCACACCACGTGCAGTCAAACGGTTGTACTCAGCAGTACGACCATAGTTAGTTACACGCGGAATGAGTTCAACGAGCGGAGTAAGACGCCTAGTCAAATCCACGATGGTCGGGTCAACATACAACGGAATCAATGACTTGTCAGTTGTACCTGCCGAAAGACCAGAGATTGACATAGCCTTCGAGAAGTCAACACCAGTTGCTTCTGAGAAAGCCTTCCTCAAACCATCACGGCCATCAAAACCACGCATCGAATCAGTATACCTAGCCTCATCAGGGATAAGGTTAGTCATCTGACCAAAATTCCTCGCGGACTTCGCCACATTAGCCCGTACTTCACTCGGCGATTTACCAAGTGACTTTGCAACCTCTTCGGCTCCGGGCGCAAATTCATAATTCTTCATACTTCAATTCACCCTTTACTCGAAAGCAAACTTCTGCGCTGGAACTTTAACGCCATTCTCAATAGCACCCGGCGCAGCCAAACCCTTCGGCGTAACCAACTGCTTCTCAAGAGCGTCAACCTTCGCATTAAGCTCTTCGTATTTCTTCTGCCACTCAACAGGCTCTGACTTACCGGAACAGCCACCAAAACTCATGCCAGCTGGGGGTTTCTCTCCCATGTTAGCACCACCCTTGGTATCACCGCTCACGATGCCCATACCTTTCTTCTGCGCCTCAATCTTTCCAAGAATCTCCTTCAAGAGACCCTCAAAACGAGCGAGGTCAGTAGGAAGACCTTCGGACAAAGCCGGTTGATTGGACTTCTGAACGTCCGCTTCAGCGGTTTTGTTCTCCATCGAATCACCACTCTCTGAAACACTCTTTTCCGCCTTACCCTTACGCTTGGCACTTTCGAGTATCTCATCATCATCAATTTCTTTACCGTTTACTGCCTTTTTCTTTTTAGGCGGTACAACGGGATTCTTCTCTTCCGTTTCTCCACCATCACCCTTCACTTCATCATTGGCGTCTGTAATGCTAGTCGCCAACCTTGACTTCTCAAAGTCAAACGCCTTAGCAATACTGCCGGCAATGGTGGCGTCAGGATTAGCAGGAATACCCACCACGCTCACCTCATACAAATCAACATCAGAAATAACGCGGACGCTCTTCTGCAAATCTTCATCAAAAACAGTCTCGGCTTTCTTAACCGAACCCGCGACACTCATAGACCGCAACACGCCTTCATTAACTTGAGTAATGTGGTCTTGAACAGCTTTAGCAGTCGAGGGTTTCCACTCTACCATCAACTTATCTCCACTAATATAAGCATTAATAACTTTACCCAAACCCAACCCGTCATGCTTGTGGTTGAAGAATACTGTTGGGTTCTTCATCAAATCGTTAACTCCCTTAGCCAGAGCACTCTTAGACAAGCGTTCAGAATCGCGGTCTATACTAGTAGAACTAGCAACACCCAAAAACACTTGTTCGCCAGCCTCATTCTGAGACTTCTGCATAGGAAAGATATGCTTAAAGATTACACCCTCTAAGTGCCCTTCCTTAGTAAAATTAGTCATGATATCAAAACAACCTCGCTAGTATATAAGCCTTGTGGTTGACTGGGGTGGAGGGGAAGGCGAGAACGGATAAGACGCCTTAAACCCAGCCAACCAACAAGAACCCGCCACTAAAGACGCATCATACCCTCGTATCATATGTTATGGTAAAATCACCATAATTCGTAGTCGCTGACAAAGTTATATATAAACTCTTAGTAATCGCACAATTGAACGGAAACACCATACCAATCGTAGGAGCAGTAATAGTAGCCAACACAGTACCAGACGACCCGCCATCCTTAATAGTCAAAACCGCGTCACTAGCCGGAGTCTTATTAACAATAACCGAACCCAAAAAACCCGGCGTAGTAGTTATCGCAGTACCAGACTGCACCGCTGCATAATTAGCATACCGCAATGAATAACCCTTAATAACCTCAGCCATACAAAAACACCACCAAAGAATTAAAAACCTTAACCTTTATAAAACTTATGATTTAACCGATATACCTTCACTAGTAAATGGAACTGGTTCCGCAATCTCCTCTGTTATAGTAATATCCATCTTAGGTGTCCCCAACACTCGCGTATATACGCCCAAGAAGGCTGTTTCAAAATACTTAATAACATCAGCTTCAGAAACATCCGAACCCGAATGAATAACAACTAAATTAGCAACATCCGCCTTAGGAATCTCACAACGCCAAACTACGCCCATGAAAGCACCACTAGTGCTAACTGTTGGAACTTCAACCACAAAACGTTCAGGCTCCTCCCAATAAACACCACGGAATTCATAATCATTCACCTTCTTAGAAAACCGTTCCAACGTCGCAAAATCAACCAAGTAAGTAGGCATAAACCCTCACTCGTAAACTATAGTGGCATCCAAACCATTACCAGTAGTAATCAAAATCAAACCATTATTGAAAGGGATATAATAATCCCACACCCCAAGAGCCGCAGAAGCCGTAGTGATAATCCCAACCACCGGCGTAGAACCGGTCGAATTATCAACAACGGTAATATTCGTTCCAGATGTGTTATTATAAATAATCTTATGCAAAATACCCGCACCCAACTTCAACGTGTGCGTAGCCGCATTACCTTGTAAGTGATAATAAATCGGTTGCGTCTCCATCTTACCCATACGATAAATAGATGAAGTTCGAGCATTCATAGTCACAGACGCGCCCAAAACCGCAGAATTCAAACTGTCCTTAAACGCATGGAAATTCAAAGTATTAGTCCAAGACGCCGTAGAAGCTGACACGGTGTGCAAAATCAAACCTCCAAGAACAAAAACCACCTTACTATTAGTATAATAAATCTCGCATATCGCAACAGACGCAGTTAACGCGTACTGCCCCAAATTACCATTAAAAGTCGTAACCTTAGTCTCCACACCACCCTTAGCAGTCACGACACTAAATTCCGTCCCGTCTAACTGAAACCAAGCCCCGTCAGTAATCGTCGGCATTGACGCACCCCAACCCAAACCCCAACGACGCTTATTATTTGCAGTCCCAGTATCACCGAGTTTACCAACACAACGGAACCTCATAGAAGAACCAGAAACATAACGAGCACGACGAACCGAATACGCATAAGCAGTAGCACCACTAGACGTTCCAGAGGTCAAAATGAGTTCACAACCAGTCTGCGTCACCGACGCGCTAGTACCGGTCGCATTAGTAGTCCAAAAGTTAGCATCAATAGCAGTGCCTTCAAAACCTGCTCCAACTAAACGAACCGGCTCAATAACCCTAATATCTCCCGTTGGAGTATTATACGCTGGATTATTCAAATCGTCAGAAATGGCAGTCTTTAAAGCCCCACCATAAGTGACCCCGACATCACCAACAGAAGTATCTGGTTTGATGCCACTAATACGAGAAGAAGTCGTCATCTCCTTACGAATAGTCAAATTCGTCAAACCAACATCTGTATTAGTCGTGCAGAAAGAAATCTTAATCGCTATACAAACAATAGGATTAAAAGAATACACTTTAGTCCCATACTTAGTGCTATTAGTAGAGTCGTCATAAGTATTACGGACAGTCCCATCACTGCCAATAAACTCTATCTTCACATTACTAAAATACTTATTAGCAAGACTACAACCAAAACCAATCGAGTTCAAATAACGAGTCCTATAAAAAGCCAAGTATAAAACTTTTGGGTTAGTAGCGGTATCATTATACAAACCAGTATACAAGTCCTTAAACAAGTCAGATATGTTACCAGTCCAACCAACAGAAGTGCAACGAGCAGTATCTATATCATTCTCATATACACTATCCGTGTTAACTATCAGCGGGTTAAACGCGCCAATAGAAACCTTGTCAGAAGAAACAAGTTGAGTCTTCTGGTCTCCACTAGTTTGATTCGCTGAAGTTGCCGCGCCAGAAGGCAATGCCGACTTCTTCACACTAACGTTCAAACCATCAGAATCAACAACAGCACGAGTATCATCCGTAGAGTTCTTAATCTCTACCGCCCCAAGTTCAATATCACTCGATATCTCGACTGGCAACTTATTAGAAGCAGAAATAGAGTTACCGCTAGCATCAACTAACATTGAACGCCGAGCCTTGCTAGTAACCTCGTGTTCGTCCTGTTGAATTTGCCTATAATCCGTTAAACCCGTCACAGAGTTCAAACCTCTAACTTTTTCTCCAAACGCGAGTCATTGGAGTCCAAAAACTTTATAGCCTTCGCTATCTGGATGGCTTTCTCTTCTAACGCCTTGCGCGATTCTGTAGCACCAATCGAGCGATAACCGTCAACCCAGTTCGGGTTCTCATTACCTTCGGCTGTAACCTCGTCCTTTTCGGGACTACCCTCGGCCTTATACCGCTCTGCTTTTGGTTTCGGCTTCTTAGGAGGTAACTTGTCGGCCGGGAAGCGGCGGTCGTGATTCAAGTCTGCCGCATTAGATAGTGGGTTAAATACGAAACCACGAATCTCATCCATCCTATTATCCCACGCTTGAGCCGAAATCGCTCCATGTTCCGGTTCTGCCGGAAGAGTCGCGCCAAAAGGATACCTAGTCTCTGGCGTAGGAGACTCTCCTTCCGGACGACTAGTATTAACCGACACCGGCAAACTACGCGGGTGCTCGTACTCATAAGCCCTAACGCTCTGAGTACCACTATTAACCCTATCCCAACGACCAGCGCGGTCACCCCAATACTTAACAGCAGTCGCACCCTTAGTATCACGAGCAGCTTCGACGTTCTGCCGCTCCGCATTCCTCTCGCGGTCATCACTCTTGTTAGGTTGTTTCACACCCGGAGCACCCGGATTAAACTTCCCACCACCCATCGGCTTCCCATCGGGGCCAACTTCAGGCATATTACGCTGTTGAATCTCCGCAATAGCATCAAAACTCGACGTATCAATCTCAGCCAATGGAGGCAAGTCAAGCATCTCCCTAACCTCGTCCGGAGTAATGAAAGGCATAGTAGACAACAACTGCGCCCTCTGAGCCTTCTTCAACTCCTCGCGCACATTATCATAATGGAAGGAGAACTCAACATCATCAAAACCAATAACATCCTTAACGAAGAACTTAGTATTCAACTGCTCCTCTAGCTCACGCTTCAAGCCACGAATGTGCTTGTCGAACATTTCCATGTTCACATCAGCAACAGCGCGGTTAGCTGAGTCTGATTCTCCAAGCAAAGCGGGCGGAACCTGCAAAGCCATGAAAATCTGTTGACGCAAATAACGCATGAACTCCAACCACTGCATATCCGTGTTCGTTGGAGCGACGTTATCAACCTTAACCGAATCCTTATTCGGCACGTTCAACACTATATCGCGGTTATAAGAGTTAGACAAAGCCTGCAACTGTTGAGCAACACGCCCAAACTGCTCCTTATTAAACCCATACAGTTCATACAAGAGCCTTGGAATACCACCATTCCTCAACCAATCCGCATTATACTCTTCAGCATCAAACTTAATACGACCACTACGAATTAGGGAGAACAAACCACTCATACCATACTGACGATTACCCACGACGTTAGATGGCAAGTGAATCATTTCAGAAGGGTAAAAGTCAACACGACGATGCAGAACGCGCTGAATATACTTAATCGGCTCACCGTGCTCGTTATAATCAATCCTAATCGTTGAAGCGTCACGAGGATAAAACTCTAACACGCTGCCCTTCTTAACACTAGAATCATCACGAGACAAGTAAGTATCAGTCTTCTCGTCTCCAGAATCATACTTCTCACCCGGAAACGCTCCCGCATTATCATCTTTATAGTCTCTAACCACACGAAGTGCAGGAGAATTCATCAAACGCTCAGTGCGTTTACGAATAACCGCGTCCGCTTCCTCCCACGAACCCATATAAAAAGATTCTGCACCAGCAACTTCCGAACCCCTAACCAACTCAACGTAAGCGTCTCCGAAAATCTGTTGCGAAAACACGACGTCCTTCAAGAACTTATCAAAGTTATTAGACTTCAAGAACAACTTAATCTTCTTCTCAGTTAACTTATTCTTAGCTTTAATCTCATAACCATCACAAACCAAGTAATCCACCTTGGTTTTGATAGCTGCGTAAACTTCTGGAATCTCTAAAAACATCTTCCAGAGAATCTTGTAGTTAACTGGTTGCTGTTGTCCCCAAACCGTATTACGAATAGACAAGTAATCTGGCGTGAGACCGTACCCGCCCGCATCCTTAACAGGCGGCAACCCCGCTTTATCATTAGGGTACACACTAGCAGCTTTAGCAATCACCGGGTGCATCGCGCCACTAGAAACCGGCACTGGCCCGATAATACCAGTAATAGGGTCTAAAACAAAAGTATTAGAATCAACTCGTTCAAAAGCCAAAGCCCTGCTCACCAAGTGCGCCACGCGCCAAAATTATCATCAGAATCAAAGGGGTTTTGGACACCAGTAGACCTAACGTCCCCGGCAGGGTTGACTCCCAATACTATAACATCTCCAGCCCCACTAGTATTTAAAGGTTTGCTTTTCCTCTCAAAACTAGCGACACCAACATCGCCCTGAGGAGCCGAAACCGCCGACCAAGCCAAACACAAAGCCATCACAGTATCATCATGATGACCCGAAGCAGCCATCATCTGCATATTATTATCATCCGTCAACTTATACGCGAAAAACCGAAGCTCCTCTAACAAAGCCGCAGTACCATCACAATCCGGCAACCTCACACGCTTCTGTTGAAAACCTAGAACGCACTGATTAACCAACAACTGCTTCTTCGGATTCGACTTCGAGTTCGCAAAAGTATAAGCCTCCGCTTGCGGTACGAGTGGCTTAATCCACTCAAACACCGGGTTCCCAGCACTCGAAGAGTCAACGATAACCCGCTGAGGCTGGAAAACCTCCGCCACCTCAACAATCCTCTCCTTACAAGCTTCCCAATACTTGTTCTCATCCTGTACAGCCATAGTAGGTTCATTAAAACGTTCAAACCACGCAACTCGAATCGCGTTCTCCTCACTAATATCCAACACCACAATAGCAGTAAAATCCTTCAATCGCGCAATATCCACGCCCATCACATACCAGTGACCCTTCTGAGCAACCTTAACAATATCCTCATCAACCAAACACGGCTCAATAATACGCCCCGGAAACACGAAAGCCGAATCATCCAAAAACTCAGCCATATACTCCTGACGCCAAACCAAATCCGGCGTCGAAGACTTAATGTAATCAAGCTCCTTAGCAGGCAAAAATGGGTTATCATACGACGTAAAATGGAACGACTTCACTCGCCCGCTAGAATCATTAAGACCAAGGTTATAATACCGATAAAAATAATTACGCCCGTAAGGAGTAGAAATAAGAACGAGTTCACCATCGAACCGGACAAGCATAGGCATAAGAACAGTATCGACAACATCATCAGGCAAAAATGCAGCCTCGTCCACCACAATACGATGACATGTCTCTCCACGAATATGTTCACCCTCATTAGCAACAGTAAAAAACTGAATCTTAGACCCATTATCAAAAACAATCATCGGATTAGGCGTCCGCACAACACGCACAACCTTCTCCCTAAGTATTTCACTATCAGCGATAGTCTTCCGCATCATATTAAAAATAATAGACGCATTCTTATACGTACCAGCCACAACAAATTGATTACTGTCCCGATGATACAAAGCCGTGTGCAACAAACACACATTCATCATAGACGACTTACCTGACTGCCGTCCAAAACAACCAACCCTAACCTTAGCCCGACACTCCAAAAAACTACGCTGAGCCGCATGAGCAGTCCAACCCAACACCCTCTCAGCAAAAAAACAAACATCACTCCTAAGCCGAGCTACCTCCTCCAAAGACAAAGCCGCAACATCAGCAATAGACAAACTCAAACAGACTCAGACTCCCTACTCGTCTCAAACAAACGGTCAACCTTCTTCTTACCCAAAACCTGCAACATCCCAACCAAATTACGCTTCTCCGCCAAAATCACCGGAAACAACGCCATAACACGCGGGTCGGGCTTACGACCCTCCGACCGAGCTTCCTCCTCCTCACGCCTAACAAAATCCTCACCAAGAGCAAGCCACTCCATATAACCCATCAAAGCATCCTCAGAATCCAAAGGACGCTTATCCGACACTAGGGGACGAGACTCCAAAAACTTCCCAACACTATACAAATCACGAGACTCCATACGCCGCTTCAATTCAACCAAAACCGAACCAGCAGGAGACTCTAACACTTCATCAGACATATTATTTCCTCAAAGCCTTAACTTCCGTATACTCTAATCTACCCTTAAATTCCTCCTGCTTACCTATATTCCAATTCAAAACAGGCCGATAATAACCAACCACACGACTATAAACCTCACACTTACGACCACACTCACTCATTACCCCCACCCCGCACCACAGGCTCATCAAGATTAACCCAACCCTCCTTCAAAGCCAAAGCAAACAACTCCTGAGTCGCCACCAAATCATTCACATTATGAGCAGCCACCATAAACCTCTCAGAATCCGTCGCAGTCCCACCAACAATCTTCTTACCCAACCTAGCCACATTCCAACCAGACCCACACGGGTCAGACGGAACATAAATCCCCAAGTCACGACACAACATATCCTTCTTACAACGCTTACCCACAACCTCCATCATCACAACCATCAAATCAACGTGCTGATTAAACTTAACCGACCACCCTTTCTCCTTCAAAAAAGGCAAATCAAAACCAACACCATTATACGTCACAAGAACATCAAACACCAATTCCTTCTTCCCACCAGTCGGACAAGACAGTGCTTTAATCCCACTAGCGTCAGCAATCCCCACCAGCGAAATCTCATCCTTCACAAAATCCAAACCAGTAGTCTCCAAATCCAAAAAACCAAAACTCCGATTCATCCAGCAACAACCTCCAGTCTTCGACTTTCGTTTTCCACCCTTCTTGAGGTGGAAACCCCCACCCCACTACCAGAACCAACCCTAACCTCGCTCCGATTAGCCTCCTCAACAACCGCAACCATCAAACGACGCAACATCTCCGACTTACCAACACCCGCCCGCCTACACGCCTCCACAAACGCACCCTCTAACTCACGACTAGTACGATAATTCCGAGAAATATCAAAAACACAAGCCCTCCCCACAAAAAACCACCAAATAAAAAAAGAACACACAAGTATATAAGCTTTGTGTATACATTTCCCAAAACCACCCTATCTCAAAGAACCACCACCTTACCCCCGCCTGCACTCTTTTTTGGGACATTGGGGGGGCTTGGGTGCTGGTTGTGCGGGCGTTCTGTATTACGGGCGCATTGGTATTTGTAGTGTGATTATTTGTTCATACTATTTGAGAGTATGTTAATGCTTGTAGTGTAGTAGGTAGATAGTGAATGAGAGAGAGAATAGAGGTATATATAATGTAAAAGAGAATAGTATGAAAAAGTATGAAAACAGTTTTAGCTTCCTTTGTTTGTTAAATAAAGCCTTGTCCTTCCTTGGTTTTAGTCTTTATATAGCAATGGTAATACTTCGCTGTTATGGTCTTTAGATGCTAAATCCTAAATCCTCCGTTTGCCAATCGGGGGTTTCTGGTGCTTATTTGACTTAAATGCTCTTATACCCTCAGTCCGTTTTAAGGGGTATTACCGTCTGCGCTTCTAGTATTCCCATACTGTTTTTCATACTTCTTCATACTTTTTATTTTGGCTTTTGGTTGTGCCTCTACTGGCTTATATATTGTATTAGTGGAAGTGTGGTTTAGTAGTGTTTATATACTTTGCTATATTGCTGTATTCGCCCTTTGTTGGGTGGAAGTGTATGAGAATGGAAACGCAGGTGGTTGGTAGAGTGGATATATCGTCAATGCCGGTTGGCAGGTTCGTGCGTGAGTTTGACCGGTTGGGCATTTCTGTTAGTTTGGGTGCTTGTGTTGCGCCTAATGGCAAGGGTTCGGTGGTTGCGTCCATTGAGAGAGTGATGGTTATATGATTGGTTTCAGTTCCTTTGGTTCTGGTCAGTTGCAGGCTTGGGAAAAGAGGCGTAAGAGGCAGGGGGCGGCTAAAGCTAGGGCTTTGCGGGCTTTAGAGCGTCGGTTGCCTTAGTTTTTCTTTTTTCTCTTTTTCTTCTTCTTCTTTTGATTCTCTAATTGTGTTCTAGCTGTCAGCGTTGGGCTTCTAGCTAGTTTCTTGCTGTTTTTGGTATAGCTGGCTGTTTGTTTTAGCCCCCTAGTGTTTGTTTTGGTTGGGTTGGGGTTGTTTGGTATAGACTTGTGGGG